>Ga0315277_10001972_pt1 | contig 29016 bp, 24 predicted proteins | sample YL17G05_15_MG_FD_203695 | JGI IMG/M metagenome (GOLD analysis project Ga0315277, IMG submission 203695) | Sediment microbial communities from Yellowstone Lake, YNP, Wyoming, USA - YL17G05_15 | ecosystem: Environmental > Aquatic > Freshwater > Lake > Sediment | place: USA: Wyoming | collected... | reverse complement strand
CTAGTATTTTGACCGCATTATTTTGTCGGTTTTGTAGGGGCGCAATTTATTGCGCCCTGAAAGAAGGGCGTGATAAATCACGCCGCTACGATTCGGGTTATGAAAACAGTTATAGAAATTAAACCGTCATATTGAGGCGGTCAAAATACTAGGGCGGGCAGGCGTTGAGGATTTGCTTGAAGCTCGGGTCAGGGGCCGGGGCGGACCTGATCAATTCCAGCGCTTTGGGGCATTCCCCTTTTTCCGCGAGCGCTTGCGCCAGCTTGAGCCGGGCTTCCATCCATTCCGGTCTGGCCCTGACCGCCTCTCCCAACTCCTTGAGATAGTCATCCTCGCGGTTGAGCCTTCGGTAAGCAAGGGCAAGATTGTAATGAGCGCCCGGGTCCAACGGATTCTTTTCAAGCGCGCGGAGATACCATTTGATTGCGGTCTCGAAATCTCCCCTCTTGCCGGAGAGCAATCCCAGGTTGAAGAAAGGGATGCCGTATTTCTCGTCCCCGAGTTCTCCGGCCTTGAAGAATTCCTGCTCGGCCGATTCAAATTTCCCGGCCTGGAAATAACAGATTCCCAGGCTGTTATGCGCATCCGCCAGACCGGGCGAGAGCGAAAGCGCCTTCTGACAAACCCGGATCGCGGACTCGCATTTTCCGGCCTCGCTCAAGGCCGCGCAGTAATTGTTCCAGGCCCGGGGCAGGCCCGGAGCCTTTTGCACCGCGTCTTTCCACAAACTCTCCCGGCTCTTCCAGACCAGGTTCCGGCTCAAAGTGAAGACGCAGAAAAAGGCCAGAACCGTTAAAATCCAGACCACGGCAAGCCGATTTTTTCTCAAGCGCAAAATCGGGATCGCCGCGGCCGGAGCCAGGAGGCTGAGCAGGGCCAGATAGAGCCGATGCTCATTGGCCAGGTCAATGGGCAAAGGCATTGCCTCCACTGCCAACTGCCCGAAATACCAGATCACGGCAAAGGAAAAAATCCTCCACTTCCGCGCCCGAATCAGCGCGAGCAAAATCACCGACAGCAGGATCAGCCAGGAAACAAGGCCGATGGCGAGATCAAGGCCGGAGCGGGAAAAGGTGAAATAATGCTCCAGGCTCAAGAATTGCGGGAAGGGGAAAATCATCAACAGGGCATAGCAGATCAAAACTTCCGGCTCCAAGAAGATTCTTTGCCCAAAAGAAATTGCTTGCGGACCAAAATCAGCGGCCAGCTTGGAAGCCATCCCGGGCCGGAAAAGAAGAATTGCGGCCAGAAAATAAAAAAGGGCCAGAGCCGAAATCCATTTCCAATTCCTCCTGACTAATGGTTTCGGCAGGTCTTGATAAAAATATAAATCAAAAAGAAAAATCATCAGCGGCAAAGTCAGAGCGGTTTCCTTGCTCAGCATGGCCAGAAGACCAAACAGCCCGGATAAGCAAAAGAACCAGAATCCTTTTTTGCTCCGATCTTTTCCGAGTTGATAAAAATATATACTCCAGACCGCAAACGCCCCGGCCATTGAGGAATGACGCTGGACAATATAGGTCACGGCCTGGGTGTTAAGCGGATGAGCCAGCCAGACTAAAGCCGCCAGCCAGCTCGCCAGTTTTGCCCGCGGGCGCGCATAACCGAGTTTGAGAAAAAGTTTTCCCAGCGCCAGCCGGATGCCGAAAGCAGTGAAAACGAAAAAAAGGAAATTGACCAGATGATAGCCGAAGGGATGAAGCTGATGAAAATAGAAATTGAGCGCCAGGCTGAGATTGGTGAGCGGACGATTATGCTTCCAATCCTGAAACGCGGCGCTGAGGATGGAATCCGGACTGAAATCGCTGATCCGGAGATAAGGATTTTTAACAATGCTTTCCAGATCGTCAAAATGGAACGGAACCGAGAAGCTCGGCCAATAAATGAGAAGAGCGATTCCCGGCAGGATCAGCGCGCTCAATAGATCAAGCCATTTTTTGCCGATCAATCCCGAACCCTGATTTGACGGTCCCATCAATTGCCTTTTACGGGATTCCGGCCTGAAGGCCAGTAGTGAGCATCTGGATCTGATCCAGATGCAACTTATCGTCCAGGAAGGGAAGTTCGGTGGAGACGAAAGACTGTTCCTGGCAACTGGCGCCGAAGTCGGAACCGGGATCAAAGAAATCAGAGCGGCGGGGCAGGGGCACGCCTGCGGGCGGGAAAAATACTTTTATTGTTTTTCCCATTTGGCTTTCGCCTCCAGGGGTTTTCCGCGGGTAAGCAGATATGCCTTCTCAATCGCGGCAATCACTCCGGGCGCATCGTTCTCAATCCAGTAATCATACTTTTCGCCCGGATTGGCGAGCCAGAATTCTTTAAAGGTTTTCAATCCCCGGTCCATCAGATTGCTCTGGACCGTGCTCACCTCAATGGTGAAGGAAGGGATTCCGAGCGCCATATAATTATAATCATCCGGGTCTCCGAGCGTGGGATACCAGCTATAGGATTGTTGGATCCGGTAGGGATGATTTTTCTGGCTGGATTGGAGCGCCTGTCCGATCTCAATAAATAATTCCCGGTCCGGCGCCATACTTTTGCTGTGCGCATAGGGATAGAGAAATTTTCCGGCCACACTGTGCAGATTGAAGACCACAAAATAATGATCATTTTTCACCAGCTCGGCCATTGCCCGGCTCTCCGGCTCGGAGAGCGGCTCCGGGCCCATATAATAACTGGAGCGCGGTCTCCGGTTTCCGGCCAGCGGGTGCAGACTTTTCGCCCCGGGCACGACCGGAAAATTCCGGTTCAAGTCCACGCCCCCGGCATTCTTGCGCATCCCCTTTTCCCCGCCCTTGCCGTTGGTGTTATAAACCCGGGCATAACCATCCGGATTATGAACCGGGATGATGTCGATCTCAATTTGATTGAGCAAATCCTTGAGCGCGGGATCGTTCCCGCTTTTTTCCGCAAGCTCGCGGCAGACTTCCATTGCCACCGCGGTTCCGATGAACTCTTCCGCGTGAATGCCTCCGGCAACTAATGCTTTCGGCTGATCCTTTGATCTGGACCAACCGAACCTGAGCAAATAGATCGGCCGTGCTTCCACGCTCTTCCCGATTTCCTCCAATTTGACCAGGCCCGGAGATTTTTCCGGAAAAGAATTCAGCTCCTGGTAAAGCTCTTCCAGCGAAGGATACGGATCCAGCGGTCCGGCTTTTTCCGCCCAGACTTGCGAGCCGGCCAGAAATAAAATCAGTCCCAGAAAAACCGCTCTGGTCTTTTTGCTTCTCACTTCTTCCTTTTACCTTTTTCCTTTTTACCTTTTTTCTCCTCAGGCTTGGGCTTTTCGCCTGGCTCCGGCTCCATCGGCTTGCCCATCTGCCGAAGGAAAAGAATTGCGGCCGGGATGAAGATCAGGATGCTGATGAACTGGCTGGTGGAGATTTTATCCGAGATCACGAATCCGCGCTCGGTATCCGCTCTCAGGAATTCCAGCAGGAACCTGGCGGTGGCATAAAGCATGATCACCACCAGCATTGAGATCCCTCTTCTTTTTGAGCGGCGGAAAACCTGATAGCTGATCAGGGCAATGAGAAGGTCCGCGATGGATTCATAGATCGGGGACGGATGCACCGGGATCCCGGCCATCTGGTGATGAATCGGGGCATCCGGGTAGATGATTGCCCAGGGAAGTGAAGTCGGCTTTCCATAACAGCATCCGGCCATCAGGCATCCCCATCTGCCGATCCCCAGTCCGATCATTGCCGGGCTGGCAACCGTGTCCGCGACCTGGCCGTAGCTTTTCCGGTATTTGCGCGCGTAAAAATAGGCGAAAAGGAGAACCGCGACCACTCCGCCATACCAGACCAGGCCGCCCCGGATGCATCCCACCACATCCTTGACCGTGCTGATAATGTTTCTCCAGTCCACCAGGAGATACAGCGCCTTGGCGCCGAGAATGCCGATGATCATAATCCAGAAGAAGAAGTTGGAATAAAATTCCACATCCTGGCCGCTGATTTTGGCGAGATGAAGCAGGTAAAAATAGGCGACGATGAAGGCCACCGCCATAATCAGGCCGTAGGTATAAAAAGTCAGCCCGCCGATTTTAAACAGGATCGGATGCATCTTCCTCTGACCCCAAATTATAATTTAGATGACCCTTTTTGCAAAATCAGCGTAACCGGGAAAATGGACGGAATGATAAGAGGATAAGATGATAAGTTGATGGATGGATTCAAGCGCGTCCTTATCAACCTCTCAACCTATAAACCTATCAACAGAATTATTTCGGAACTTCCGTCACTTCCTCCTGCTTCACCCGGGAGTAGCCGCAGGCGAGTTCGGGATCGTCATATACCTTTTTGGCGTCCCTCTTGTCAATTTTGTCAATGTCGGTTTCCACTTTGTCATTGATGGCTTTCTGGAGCCATTTTTTCCCTTCCTCTAGATCCTTGGGCTGGTTCCTGCGGTTTCCGCGGCAGAGCAGGGTCATTCCCATTTCCTTGTCCAAATCAATGCGGTCGGGAAGGATTTTCACTGCGGCGCGGCAATGATCCACGGCCTGGTCCAGATCTCCCTTGGTTCCGAAGAGCCATTTCATTACGATGGTTTCCGGAACCTTGCGGTAGAACTGGCAGAGGGCGAAGTGGGCATTGGCCTCGGTGGAATCGGTGGCGGTGCGATAGGTGGGATGCATCTCCAGGGTCTTAAGATAGTTTTTCTCTATGTCCTTGGCCAGGCCGAGCGACTTGGCGATGCCTTTGACCAGCGCCTCGGAGCTGATTCCAACCGCGATATAGAAATAGTTCTCGGCCACCCCTGAATTCTTATCCAATCCCTTTCTGGCCCACTGCTCGCACTTGATATAAAGATCCAGCTTCTCTTTTTCCTTTTCCCCGGGCAGGAGTTCTCCCAGGTTGTAATAGTTCCGGGCAATCATCCAGTAAACCTGCTTGTTATTCGGATCCGCCTTGATTACTTCCATCAGGATCTTGTTGGACTCCAGATAGTTCCCCTGATCCTGGATCTGGTCGGACCTGGCAATCAGATCATTGATCTCCTGGGGAGTGAGCGCCATTGCCAAAACCGCCAGCAATCCCATTGCCAATAGCCATCCCGCCTTTTTCATTTCTTTTCCCTCCTTTTTAAGTTTCCAAAGTTCTTTGAATTCTTTCAATTGATATTGCCTTTCCGGTTTCCGAGTCTATGTCCAGGATCACCGCATTGATCAGGATCGGCCCGCTCGCGACTTCAAACCGGTGCGGAATTCCGGTGAGGAATCTTTCCAGAGCTTGCTCCGACTTGACGCCGATTACTGACTCAATCGGTCCGCACATTCCCACATCCGTGATATAAGCGGTGCCGCCCTGAAGGATTCGCTCATCCGCGGTCTGGATATGGGTATGGGTGCCGAGCACGGCCGAGACTCTTCCGTCCAGATAGTGCCCGATCGCCGTCTTCTCGCTGGTGGCTTCTCCGTGAAAATCCACCAGCTTGACTTTGATTTCCGGAGGAAGCGATTCCAGGATTTGGTCCACGATCAGGAACGGGTTTTCCGCGGGGTCCATAAAAATTCTTCCGGAGAGATTGACGATGGCGGCCGGTCCCTGTCCGGTCTTGAGCAAAAGCGTTCCCTGTCCCGGAGCTTTCTCGGAAAAATTTGCCGGCCGGAGGAGTCGGTCCAGGTCATTAAGAATCTGGACCAGCTCTTTTTTGTCCCAGATATGATTTCCGGAGGTCATAAAATCTATTCCCATTTCCAGCAGTTGCTGATAAATATCTTTGGTCAGGCCGAAACCGCCCGCGGCATTCTCAACATTGGCTCCCACCAGCTCCACCTGATACCGGCCAACCAATTCCGCCAGGATTCGGCTGATGCCTTTTCTTCCCGGCTTGCCGACGATATCTCCGAAAAATAATATCCTCAATTCAGTTTCCTTTATTTGGCGTATTCCACGGCCCGGGTCTCCCGGATCACCACCACCTTGATCTGGCCGGGATACGCCAGGTCGGTCTCCACCTTCTTGGCGATCTCGCGCGCGAGCACGGTGGCGCCTTCATCCGTGATTTTATCCGCTTCCACCATAATCCGGAGTTCTCTGCCGGCCTGGATCGCGTAGCTTTTGCTGATGCCGGAAAAGCTCATTGCCAGTTTTTCCAGGTCGTCCAGGCGTTTCACATAGGTCTCCAGCATCTCCCTCCTGGCTCCGGGACGGGCGCCGCTCAGCGCGTCTGCGGCCTGGATGATGTTGGCGAGCACCGTGGGCGGATCGTCATCGTGATGGCTGGCAACCGCGGTGACGATTTGCGGGCTTTCCCCGTATTTCTTGGCCAGTTCACCCCCGACTTGCGCGTGCGGGCCTTCCTGCTCATGGTCCACCGCCTTGCCGATGTCGTGGAGCATCCCGGCTCGTCTCGCCCGTTTCACATTCTGGTCCAGCTCTCCGGCAATGATCCCGGCTAAAAAAGCCACCTCCATAGAATGCTGATACTGGTTCTGGCCGTAGCTGGTCCGGTATTTCAGCCGGCCCACCAGCCGGATCAGCTCCGGATTGATCCCGTGCGCCCCCACATCAAACACCGCGCGCTGTCCCGCTTCCTTGATCGCGTCGTCAACTTCCTTCTCCGCCTTCTTCACCATCTCCTCAATCCGGGCCGGATGAATCCTGCCGTCCGAGATCAGATGCTCCAGCGAAATCCGCGCCACCTCTCTCCGGATCGCATTGAAGCTGGAAATCACCACCGCCTCGGGGGTGTCATCCACAATCAAGTCCACCCCGGTCGCCGCCTCTAAAGCCCGGATGTTCCTTCCTTCCCGGCCGATGATCCGACCTTTCATCTCGTCATTAGGAAGCGGGATCACGGTGACCGTGCATTCAGCAATATATTCGCCCGCGTACCGGCCGATCGCCTGGGAAAGAATCCGCTTGGAATTCTTTTCCGCCTCAGCCTTGGCCTCGTCTTCTATCTGCTTGATCCGGATCGCGGCCTCGTGTCTGGCTTCGTCCGCCATCGCGTCCATCAGCATCTTCTTGGCGTCCGCGGAACTAATTCCGGAAACCTGTTCCAGCTTCTTGGTCACCTCCGCGGTTTTTTCCTTGATCTCCTTTTCCATCCGGTTCAGGTTTTCCTCCTGACCCACAAGCTTCTTCTCCCGCTTGCTCAGATCAATTTCTTTCTGATCAATCAGCTCCACCTTTTTGTCCAGGGTGCCCTCCCGATGCCGAAGCCGTTCCTCGCGCTGGGTCGCCTCCTGCCGGATCGCCTTGCTTTCTTTTTCAAATTCCGAGCGGGCCTGATACAGATAATCCTTGGCCGAAAGCTCAGCCTCTTTGCGTCTGGCCTCGGCCTCCTTTTTCGCCTTTTCAATCAGTTCCTTGCTTTCGTTTTCAGCCTTTCTCCGATGCGAGCGCATGGTCAAGAAAATAATCAAGACCCCCAGGCCCGCTCCTGCTAACAGCCCGCCTGCCAGGCTGATGATCATGATCAATAGATTATTCATTTTCCTTCCCCCTTTTTATCTTTAATCCCGTTCGGGACTTATTCCTTTTTCGCTCCAGCTGCGAAGGATCAAGCCTGATAAAACCCTGTTCCGTAACCAACCGTTTCACCTGTTGATCGCGCTCATTCTGAGGCAAAGCTTTGAGCACCTGAAAAGCGTAAGCAAATCCCACCGTGACCGCCTCCGACTTCAAGCCGGCCAGGATCCGGTCATAATAGCCGCCGCCGAACCCGATCCGATAGCCTCTTCGGTCAAAGGCCACGCCCGGAACCACCACCAGATCTAAATCCTCCATTGCGATTTCCGGATCCTCCGGGGCCGGCTCCGGAATTCCATATTGATTTGCCCTCATCTTTCCGTAATCATCCACTTTGCAAAAGATCATTTTCCCCGGGTCAATAATTCTCGGAAAAGCCAGGATTTTTCCCTCCCGCAAGGCCCGCTTAAAAACCATCCTGGTGTCAACCTCGTGATCAATGCCGGCATAAAGCGCGATCCGGCGGGAAAGAAGATAGCACTGGGAACCCAGGAAATGCATCTGGACCCATTCGCTCCATTTGCCGGCCAGGCTCGGAGACAACTCCGACCTCAGCTTCAGCAGCCGCTTTCTTAATAACTTCTTTTTCGCGCTTAAATTCTCTCCCATTTTCCCTTGATGAAGGGATTTGCGGGGTCGGGCAGGAACCGATTAGATCTTGAATCTGGCCAGCAAGAAAAGGGCTGGTTTGGAACTATTTTGCCTTGCCAAAATACCGAACTCCGGAAACGGAGTCCCAGGTTTATTGCGATAATACTTTTTACCCTTTTCGCTCAAAAAAATATTCCCAATCTCCTTTTTAATCTTTGAATAACCTTTTCTTATTCCCGCCGATTTTTTCCGCAAATCCTCTTTTTTAAGCTTCTTTCAGCATTATACCATTTTTTCCAGGTTGGTCAACTTTTGGTTCAAACGATCCAGCCGTTCCAGGATTTCCTTCTCTTCTTTTTCGGCCTCTTTTTGAAGATGATAAATCTCTTCGGCAAAATTGATGGCCAGGCCAAAGGTCCTGGAAGGGTCAAGCAATCGCGGCTCCGGCCCGAATAATTCCCGCATCCGCTGATCAATGGATTTAGCCACCGCCCTGATCTCTTCCGCGCTCGCGCCCCGGAGCAGATATTTCTTCCCGTAAATTTCCACCTCGGTCTCAATCATCCACCTTTGCCTCCTCCAACTCCTTGATCAAAGTTTGAATCCGATCAGCGGTTTCCCGCCGGCCGCGCTTCTCCTTGGCCAGATCCTTCTCCAGGCTCCTGGCTTTTGATTCCAACTCAGCCCGCCCCGCTCTCTCCATCTTCAGAGATCCCTCTTTCGCGGTTCTCTCCTGTGCCAATTTTTCTTCCAGATCCTTCAGCTTCTGCCTCAGCCCTGGAATCTGCTCCTTGCTTTCCTTTTCAGCAGCCAGTTTTTCCGCCAAATGATCCAGCCTTCTCTCCAGATCTTCCAGCTCGGCGATTAGATTTTCGCGCATAGCGGTATTGTAGCTTGATTTAAAAACCCAGGTCAAGCCGGATCCTGGTGAATGGAAAATCGTTCCTGAGTTCCAGGATTTTTTGAAATCTGAAATTCCGAAGCGCAAAGCGCTGATCGGCGCGAGCGTCTTCGTATGCTGAGCTCGCCGAAGCATAGGCGCGATTCCGATTGCAATTTGCGAGCGGTATTCCGCGAGTCCCGCGGAAGTCTGCTGAGCAGACTGAGGCGGGATGCGAGCGCCTTTCCTGTCCGCCGACTTGTCCGCCGAAGCTTTAGCGAAGGCCGGAAGCCTCTTCCTGCTCGGACAATCTGTCGGCGAAGGCGGATCCTCTTTCCTCTTTCCTCTTTCCTCTTTCCTCTTTCCTCGTTCCTCGTTCCTCGTTCACCGTTCACCGTGTACCGTTTACCGCATTTGCATACACCTCTCCCGTCAATTCCGCTTATGTTGTTGCTGTTTCAGGAATTATTTAGGAAATGCGGAAAAAGCCGATAATAGCGGGTATCTCTTTGAAAATAAAGAGAAATCACTGGTTAAACCTTACCGGTATTTAGCATTTAATTATTTCGGAAATTTACCCATTTGCAGAATTAAATCGGAAATTTGAACGGTATAAAGAGAAATTCTTCTAATGGGCCTGCAAATAATGCAAGCCTATCCGGATTGGGTTTTCCTTTTGATCGCGAGCAGGCCATTAAAAACATCCGCCCACTGAGCGCTGGTCTGGGGCCAGGGCCAGCGGCTCCCGGTCTGATGCTACCGTTAGAGTCCAGACCACCAGGCCAGCAAATTTTGCACAGCATCCGCAGGCGCGGACGCTGTTTGTGTTTCCAAAAGGGGGGTTTCCGATTTAATTCCTCTTGGGTTTCCGATTTAATTCCTCCCCCCCTACTGTTTCAAGGGCAAATATTTTTTTGCCCAGGCGCTGGAGCTATGATGTCCGGGTAATGTTGAGTCTGGGTTAATCATGGTCGCTGGTAAGCTCCGAGGAAAGGTTCAATAGGAATGAGGAAAGGAATTTCCGAATCCAGCCTTTCCTCTTTTGTCCTTCCTCTTTCCTCAAAGCCGACGCCCTCTCCTCCAGCTCGCGCTGAAATTTACCCACGCTCAAGCAGGTTGATAAGATGATAGGTTGATAGGAAAAGGAATGTGCCAGGGACTTCCTACTTCGCTAAAGCTACGAAGGACAAGTTAGTCGCGATTCCCTTTACCCTTTACACCTTTACACCTTTACATCTTTAAGTTGCCGTGGGACGCATCTCTGAAAGAACCATTACAATCGGCGCCGGGGGCTCCGGTAATTAGGCATTTCGCCGTAAATTTGGAACTGAGAGCAAACCGGATATAATTCAAAAACAGAGAAATGGTCTTCTCCTTCACAGACACTTTGATCCTCGGGATCTATATTGCCTTGATTCTCGGGGTCAGCTTTTGGGTCAAGCGGCAGTCGGCCCAGGGCATAGAGTCATATTTCCTGGGGCAAAGAAAACTTCCCTGGTGGATGCTGGCGATGTCCGGATCGTCGTCCTATTTTGACATCACCGGAACCATGTGGATTGTCTCGCTGTTCGTGATCCTGGGAGTGAGGGCGATGTGGGTCCAGTTTGTCTGGGGCTTCATCATCGCGGCTTTTTATATGGCCTATATGGGCAAATGGATTCGGAGGAGCGGGGTGATGACCGGGTCCGAGTGGATGATCACCAGGTTCGGCAAGGGCCGGCAGGGAGACCTCGCCCGGCTCAGCTACACCCTGTACGCGATCCTTACCATCGCCGCGTTCCTGGGTTACACCGCAGTCGGGATGGGCAAGTTCGGGGTGGAATTTATGCCCTTTGTTAAAGGCCTGCCGATCAGCCCGGAGCACGCCTGCGCCATCCTGATCATCGGCATCACCGGAGTTTATGTGGTGGTCGGCGGCTTCCGGGGAATGATCATCATAGAATTTTTCCAGACCATCATCCTCACCTTCGGCGCCTTGCTCATCGCCTGGCTCGGATACAGCGCTTTTCAAAAGGGCGCGCTCGCGGCTCCCCCTCCGCCGGACTGGTTCAATATTCTCCCGGCCTGGACTATGGAACGGCAGGTGCCGGCTGATTCCATTTATCATATCCCGGCTGATTCCGCATATTATCTGTTCGGCCTGATCACCATCGTCTATGTGATCAAGGGCCTGCTCCTCTGCGCGAGCGGTCCCGAACAGCTTTCCGACTTCCAGAAATTCCTCGCGGTGCGCAACCCGCGCGAGGCCTCCCTGACCGGAATGTTGTGGGGAGTGTTCCACACCGTCCGGTTCCCGATGGCCGCGGGAATCGCGCTCCTGGGCATCAGCGGCATCTCCGCCATTCCCACCCTGCTTCAACGGATCAGCACCGACCCCGAGAAGGTATTGCCGATGGTGGTGGCGCACAGCCTGCCCTCGGGACTGCGCGGATTGGTGATGGCCGCCCTGCTCTCCGCCTTTATGGGCGCTTTCAGCGCGATGATCAACGGCGGCGCCAGCTATGTGGTCAGGGATGTTTATCAGCGCTATCTCCGGCCCCAGGCCGAGGCCCGCGAGCTGGTCCGGGCAAGTTATCTCGCGTCCTCCGGGTTCGTCCTGGCCGGAATCCTGATCTCCCTCTATGCAACCTCCATTGACACCATGCTCACCTGGATTATGGTCACGCTCGGAGCCGGGGTGCTGATCCCGAATGTGATGCGCTGGTACTGGGCGCGGCTCAACGGGTACGGGTATTTCGCCGGCACTATGACCGGGATGATCCTGTCCCTGGCGCAGGTCCTGCTGGAAAAGGCCGGGCTTTTTCATCAGCCGGTTTATGTCACCTTTCCCTCCCTGGCCTTGAGCGTGATGGCGATCACCATCATTGTTTCGCTCCTGACTCCGGAGACGGACCTGGAAACGCTGAAACAATTCTATCTTACGGTTCAACCCGCGGGTTGGTGGGGCAAAATCTCCGGAGCGGTCAGGCAGGCCGACCCGCAATTCCGCAAAGAAACGGCATTCAGGACCGACCTGCTCGTAGTCAGCCTGGCCGTGCCCTGGCTGGTGATTTTATACACCGTCCCGGTGCTCCTGGTTATGGGCCGGACGCGCCAGACCCTGATCGGAGCAATCGCGCTCGCGATCCTGACCGTAATCTTGTTTTCGGTCTGGTGGCCGAACCTTCCGGGAAAGCCGAAAAAGGAAAACCGATGAGTTCAAAAAAAACAATGACTTCGCGGGAAAGGATCCTGGCCGCGATCAAGCATCAGGAGCCGGACATATTGCCCATTGATTTCGGCGGGATGAGGTCAACCGGGATCAATACCCTGGCCTATGTGCAGTTGAAAAAATATCTTGGAATCACCGCGGGTAATGTCCGGGTCTATGATCTTTTTCAGCAACTGGCCGAGCCGGAGGATTCGGTGCTCCGGCGAATGGGCGGGGATGTGATCCAGCTCCATAGGCTCGCTCCTTCTTTCGGGATTCCCATAGACCAATGGAAAGACTGGACCCTGGCCGACGGTTCGCCCTGCCTGGTGCCTGAATGCTTTAACCCGGTCCGGCTTGCCGATGGCGGCCTGGGTATTTACCACGGCGACACCCTGATCGCAATAATGCCGGCGGGTAATTATTACTTCAACCTGGTTCATCATCCCTATGCCGGTTGCGAGACCGGGCAGGACATTGACCGCATCCCGATCGCGGAAATTTCCGGCCAAGAGCTGGATTTTTTGGCCGGGAACGCCCGCAAGATGTTTGAAAATACGGATTACGCCATCCTGGGCGCTTTTGGCGGAAATATCCTGGAGGCCGGCCAAGCGGCTTTCGGTTATGAAAAATTTATGCTCCTGATCGCGGCCGAGCCCGGCCTGGTCCGTCATTTTTTTGAAAGGATCACCGAGGCATATCTTCGCGGCCTGGAAAAATATCTCGCGGCCGTCGGCAAGTATATTCAGATCATCCAGATGGGAGACGACCTGGGCGCGCAAAACGGGCCTCAGATTTCACCGGCGATGTACCGGGAAATGATCAAGCCCTATCACCGGGCGCAATTTCAATACCTCAGGGAACACACCCGGGCCTCGGTTTTTTTTCATTGTTGCGGCGCGATCTACGATCTGATCCCCGACTTGATTGAAGCCGGGGTCCAGATCCTCAACCCGGTCCAGATCTCGGCCCGGGGAATGGACCCGGCCCGGTTGAAAAGGGAATTCGGAAAAGACCTGGTCTTCTGGGGAGGAGGCGCGGATATGCAGCAAACCGTGCCCAACAAAACCCTGGACCAAATCCGGGACGAGACCAAAAAGTTGATTGAAATCTTCGCCCCAGGCGGCGGATATGTCTTCAACCAGGTCCACAACATCCAGGCCGATGTCCCGCCGGAAAAGGTAATGGCCATCTATGATACCGCCCAAACCTTCCGCCGGAATCGGTTTTGATCTGATCCATGCCCGCCCCCAAACCCGCCTGGAATCAGGGGGAGAGGGCCATTTTTGCCTGGACTGTCTGCGATTCCCACTGACCACCAGCCACTAACCACTGTCCACTGATTTGGCATTTGACAGGATTCGGGAAAGCTGATACAAATTCAGGAGACAATGATTTTTAAGGAAAAATGGAACCAGATGATTAAAGGGGGTCGGGCAATGACCAAAAAAAGAATTTTCCTGTTTACCTTTCTCGCTCTCCTGCTCTCCCTCCCCTCCTGCCCTAAAAAACAGCCGAATGAAATCAAAATCGGCGTTGTGTTACCTCTTACAGGCGCTTCAGCTAATCATGGACAGGATGCTCGCGATGGATTGGAACTGGCAATGGAGGATATCCAAAAGAATCCACCAATAAAAGGCAAAGAAATACAACTAATCTATGAAGATAACCATTCCAGCGCTACCGATTCAGTTTCTGCCACTCAGAAATTAATTAATTCAGATGGAGTAAGAATTATTATTGGCCCGATCGCTAGCAGTGATGCTCTAGCCATGATCCCGGTAACAGAAGCTTCAAATGTATTGCTTTTCTCTCCTGCGGCTTCCAGCCCTAAAATTACAGGAAAGGGAAAAATATTTTTCAGGATTAGCCTTTTGGCTGAACCTCAAGGTCAAATGGCAGCTAGATTTACTTTGAATACATTAAAATTTGACCGGGTCTCCATATTTTTTCTGAATGACGATACTGGAAGGGGATATGCCGGTTCTTTTGCAGATGAATTTCAGAAACTTGGAGGAACAATTGCTTTTCAGGATTCATATGGAAAAGAATTGACCGACTTCAAGTCTCAAATTTTAAAACTTAAAGAAGCGGGATCCAAAGTAGTTTATTTGCCTGCGGTTCCACGCACACTCGGCCTGATAATAAAACAGTCCCATGAACTTGGATATGATCCAATCTTTGTTTCAAACTATGGTTCAGAAGGAGCGGATTTGCTTAATATAGCTGGAACCCTTGCCAACGAGAGGGTTTTTTTGACCTCCTTCAGACTGGATTCTCGTTTTATTAAACGTTACAAATCCAGGTTTGGAAAGGAACCTGGAATTGCTGCTTCTTTGGGATATGATTCTTTAAGTGTAATCGCTGAAGCTATACACAGTAAGAATTCAACTGACCCTTTTATTATTAGGGATGGGCTACATTCACTTGCGGGATATATTGGAGCTACCGGAAAAATATCTTTTGATAGAAATGGAGACCCAATCAGGCAGATAGTAATTAGAAAAATAACCAACGGAACTTTTGAGGAGATGTAGATATGGATTGCTCTGATGAAAATTTGCAAGAAAAGGTATTTAAGGCAGTTTTAAAGGCTTTAAATGACTCATATGTAAGTTCAAAAGACGATAAATTACATAACATCAAGTTTTTTACAAAACTTGATGGTGACAAGTACCAAAATTTATTACGGAACAGTTTTGAAAATCTGCTAAAAGAAGCCATAGAAATTAAATTGTCTTCGGTGCAGTTTCCTATATTTGTTCTTCATCTAAGATCCTCTCTTTTGTATTATGATGGAAGAGTGGACATTTATTATGGTGAAAAATGGGGGAAAGGGGCTGAAAGAATAAATAATATTAAGCAGGAACAGGAAATTAATCGTTTTCTTTGGCAACCTGACCTTGAAGGTTGTGAAAAACCTCTTATGCATTTACTGCCAAAAATCAGCATGGCGGGGCACAAATGCTTATTATTTTCAAATACTGAAAGCGAAAACGAATTCTTACGCTTTACAAAAATAAACATTTCAAAAAGTATTGCGGCGATAAATAAGATTTTGATAAATTGCCCACGCGAGCCTAATAAAATCGTTGAATGGATGAGTAATAACCTAAATAGTCTTTGCCGAAGTGATATAAAAAAGTTAAAAGAAATTCTCAAATTTAAAACAAATAAGGAAACAATAAAGTCATTGATTAATCCTTCTCGCGTTATGGCTACTTATCGGCTTGATAAATTATTATATTTGCCATTGTCATCCGCAGTGGATATTTCTAAGGGTGGCTCTATAAAAGAGCAGAATATGGTTGACGGAGGAGCAATATTTTCTATTGATACAGTAATGAACGATAATAAATTGAAAGAAATGGCAGCTTTTTATAGGGTTAATTTTGCCTTTCCATTTCTATCTGCAGAAACTATTTGGAGAAGGGCTAATGAAGAAATGAATGAACAAACTTATTTACAGATATTTTATGTGCCCAATTCAAAAGGGGACATACCATTAATTAAGGATATAAGAGAAGCAAGATCCAAATTGGACCCAGAGGGACCAAAGGAAATTATAATATTATTAGAGAATGTCTCTAAAATTTTGGATAATTTAAGTAAAAAGCAGGTAAGAGGTTGGGATGCAATAACTTACGAAATTTTAGTTGGGCTAAGAAACTTATGGGATGAATTGGAAATTGAGGAGAATTCACAAATTGATGTTAAAAATCCATCTTTGATGGATTTACTAGGAAGAATGCTTAATTATGAAAAAGGATTTTACAATACTTTGCCTGGATATAGAGACCATTTCCTACATTCATTTCATGTACTTGCGATGGGAATGTGGTTGGTTATCAGTAATGATGCCTTTGCCAAATGGCGCAGTATTTCAAAGTTCTGGCAAGCTTGGTTTTTTACTGCAATGTTTCATGATATAGGAATCCCTATCGTAAAAGTTCCTGAATCTATAGAGGATATTATTAAGGAAGAATTCAAGCTAACGACTTTGGAAAAGATCTTAATGCCGGAGATAAGATGGCATAATCTGCTGATAGAGCGCGACTTTCAGAACATGCTATTTTCAATTCATGCGCTTATAAGAGCACAACCTCATAGCCCAGAAGGCAAAGTATATACAAGCGATGATTTATTTGCCTACAAAGGAGAGAATGACAAGTTGAAATCTCTCAATGAAAAAGACCTGCGCTTAGCTTTATCTTGTTTTATTGCCAGTGGAAGGCCAATGGTAGGTGGTAAGAGTGAATCTACTAAGGAATTCAAATATGGCAGTTTTAATGACAGATCTTATGATCATAGCGTGATTTCGGGACTTTTGCTATATAGGCATTCACGGTTGGATATTTATAAGAAAAATTGGAAAAATGCCATGAAAGCCGCAGTTTTGCCAATGATGTTTCATCATATGTGGGAGAAAAAGAAAATCTATATATCTGAAAAGAATGGCGATCATAAAAAGTTAAAGGAGATGGAAATTCAATTTTATCCGGATAAGTATTTTCTGCAATATCTGCTTATTTTATGCGATGCAATATGCCAGGCGGGTAGAGAATGGGAAAAAGGCATGACAAATACAGGAATCAGATTTGATAATATGAATTTATCTGACTCAAAAAATGATATTTACCTAAATTACAAAAAATATAAAGTAGTTGACTTTGATGCGAAATTTAAAAAATACGTCCATGAACCTCAATCGATATTTTACTTTAAAGGTAAGAATATTATAGAAGTAGTTCGAATTTCTGGGCGAGACGCGCCAACTCCAGTTAGCTATACTTGGACATTTCCAAAATGACGATTAAAAGCATTTTATTAGTGCAACCTCTGGGCAACCAGACAAAGCCGGGCCTTTTCTTGAGATCTTGCGTTGTCGAGCCTTTAGGTATTGAATATCTAGCTGGATATCTTAGAAAATTGGGATGGCCCGCCGATGTCATACACCCAATAGAATGTGATAAAGATTTCAGGGCTATTTTGCAAACGCAAAAGCCAGATATTATTGGATATTCGGTTTATACTTATGCTTTGAATCAATCTTTGAAATGGGCTGAGATAGCCAAAGAGGAAATTGCTAAAGTGATCAATATATTCGGCGGTTACCATCCTACCGGAGATGCGTCCATTGTAAAATATCCTCAAGTTGATTATGTAATTGTAGGAGAAGGAGAGAAAGCTATAGCCTCTTTGCTTGAATATCTTAGGACCGGCAAGGAATCGGAAGGTCTTAAAGCTGTAATAAATTTAAAATCCTGGAATTCAGGAAAAAAGCCACAAGTTTGTCGGTTGGAAGAAGAGGAGTTGGAAAAACTTTCGCCGTATCGGCCGAACGATATTCTTTGCGCAACTAAACATTATCAGCTTTCTTGTCCGCCGCCGAGCAAGCAGAAAGCTCTTGCTCAAGTTTTATATTCCAGAGGATGCAAATATAAGTGCGCCTTTTGCACTTCTTTGGCAATGTGGGGAGGTAATGTTAAATGGAGAAGTCCGGAGAGTGTCAAATCTGAAATTCACAATTTAAATAGAAAATACGGTACAAATATAATCTTTTTTGCTGATTTATGTATGAATTCATCCAAAAAGAATTTAATATCTTTATGTCGAGAGTTACGCAAATTGCGACCAAAGATTTCTTGGTGGGGATTATTCCGGCCAGAGGGCTTAGATTATGATGTTTTATCTCAAATTAAAGAAGCCGGATGCGTAAAATTATCAATTGGACTTGATCATGATTTTAGATTAGAATCCAATTTAAATTTGGAAGGAATTAAATTATCTAATAAGGTTTTAAAATCAATAGAATTAGCTCATAAATTGGGAATGATTGTGCGAGGACTCATTATGATAGGAATGCCATGGGAGACTCAAAATTATTTGCTCGGCCTCTCGGAAAATCTTTCTCAATGGTTTGATGAATTGAGAATCGCCTTTTGTTGCCCATTTCCAGGTACAAAATTATTTTATTCTGCGAAAAAAATGATGCGAAATGGCATTAGCTTGTCGGACTGGGATAAGATGGACAGTGATAGGCCAATATTCATAAATCCAAAAATATCGGCGGATCGATATTTAGAAATACGAAAGGAGATGCTACATCGCTTTTTCTGGAGCAATAAATATAGAGAGAGGGTATCAAATAAAATATCAAGTAATCCGCATCTAGCCCAAAGCTTTAAAGAATTCGGCGAATATCTAATCTCCCATGGTATGAATATACCGCCGGAATTAATTAATAATAGAAAAGATCACAGCTCCAATTGTATTTGTAAATGATCTTATCGCCAAATGATAAGAAGCATCAATAAAGATTTATCACTTCCTTAAGGAGAATAGGTAGCGATTGTGATTGAATTGTTTGTGCAGATATTAATTCTAAGCCTTAACTCTGCTTCATGTTTTATTCTAGTAGGCATAGGATTTCTTTTTTGCTATAAGGCAAGCAGTTTCATAAATTTCTCTCACGGGGTTATTGTTGCTTCAGGAGCTTATTTTGCTTTTGTTAGTGAGGTATGGCTAGGTATTCCCTTCTTTATATCAATATTTATCGCAATTGCATTTAGTGCTTTACTGGGATGTTTGATTAACTTGGGAATTTACCGGCCTTTGAAGAATGAGGGAGCATCGTCTCTGATATTGCTTTTGGCATCTTTAGGGGTATATATTGTGATTCAGAATATAATTTCGTTGATATTTGGAGATGATACGAAGAGCATCAGGAGCGGGGTGGTGAAGGAGGGGATTGCGATTCTGGGGGCGAGGATCACGCCGATCCAGATTACCACGATATTTGTGAGCATCGGGTTGACCACACTCGTGTGGGTTTTTCTAAGGTATTCAAAGATGGGAAGAGCGATGAGGGCGGTGGCGAATGATGCGGAACTGGCAAGAATAAGCGGGATTGACTCGGATCGGGTGATACTGTGGGCGTTCGGGATCGGGTCGGGATTGGCCGGGATTGCCGGCATCCTGGTGGCTTTGGATGTGGATATGACACCGACTATGGGGATGAACGCGCTGATGATGGGCGTGGTGGCAATGATCATCGGAGGCGTCGGGAGCATCCCCGGGGTTGCGCTGGGCGCGCTTTTGCTGGGAATGGCACAGCAATTCGGGGCGTATTATATCAGCTCCCAATGGCAGGACGCGATTGCGTTCATTATTCTATTTGTGTTCCTTCTTTTCCGGCCTCAAGGATTCTTAGGCCGAAAGGTAAAGAAGGCGACGATTTGATGATGCGGTGCACGGTGAACGGTGAACGGTAAACGGTGAACGCAAATTATGAATTATGAATGATGAATTATGAAAAAGAACCATAAACGATAAACTATAAACCATAAATGGAATACTTGTTACATATAGCGATCTTGATCGGGATTTATGTGATTCTATCCGCGTCCTTGAACCTGATCGCGGGCTACACCGGCATCTTGTCCATTGCCCAGGCCGCGTTTTACGGCGTGGGAGCGTATGTGGTGGCGCTGATGGCATTGAAGCTGAATACGCCGTTCCTGGCCAATATCTTCTGCGCCATTGTGCTCTCCGGGATGCTGGGCGCGCTGGTCGGGATTCCATCGCTCCGAATAAGAGACGATTATTTTGTGATCGCGACTTTTGCCTTCCAGGTCATCGCCTTCAGCGTTCTCAACAACTGGGTCTCGTTCACCAGCGGTCCGATGGGTCTTCCGGGCATTCCCCAGCCGGAAATTTTCGGGCTGAAGATCAGCAGTCATTGGCAGTTCCTGATTTTGACCGGATTTTTCTGTATCGCGGTTTTGCTGGTTTGCCGAAGGATAGTCAATTCCCCGTTCGGGAGGGTATTGAAGGCGATCCGGGAGGACGAGGTATTTGCGCAGGCCGCGGGGAAAAATGTTGCGGCGTATAAGGTATTGGTATTTGTGATCGGCGCGGGAATGGCGTCGGTCGGAGGTGGTCTGTATGCCAGCTACATCACCTTTATTGATCCGACCAGCTTTACGGTGATGGAGAGCATTTTCATTATTTCCGTGGTGATCATCGGCGGTGCCGGCAGTCTCGTAGGCTCGGTCCTGGGCGCCGCGGTTCTGGTCAGTCTGCCGGAGCTGTTAAGGTTCGTCGGGCTGCCTAGTTCGGTTGCGGCGAATGTGAGGCAGATTCTTTACGGCGGATTACTGGTGGCGTTTATGATGTGGAGACCGCAGGGATTGATGGGCGAATTTTCTTTCCGCAAGGGGGATCAGGTTTGAGCCTGCTTGTCTGCGAGGGTCTGGAGAAAAATTTTGACGGGGTGAAAGCGCTGTCGAATTTTTCGTTTGCGGTTAAGGAGGGAGAGGCCCTGGGCTTGATGGGACCGAACGGCGCGGGCAAGACCACCTTGTTCAATGTTCTGACCGGATTCATCCGCGCGGACGCGGGCAGGGCAGTATTCCGCGGCAAGGATTTGATCGGAAGGGCTTCCCACCAAATCACCCGGCTGGGCATCTCCCGGACCTTCCAGATTCTGCGGCTGATCCGGAAGATCAGTGTGCTGGAGAATGTTCTGCTTTCTTTCCCAAACCAGCCGGGAGAAAAGCTGGGAAAGATTTTTTTGAGTTGGAGAAGTTGCGCGAGGATAGAGGCGGAAAATCGGGAACAGGCAGAGGCTCTGCTGAAAGAATACGGCCTGGGAGAAAAACTTGATCATCCTGCGGAGGAATTGTCTTACGGTCAGCAAAAGCTGTTGAGCCTGGTTTGCTGCCTGGCTTCCGGGGCGGAGCTGATCCTTCTGGACGAGCCGGTGGCCGGGATCGCGCCGGAGATGATGGACCGGATTCTCGGGATTATGAAGGAATTGCCCAGGCGAAAGAAAAGCATCATCCTGATTGAACATAACCTGGAGGCGGTGATGCGGTGTTGCGACCGGGTGATTTTTATGGACGCGGGGGCCAAGGTCTGCGAGGGCTTGCCGGATGAGGTCAGGAAGGACCCGCGGGTGATTGAGGCGTATCTGGATTGACGATGAGAGAAATGACATCAGCGAAAGCAGGAGCGCGATGAGCAAGCGGGACGAAATTTTGCTTGAGGTCAAGGACCTGGAAACCGGTTACGGGAAGAAGCAGGTTCTGTTCGGGGTATCGCTGGAGGCGGATGCCGGCCGGATCGTGGCTTTGATCGGTCCGAACGGAGCGGGCAAGTCAACCGTGCTCAAAGCGGTCTGCGGCCTGATCCCGGCCTGGAAGGGCGAGATCGGCTTTAATGGCGCCGCGATTCACGGCTCAACCCCGGCGCAGAATGTTGGCCGGGGCATCACCTTTGCGCCGCAGGGGAACCGGGTATTTGACGAGCTGACGGTAAAAGAGAACCTGGAGATCGGCGGGTTTTGGCTGGATAAAAAGGAATTGAAACGCCGGAGCGAGGAAGTGCTGGAACTCTTCCCGGTCCTTAAAGACAGGCTGAGCCAGGAATCCGGGAAGCTTTCCGGCGGGGAACAGCAGATGCTGGCGCTGGCCCGGGCGCTGATCCCCAAGCCCAGGCTGTTAATGCTGGACGAGCCGTCTCTGGGCCTTTCGCCGAACCTGGTCAGCGAGGTTTTTGAGAAAATCTCCCGGATCAACCGCGACACTGGAATTACAATTATGATCGTGGAGCAGAAGGTTAAGGAGGTCTTGAATATTTGCCACCGGGTTTATTCGCTGAAACTGGGCAAGGTCTTTTTCGCGGGAAGCCCGGACCAGATCAAGCAGGATAAAGACCGGCTCCGTAGTTTGTTCCTCTAATCACCCAAATTCTGCGAGCCTTTGTTGGGTAATGAATGCTCTGGAGCAGATAAACATACATTGTTTTAATTATATCTTGCCCTACTCCGTCCCGCCAAGCGGGACTACGAAGGGCATTCTGCGTAGCTCCCTTCGGGAGCGAAGCAGAATGGGCCACCCCGGACTCGAACCGAGAACCCGCTGATTAAGAGTCAGCTGCTCTACCAATTGAGCTAGTAGCCCACACGCTCAGATAATAAAAACTATCGGTTAAATGTCAAGGAGTTGCATCAGGCTGAGATAAGAGAGGTCAAGCCGGCTTTGAATAAGGGGCGCGCATCCGCGCGCCCGTACGGGCGGGCTGACGCCCGCCCCGCTCTGGTCAGGCGCCGGAGATTTTGAAAAATTCGCTCAACAGGTCCGATGTTTTAGAGGAAGGTCCGACCGAGACCGTGTATGGGATTTCCTCAATCTCCCAGCCGGCTTTGCTCTCATTATAATAAGCAAGGTCCCGGGCGCTCACTTCCAGGTCCACGGTTTTGGTCTCTCCCTTTTCCAGATAGATTTTCCTGAACGCCTTGAGCTCTTTTTCGGGCCGGTCAAGCTGAGAGCCGTTATACCCGACATAAAGCTGGACGATTTCTTCGCCGGACATCGCGCCGAGATTGGACACTTCCACCCTTGCCAGGATTTTGCCGCTCTTTCCGATTTCCTTTTTGTCCAGCCGAAGATTTTTGTATTGATATTTGGTGTAAGAGAGTCCGAAGCCAAAGGGAAATTCCGGGTCCAGATTATGCTTGTCAAAGTATCTGTATCCGTGCCAGCGGTCGTATTTCACGGCTCTGGCTTTGTTGTCAAACTTGAAAAGCTGGTCCGAGGATTTCGGGAAATTGATCGGCAACTTCCCGCTCGGATTCGCGTCTCCGAACAAAATGTCCGCGATCGCGTTCCCGCCTTCCATACCCGGATACCAGGCCATCACAATCGCCGGCACATTGTCCTTCCATCCCGCCATCGTGATGGCAGAGCCCCCCATCAGAACCACCACGCACCTGGGATTCGCTTCCGCCGCGGCCCGGATCAAATCCACTTGCGCCTGCTTCAGCCCGAGATTGAGCCGGTCAAATCCCTCTCCCTCATCCCGCCAATCACAGCCCGCAACCACAATCGCAACCCCCGCTTCTTTTGCCGCGCTCCTCGCCGAGTCCAGGTTCCTGCCATCGTCATAAATAACCTTGATCCCGGCGGAGGCGCGGTTCTTGATTCCCTGAAGAGGCGTGATCACATAAGGCGGCCGGACCACGCTGGACCCGTGGTCGCCGATATTGGGGGTTGCGCCCAACTCGCCCAGGACCGCAATGGTTTTTATTTCGGATGGGCTCAACGGCAGAACGGCCTTGTCATTTTTCAAGAGCGCCATACTCTTCCGGGCGCTCTCCCTCGCCAGCGCCGCATGCTCCGGACCCGCGATCTTTTTGAGATCGTATCCGGCTTGATTCTCCAGATGCAGGAACCTGAATTTCTGGCGGAGGATTCGGGTCACGGCATCGTCAATGTATTGGACCGGAACCTTTCCGCTTTCAACCGCCTTCTTCAGCCTGGGCCCGTAATATTCCGTGATCGGCATTTCAATGTCCAGCCCGGCATTCGCGGCTTCCACCGTGCCTTTTACGCCCGCGCCGAAGTCCGAGATCACAAATCCCCGGAATCCCCATTCCTCTTTCAAAATGTCCCGGAGCAGATGCTTATTATGTCCGCACAAATATCCGTTGAGGTTGTTGTAAGCGCTCATAATGGACGCGGTTCCCGCGTCAACGCACATCTGGAAATGCGGCAGATATATTTCCCGCAGCGTCCGCTCATCCATCTGCGCATCCACATAATGTCGGGACAGGTCAATGCTGTTGGCGGCAAAATGCTTGCTGCAAGCCATCAGATGCTTCTGGATCCCCTTGACCATTGACACCCCCATCACCCCGAGATGATACGGGTCCTCGCCAAAAGTCTCCTGGGCCCTGCCCCAGCTCGGATGCCGGAGCAGATTGATACAGCCGCCTCCGAAAAAGTTCGCGCCCCGCGCCCTGCCCTCATATCCCATTGCCTCGCTCACTCGCTGGTTCAAGTCCGGGTCCCAGCTCGCTCCCCGCGCCATTGCCACCGGGAAGCAGGTGGAGCCTTGAAAACCCACTCCGCGCGGGCCGTCAATGAACCGGATGCCGTAAATCTTCAGCCGGCGATTCTCCGGGGTTTCTATCGGATCATACTTGCCGTATCCTGATGCCATATGCACGGCGTTGCTCAAGACCTTGCCCGACATCTGCTTGATCTTTTCCGAAAGCGTCATTTGGGAAAGCAGTTCCTTCACCCTCCGCTCAATCTCATCCTCGCCAAGCGGCCCGGTTTGCGAGATCAGGCTGACTGGAAAAGACAGCGCCAGACCCGCGGCTCCCGCGCTTTTCAAAAAATTCCTTCTATCCATTTTTTTCCTCCCGGGGATAATTTTTTTCCGGAAATTCCAGCTTTCCGAATCATAAAACAGATTGTTTTTCCAAGCAAGCGCCAAAGAAAAATCAGGGCTGAACCGGCTCAGCGATGATGAAGGTCTTCTTCTGCCAGGAGCTTGATAAAATCCCGCGCCTGGTCCGCGGACATAAGCGGGAAGGGGATTATGTAAAAAATAAAACCCCTGCCTCCGATTTCCCGGACGATCTTGCGGGCGCCTTCCGCAGTCACATAAACCTGGCAGAGCTTTCCGCGCTCCCGGATCCGTTTGAGGAGCGGGAGCCATTCTTCCGGCGGAGGCTCACCGGCGCCGGGGATCCACTGGATTCCGTCCAGCTCTTCCATTGAGAGGAGCAAGTCCAGGTGGGCGATCTGTCCCTTGCCGTCCAGATGATAAAAGGTGTGATCCATTTTGGCGAAACCTTCGCTCAAGTCGGGCATAACAAATTCCTCAAACATTTTGGGCGAGATCATATATGACAGGTCGGACTGGAACATATAGCATTTTCCCGGGGACCAGACTTCGGCCCAGTTGGAGGTTCCGCGTCCGGATGGCTGGATGATGTTGTAAAGCTCATCATAATATCGGAGCCAGGCTCCGGTGATTTCATTGCAGAGCCTGAGCACCTGGCCGGGGGCGTCGTAAAAATCCATCAGCAGCTGGTTGGCGGTTCGGAAAGAAGCGAGGATGTCCAGACTGCCTCCCAGGTCGGTATGGCATACGGAAACCTGGCTCTTGAAGCGCTCCACTGCGGTTCCGGTCAAATCCTTTACCCGTCGCCACCAGGCATTCTCCGGATTAAATTCAAAAGACAAATCCTCAATGGGCATTTGCTGATCAACATCAAACCAGACGGTTCCCTGCTCGGGCCGGCAATGAACATTGGCGCCCAGGAATCCCGCAACGATCCCGGGACCGAAATTCGGCCACCACCTGGGCAGGGCATCCCCGAAAAAGTATCTGTTTTCCAGGTTGTTCTGGAAAAAATCAATCACCTGGTCCGCAGGTTTTTCAAAAAGGAATTCGCGGGAAAGAACTTCTTTGGGAAAGAGCACCGGATGAAAGGTTTCAATGATGACCATTGGCCGGTCCAGATCCTTTGCCCACCAGGCCGACCAGTCTCTATAAATCCGGTCCCAGTCCTGTTCCGTGAAATGCAGTTTTATGCTCATATCCGGGCTCAGGGTTTGGGCCGGGGCTCAAGGTCCCGGGTATTTCTTCTCCATTCTTTCAAGCGGATCAAAAGCTCACTAACGATTTTGCCATAAGCCAAGTCCTGCTCGGCCTGCTCCAAATTTTTTCCTTCCACCAGGTTGCGCAGTTCATTCGGATCATCAGCAAGATGATAAAGCTCAATCTGAGGCCGCTCGCGGTAGGCGAACAGGTAAGGCAAGCCGATCACTTTCTGCGCCCATTCAAAATCGCGGCACTGGTCCAACTCCACCGGGTTTGAACTCAAGTTCCAGATCAGCTTCCATTCTTTAGTCCGGACCGCTCGCATCGGCTGATAGTATATATGCCAGTTCATCTCCGCAAAAATCTCCCCGCGCCATTTAACCGCTTTGCCTTCGGCTAAAGGCAAAAGGCTCAAGCCCTGAAAATCCGCGGGCGCATTGATCCCGGCTGATTCCAGGATGGTCGGCGCCAGATCAACAATGCCCGCAAGCTCTTCCCGAACCAATCCCGCGGGAAATTTTCCCGGCCAGCGCATCAAAAGTGGTGTGCCAATGCCCCGATCATACAGGCACATCTTGGCGCCGGGAAAGGGCGGTCCATTGTCTCCCCAGAAAATCACCAAGGTGTTTTCCGCGATCCCGGCATCATCCAGGCATTGAAGAATTTCCGCGATGGTCGCGTCCATTGCCTCCAGCCGGCTCCAGTATCCCGCGGCATCGCTCCTGATTTCTCTCCAATCCGGAAGCGCCCAGTAATCCAAGACTTTGATTTTATCCGGATCAATCGGAAATCCCGGGGCTTGCTTGAAACTGCCGTCCCCCAGCCGATGGGTCTGGATGAAATTCAGCTCCAGATAAAATTGCCGGTCTTTATTTTTGCGGATGAACTCACCGGGCTTTTCCGCAGACGGCACATCCAATAATGAAGCCATCCCGCGTTTCAGATCAAAAATTTGTTTTTGGTATCCGAATGAGCCGGGCGGATTTCTGAAAGAGGCATGCCACTTACCCTGAATCGCGGTGCGGCATCCGGATTTGTTGAGCAATTTCGGAAAGGTTTGCGCCGAGGGCGAAAGCGAGAAATCCGGATGAATATGAGTGAGCCCAAGAACCCCGATCGTATGCGGGGCTTTGCCGGTGATGAAGCTGGCGCGGCTGGGGGAACAACTGGGGGATGAGACAAAAGCGTTGGTGAATTTCACTCCTTCTTGGGCGAGCCGATCCAGACCCGGAGTCTGGACATAGGGATTGCCGAAGCAAGCCGGCTCTTTCCAGCCCAGATCGTCCGCGACCATCACGATAATATTCGGCGGTCTTTTACCCGAGGATTGAGCTTTTCTCCCGGCAATGCCCAATCCCAAAACCGCGGCGATATTGGCGGAGAGAAAATTCCGGCGATCCATTTTATCTTGCCTCTAATTCTCCCGGAGCATCTCCGGTCTGGACCGGGAAGATCCGGAATTTATGGCCGGTTTTTTTCCGGTAGGTTTCGGTCAGGCAAGCTTGAAGTTTTTCCAGATCCGGCTTTCGCGCGAGAGCCACCAGGCATCCGCCCCAGCCGGCGCCCGCGATCCTGGTTCCGAGGATTCCCGGAAATTCCGCGAGCAAATCGTGAAGCAGATCCAGCTCGGTGATGGAGTTTTCATAATCGCGGCTGGAGCTCAGGTATCCCTGCTCAAAGAGTTTTCCGAGCTCGCTAAAATTTTGTTTGCGCGCAGATTCTTTTCCTTTTAATACGCGCTCGTTCTCAGTGACAATATGCCGGACGCGCTTGAAGAGGGTTGGCACAAGTTTTTTCTCAACGGCTTTGAGCTGGCCGGGTTTGAGCCGGCTCAGGTTTTTGATTTTGAATCCGGCTTTTCTCAAGGCATTATAAGCCTGTCGGCATTCCGCGACCCGTTTCTTATATTCGCTTTTGACCAACGCTCTTCCGATGCCGGAATCAATCACCAGCAGGCGCACTTCGGCTGAAGCGGATTTGCTTTTGGCTTCTGGTTTGAAATTGATCGGGATCAATTCCGAAGCCAGCCGGTCGCAGTCCAGGAACAGGAGATGATCTTTTTCGGAATTGATGATGGTGAACTGATCCAGGATTCCGCAGGGCATCCCGACAAAAAAATTCTCCGCCCGCCAGCAAATGAACGCTTTTTCCCAGCGGGTCATTGGCCGATCCAGGAGTCCGAGGATGGCTTCTAAAGTCGCGGCTTCCAGCGCCGCGGAGCTGGAGAGGTTTGCTCCGATCGGAATGTCTCCATAAAAAACCAGATCCATTCCTGGAATTTCCATTCCGGTTTGAGCCAGCTCCGAGATCACTCCGCGCGGGTAGTTGGCCCAGACCTGCTTCGGGTCAGGAACATTATTATTGATCCCGGTTCTGAACTCTTGTTCCAGATTGAGGGAATAGAGGTTTAAATTTTTATCATTGCGGAGTCGGGCGCCGACAATGATCTCGCGGTCAACCGTGGAAGCCAGGATCAGGCCCTGGTTATAGTCGGTATGGGAGCCGAGCCAGTCCACCCGGCCGGGAGCGCGGAAAAAGCGCACAGCGCCCTTTTGTCCAAAACGCCTCGTCAACTCCGATTCAATTTCTCCAAGATAATCCCTTGCCCTTTTTCCCTGCTTCAAATTCGCTTTCCTCTCAAAATTATCCTCTTGACCAATCCTCCAGCTAAGATATACTGGAGGAAAGAAAAAAAAGCAAAAGAAAAAAATAAATTTAATTCTCTGCGCCCTCTGTGTCTCTGCGGTGATATTTAAAAATGGAGATTGGATGCCGGGAAAATTGGTCAAACTTTCGGAATTGAAAAAGATTCGGGCGGGCTGGAAGCAAGCCGGGAGGAAGATGGTCTTCACCAACGGCTGTTTTGACCTGATTCATCCCGGACATATCCGCTGTCTTGCCAGGGCAAAATCATTGGGAGACTATCTGGTGATCGGCCTGAACTCGGACGCCTCGGTGAAAAGGATCAAGGAAAAAGGGAGGCCGATTTTGCCGGAGCGGGAGCGGGCGGAAATCCTTTGCGCGTTCTGGTTTGTGGATTATGTGGTTTTGTTTAAAGAGGACACGCCGGAGAAGCTGATCCGGGCTCTGGAGCCGGAGGTTCTGGTGAAGGGAGCGGATTGGCCGACAAGAAAAATTGTGGGAGCGGACCTGGTTTTAAAGAAAGGCGGGAAGGTCAGGCAGATTGATTTTGTCAAAGGGAAATCCACCAGCAAGATCATCGCCGAGATTGTCAGGCGCTTTGGCAACTGACCGTCTAACAGTTTTATTTTAGTAAAATCAACGGCTTCATTATCCGCGCCGAAGGCGCTTTGGACTGCGACGCCCACGGCGTCGCTTTTGAAAGCGGTGTCGCGGACACCGCACTCCAAAGCGTCCCGCTCGCGGGACGCAACAGTTGAAAAATCCATAATTCAACAAAGAAAAAATGTGTTAGTCGGTCTGCTTTGGCAAAAAGCGCGGGTAGATAT
>Ga0315277_10001971_pt1 | contig 29017 bp, 18 predicted proteins | sample YL17G05_15_MG_FD_203695 | JGI IMG/M metagenome (GOLD analysis project Ga0315277, IMG submission 203695) | Sediment microbial communities from Yellowstone Lake, YNP, Wyoming, USA - YL17G05_15 | ecosystem: Environmental > Aquatic > Freshwater > Lake > Sediment | place: USA: Wyoming | collected... | reverse complement strand
AGATTCCGCACGCCCAGCTCGTAAGCCTCGCGATGTTGCTCCACACCGAGGAATAGGCACGCTTCGACCAAACCTTCCGTCGGCAGGACCCACTGATTTGAAACTGGGTTTTTGGCGCGCACGAACCAAGGGCGCTTCGTTTTCCAATCGTCCGCGACGCCGGCGATTTCCCGCTCCAGCAAGGAGCGCAGGTCTTTGACGAGTGCCGCATCCAAACTGTCCACTGGCAGCAAGCTCAGGCATTCGGTGATGGCCCGCACGCCGCAACCGGTCGCCAGCCAGTTGCCGTCCTGACCCTCAGGCGGCAGGCGATTACCCCGCGCGAAGAGGGTCCACCCGGGTCGCTGGAGCGGAGACCATGTCGCCATCTCCGTCAGTTGTGCCGTAACGCGGGCCCGAAAAGCTGGTTCGCCGGTCAGCCGGTAAGCTGCGGCCAGCAATGGCAATTCCTCCGCCAAGGCACGCGCCGCAGCGAAATCAGACATGGCGAGGGCGAACTGCTCGCGGATTTCGTCTTCGAGGTACTGGCTGCGTGTGTCCAGCCAGGTGCGGTGCTGGCCCACGTCCGCAAGCTTGTACGGTCGGCGGATGACCGGCTTGTCGAGGACTTGTTTCGCCGTTCTCACGAGCTCGCCGCAGGCCGCGCGGCTAGCGGGATCGGATTTCGCCCGATCAAGAAGCTGCGGCCACGGAGGCGAGGTTTTGGGCGAATCACTCGCAAGCGCGGCAGTAATCAAGGAGACAAGGGCCGCGCCGAGAAAGGCATGGTTCAACAAAGCGTGCGCACTCGAACGGCGTTGCATCGGGAGAAAAGTGGTAGGCCGACGCCCGGCAGGCAAGGGCGATTTCCCGCATTGACACCCGTCCGCCGAAACCGGAAGGATGCTGCGCATGAATGAGACTTCGACTCCTCCCACTTCGCGTCGCGAATTCCTCAAGCACACCGGCCGGCTCGCCGCCGCTTCCGCTTTGGCGGGTGTGGCCCTGCCGCATGTCCACGCGGCGGAGAACAACACGATTCAACTCGCGCTCATCGGCTGTGGCGGGCGGGGCACCGGCGCGGTGGCCAACGCCATGTCCGCCGGCGGCCTCGTGCTCGAAGACAAATCCGGCCGGCAGGTGGAATCCGGTCCGGGCGCCGGCGGCCCGGTGAAGCTCGTGGCCATGGCCGATTTGCGCCAGGACCGCCTCGACGAGAAGCACACGGTTCTCAAACAGACACTCGGCGACCGCGTGGATGTGCCGCCGGAGCGACGCTTCCGCGGCTTCGATGCCTACCGGCACGCGATGGATTACCTCAAGCCGGGCGACGTAGCGATGCTGACCACCCACGCCGCCTTTCGCGCGGTGCATCTGGAATACGCGGTGCAAAAGGGCGTCCATGTTTTCATGGAAAAGGACTTCGCCGCCGATCCGGGCGGCATCAAGCGCCTGCTCAAAGCCGGTGAAGAGGCGCAGAAGAAGAACCTCAAGATCGCCTGCGGCCTGATGTGCCGGCATTCGTCCGCGCGGCAGGCGATGATCCAGAAGATTCGCGACGGCGCGCTGGGCGACGCGATGGCAATCCGCGCCTATCGCATGGACGCGGGCTACTTCATGGCGCCGTTTTCGAAGAACGAGAACGAACTCCTCTGGCAACTCAGCCCCGGGCATCCGTACCAGTTCCTGTGGTCCTCGGGCGGTGTTTTCATCGAGTTGATGATCCACCAGATGGACGAGTGTTTCTGGATCAAGGATGCCTGGCCGGTTTCGGCGCACGGCGTGGGCGGGCGGTTCGCCGGCAGCACGGACGCCAGCCAGAACCTCGACAGCTACTCGATTGAGTTCACTTTTTCCGACGGTACCAAAGCGCTGGTGACGGGCCGCTACATTCCAAAATGCCACACCGATTTCGCGACGTTTGTTCACGGCACCAAGTGCGCCGCGAAATTCTCCGGCAATGTCCACGCGCCCGATTGCTGGATTTACAAGGACCATCACACTGAGCGCAGCAACGTCGCCTGGCGCCCGCCGAAGGAAACGGTCAATCCGTGGCAGGCCGAATGGGACGTGTTGCTCGACGCCATCCGCAACGACAAACCGCACAACGAAGTCCGTCGTGCCGCGTTGTCCAACCTCGGCGCGATCATGGGCCGGGCCGCCGTCCACATGGGCCGCGTGATCACGTGGGAGGAAATGCTGGCGTCGAACTTCCAGTTCTGCGCGGACGTGGGCGCGCTGACGGAAAACAGTCCTGCGCCGGTGCAGGCGGACGCGAAGGGTCGTTACCCGGCGCCGATTCCCGGGGCGTGGACGGAAATCTGAACTCGAAGTACGACTTTGCGCCGTGCCCGCAGGCTGGTGCTCCGAGGCCCTGTGACGCTCTCCCCCCATCCGCGCTGGCATCGTTCGCATTGCCAAAGATTCGGGATCAGGCAACGCCCCCTAATCTCCGCTTTGCTTCCGCTGGCCTTTCTGTTATTGCCAAGCGTCACGAAAATCCGGGTCATGAAAACAGCAAAGCTCCTTTTTGTATCGTTGGGCCTCGTCGTCCTGTTCGCCCCCACCAGCCGTGCGGAATCGGAAGAAACCGCCCTCCAATGCGTCAAATCCGCCAGCTTCCTCGCGCCGGGCGATGTGGCATCCGGTCGGCAATACGCGCCGGAGCGTGAGGTTCAGGTGCTGCATTTGGCGCTGGACGTCACGCCCGACTTCAAGCAGCGCACGGTCGCGGGCAAGGCGACGATTCGTTTCAAGCCGGTCTTCAAACCCGTCCGCGAACTCAAGCTCGATGCCGTGGACCTCAAGGTGGAATCCGTCACTTGCACGGAGAAGGTTCAAGGCCACCAGACGACGGACAAGCAGTTGATCGTCACCTTCGCCGAACCCGTCGCGACGGATCGCGAGGCCACACTGACGGTCAATTATTCCGCCGAGCCGGAGCATGGGATTTACTTCCGGACGCCTGAAATGGGTTACAAGGAAGGAGACACGCACTTGTTCTCGCAGGGCGAACAGATTGAGGCGCGGCACTGGTATCCGTGTCTCGATGCGCCGAACTTCCAATTCACGTCGGAAGTCACCTGCCGCGTGCCGGAAGGTATGACGGTGATTTCCAACGGCCGTCTGGTCTCCGAGGAAAAGGATGCGGCCACGGGGTTGATCGCCTTCCACTGGTCGCAGGAAAAGCCGCACGCCAATTATCTCATCACGCTCTGCGCCGGGTACTTCAAGAAGATCGAAGACAAGCTCCGCGATATCCCGCTCGCGTTTTACACACCGCCTTCGGAAATTCAGTATGCCGCGAGCTCGTTTCGCGGCACGAAAGAGATGGTGGAGTTTTTCGAGCAGGAAACCGGCGTGCCGTATCCGTGGCCGAAGTACGACCAGGTCTGCGTGAACGACTTCGTGGCCGGAGGCATGGAGAACACGAGCGCCACGACGCTCACCGACTATACCCTCTTTACCGACGCGACGGAGAACATCCGCGACAGCGAGGGTCTGGTGGCGCACGAACTGGCGCACCAGTGGTTTGGCGACCTCGTGACGTGCAAGGACTGGAGCCACACCTGGCTCAACGAAGGCTTCGCTACGTATTACGAATCGCTCTACGCGGGCTACAAGCACGGGCGCGACGACTTGATTTACGAGCTTTACCGGCGCACGCGGATGATTACCGGCATCACCAACTCGCCGAAAGCCATCGTCCGCCGCACCTACGACGACCCCGGCGCGATGTTCAGCCATCTCTCGTACCAGAAAGGCAGCTGGGTGCTCCACATGCTGCGCGCGCAACTCGGCGAGGACCTCTACCGCCGCTGTGTCAAGAGATACGTCGAACGGCACCGGTACGGAAACGTCACGACCGAAGACCTGCGGGCGGTCATCGAGGAACTTTCCGGCCGCCACTTCGATCAGTTCTTCGACCAGTGGCTTTACCACGCGCATCATCCCGAGCTGGAGGCCAGCTATAGTTGGGACGAAGCGGCGAAGCTGGCGAAAGTTTCCATCCGCCAAACCCAGCGGCTGAGCGACGATGTGCTCCTGTTCAACTTCCCGCTCACCATCCGCTTCAAGGGCAGCTTCGGCACCGTGGACAAAACCGTTCAAGTGTCTCAGAAGGACGAGGATTTTCCCTTCACGCTGGACTCCGCGCCGGAACTCGTCCGGCTCGACCCGGAATACACGGTGTTGGCCAAGGTTTCGTTCTCTGCGCCGTCCGCAATGCTCGGCACGCAACTCGCGGACACGAACGATGTGCCCGGGCGGCTCCTGGCAATCGAGCAACTCGCGAACAAAAAGGACCGCGAGACGATTGCCCGCCTCAAACAGGCGCTCAACAACGATCCGTTCTACGGCGTGCGGCTCGAAGCAGCCAAGACTTTGCGCACGATCCACAGTGACGAGGCGTTGGACGCTCTGCTCGCCTCCACCAAGCAATCCGACGCCCGCGTGCGTGAGCAGGTCATGAGTGACATCGGCAAGTTCTATCGCGACACCGTTTGCGAAAGCCTCCGGAAGACGTTGGACAATGAGAAAAACCCGGACATTCTTGCGCAGGCGCTGGGAGGATTGGGCGCTTACTCAAAGCCCGAGACTCGCGATGTGCTGCTGAAGTATCTGATCACGGATTCGTTCCGCAACGAGTTGGCCGGCGCCGCGATCAGCGCGATGCGCGCGCAGGATGATCCTGCTTACATTTCGCCATTACTCGAATACGTGCCCAAGCACGAAGCCGCCTTCACGAGCCGGGGTTTGGGGCAGGCGCTCGGCGCCCTGGCCTGGCTCGCGCGCAACGAGGAGAAGAAGGACAACGTCCGCGAGTTCCTCATCGGCTACGTGAACAGCAAGAAACGCAGTGTGCAACTCGCGAGCATCAATGCCCTCGGCTCACTCGGTGATCCCAAGGCCATCGCCGTGCTGCAAACCTTCGCCTCTGCCTCCAAGGAAAGCCGCGAGCGCGAAGCTGCCACGCGGGCCATCGCCGACCTGCGCGCGGGCCGCAAGCCGGCGGACGAATTCAAGGGCCTGCGGCAGGAAATCCTGGATCTCCAAAAAACCACGCGCGACTTCCGCAAGGAACTGGACGAACTGAAGAAGAAAGGCGAAGCCAAGCCCGCGCCCGCCCCCGCCGCCACGAAGGCTCCCCCAAGCTCGAAAGCCAAACAGAAATCCACTGTGACGTCACCCAAAGCGCGGTGATTCTCTGTTCTCCGTCTCGCGACAATTCGACGATCAACGCGGTTTGGTTTCCTTTTCGCCGCGCTCTAGGATTTTCTTCATTTCATCCGGATCGTCCAGTGGGAAGGGCGGCAGTTTGCGGGCTTTGCCGTAGTCGGGGTCCTTCGGGACTTTGGCCTTCTCTGGATCGAAAATGCGCGGGTCCACGGGCACGCACTGGTAAGGCCGGAAGTCCGGTTTCGTGGTGAAGCAGTCGGAGAAGTCATTCGCCAGCGCGTCGAACATGTTCAGCGGCGGCAGGCCGAAGATTTCGTAGAGCGTGCGGTGCATGCTCACGATTGTGGTGTGGCGGTGCGAGACATAGCCGCGCTTAGCCCACGGGCTGATGACCAGCAGCACACTGCGCTGGGCGTCCACGTGGTCCGGCTCGCCGCCGGAATCGTCCTGCGTCACGAAGATCGCCATGTTCTTCCACCAAGGAGTGCGCGCCAGGAACTCGACGATCCGGCCAAGCGCAAGATCGTTGTCCGCCATCCACGAGGCCACGTAGGGATAACCCCTGCCGGGCTTCAGCCCCGCGCCGTGGTCGTTGCAAATGGCGATGTTGACAAACTGCGGGAACGGTTGCTTCCGGCTAAGGAAAAGCTCCTCCACGTCTTTCATGAACCAATGAGCGCGGTACTGGTCCGGGATGTCCGTGTTGAAAATCGGAAAGCCGCGGCAGGTATTATCGTAAAGAACTTTTGGCATCGGGATGTTCACGACTTCACGCGCGCCGGTGGGATGCTCGTCCTCCTCCTCTTCCACGCCGGGGAACTCGAAGCCCTCGCCGTAGTTGCGAAACCGGATGCCGTTTCGCGCGAGATGCTCCCACATCGAGCCGGCTTCCGGGTAATCCTCCGGGATGAGCGAGCCGTTCGAGCCCATGGCGTAGCGGCGGCCAGGCGCGCTGCTGTTCTTTTTGAATGACCAACCGACCGAGTAGGTCATCTGCATCAGATTGTTGGGTTGCACACCTACCAGCCAGCGATGGCCGACGCCGGACGCTTCCGGCTCCATGTAGAAGTTGTCGCTCACCGTGAACTGGCGCGCCAGGGCGATGTGGTTGACCATCACGCCGACGTCTTCCAGCGTGGGCTGTCCTTTCTGCTCAATGCGCTGGTGCAAGCCCCACCGCAAAAGACTCGGGTCGTGCTTCGCCCCGGGGATGCGGTCGAAGATCGTGTCGTAGGTGTGATTCTCCTTGGTGATGAACACGACGTATTTGATCTCCTTCGAGACTTTTCCCGGCACAAGCGGGATGACCGGCGAAGCCATCGCGTCCCGCTCGGCCCGTTGGTCCACCATCCCGTTGTAGGCCAACACATCCGCAGTCATGGTCTTCAGTTCGGCATCGGACGGCACGTTTAGAACGCTGACAACGCCGCGCATGCCGAGGAAATCGCTCTTGGGGATTTCCTGGCCCGCGTTCGGGCCGTTGCCAAATCCGCGGAAGCAAATGCACGCAAGCTGCCGGCCATCCGGCGAGAGCGTGACGCGATACGGATACCACGCGGTCGGGATGTGGCCGAGCACCACGAGCGACTTGGCGTCCAGCACACCGATGGCATTGATTCCCAACTCCGCGACGTAAAGCCGCCGGCCATCCGGTGAAACCGCCATGCCCGCCGGGCTGACGCCGCGGACGCGCGCCATCAGCGGCGAGGGAACGATGCGCTCGGTCGCCACAATTTTGTTTTTCGCCAGGTCAATCCGCTCGATCATGTCGTTGTTGCCGTTCGACACGAACAGCGCATCGCCCTGTGTCGCCAGAAAGTTCGGTGCGCTGCCGCCCACGGTCTTGCCGTTGTCCGCCGGCGCGCCGACGAGCAACCCGGTCTTCAGCCGGCTGATAACTTTCGGCGCTTGCGGATTGGAAACGTCCACGCCCCAGACCGAAAACGATTCAGGCACGTTCGGGTCGCCGAGGCCGGGAATTTTGCGTCCCTCGAACTCCACGCCGTCGCGCGCTTCCTGGCTCGGATAGCCGAACGGAGGAAAGGTCAGCCCGCGTTTGTCGAAGCGCTCATCGTTCGGCGGCCCCACGGGACTGTATTCGAACAAGCCGATGTTTGCGGCATAGACCTTGTCACCTGCCACCGCCAGCGCGTAAGGATAGCGCCCCACTCGGACGGAGCCGACGACTTGCCGTCGTTCCGCGTCAATCACCACGAGGCGGAAGTTTGTGACATCGGCGCAATAAAGATGCTTCCCGTCACCACTGACCTTCACGTCCACGGCGTAGCTGTCTTCGTACTTGCGTCCACCGACTTCCGCGTTCAGCGAGATTTCCGCAAGCTTTTCCCGCGACGCCACATCGAAGACGTAGATGGCGCCGGTTTCTCCGCTGCTCCAGTAGAGCGTCCGGCCATCCGGCGAAAAATCCGCGCCGCCCGCGTTGGTGGGCTTCTCTTTTCTGCCGGGTCTGGTTTGGTGGGCCGGTGGCGTTACCGGCGACACAATTGGTTTGGCCTCGCCCCAGTCGGTGAGGATCTGTCCCACGCCATCGCTCGCCACGAAGAGCGTCTTGCCGTCCCGGCTCATTGCCAGGCCGTAAGGGAAACGCCCGACCGGCAGGTGTTTGCCAATCGGTTTCAAGTGGCGACCGTTCGAGAGAATGGTCAGCCCATTTGGATCGTGCCGTGCGTAAGTGTCAACAGACGGTGCGTGAAGAAACGGCCGGTCAGCGGCGGGAGCGGTTAAGGCGAGACTCACCAGCGTCATCAAGGCGGCGTTCGAACGAAGTGGCATGAGGTTCACGTTGGGGTTTGGATTTTAAAATTTCGGTTGGTTGTCGGACGGCTTCAAATCAGGCGGCGCTGCGGATGGCAGGGTCGCCCGCCAGCGGCGGTATTCGGCCCAGCAATCCTCCGGGCTGACGAACTTCTTCCAAATCAGCCGGCCCTTGAAACCGTAGGCGCGGTTTTCCTCAACGTGGTGAATGACGTATTGGAAATCCCACGCGGGGCGCGGGCGGCGCGGCAGCTTGAACTTGAAAACGCTGAAGCGGATTTCGGCTTCCTCGCTATGCAGTTGGTCGAACATGAGGATGAACACCATGTCGTTCGTGGCACGCCCGAAGTAGAACGGCTGCGTGAACCGCGGGTAGTCGTAGCTCCACAGGTTGAGTTTGAAGTTGTGGTTGGTGTCGTATTCCAAGGCTCGCGCCGGGAGGCTGCGGTACGTGCCGCCGTGGTTGAAGTCCGCATGGCCCGGCGGTGCGTCGGCGCTGATCCATTCCTCCGCCGCACCCGGACCGCTGACGCCGCGGAAGTGGATGGACGCGTCGGCCACGTCATTCATGTAGTCGGCGAAGAAGAGCACGGCGTAACCGCGCTGGCCGAAGAGCACCTTGTTGTGCGCGCGGCATTCGAACCCGAAATCAATCGCGTTCGGCTCGCTGACGGAATACTTGAACGTCGAGGCCAGTGCCCACGGGTCATCCTCGGCCTTGCGGACCAGCATGGCGGAGTGATCGTCCAGCTTGCGCAACTCATAGCGCCCGCGCCGTGGGGTGAAGGCATTGGCGGAATTCGAGTGGCCGCAGATGACGTGCTCGAAATTGAGGCCCGCCGACGCACCGCGGTCATCCGGGTCGAAGGCGTCAAAACCTGGCGCGTCCTTCCGATTGAACAGCGAATCCAGGCCGCTCAGGAGACCCGGCGAAAGCGTGTTGTCTCGGAGCAAAACCGAAAGATCGCCTCGTTGGATGGTGAGTGTCTGGACCGCCTCTCCCGTGCTCGCCTCCGCCGCCCGGCCCGCTTGGGTGCCGCCGATGCAACCGATGGCGGCGAGCAGCAACACTTCGCTTGGTTTCAGCAGGGCCATCGTCACTTGTTCGGCGCCGCCGGCAACGGCAGCGTCGGCTCCACCTGCCACTCGTCCTTGTCGAGGTCAATGGTCACACGCGTGCCGTCGGCAAACGTCGTTCGCTGGCGGCGGCGGGTGTCATTGAGAAACTCGTGGCGGGTCATTTCCAGCAGGGCAACGCGTTGGTGCAGGGCGCATATCGTCCGCACGCGCTGCAAGTGCTCCGGCGAGGGGTTGAATCCCAAATACGGCATGCCGCCGTTGGCGAGGCCGTGCAGGAAGCCGAGGTCCTTCTCCGGAATGCCCCATTCGCCACGGCCCAGCGACCACGGTATGAGCAGCGCGTCGTGGTAAACGAGGTTGAACAGCGGAATCGGGATGCCCATCGCCGGACCTTTGCCGGGATTTGGGTTCAGCGCAAACGGGCCGTGATGCACGAGGACGAGGTGGCGCACCGACCAATCACTTGGCTCCTCCGAGCTGACTATGCCACCCCATGCGCGCACGGAGTCGAGGCACTCGCCGCGGTAGCGCAGGCATTCGGTCCGCGTCACGGGGTGCTCTGGGTTGTAGCATTCCTCCGGCGGGACAACGGAAAACACATCAAGATACGCGCCGCGGAGTTTCACGTCGTGTCCAAGGATGCCCGAGTGATTCTTCCGCACGTGTCCGGCCGCGAGGCTTGGGCAAAGGATGGATTGCCGGCCACCGTACCACGTGCTGCCGGAAGGACGCCTGCCGCTCTCCTCGATGAGCGTGTGGCGGTCGTCGTAGGAGCGCGCGTCGAGGTAGTAATCGCGGTATTGATCGTGAATGGCGAAGAGGTAGCCGAGTTGGTCGCACACCTCGGCGAAGCGTTTCATCCCATCCCAACCGCCAGCCTCGGGACACGGCGGCAACACGTCCGGATGCAGGTTGTCATAGCCGCGCAAGCCCCAGCCATCGAGGTGAACGTAGGCGTTCGTGATTCCGTTCGCCGCAAGCGCTTGCAGATCCTTCGCCCGCGCGTCGAACGTGACGAGTTGGTGATTCTTGGCTAGGTCGTCCTTGTGGTAGTAACTCGACTCCGGCTGGATGTGATACAGGATGCTCGTGTGAACCACCGGCGCGCCAAGCAAACGAGCGACGGCTGGATTGCGCGCGATCTTCTCGTGCAGCGAAACGAAGCGGCCGGTCGCGATGGCATGGCGGCGGTAGCGCTTGGCCAAGTCAACGTAATTGCCCTTGTCGAAGAAACAAAACCTTGCCCGCCGCGGATAGGCGAACCGGCCCAGCGAATGGACCCAGCGCGGGCCAATTTGCGTCGGGCCTCCGGCGGGATGGCTGAAATGGCAGCCGCCGTCATCCGGCGTTTCGAGAATCACGAGCAGCGCGGACGAGCCGTGTTCGTGGCCCCACCAGGGTTGATACAGGCCGCGGCCAAAACACATCGTGTCGTAAAGCCGCGTCTTCTCCGGCCACGCCTTGGGCAGCAACATGCCTTGCATGTAGGGCACAACGGTCGTGTCGAAAGAATCTTCCGTCAGCTCCGCCGGCCAATCGCATCGTTGTACCCGCGTCGCCCCGTCGGAAGCAATGAGCGTAGCCACCAGCTCTTCCTCCGGTCCATCAACGCAGAGAAAAAGCTGGAGCGACAAATCAAGCAGGTTGGTTTCGTGGCGAAACTCGCTCAACTCGATCTTCAAGCCGGTTTGGAAACCGTTGGCGTAGGGGCTGACGGTTCTCTTGCCAGCATCGGCGAGTCTAAGCGAAATGGTCTTCCCATCGTGGCGAACCTGCAGGTCGCCGTGCGTCGAGTCCGTCATGCGCCACACGGTGGCCGGTGTTTGGACGCGGCAGGCGAGGTTCGTTGGATTGAATTCGAGGCGTTGCCGCGCGCCCCCCACGCGCCACACGCCAGCGTTCGTGTCGAAGCGAACCACGGGCACGGCCTGGGCAGGCGCCTCCACCGTTCCCAAAGCGTCCGCGGTTGGCAACAAGAGCAGCAGGAGTCGCAGCAGGTGGAAGTGGACGCGGGCACCCCCGGCGCGCGAAGCGCGGATTCCGGTGCTTGGCAGAGCAAGACTTGTCGTGAACATTTTCAGACGCTCCAAACTGACAGGGGAAGCGCTCGTTGTGAAGAGCGAACTGGCGCGCGAGGATTTCGGTCAAGTCCAATTGTCCCTGCACAAGCGGGGCCATTCAGCGGTCCCGCTGAGTCAGGTCTGCCCCTGAGGGCAAACCGGGCCACTTGGAGGGCAACTCATAGTCCCCGTGCCAGCAGAGTTGCCGGAGCCGATCGAACTCCAGGCGTTCGCCGTGGCTGTGGAAAAACGACACGTCATTCGCGCCGAACAGCGGCAGGCCGGCTTTGCCACACATCTGGCAGCACAAACCAGATTGTCGTGTCCGCCGGCGAGCGCCCAATGCGTTTTCGCATCACCACCGTCGAACGCGGCAGAAGCGCCGCCCGCTATCCGTCGCCTGTGGGTCGTCGAAGTAAAGCCAACCGCCCCCTTCCAATTCCGAGCTTCGCTTTGCGTTGGGACCTCTACCGCCCCACGCCCATGCGGTGGAAGAGCGGCGCCAGGGGCGCAGCATTCGCATCCGTATAACTCGTCGTGCCGGGTTGACCGGGGATGTCTGTTGCAAGTGGCGTGAAGAACGACGACGACGCCAGATTCGTGCAGCGCTCCACGAAATAGTTCACCCCGGCGACGCTTTGCCAACGCACGGTCACGTTGGTGTCGGCTGGCGACCCGGGCACCAGGCGCAACACCGAGACCGCGTTGGTGGGACCGGTCAGGCAACGCCATTCCTGGTAGAGACTGGACCGCTCAGGTTCAGTTGGCCTCGAAGATTCGGAAGAACCGCTGGGCGTCGGTCGTGGGAACGGGACAGGTCGCTTCGACCAACGCGTTCGTGGCCAGGATGCCGTAGGTGCCGGTGGAGAACATGAGACGCGTCCACGCGCCCGCGGCGACGTTCGACCTGGATTGGACGCTGTAGCGTATCCCCGCTTCACCTTGCCACGCCAGCCGAACGCTGTTGGTGCTGTCGAGCGTCAACGCTGAGATTTGCGGCGTCACGCCGCCTTCCGGGTCGAACATCCACGTACTGCGACAGAAGAAGGCCCTGGGGTCCACAGCCGGACTCGCATTTGCCCCTCCGGTAACATAGATCTTGCCGCCGATGGTTGCGCAAGCCGCGTATACCCTTGTGGACGCGCAGTTTGTACCCTCGCAGCTTACCGGCATCAGTCGTTTAGCGAAAAAGTTGTTTCCGGCTGGGTCGTAGGCGAGCGTGAAGTTATACGGCGTCGAGTCGTTGGATGAAAGGCCGCCGAAAAGATACACGATGTTACTCACGACGCCGGAGACCGACGCTCCACTGGCGAGAGTCCAGGCGGGGATGGGTGCCATGCGGGTCCACCCATTTGTTTTAGGGTCGTAGGCGAAGGTGTTCTTGTCAAAGAAGGTGTAAATGATCCCGTTCACGGCCTGGGCGACACCACGCTCACTCGCCACGGGCAGGCTGGCCTTCGGCGTCCATTGGTCGGTCGCCGGGTCATAGGCTTCCACCGTGGCCACGGCATTGTTGTTGGCGTCGGCGCCGCCGATCGCGTAGATGATGCCATCTAGTGCGCAAGCCGTGACGAGCCACCTCGGGCTGGACAGTCTGGCCTTGGTCATCCACGTGTCCGTCTTGGGATCGTATGCCTCCACGCTGTCGGTAGGTGGATACCACGCACCGTTTCCGCCGACAACGTAGATGATGCCGTTGACGGCGCCCGCCGCCGCAAAATAGCGCGCCGTTGGCATGTCCTTCTTCTGCGTCCACGCGTCCGTCTTGGGATCGTAGGCGAACACGGTCTGGACTGGCGACGCCGGCGGGCCGGTCACAGCAGTCCCCCCCGCCACGTAGAGGATTCCGTCCACCTCGCAACCAGCAGGGGTGCCCACGGCCATAGGCATGTCCTTCTTTTGCGTCCAGGAACCGGGGGCGGCTTGGACGGAGGGGAGGTTGTGGCAAAGGCAGCAGGCGAGGACTGTCAGTGACGCGAGCGCCAGCCGGGTCGGACTTCTCGTTGTGATGTGCGTTTTCATGGTTTTCTGGTTTGTTGTGCGGCGTTTACAGCAGCTCGGCAGCGCTCTCTTGATGGCCGACGCAACGGGCGTCGGCCGCGCTGCCAATCCACCGGCCGCACTAGGTAAAGAAGGAAAAACTGGAAAAGGTGACACCCTACGTTCCTGAACCGGCGAGGCACGCAAACCCCAGCGTGCCCTTTTGCTGGCGTCTGTCACCAGCGCGCCCCGCCGATGGTATGAGAGTCAGTATGTGAGGGTCCCTTCAAGCGTTTCGGTGGCATCTATCGTCAACGTCCCGGTGCCTGGATCATAGGAGACCACTGGGGTGCCCACAACCGCGGAGGTCTGGCTCCCGGTGGCACCCACGAACCGGCCCGTGCCTCCGGTGACCGTGGTAGAACCGTCGGGCTCTCCCCTGATGAAGAATTGGTCGCCATTTGCCGCGGTTACGGTCCCCGACAAGGAGCCGGATGTGGGAGGTGTGAGCGTAATGGGGTCCACTTTTCCTTGCAGATGGCTGAGGAACTTTCCTGTATGGGTGCCTTGTCCCACGCCTGTGGCGTCAAAACTGCCGTCCCCCGTGCCCATCGGGTTCCCTACATTGATGACGACGTGAAACTGGCCCACGCCTTTGTGCGGTCGTGTCACCGGGTTCTTTAGGCTGCCGAGGGCCGACAGCCCAAGGATGCACGCCCCGCAGGTGATGAGCATGACATGTTTCTTGGTGATCATAGTGCTTTTTCTTTCTATTGGTTTGTTGTTGCTTGTTTGTTGTGCGGCGTCTTCAGCGGCTCGGAAGCGCGCTTTTGCTCGCCGACGCAACGGGCGTCGGCCGCGCTGCCAATCCACCGGCCGCACTAGGTAAAGAAGGAAAAACTGGGAAAGGTGACAGGCCAGGAGCGAAGCCCGAAATCCGAATATCGAAAACCGAAGGAAGCCCGAAGCTACGGCTCCGGCAGCCCGGCCTGTAGCCAGCGAAGGTCCTCCAGGTCCAGTGCGTTTACCGCCGGGGCGTTCTGGGCGGGCTCCAACCGCTTCGGCCAACGCCACTGCTTGAAGGCCACGTGCCCGTCGGCGAAGGAGAGATTGGCACCCCGGTTGTGCCGGTCCGACGGCTGAAATATCCACTTTTGGTTCTCGTCAGTTTGGGCGATGGGCCAAATGCAAAAGGACCCACCCAGGATCGTCCCCTCGCTGCCGTCCAGAAACGCCCACACCTGCGCGGGCGAAGGACGGACGATCTGGGAGTAGGTCGTGCGGAACATGGCAAGCACTACCGGGTGCGAGTCTGGGTCGTTGCCGTTCAAAGCTGCATTGAGCATGTAGCTGCGCGTGCGGGGGAGTTGCGGCTGGTTCTGGACTCTGGATTGGTCGGTGGGACAGCGGTAAACCTGGAGGGCGTGGAGGTAGGGGAACAACGTGCCGCGCTCGAGGTTCGTGGTGGTCATGTCGCAGCGCGCGTTGCCCACCACCCACGAACCCGGCGGCGTCCACCAATAGCCGGCGGGACCACCCGGCTCCTGCCGATTCAGCGGCAAGCGGTCGTTGTGGTCGGTGGTGTAGCAGAACCACGCCAACTGAAGTTGCCGGAGGCTGTTCCCACAGGAAACTGACTGTGCCTTGGCTTTGGCCTTGTTAAGCGCGGGCAAAAGCAGGCTCGCCAGGATCGCGATGATGGCAATAACCACGAGGAGTTCGATGAGCGTGAAGGCGGAGTGCCAAACCTGCCGCGGGCAGGTGTCGAGGGGCCTGGAACCGTCTGGGTCATTCGACTGCGCGAAGCGTTTGGAGTGCGGCGATTCATCGCCGCTTTGGACTGAGCGCACACCGACCGGATCGCCTCGGCGTGGAAGATGCGGGTCCCGATGCAAAAGCGGCGGTAAACCGCCGCAGTCCAAACGCTGGCGCGACCGCGTCAGCCCCGCTCCAGAACGAACGCCAAGTTGCCTTTTGGGAGCATTCATGGAGCACTCTCTTTCTTCTCTTTCTCTTCAATCTCCTCCCACGAGGGCGCATGCCAGAGCAGTGTCTTGCCTCCTACACTACCGGCGAAGAGGGTGTTGCCATCAGGCGAAAAGCCGATGCGGGGGAAGAAATCCGGTTCGCCCGGCAGCGTCGCCACGTCGCGACCCGTGGCCACGTCCCAGACCTTGACGATGCCTCGCGCGCTGGTCCCGACCGTGATCAATCGTCGTCCGTCCGACGAGAAGACCAGGCCGTGCAGTTCATTGGCGTAGCCGAGACCGATGGGCGTGGGTTGCCTGGTCGCGGCATTCCACAGCGTGATCCGACCGTTATTTCCCGCCGCGGCGAACTGTTTGCCGTCGGGTGAGAACCTGACCACACACGCGGTGCTCCCGTAATGAGCATCAAAGAAGGCCTCTCTTCTTCCGGTCACGATGTCCCACCACGCCGCGGTCCCATCGCGATACCCGATGGCCACCGTGCGTTCATCGGGGGAGGCGTCGAATCCCTGCAGGTTCGTGAGGTTGATGCCCTGCAAGCTGAGTGCGCGCCAGGACCCCACTTCCCAGGCCCTGGTGACAACAGTCCAGCCCGACGCATAAGCGCCGGAATGGAGGTAATGACCCTTTGGTGAGAAAAGGACCGCAACAATCAACTGGGCATCTGGATAGATCAGGTTGGTCGCCAACTGACGGGCGTGGAAATCCCAGACCTGGACGAAGCCTTTCGTCTTGCTGAGGGCCAGCCAACGACCGTCGCTCGTCAGGTCCACACTCGTGTTGCCGGTCCCCAGGGAGGGCAAGGTTTCAAGCTTCTGGACGCTGGTGGCGTCCCACTGTGCCACCTCGCCTCCGGGCCAGGCGACGGTCAGGAAGCTCCTGCTGTCGGGTAGGAAGGCCAGTCCGTATGGCCGGACCGTCGAAGGCACGACGGCGTAGGCCGCCCTGGGGTTCGCGGTCGGGTTCCAGTACCGCACCGTGCCATCCTTGGCACCCGTCACGAGGTCCTGGCCATCCGGTGACCAGGCGACAGCCCAGACTTGGTCCGTGTTCCCTTGGAACGTCCGAGGTTCAGCCTTCCCGGCGACATCCCAAAGGCGGAGGGTCTGATCCGCGCTGACCGACGCCAGGGTTTGGCCATTGGTCGAGAAGGCCAGGCCGACGACCAAGCCACGGTGCCCGACGAACCGCCGCTCCGCGCCCGTCGCCAACTCCCACACATGAACGTCGTTGTGTCCGAACCCTCCGGCGGCAGCGAGCCACCTGCCGTCGGGGGAGAAAGCAAGCGCAGTGATTCCACCGGCGGTCTCTGGCAAATTGAGAGGATCCTCCTCCCTTCCGGTAGCCCGGTTCCACAACCGGATTCGCGGTTGGGCTTCCCCGATGGCCAGCCACCGATCATCGGGCGAGAACAGGACGCAACCGTAGTGGCCCCTATCGAGTCTCCCCCTGCGAGCCGAGGGAGGAACGGTTGGTGACGGAGGATTCGCTGGTCCAGCATTCCCATCGGCTGCCGGAGTGGCCGTCATGGTTATGGCCGGGAAAATCTGCTCAACCGGCCATGCGACCTCGGGGGTATCGAAGTTGGTCTTGACTTGGCGTGACACGGCATCCCAGACAAGCACGGTGCCGTCGTCAGCCAAAGTGGCCATCTCCGCGGCGTCGGGCGAAAACGCCACCGACACCAGCAGATTAGAGAGCGGTAAGCGCGCGACTTCCTTCTGCGCGCTCAGGTCCCAAAGGCCGACCACCGGCGTGCCGCTGGCGTCTTCGTGGCCCCAGGCCAAGAGGTTGCCTTGCGGCGAAAAAGCCAGGGCCTTGTAGGCCGTGTACTGACCTTCACCCGGCAGTTCGGTCACCGGTCGCTTTGCCACCGCGTCCCAGAGCGCGACGGCACCACGTCGCCGGCGCACGGCCAGCCATTTTCCGTCGGGTGAAAAGGCCAGTGCCCACACTGCGTTCGTGTACTGGTGGAGGGTGAAACGCTCCTCGCTCTGGCAGCGCGCCCACAGGTAGCGCCATTCCCAACTACGCAGATCAGTTTCTGCTTTCTGCTTTCCGCTTTCTGCTTTTCCAGCCGGTCGGTGGCGATTCAGCAGCTCCCGAGCGCGGCCAAGGTCGTTGTCTTCGAGGGCAAGCGAGACCAGGTTCATGTCCGCCGCATAGGCATTGCGCCGCGCGAGCAGGGCTTCGCTTTCGGCACGTGTGCGCTGCGATTCCGCCCGGCGCCATTGCCAAGCCACGCCGGCCAGCCCGATGAGCAAACTCAGAACCGCCGCGCCAATGGCCGTGGCCAAGCGCGGGTTCCGCCGACACCAGCGCCAGGCCTTGCCGGTCGGACCGATGGGTCGGGCGAGCACGGGTTTCCCGGCCAGGAACCGGTCCAGCTCCTCGGCCAGCCCCTGCGCGGTCGGATACCGTTTGGCCGGCTCCTTCTCCAGGCACTTCAGACAAATCGTCTCCAGGTCCACGGGCAGCCGGGGATTGAGCACGCGCGGCGACACGGGTTCGACGTTGAGCACCTGCTGCACCGTGTCCGCCAGGCCCTCGCCTACAAACGGCGGGCGGCCCGTCAAGGCGTGATACAGGATCGCGCCCAGCGCATAAACGTCGCTGCGCCGGCTCACCGTGCCCCGTTTGCCGGTCGCCTGCTCCGGCGGCATGTAGTTCGGAGAGCCGAGCACCTGCCCGCTCACGGTCAACTCTGAGTCGCCCTCCAGTCGCCGGGCCAGGCCAAAGTCCGTCACCCGCGGCTGATCCTGCGCGTCAATGAGCACATTGGACGGCTTGAGGTCGCGGTGCAGGAGGCCGCGCTCGTGGGCATAATGGATCGCCTCGGCGATGGTCTTCACGTAACCCGCCGCCCGCTTGAAATCCGAAATCCGAAATCCGAAATCCGAAATGACCTTTGCCAGGCTCCGGCCCTCGACGAAGTCCATGACCAGGAAATGCTGGCCCTGGTGAACGCCGACTTCGTGGATGGCGACGATGTTCGGGTGTTGCAGCGCCGCCGTGGCCACCGCCTCGGCCCGAAAGCGCTTCACCGACTCAGCGGGCGCTTGCGGTCCAAACATCAGCAACTTCAAGGCGACGATTCGATCGAGGCTCTTCTGGCGGGCCTTATAGACGATGCCCATGCCGCCACGCCCGATTTCCTCGAGCAATTCGTAGTCGCCGAAGGGAGTGACGAGTGGCAATTGACCGGTGACAGATGCTGGATGCTCGATACTGGATACCGGATTCCGAGTGCTGGCTTCTGCCTTCTGCCTTCCGCCTTCTGCTTTCGGCCCTTGGGCCTCTGCCTCCGCAGCCGCCAGTCCCAAACCGAGGAGACAGTTCGGGCATTGACCCGGCGCCGCGCCCACAGGCAGTGCGGCGCCGCACTCCGGACAGGTTCTGACCGGATCGGTTGGCATGGCATCTTCCAGTTTCTACAAAAGTATTTCCGCCCAAACGTGACAAGGATTATGGCCGGCTCAGCACGATTCGCAGGTGGCGGATCTCTTCGTCCACCTCGGCCGGGTCGTTGACGGTGTGAGCGATTTCCTCCCGCAGCAGCTCTCCGTAACGTCGCCGCAGACGCTCCACCGCTTTCTTTACGGCCTCGAGGCTCAGGCCCAGTTGATCGGCCGTCTGCTGGTACGATGGCAGGCCTTTCTCGCCCGTCAGGTAGATGCGCAGGGTCTCGAAGAGCGGTCCGTTGCCGGCGGTTTGGTAATTCTCGCGCAAGCGCACCGAGACTTGGGCCAGCAACGCCATCGCCCAGTGCCGCTCGAAGATGCGCTCGGGCGACATGTCGTCGCCCGGCTCGGCCCGGTAGCGCGCTTCGGCCGTGTCCAGGGAAATGGCCATCTGGCCGCCGCCGCGTTTTTGGGCCCGGGCCTTGTCCCATTCGTTGGCCAGGAAGTGATTCAGCGAGGCCAGCAGGAAGGAACGGAACCGCCCTTTGGCCGGATGCACCGTGCCCAGCGCGTGCGTCGCCAACAGGTGCACCAGAAACTCCTGGATCAAATCCTCCGCCTCTTCAGGCGAGTGCCCGCGTCGGCGGACATAGGCGTAGAGCGGATACCAATAGGTGCGGCAGAGCGTCTCCAGCGCCTGGGCCGAGCGCGGAGAATGGGCATCGCCCGCTGCCAGTACCACGCTCCAGTGGGTGGTGGCAAACTGGCCCGCCGCCCGCGCCCTCGACTCGCTCTCGGTATCGTCGGAGACCACGGTCGCCTCTCTCTTTCCGGTGATCGAAGTACTGTATCATGCTTGGAGGGAATTGACCAACGGCAAACCGCTGCCAAGCGGAGTGTGCAAGCCGTGATTGGTTGGGAAAATCCCTTAGCGATGTGCGCCCGCGGCGGGGCCAACCTAAGCTCCGAAGCCAGACGTTCTCCAAGGTTTCGAGAGCGACGTGGACCGACGCCGCTCAGGTGATGAACGAGTAGTCGTAAGGCTTGCGCATCTCGCGCAGGAGCCACTTGTTCGCTTCCTTGGCGTGCTCGCCCACGAACTGCTCCTGCTGCGGATCCCAGCCCAACTTGAGGCCACCCATGCGGATGGAGATGACGCCGAGATGCGCCACGGTGATAGAGCGATGGCCGATTTCGCACTCGGCGATGGGCGCCTTTCGCGACCGCACGCAGTCGAAGAAGTTGCGCATGTGGTCGTCGCTGCGGTAAAGCCGCACGGCATTGTCTGGCAATGGATCGCTCAGCAGTTCCGGTTTGCTGGCCTCGATGCTGCCGCGCGCGACAAAAATCCAGCCGTCCGGGCCGATGAACTTGATGCCATTGGGCGCGCGTTGGCCGTCGGTGACGGTCATGCGCACACCGTTGGCGTATTTGAAATGGATTTCGTACTCCGACGCGGCATCGTAACCGCCGGGGATCATGTCCACGAGCGACTTGCCCTCGACCTCGACCGGGCCGCTGAGTTCGGTGCCGTTGCCCCACTGCGCGATGTCGTTGTGATGCGCGCCCCAGTCGGTCATCTGGCCACCTGAGAAGCAATACCACCAACGGAAATTCCCGCTGGAGCAACGGGTTTCGAAGCTGACCACTTCCTTGCCTTCAACCAGCTTCACCACACGCACGCCGAGGTGTTCCATCTTCCGCGCCTGGCCGATGTAGAAATCCCAATCCAATCCCTCCGGGACCGGAACGGGCTGGAACGGACCTTCGCGCGGGCCGGTGGGCAGGCCGACGATCATCTCCTGCAACTTGCCGAGGCGGCCATTCCGCACCAGTTCGCAGGCGAGCCGGAAGTTCTTGTCGCTGCGCTGCTGGCTCCCGACTTGGAAGACCGCGCTGTGTTGGCGGACGGCTTTCACGAGATGTTTGCCCTCGTCAATGGTCAGCGTTAGCGGTTTCTCGCTGTAGATGTCGCGCCCGGTCTGCACCGCGAGCAGATTAACCAGCGTGTGCCAGTGGTCGGGCGTGCCGTTGACGATGATGTGCACGTCCTGGCGCTCCATGAGCTTCCGGAAGTCGATGTAAATCTCGGGTTTCCTGCCGTCCCTCGTGAATTGTTTCGCCGCCTGTTCGGCATGGCTCCGGTTTACGTCGCACACGGCCAGGATGTCGCCGAATCGTTTCGCGTTGTTCGTGTCCCCGCGCCCCTGGCCACCGCAACCCACAAGCGCGATGCCCGGGCGGTCGTTTGGGCCGGGGCGTTTGACGGCGGGCGCGGCGAGGGCCAGCTCGCGTTCGATGAACCAGCCGGGCAAGCCGGTGGCAGCAGTCGTGAGAGCGGTGGTTTTGAGAAAGTGACGCCGGGAAAGTCCGAGTTGAGATTTCATACGCTGGCAGTTGGATGCCCGAAACGGCGGAGGAATTCAAGCGCCGTACGATTCGCCGCCTGTCACTGCGCACACCAGCCGCCGTCAATCAGCAAGTCCGTGCCGGTAATGAAACCGGCTTGCTCGGAGCACAGATGCACGGCGAGTTGGCCCACTTCCTCCGGCTTGCCCCAACGCCCGAGCGGGATGCTGGCCAGGAACTTTGCATTCAACTCGGGATTCTGCACCAACGACATGTTCATCTCGGTCGCAAACGGGCCGGGGCTGATGCCATTGACCGTGATGCCTTCGGGCGCGAGTTCCAGCGCCAGCGCCTTGGTGAATCCGAGCAAGCCAGTTTTGCTCGCGGCATAGGCCGTGCGTCCAGCCAATGCCACATGGCTCATGATCGAAGTCAGGTTCAGTATGCGTCCATAGCCGCGGCCCTTCATGTGCGGCACAAACGCGCGGCAACAAAGGAAAGCGCCCGTGAGGTTCGTGTCGAGCACGCGCCGCCACTCCTCCAGCGTGAACTCCGTGATGGGCTTGCGCACGTTGATGCCGGCGTTGTTGACGACAATGTGCACCGCGCCGAAACGCGCCATCACCTCTTTGGCCAATCGGCTCACGTCCCCTTCGAGCGTCACGTCGGCGCGGTATGCCTCGGCGACGGCTCCGGTCGCGCGGATCTCGGCGGCGGTTTGTTCCAACAATGCCAAGTCCCGTGAAGCGAGCGCCACGCGGGCACCCACGCGCCCGAGCGCCAGCGCAATGGCTTTGCCCAGCCCCTTGCTCCCGCCGGTGATGACGGCCACCTTGCCGGAGAGATTGACATCCTGCGTGTTCATGATTGCGAATGGAAGGGTACGCTTCGACCCGGAAAAAATCACTTCCGGCTGCTGCCGATGATGGCCTCCGGCCGATAGAGATCGCGGTTACTAGCCTGGAACTCGGCCTTGAGCCGCACGTTGAAGCGGGACAAATCCACGAGGTCCCAGCCCAGGAACTTCCAATGGCCATCCACCCGGCCCGCGTGCTCAAACCCGATGAGCAGATGATGAGCGTCCTCGAGCACCTTGTTCGTGTCCTGCTTCGGTTCGAAGTAAAACGTTCGCAGCGTGCTTTGGCGGCTCTTGCGTTCCAGGAGCTTCACGTCGAGGTACAGCGCGCGCCCGCTGGTTCGATCCGCCAGACGCAGGTCCGGATAGCCGGCGCGCTGGTGCTTGCCGACGGCGGTCTTGGGCACTTCACATGTAAAGCCCAGCACGCGATTCAACTCGGCCCGGAGCGAGTCTTCGAAATGCGCACTGACTTCGTTGATGCGGCCGACCTTCTGCGCGGCGTGGTCGGGCAAATTCAATGCGGCGAGCGTCCGGTCCAGCGCGCCGGAAATCTTCACCAACAACTCGTGGTCAACAGCGTTCGTAGGACCGAACGGCAGAACCCGTTTGCCCGTTGCGGCGAACAGGACTTCGCCAAACGGCACATCTTGCAGTCCGGCGGCTGCTTCGAGCAATGCGCTCACGCTGGCCGTGGGGCCCGCCGGTTTCGCTGAATCCGCCGCCGGGCTGGGCAGTGCGAGGGAAGCCAGCGCGAGCAGCAGGGGCAAGCGGGTCGTCTTCATGAATGTCCGGCGCAGCCTACGCCACGACGGACGCCGGGGGAAGCCTGGTTCAATCCTTCACTCCGAGCGCGCGCAACTGTTGCCGCGTTGCGCTGTCATCAGGTTTCAGGCGGAGGGCCTCGGTGAAATGAGCGATGGCTTCCTGTCGGCGGCCTAACCGCGCCAGCGTCCAGCCAAGGTTCCGATGGGCTTCCGCATCAGCGGGCTGGAGGCGAACGGCGAGCCGGTAATTCCGCGCGGCCTCGGCCAGTAGTCCCTGGCGCGCAAGGGCGTTGCCGAGATTGAACGCGGCATCGGCGAGCGCGGGGTGCAGACGCAGCGCCCGGCGGTAGCAGGCGATGGCCTCGGCGTTTTGCCCGCGACGCGCGGCGAGGCGACCCAAGTTGTTGAGCGCTTCCGCATAGCGCGGGTTGTGTTGCAGCGCCCGCCGGAAGCAGGCTTCGGCTTCGTCGTCGCGGCCAAGGGCGGCGAGCACGCTGCCCAAATTGTTGTGAGCGTCGGCAAACGCGGGGTTGATGCGCAATGCCTCGCGGAAACTCTGCTCCGCGTCGGCAAGCTGGCCGGCCCGCGACAGTGCGAGCCCAAGGTTGTTCCGGGCTTGGATGAACGCAGGTTTAAGCTGGATTGCGCGCCGGTAGCTTTCAATGGCCTCCGCTGGCTTCCCGTTGTCGAGAAGCGCGGTGCCGAGGACGTCGTGGGCGACGTAATTATTCTCCGTGATCACAAGGGCATGGCGGGCGAGGGTTTCGCCGTTCTGCCAATAGCGCAATTGATCGTCGGTCCGGGCAACGCAGGCCAACAGCACCAAGCCGGTGGCGGCGCCAACCAGGATTTTTGCCCGGCGTGTCGCCAGCCAGCGGGCGGTAATTTCATTCGCGCCCCACACGAACCCGATGAACACGCCGATTAACGGGAGATACGTGTAACGGTCCGCCATTGCCTGCGCGCCGATTTGCACCAGACCGATGACTGGCACCAACATGCCGACGAACCAAAACCAACCGGTGGCCAGAAACCGCCGCTCGCGTCCGCGCCAAACCGCCAACGCCGTCAGGCCCAGGATGAGCGAAACAGCCCACGCGACCGTCGTCCAAGGCCGGTGTTCGGGATGCGGATAAATGACCGCGAGGTCGAAAGGCCAGAAGGTCTGCACGAGGTAGCGGGCGTAGGCGACGAACGCGTTTTCCACCCGCGCCACAAGCGGAAGATCCACGAGCGTGCCTATCGCGCCACCGCGCTGCTGCACGACGAACGTGACGACACAGGACAGGAAGCTCAGCGCGATGAACGCGAGCTTTTCGCGAATCAAGCTTTGGATAGACGAGGCGGAAACCTCCGCGACAGAACGGCTGAAAGCCGGCATTCTGGCTAGCGGCCACCAGTCCAGCAGCAGCAGCACGAACGGCCAAGTGACGAGCATCGGCTTGCTGAGCAACCCGAGCGCAAAAAAGTACAGGGCCCACCGGTAAGCCGCCGAGCGCCAAGGTGCCAGGCGTTCCTGGCCCGTCGCGTGTTGCTTGGTTCGAGCCGCTGGCGACTGCGCGTAACGAACGTAGAACACCAGCGCCAGCAACCCGAAGAACGCGCTCAAGACGTCTTTGCGCTCCGCAATCCAAGCCACGGATTCCACGTGCAGCGGGTGCAAAGCAAACAAGCCTGCGACGACGGCGCTCCACCAGTGCGCGCCAGTTGCCCGACGCAGCAGCAGAAAGAGCAGCACCCCGTTGGCGGCGTGGAACAGAAGATTCACCATGTGCGGCCCGGAAGCGCCGGCGCCGAGGAATTCCCGGTCCAGCATCAGCGAGAGCCACGTGAGCGGATGCCAGTTCGCCGCGTGGCCGGTAGTGAACGCCCACTTAAGCCCCTCCAACGTCAGGCCGATTTGAACCCAGCCGTTTTCGCGGAAGTACAAGTTGTCGTCGTAGCTGACGAAGCCGCATTGCGCCACACGGCCGTACGCCACCAGCGTAGCCACAACCAGCAGCGCGCAAACAAACCACGGACGGCTCGCGATGGCGGGTGCGTTCCGGTCGTGGCCTTCCGCCGCGGATGGCTTTGTGGGAAGGATTCGCATCAATTCACTCGATGGCGGGAGTCTAGCGGCGGCGGTTGCGCGAGGAAACAGCGTTGAGCAGAGCGTTGAGCAGAAAACTTGGCCGTCCCGGCGAGCCAGCGGCTTATTCACACAGACCGCAAGTTGCCCTGTTTGCAGCAATCAGCCCGTTCGCTGCCGAAAACAGGGCTTGCGTTCAGCCCCGGCTCACCTATCTTCCACGCTCCCCGCTTCAGGGGCACAACGAGCGAACAAACGAACTAAGATTTATGGCAGTAGCAGCAAACGACCTTCGCCGCGGACAGGCGATTGACTACAACGGCGACATTTGCGTGGTGCTGGACGTGCAACACCGCACGCCCGGCAACCTGCGCGCTTTCGTGCAGGCCACGTTCCGCAGCATCCGCACTGGCAAGTCTTCCGATGTCCGCTTCAGCTCAACCGAGAAGATTGAAACCGTCCCGCTCATGACCCGCCGGATGGAGTTCAGCTACAAGGACGGCGAGGATTTCGTTTTCACCGACCCGGAGAATTACGAAACGGTCACGCTCAGCCCAGAACTCGTCGGCGACGCAAAGAATTACCTCGTCGAAAACGGCGATGTCACGGTGACGTTCGTGGAAGAGAAGGCGGTGTCCGTGGAATTGCCGCCAAGCGTGACGCTGGCGGTCACCGACGCGCCGGAAGGCATCCGTGGCGATTCCGCCAACAACGTCCAGAAGGCCGTCATCATGGAGACTGGCATCACGCTCCAAGTGCCGCTGTTCATCAAAACCGGCGAGAAACTCAAGGTGGACACGCGGACCGGGAAATACATGGAGCGGGCTTAAGCCAGTTCCGTGTTTCGCGTTTCGAGTTCCGAGTTCAATCGCCCGCCTCGCGCGGGCGTTTTTGTTGCGCTGCCTCCCGGCAACCCGCCAATTGACTTGGCCCGCTGCTTTGTTAGCGTCGGCTCGTGGGCAACAGCCGCAAGCGATCCTCGCAGTTCGAGCGATTCCAGGCCTTCGTGGACGGGCTTTGGGACGGCAGTTCCATCCGCCTCGGCACCGAGCTGTCGCGCGTCGAGAAGTTTGCGCATTTCTGGGTGCTGGTGTTCCGGAGCTTCGCGCGCAACCGCTGCCCGGTCCACGCCTACGCGCTCTCCTACACCACGCTGCTCGCGCTGGTGCCGATGCTGGCGGTCGTGCTGAGCCTCACCAGCAGCATGCTCAAGGGCGAGAGCGAGGAGCGCATCGGGCAGTTCATTGACCGGCTCGTGATGGCTGTGGTGCCGGCTGCGGCGGATCAGTTGGATTCCGTCGCCGACACCACCAACGCTCCGTCGGGAAGCCAAGGTCAATCCGCCCTAGCCGCGTCCATCCCCACCACGAACGGTGTCGCGCTCATCAACCAAGCGGTTACCACCACGACCAAGGACGTCAGTTCCACCAATGTCGTTGCCCAAACAGGGACGAACGCGCCGACGGCGGCACAACTCGCCCTTGCCCGAATCGCCAAGAAACCTGAGGTTCAGGAAGTGCGCATGGAGGCCGCCCGCAATATTCGCCAATTCATTGAGAACACGTGGAGCGGCACGATGGGCGCCGTCGGCACGGTTCTGCTGCTCTACATCGCCATCACGATGCTCGCGCGCATCGAGGACACCTTCAACGACATCTGGGGCGCGGCGCGCGGGCGGACGTGGTTCATGCGAATCGTGCTTTACTGGGCGGTGATTTCGCTCGTGCCGCTGCTGTTGATCGCCGCGCTCACGCTGGCCAGCGGGCCGCATTTCACGGCCACGCGCGAACTAATCACGCGGATGCCGTTCATCGGCAGTTTCATTTTCCAATTGCTCCCGCTGCTCATGCTCTGGCTCACGTTCGCCGCGTTTTACAAGCTCGTGCCGAACACAAAGATTGACTGGACGGCGGCGCTGGCGGGAGGCGCGATCTGCGCCGTCCTCTGGCACGTGAACAACGCCGTCAGCGTGCTCTACGTGTCGCGCGTCGTCACCAACTCCAAGATTTACGGCAGCCTCGGCATGGTGCCGGTGTTCATGATCGGGCTGTACTTCTCGTGGCTCTTCCTGCTGCTCGGCGCGCAGTTCGCCTACGCGTGGCAAAATCGCGCCGCCTACCTCCAGGAAAAACTCGCCGAGCGCGTGGACCAGCGCGGGCGGGAGTTCATCGCCCTGCGCCTGATGACGTGCGTGGGCCAGTATTTCCAAGGGGGTGAACCAGCCGCGGGCATCGCCGACATTTCCGCCACGCTCGGCGTGCCCAGCCGGCTGACGCAGCAGATCATGCAACAGCTCAAGGCGGCGCGTCTTGTCTCCGAGGTCGCCGGTTCACAGGTCGCCTACCTCCCGGCGCGTCCGCTGGAAACCATCACGTGTCACGACATTTTGATTGCCCTGCGGACCACGAACGGCCAGCCGTTGCCCCGGCGCGACGAACCGGCTACGAATGAAGTCCTCGGCGAGTTCGAGCGCATTCAATCGGCGGAACGCGCCGCGGCGGCGTCCGTCACGCTGCTGGCGCTGGTGAATCGGGCGCAGGCCCGGTTACGGCTGGCTGCGCCACCGGCCGTTGAACCGGAAGTGAAACCCGTCGTCAAGCTGGCTGAGCCGATCAAACCGCAGATGCCTGCCGCGCCGGAGGCAATCCCGGTGATCGAAACTCCCGCTGCACAGCCTGCGGATGCGGAAGGCAAGCCCGCGCCCGTTGGCGAGCCGGAAGTGGCACCAACCGACGCACCGATTAAAGCGCCGCCGCCCGAGTTTGTTGCCATCAAACTTCCAGCTCCAACTCAACCCACCGAAGACGAAGAACGGAGTTTTCCATTATGATCATTGGCGTTCCCAAAGAGATTAAGAAACAAGAGCACCGCGTGGCGTTGCTGCCCTCCGCGGCGTACCAACTCATCAAACGTGGGCACACGGTCGTCGTCGAGCGTGGCGCCGGCGCGGACGCGGGCTACCCGGACGCGGATTACGAAAATGCCGGCGCGAAGCTAGTGCGGGAGGCGAAACAGATTTTCGCAGAGGCGGATTTGATCGTGAAGGTCAAGGAGCCGCAACCAGTCGAGTGTGCGATACTCCGGTCTGGCCAGATTCTGTTTACCTACCTGCACCTTGCCGCCGACAAGGCACTGACCGAGACGCTGGTAAAATCCGGCGTCACCGGCATCGCCTACGAAACCCTCGAAGTCAACCGCCGCCTGCCGTTGCTCGAACCGATGAGCGAAATTGCGGGCCGCATGTCCATTCTCGTCGGCGGCTATTTTCTGGCGAAACACTGCGGCGGGAGCGGCGTGTTGCTGGGTGGCGTGCCGGGGGTGTTGCCCGGCAAGGTCGTCGTGCTCGGCGGCGGTTCATCCGGCATCAACGCCGCGCGCATGGCCCAGGGCCTCGGCGCCGACGTGACCATCCTGGAGGTGGACCTCGAGCGGATGCGCTTCCTCGACATCACCCTGCACACGGCGCACACGCTTTATTCCAGCGAGGCGCACCTGGTGGACCTGCTCCCGGAAGTGGACCTGCTCATCGGCGCGGTGCTCGTGCCGGGCGCCAAGGCGCCGAAGCTCATCAACCGCGACATGCTGCGCCGCATGCGCCCCGGCAGCGTGCTCGTGGACATCGCCATTGACCAGGGCGGCTGCGCTGAAACCTCGCGCCCGACCACGCACGACAACCCGGTGTTCGTCGAGGAAGGTGTGACACACTATTGCGTAGCCAACATGCCCGGCGCTTACGCCCGCACCGCGACCCAGGCGCTGACGAACGTGACCTACCGTTACCTCGAAACGCTCGCGGACCTTGGCTTGAAGGAAGCCTGCCAACGTCAGCCGGCGCTCATCAGCGGCATCAACGTCATGGACGGCAAGCTCACGCACAAGGCAGTCGCGGAGGCGCACGGGATGAAATACACGCCGCCGAAAGTCGCGTGAGAGGAGACTCGAAATCCGGAATCCGAAATTCGAATGAAGCCCGAAGTCCGAAGTCCAAATCCTGTAGCGGTGTCTCGGCAGAACGCCGCACTCATTGCCTGTGAGAACCAAACTTGCGGCGCCCTGCCGAGCCGCCGCTCCGCGGATTGCGCATCGCCACAGCGTTTCGGATTTCGAGGTTCGGATTTCCTTCGGGTTTCGGAAGTCGGAAGTCGGATTTCGCGCTCCAGCGTTTGCCTGTTGGCGTTGTTCCTCAGCCTCGCTTCCGCCTTCGCCGCCGGCACCAACACGCCCTTCGCCCGCACTGAAGACGTGATCTACGGCCACAAGTTCGGCACGGCGCTGACGCTCGACGTGTTCCGCCCGGAGCCGACCAACAACGGCTGCGGCATCATCTTCGTCATGAGCGGCGGCTGGTTTTCGTCGCACGACTCCATCGCCCCGTCAGCGTTCGAGCCGTTTCTGAAGCGGGGCTACACGGTGTTCGCCGTGGTCCACGGTTCGCAGCCAAAGTTCCAGATTCCGGAGATCATGCAGGACATGCTGCGCTCCGTGCGGTTCATCCGCGCCAACGCGGCGCGGTTCGGCGTGGACCCGCGCCGG
>Ga0315277_10001970_pt1 | contig 29021 bp, 25 predicted proteins | sample YL17G05_15_MG_FD_203695 | JGI IMG/M metagenome (GOLD analysis project Ga0315277, IMG submission 203695) | Sediment microbial communities from Yellowstone Lake, YNP, Wyoming, USA - YL17G05_15 | ecosystem: Environmental > Aquatic > Freshwater > Lake > Sediment | place: USA: Wyoming | collected... | reverse complement strand
CCTGATGCCCTTATGTTCTTATGCACTTTCTTCTTTCTTTGACATTCCCCCCGCCGGGATATAAGATACTTGGGTCGCCCATTCGGGCCTAACAGGAAAAACCTGACGTGATCGGCATATATCTCAATTCTTTGGAAAGGAGTAGATGCTATGATTAAGAAATTGATTGCGGCGACTTGTCTTGTTGCCATATCGCTCTTGGCGTTTTCGGGCTGTGCAACGGACGGGCGGGAAAAGGCAGTAGGCGAGCAGGCTGAGCCGGCGGTCGATCAAGCTAAACCAGCGGTCGAGGAGTCTAACCTGCCGAAACTCGTTCTCAGGGTCAACTGCGCCGCTTTGGAGCCTTACACCGACCAGGTGGGTAACGCTTGGCTCCCCGACCAGCTCGCCGAGGCCGACAAGACCTGGGGCGCCGTTGGCGGAATGACCGTTGACCGCGGCAAACTGAACATGACCGGGACTGATGCCCCGAAGGTTTACCAAACCGAGCGATACAGTATGGAGGCGTACAAATTCGCCGTTCCCAACGGCACTTACACCGTTCGCCTCCACTTCGCCGAGACTTATGACGGGATAACCGGCGACGGTCAGAGGATTTTCTCTGTCGCTATCAACGGCCAGGCTGCTCTCAAGGACTTCGACCCCTACAAAGAAGCCGGCGGATTCCAAAAGCCCGTAGTCAAGACAATCGATGGCGTGACTGTTGCAGATGGGCAGATTGTTGTCGCTTTCACCGCGAACATACAGAACCCCGAAATCAACGGCATCGAAATACTCTCCCAATAGCCGGTGCCGATTAGCGTTCTGTCGCACGTTCGCGCTGACTCTCGTTTGCCAGGGGTTAACACGTGGCGGATAAGAAGGCGGTAGTCTTGTTGAGCGGGGGGCTGGATTCAGCTACGACTCTTGCTATCGCCCGCGACCAGGGGTTTTGCTGTTATGCCCTGACCTTCAGGTATGGCCAGCGGCACGAGCGGGAGGTCGCCGCCGCGCAAAAAGTCGCCAAATCTCTCGGCGCCGTTGAGCATCGTATAATCGCTATTGACTTGGCGGCCTTCGGCGGCTCCGCCCTCACGGACCCGGCGATTCAAGTCCCCAAGGACAGGGCCGATTTAGATAGCAGGGGGGTGATCCCGCCGACTTATGTCCCCGCCCGCAACACCATATTCCTCAGCTACGCCCTCGCCTGGGCCGAGGTCCTCGGCGCATTCGATATCTTTATTGGGGTCAACTCCGCCGATTACAGCGGCTACCCCGACTGCCGTGCCGAGTTCATTGCTGCTTTCCAAAAAACCGCCAACCTCGCCACCGCGGCAGCCGTCCGGGGCCTCGGCAAATACCGAATCCATACGCCGATTATCAAAATGACAAAGGGACAGATTATTCAAACCGGCACAAAGCTCGGCGTCGATTACTCCCTCACTCACAGTTGCTACGACCCCGACGAGCAAGGCAGAAGCTGCCGTCGATGCGACTCCTGCAGGTTGAGACTAAAAGGTTTCGCCGAAGCAGGACTCCAAGACCCGATTGAATATGTCGAGACGTGACTACATCTGTCATTCCCGCGCAAGCGGGAATCCATTTTCATAAGATTCGGAACAATGAGAGTAAACGAGATATTCTATTCATTGCAGGGCGAGGGCTTCCTCGCCGGCGTGCCCAGCGTCTTTATTCGCCTGGCCGGCTGTCCTCTGCGCTGCCGATGGTGCGACACGAAATACGCCTGGGATGGCACGGCGGGCGAAGAATACGACATCGCCCGGATAGTCGATGAGGTAACGCACTGGCGCTTCAGGCACATCGTGATTACCGGCGGCGAGCCGATGATCCCTAAAGACCTGCCGCAGTTGGTCCGCGAATTAAAAGCCGCGGACAGACATATAACAATCGAGACCGCCGGCATAGCGTATATCCCCGGTATGCCCTGCGACCTGATGAGCATCAGTCCGAAACTGAGCAATTCACTGCCGACCGACATAAAGCTCGCAACGATGCACGCCGATTCAAGGCTCGATATCGTCGTCCTGCAAGAACTGATCGACAATTACGATTATCAGCTCAAATTCGTCGTCGATTCGGTCAACGACCTGCCCGAAATCCAGGAAACACTCGACAAGCTCGGCAACGTTGATTTGGAGAAGGTGATGTTGATGCCCCAGGCCGCCACTAAGGATGAACTCTTAGCCAAGGCCCCAATGGTTGCGGAGATGTGCAAGATGGTGGGTCTTGCATTCTCCCACCGCCTCCAGGTCCTCCTCTGGGACAACCAGAAGGGCAAATAGGGGCAGTGTTCGCGCGACAATAAGACCGCTCCCAACTCTCTGAGAAATCTCCCGAATAGGGCATTGACAATCAATAGTCAATAGTAAATAATCAATTCCAAAGCCCAGGTGGCGGAATTGGCAGACGCGCCAGCTTGAGGGGCTGGTTCCCGCAAGGGAGTGCTGGTTCGAATCCAGTCCTGGGCAATGCTGAGCAAGGCAACTTCGAATTCGAGAAGGTAGAGCGTGCTGTGCACACCGAAAAGCCTTATGCCCCTATCAGACGAATTTATCGACTATGTTATTGACCAGCTCTCGGCCTGGGGCGACGTGTCCGCTCGCAAGATGTTCGGAGGCGCCGGCCTTTATTGCGAGGGCGCGATGTTCGGACTCATCGCCGACGATGTCGCATATTTGAAGGTCGATGACTCGAACCGCAAAGATTTCGTAAAGGCAGGAGCATCCCCATTCAATCCATATCCCGACAAAGTGAAAACAACGGTCATGTCCTATTACGAGATTCCCGTCGATGTCCTGGAAGATCGGGATAAGCTGGCCAAATGGGCCGAGCGCTCCCTCGCCGTCGCGCGAGCGAAAAGGCAGCCGCGAGGCACGGAGGTCTGAGGACTCAGAGCCGCGACCGTAAGGGAGCGGAGATGAAGACACGTAACACGGACGACCATCTACGATTCAAAATTGAAAGGTAACTATCGAATGAAACGGATACCGGTAATACTGCTCGCCGTAATGCTGGTTGTGACCTCGTGCGTGACAGGCCGGCGTGACAAGGCCGCCCACGAGAATCGCCCCGGCGAATTTCAGCCTAAGCCTCTTGATGACGAATGGAGCAAGTGGATTGTCGGCGATTGGAAAGGCTCGCTCGAAGGAGATGCCGCCCAGGGCTGGTCGGTTACTATTGAGCCTGCCTTGAACGGGCAATTCGTGATCTTCCGCTCGCAGGCGGACCTCGCCACAATGCCGCCCGACCAGGTGCAGTACCTCAAGGAGCATAATCACGCTACCGACGAAAGCATCGAGAGATTCAGAAGCCTCCCTTTTCGAGAGCTGGAGGTCTATACCGTCGATCCGCAAAGCGGCGACGTAATCGCGTATCTCTTTGACAGCCTGCGCTGCGTGGCCGAGGGGCGGGGCAAACGCCAGGGGAACAAGGAAGTAATAGACTGGCAGTGGTCCGTGTGCGGACAAGGCACATCTACCCGCATCACGGAGAAGGTCGGCCAGGATGAGTGCACCATTACTCAGAAGGATACCGCCCCCGATGGGACCGTCACAGAGGCCAAGGCCCGAATGACTCGCTCCAAAACCAACCACTGAGACATTCCCTCCAGGCAGGCCTGGAGCCTGCTTCGGGGGTTTTCTTACTTCTTTCTTCAGTTTTTCCCTTGCGCCGCCGGGGCCGCGTTGTTAATATTGGCGTCAGTCAAGACTATCGTGCATTGTGAGTGTTTGGAGAAATCTATTATGGATACGCAGGAATTCCAAGAAACGCCGCCCGAATCGCAGGAATCTATCGTGCTGCAGCCGCCGCTCGAACCGCAAGCAGGGCAAAAATCTGAGGCCCGGCTCGAATCCGAGGCGCTGCTCAACCCGGAAGAGCCGCCGGCAGAGAGGATTCTCTCAATAGACGCCCTGCGCGGCTTCACTATGTTCTGGATCGTCGGCGGCTGGTACATCTTCGACGGCCTCCACAGGGCCCTCAATAACAAAACGACCGCCTGGATCAGTAAGCAGCTCACGCACGTCGAGTGGGAGGGATTCGTCTTCGAGGACCTGATTATGCCGATGTTTCTGTTCATCGTCGGCGTCGTGATGCCCATCTCCTTTCAAAGGCGTCTCGACCGCGGCGACAGCAAGGCCCAGCTCTACCGCCACGTAATCATTCGCTCGGTTGTGCTCTTTGTTCTTGGTATGGTCGCCCAGGGCAACCTGCTCAAGCTGGACTTAGCCGAGCTCAAAATCTATTGCAACACACTCCAGGCCATCGCCGCAGGTTATCTTATTTCCGCAATCGTCATTCTGAATATGCCCATTCGCTGGCAGGTCATAAGCACCGTGCTCCTGCTGATCTTGTTCTGGGCCTTGATGATGCTTGTCCCCTTCCCCGGCCATGTCCCCGACCGCCTCGACCAGGATGCAAACCTCGCCGCCTTCATCGACCGGGTCATCCTCCGCCAATTCGACGACGGCCTGAACTACACCTGGATCCTCAGCAGTATGACCTTCGCCGCCACGGTAATGCTCGGCGTCATGGCGGGGCACGTGCTCCGCTCCGATAAGAACCGGGGCGCAAAATTCGTCCTTCTTCTTTTCGCGGGCATCGTCTGCCTCGCCCTCGGCTCGCTTTGGAGCGGGTGGTTCTTTAAGATCGGCAAATTCTACATCGGCCTCTTCCCAGTCATAAAGCGCCTCTGGACAAGTTCCTTCGTTCTCTTCGCAGGCGGCCTTAGCTTCCTGCTGCTCGCCCTGTTCTATCTGGTCATAGACGTTTGCCGGTTCAAGAAATGGGCCTTCCCCCTTATAGTCATCGGCGCCAACTCAATCTTCATATATATGGCCGTTCATATATTCAGCTTCAACGCCATCAGCGACCCGGTCGTCACCGGCCTCGACCAATTCATCGGCCCCTGGAAGGAATTCACCCATGCCCTTGCAGCCTTCGTGGTCGTCTGGCTGGTCCTATGGTATATGCACCGCAACAAAACCTTCATAAAAATCTAAAACCGCCGGATCGATTACCTCTATGGCCAAGGCAGGGCAGTAGAAGTGCAGAAAATTCTGAGAAGAGAATTCATCAAAACCGCAGTTGCAGGCAGCGTCGGGTTGGCCGTCCTGCCCGAGGTGGCAAAAGCTCAGGCAGGCGCGGAGACAAAGACTCGCTACATCGCAGCTTATGATACTGAATCCCCGGCCTGTCTGCCGGCCTGCCGCAAGATCGTCGAGATCCACAAGCGATTCGAGATGCCCGCAACGTTCTTCATTGTCGGCAAAATCCTCGACGCCAATCCCGCTGAATATCGCGAGCTTCTCGACGACCCGCTTTTTGAAATCGCCTCGCACAGTTATTCGCATCAAATGCTGCGAGACAACGTCTTTTGCGGTCAGGCCGTCCCGATGGACCAGCGGCGAGACGAAATCTTCAAGGGCAAAGAGGTCGTCGAGCGGGTCTTCGAGCGGCCTTGTATCGGCCTGCGACCCGCCTGCGGTTTCGATAACGCCTTCACCGGTGAGCCTGAGGTCCTGGAGCTGATTAAGGAAGCCGGCTTTCAGTACGTCAGCAGTCTTCTCTGGGGACCCGACTACTCGCTTCCGGCCCTGCTCCGAGAGCCGTTCAACTACCAGGCCGACGGCTTCCCCGAAATCTGGGAGCTGCCCGGCCACGGCTGGCACGAAAACCTCCTTAAAGACCACAACCGCTGGGGACCAAGAAGGCTCACCCTCTGGCCCCCGCCTTTCCCGGAAGCAATACCCCGCACCTTCTGCAAGACGCCGGACGATGAATTCGCGGTGAACAAGGTCTTTCTCGATAAAGCCGTCGAGACTGCCAGACCCTTCGTCTCTCTAATCTGGCATCCCTGGTCGCTGGCCAAGTTCGACCCCGATATGAAGATGCTCGAACTGACATTCACCCACGTCCGCAGCCTGCAAATGCTGCCCTCCACCTACGCCCAGCTCCACAAACACGTTGCAATCCCTACATAATCGTCTTTGAATTCCTCCTGATTCACGAACCAAGCCTTGTGTTCGGCTGAAAACTTGCTCTAATATGCCGATTCTATGAAAGGCGGTGCTTGTGGTTTTGAGACAATCGCGCCTGTCGCAGGCCGATAAAGAACGAAAAGATTCGATTAGCTGTGCCCGTTCAGGGCGTCTGGCCGGACTCAAATCCCTCATGCCCAGAATCGAAGTCTTGATTTTGCTGGCCGGATTGTTGTGCACGGTCTTGGGCAAGCTGATGGTCGTACGCTCCTACAAGCCCGAAAGCGTGACCGCGGAAACGGCTGCAGCGGCGTTTCCGGACCTGCTCTTCTTTGCCGTCGTTGCCCTGCTTGTCAGATGCCTGTACATAATCAAGCCGTCCGTTCTCTCCGCGCGGTGCGCTCTGTTGATCGCGGCCATTATGGCCGTCTGGTCCGTTTTGAACACCGCCTGGCTCATAAATAGCGGCGTTCAGTTGCAGACCGGAATCCTCGTCCTGTATATCCGGGACTTCCGAAACCTCTACCCGCTCGTAATGGCTCACATGCTGGAGGACATCGGGCAGTTCGTGCTATTTGCGTCGGTGAGCATTGCAGTCTTCGTATTCTTTCTATGGCGGCTATTCAAGCCCGGCAGCATTGTCCCCAGCCGAAGTCACCACGAGCGATGGGCGCTCGGCCTGGCGATGGCGGTTACGGCCTGCCTCATTGCACGCCCCTTCGTTCAGCCGGACGGCGATTCGAGCTTCGCCGCAGAGGTCCTGAATTTCAGCAGCCACTCGTACGCCTTGCTCTCCACCGTGGCCGGCCAATCCCACAACAAATACCCTATAAAACACAGCCCGAACATCTACCTCTCCGGCCGCCGGCCAATCGGTACTCCCAAGTGTTCTCCAAAAGACCTGCCGAACGTCGTCATTGTCCTGCTGGAGAGTGCATCCTATTCGGTGACATCCCTTTCAACGACGGCCGAGCAAACTACGCCTTTTCTGGCTCGTCTGGCCTCTGAAGGCGTAGAGTTCCGCACCACGCGCGTCCCGATACCCTATACGACCAAGGCCTTCTGGGCAGCGCTGACCGCAGTAACGCCGACGAGCGATGTCCACAACGTCGAAGCCGTGCCCATCGACGAGCCTTACGAGGGCCTGCCGTCCATCCTTGCCAAGGTCGGATACCGATCCGCCTTTTTTGAAATGTCAAATGGCACTTTTGAGTGTGCGCCGGCATTCTTCAAGAATCTTGCCTTTGACTGGGCCTGGTTCAGGGAGAATCTCCAGGACCACTCGGCGAACATAGGATACCTCAGCGGCGATGACTGCCGGATGATTGAGCCGGCAGTTGAATGGGCCGCGAAAAATGGCCGCCCATTCCTCCTGATGATGATTACTTCAATCGCCCACGACCCCTTCGAGGTCCCGCAATGGTTTGAGAAACCAAAAGAAAGAGAATACGATAAATACCTCCAGACAATTCGCTATACCGATTATTTCCTTGAGCAGCTTTGCGCGGCGCTGCACGCCAAAGGTCTCGATGAAAACACGATTCTCTGCATCATGGGCGACCACGGCACCAGTTTCAAAACTGAACGGTCAAAGGGCCGCTGGACGCCGCGAGAGGAGGTCATCCGCGTGCCCTGGGTGATGCACTGGCCGGGGCATCTTGGCCCCGCAAAGGTCGTCGAGTGGCCTTGTTCGCAGCTCGACATCACGCCGACAATCCTCAGTCTGATAGGATTCGACATTAGCAGTGCCGGCTTTGACGGAAGTGATGCCCTTGCAGAGCCGAATTCGCAGCGCAGGATTTACTTCTCGTCCTTGGTCCCCGGCAGCCCCACCGGCTTTGTCGAAAACGGCAGAAAAGTCGTCTTCTGGCCCTACATCAATAAGGCCTTTGAATACGATTTAACTACCGACCCACAGGAAAACGACCCGCGGACAATCCCCCCCGACCAGATAGAGCAAATCAGGCAGCAAATCAATCGCTGGGAATCGCAGTCGCAGATTGCCGTCGATGCCAAGAAACATACCAAACGCTTCCTGTATTCTCACTGGCAAATTCTGAGCGCCGGCCGCCTGGCCTGGGCCTACTACGTCCCGTGACTGGTGGCAGCAGGTCGTTACATACAGCGAGCGCATATATGTTGAGTCGTCCAGAGCCGAGTTTGGATAAACTCCCCCCCACAGTCACGAGGATAATTCTGCATTTAGGCCCGACAATAGTGAATAATCAATTATCAATATCGAAGATCCGCCGTGGCGGAATCAATTGCTCAAGTCAGCCCCAGGCGTCCGGCCTCGTCGTAAAGCCCGTAGTGCTTCATTTTCTTGAATAGTGTGGTGCGGTTTATTTGCAGGGCCTTGGCGGTCTCCTGCCTGTTCCAGTGATTCGCCTTCAGCGCCTGGCGGATGATTTCCTTCTCCGGCCCGCCCAACGCCTCTTTCAGGCTCAGAGCCTTGTATTCGTCCTGGCGACCCGACTTGGAGGGCTCTTGCTTTATTGAATCAGGCAGATCCTCGACCCCGATGAACTTGCCCTTGCTCAGAAGCGCCGCCCGCTCGACTACATTCTCCAGCTCACGAACGTTCCCGGGCCACGAGTATCGCTCAAGCAGCTCCATCGCTTCGTCGCTGAACCCGAGCTTGGCCCGGTTATGCTGGGCCGCATAGAGCTGCAGAAAATGCTCCGCCAGCAGTTTAACGTCCCCCACCCGCTCGCACAGCGGCGGCAGCTCTATCTTTACAACGTTGATCCGGTAGTACAAGTCTTCCCGGAACCTCCCCCGTTTCACCTCGTCTTCAAGGTTGCGATTAGAAGCCAACACAATTCTTGTATCTACCGTTATTGTCTTGTTGCTGCCCACCGCCTCGAAATTCCTGTCCTCCAGGACGCGCAGCAATTTAGCCTGAAGGCCCGGCGAGGCATTCGACACTTCATCGAGAAAAATCGTCCCCCCGTCGGCGGCGAGAAATTTGCCCTCCTTGTTGCTGACCGCGCCGGTGAACGCCCCCTTGGTGTGTCCGAACAGTTCGCTCTCAAGCAGCGTCTCAGGAAGCGCACCGCAGCTCACCTCGACGAACGCCTGATTCCGTCGCCCCGACCGATGGTGGATTGCCTTTGCCAGCATACTCTTTCCCGTGCCCGACGGCCCCGCCATCAACACCGTAACCTTGCTGTCCGCAACCGCCTCCACAAGCTCAAAAATCTTCGCCATCTTGTAGTGGTGGCTGATTATTTTTTCCAGACTGTACTTCCGGTCGAGCTGCAGCCGCAGGTTCTCGTTCTCGCTTATAAGCGATTGCTGCGTGATCGCCCGCTCCACCGCCAGCCGAAGCTCGTCATCGACAATCGGCTTGGTCAGGTAGTCGTATGCCCCCGATTTGATGGCCTGCACCGCGCTTTCGATGGTCCCGTAGCCGGTTATCATAATGACAACCGTTTTTGGATAATCTTTCCGAATAATGCCCAGAAGTTCGAGCCCGTCTCCATCGGGCAGGTTCACGTCGGCTATCGCAAGCCGGTACTCGCTCTCCGCAAGCTTGGCCAGGGCCTCCTTAAACGTCGCAGCCCCCTCGGCTGTGAAACCATCCAGTGACAAAAACTCGCACAACGAATCTAATATGATTCTATCGTCGTCTATCACTAATATCTTCGTCTCTTGCATACTGTCTCTCGAATCGTACTGTACTCACGCCTATTCTATCGAGTCGCTTTTAACAGGCAGCATAACCGTGAATATGCTGCCGCCCCCGGGCGCATTCTTGGCGTTTATTTGCCCGCCGTAGCCCTCAAGAATATCTCGGCATATCGCCAGGCCCAGTCCGGTGCCGCCGCCGGGGCCTCTTGTAGTGAAGAACGGCTCGAAAATCGCCTCCGCGTCCTCCGGGGCAAAACCAGTCCCTGTATCCCGGAACTCCACCACGGCGTTTTCGCCTTCGACCCTCGACGACACCAGAAGCTGGCCGCCGTTCGGCATCGCGTCAAGGGCGTTCTTGGCAAGGTTGCAAAAAACCTGGAACAGGTTCCCGCTGCGGATTTCCGGCATGTTCCCGCAATAGTCTCGCAATATGCGGACCTTCAGCGCCTCCGCCCGCGATTCCATAATTCTTATTGCATCTTCAATGATCTGATCGATCCGCACATACTCCAGCGATGTCCGAGCACGCCGAGAAAATTCCAGCAGCTCGGTGGTGATCTGCACCATTCTCATAAGGCCCTCACGGCACTGCGTCAGGTATTCTTTTGCCTTCTCCGGCTTGGCCTGCTCGACGACCCTTATAGCGAGATTGACGTATCGCAGTATGCCGTCCATAGGGCTGTTCAGTTCATGGGCGACCTTTGCAGCAAGTCGTCCCAGCGCCGCCAGCCGCTCGGCCTCGGCCAATTGCCTTTGCACGGCTGTCTCTTCCGTCACATCCTCAATCAGAATCGTCCCGCCGGCAATCTCTTGGGAATTATTCCCCAGCAGTGCCGTGCAGGTGATTCGCAGCAGCCGCGTTTTGCCTTCAAGAGTATAACCCACCTCATCGAACGTCCGAGCTTGCCCGCTTGACAGCACGCTTCTCAGTTGCGCTGTCCATCCGCGCCAGACCTTCTCATCAGTTCCCTTTGCCAGTGCTTTGTCGATGTAATCAGCCGGAAAGATCAGATTCCTTACTTGGCGATTGGCTTCAATAATCTTCAGGTCCGTATCGAAAACGGCAATGGCTATCGGCAGCGATTGAATGATTGAGTTGCCGCCCACAATCGGTGCAGCGTCGCCCTCTGCGGCTTGTCTCTGCTGTTGAAAACCGCTCCTATCAGATTGTTTCGGCATCGCGTCCATAGCTGTCGTGATGTAGCACAATTACGGTCTCACCAGACTTCCATGTTGCAGAATATCAACACATCCGTTGTTCTTGTCGAACAGCCACAGCCGTCGCTTTACGTAAAAATGTAAAGCCCTGCCAATAGAGGACTAAGTGCGTTTTCCTTTCTGGCAGATCGGCCTAATTCAACTTTTATGGGACTCGCAAGTGTTGACCTTCTGCAACGTCCAGCCTGGCCGTCCTTGTGCGTCGAGGCTACGCTTCTCCTCCGATCTCTCGTAACCTTGTATGTATTAAGGATTTGGGAATGTTAAAATGGGGTGTGTTTTCTTGCACCGGCCTGGAATAGACTTTGCTCCTCTCATCGGCAGGATGGTGTACTTTGTACGTTTGAAACAACCGGCCAAGACGATTTGGCACGGAGGCTTCGGATGGATGGCCTTGAAAAGCGCAAAGACCGACGGCTGGCAATGAGGCTTAGTCTGCTCTGCCGCAAATTGGGCGAGCCGACCCCCACATTGTGCGCCGGTACGATCCTGAACGTCGGCAGGGGAGGCCTGTATTTTAAGACAACCGCTGCTCAATTCCAGCCGGGCAATTTGGCCGAGATCCGCTTTGCAGTCCCGCCTCAGACCGGCCGCCTTGAATTCGGCGGAACAATGCAAGCCATCGCCACCGTGGTCAGGACTGAGACCCCGACAACCTCGCGCACAGACTCACCCCCGCGCCCTCTTTACGGAGTGGCCGTAGAATTCTGTCGTCCGCCAAAGCTCGCCCTATAGCCTCTCAGTCGTCGGGCCAGGACCCTTCGAATACCTCCGTCGCGGGCCCTGTCATATACACGCAGTTATCCAATTCGCACCAGTTCAGCTCCAAATCGCCGCCCGGCAGATGCACCGTGCACAACCGTCTCAGCCTGCCGTTCAGTACTGAAGCCACCGCGCAGGCGCACGCCCCGGTCCCGCAGGCCATTGTAATGCCGCTTCCGCGTTCCCACGTCCGCATAGTGAGCTCTCTCGGCGAGTCTATCTCGACGAAATGGACGTTCGTGCGATTGGGAAAAAGCTCGTGATGCTCCACTGCCAGCCCAAGCTTGGCCAGATCGACAAGCTCAACGTCGTCACAGAAGAACACCGCATGAGGATTCCCCATAGAAACGCACGTCATCGAAAGTTGCTCGCCGAGGACGACTATCGGCTGAGCTACAACTTCTTCTCCGGGCAGATTCACAGGTATGTCTTTCGCCCTCAGAACCGGCTGGCCCATATTGACGCACACCTTCTGAACCTTGTTGACCTCGTCGATTGCCAGCCCCAGCGTCAATATTCCATTACCGGTCTCAATGCTTACGGAAGCGCCGAAGGACTGCTGCCCGGGTACGGCAAAGTCGCCGCCCACGTGGCACAACGCCCGTTCGTATGCGTACTTGGCTACGCACCGAATCCCATTTCCGCACATCTCGGCCTCCGACCCATCCGCGTTGAAGATCCGCATCCGAACCTCGGCCCTTTGCGACGGCCCGACCAAAATCAGACCGTCCCCGCCCACCCCCGTATGCCGGTCGCTGACTTTCCGAGCCAGCTCCGCAGGATTTTCGACCTTCTCCTCGAAGCAATTGACATAAATGTAATCATTGCCCAGGCCGTGCATTTTCGTAAATCGCATTTCATTAGCTCCTTACCGAGACACCCTATTATACCCCACAGGCCCCCAAGAATCAATTCTCTTTCCACTTGCGACTGCACCATACCCGCTCGAACAACCCTCCGGCAGGAGGTCAAAGTTGCGGTCAGCGAGTATCCCCAAAACACAACAGACCGATAATAGCTGTTACCAGACGGCCATTAGCCCCCAAACGCCACTCTCGTCGCCTATGTGGCAAACGGTTGCGTTCGCGGGTTTTTGCCGCCCCACGTTAGCCGCCATCGGCACCTATGCTTCAGCCCGTTTTTTCTTTGTCTAATGTGAGATGGGATGTTAAATTTATCAGAAAATTGTTGTTGAAATTAGAATCAAGTCTTGGTATTACAGAGCTTGAATTTTGCAGAAGTGTCCAAAGAACAGTGTCAGAGCGTACTGCTGCAGCGTTTACGAAGTTTAGTGAGAAGTCCCGTTTTGCATAAGAAATGTCCGGATGGTATAGTTGAGTGCATTCGGTCGGATGTAACCGTCACAAGTTGGAAAAGGAAATCGAAATGAATATTTATGTGGGAAATTTGTCGCCTCAGGCAACTGAAGATGATTTGCGACAGGCTTTTGAAGCGTTTGGCCAAGTCGATAACGCCAATGTCATAAAGGACAAGTTCAGTGGCGAGTCAAGAGGATTTGGATTCGTGGAAATGCCCTCTAAGGAGGAAGCCCAAAACGCAATTGACCAGATGAACGGCAAGGAGTTGCAGGGAAGCACCGTCACCGTCAATGAGGCTCGTCCGAGAGCGGACCGAGGCGGTGCCGGCGGTGGCGGTGGCGGCGGCAGACGAGACGGTGGCGCCAGACGAGGCGGCGGTGGTGGCGGACGAGGCGGCACCGGCGGACGAGGCGGTGACAGCAGACGAGATGGCGGCGGTGGCGGCGGCGGCGGCAGACGTCGCTATTGACAATCAATACTGCTAAGACATCCTATATGCGTTAACGTCATTGCTCCGGAGACCAGCGGCAGCTTGGTAGCCTGCGCAACCTCTTTGCATTCGCGAAATTTCTGGCAAGCCGGGAGCGTGAGCTTACCCCTTATGGGCTTGTCCATTACGGGCCGACCGGATAAGCCGCGAAGGCGAACAGAAGATGCAAGACAAATAGGCTTGGCAGGCTGCGCAATCTGTTTGCGCACACGGTGATTGGCGGAATTCTCTCTCTGGCATTGATATCCGCAGGCGTTATATCACCGAGCCGACCGATTACCAGGCCGCGTTGCTGCAATGGCAGGACCATCCTATTGACTAATCTCGATGTGAGTGGATGCAATGTGCGACCTTGTTACCGCCAGACGCCCCTAACTATGTTCGAGAAATAGGTTCTTGAACCAAGCAGCAAATCTGAGGGCTTCTGGGGAATCATGTGAGAAATAGGCCGCAGTGATGGCAGTACCAAATGGAAGTCCGGGATTCTCCTGCCATGAAAGCCAAGCATCCGAGACCTATTATTGCTCGAGTACTGGAAATACTACAGAGCGATCCTACTCGTTGCAATAAAAAAAGCCACGTCCGAAGACGGGGCTTTTTATACTGCTTGCGATTGAGTTTTCCTGTTTTCAAGCAGCTTGAATATGAAAGCGTTCTGTCAGTAATGCTCTCAATTCCGGCAAGTATAATCCTTCATATACACTGTTTATCGGACACAAGGCGCTTTCTGATTGAAAAAGACGGAATTTTTCAATCAAGAGCTGTATACTTATGAATTCTACAGAAAGTTTCCCCTGACAAAGATAAAGGAGAACGAAAGGTGAATACAGATTTTCTGAACATTTCACAATTCATAACGGTTTGCCTCAGAATACCGTTCAGAAGAACTGCAATGCGTTTTCGTGCCTTGTTACAGGGTGGCAGCCTCAAGCGAAGCTTGGGGATGGCCGCGAGCCCGGCGAGGAGGGAGCACAGTTTCTCACAGACGCACTCACGTACTATGAGCCGCATAATATGTCGGCTTTTTCTAATTTGTCTGTTGTGGCGGACAGCTTTTGTCTCAGCCGTCGAGAGCTGGCGGCAGTACAAATACGATTCCCGCCACTCCGGCGACGTGCCTGACCGCCGCCTTACAACGCCGCTCCAATTGCTCGGCACCGTGCCAATGACCGATGCGATTTTCACTTCGCCGGTCGTTAGCGACAATCGCATATACGTCGTCGATGGCTCCGGCGTAGCTGTCTGCATTGACGCCCAAACCCTGCGTCCCCTATGGAAATACGAAACAACCGGCGGCAGGGCCAACTGCAACAACGTCAGCTCTCCTCTTATTGCCGGCAATTACCTTCACTTTGGAACTATGACCGGGGCTTACTACGTCCTCGACGCCGCCAACGGCGCCCTCATCAAGGAGATACATTGCGGCGATCCGATATTCAGCACCCCGGTCGCAAACGACCAGCGCGTTTATTTCGCCACACTCGGATCGCGGATTTACTGCCTCGAACCCGATGGGAAGATTTGCTGGACGTGGGATTTTGTCAAAGAAGTCTTGGGTTTTGACGGCGACCGATGGAGCGATGACTGGCGCCAGTTCCGCGGCCAAGCTGCTTGGTCGAACCAGTTTTGCTGTTCGAGGGATCTTGCCCTCGACGAAAACATCCTGGTCGTCCCGGCAGGGGGGCTGGTGATTTGGCTGGAAGACCTCGGCGACAAGGCCATCCTTCGCAGCAAGTTCCTCGGCGGCCCGCGAGAAAGCCCCTCTACGCTGGCCCTGAGCATGGGAGAATCGGGCCGAGTATATCGCCAATGGACGCGCCGCGACAACGAAGGACGAGTTGAAATCCTTCGCCTCGCAGGCGATCAGATCGAGGCCGACTTTGTGCACGATACCGAGACAAGTTATCAAGGCCCACACCTGATGAGCTTCAGCTCCGTCAGCATTCGAGGAGAGGATGTCTATCGAACTCGTCCGCAGGAGGGTTTCGGCCTCTGCCGCCACCGCCCCGGCCAATCCGCCGAGTGCCTGGGCGGATACCCATCTATCGCGCCGCCCGTTTTGCTGCAAGATGCGGTTGTCCACGTCGGCCTCGACGGCGCGCTGTATGTCGTCCCGCTTTCGGGAAATGGCCAGGTCTGGTCGTTCAAGACGCCCTTCGGAAAGGCAATCTCAGCCCCGCCGGCTGTATGCGACGGGAGGGTGTATTTCGGCTGTGAGGACGGCTATCTATATGTCCTCGGTCCAAAGAGCAAATCCCCCGCCGGGCCGAATCCCAACGACCTCGAACTATGGAAGATACGAAGCCCGCTCTCCGGAAACCTGACCGATTCAAAATACAACTGGTTCACCAGCTTCGGCAATTTCTCCAACACCAATGCAAACTACCAGAGCGTCAAACCGCCCTTCAAGATGAGCTGGCTCCGCAGGTACGAGGGGACCGTCAAGCAATTCTCCGTCTGCGGCGGCGGCAGAATGTACACGCATACCGCCGAGGGGCAAATCTTCGCCGTCGAACAGGAGACCGGACGCTTGCTCTGGCGGCGATACTTTCCCGGAGTGCACGTCTCATACACCTCGCCCCTCTACTACGAAGAGCGCCTTTATGTCCCGCAGGCAGGGCTAAAATCGTGCGCTCTTCGCTGCCTCGATGCAGCTACCGGAGAGCTGCTTTGGCAAGCCCCATTTACCGGCTCGCCAAGCTGGAATCGCCAGCAGCCCCCCGTCATCTACAAAGACCTGGTGATATATCTATTCAGCACCGGCACATACACGCCCGAAAAATGGCTGTTTGAGCATCAGAGCACATTTAGCTTTCCTAAGGACCATAAGCCCCTCGTTCGCGCGTGGAACAGGAATACGGGCGAAGAAGCCTGGACGAGAGACTTCTCCGAATACGGCTCGGGCGGAGACGACGCCGGATTGTGTCTGATGGACGGCAGACTCTACTACTCCTGCTATTTCGGCTCCGCTGAGCCTCAGGGCATCACCGCTGCAATGGACCCCGAGACCGGAAAGCCCTTCTGGACCACAACGAAATACGCCGTTCATGCAGGCTGCACCATCTCCGCACAGGATAGCCGCCTCTACTTGGGCGGTTACAACCCTGTCGAAGAAGAAACCAATCGTGTATGGTGCCTCGATGCGAACGACGGCTCGCTTATCTGGAAATCCGAACCCATCCTCGGCGCCATTCACGTTATCACAATCGGCAGCGAGTATCTCTTCACACACGCCCAGTACAAGCAGGGATACCTAATAGATAAGAGCACCGGCAAGACCCTCAGCGATCTGACCCAGGGCTACCGCTGCACGCGCTTCACTCTCTCCGAGCCTTACCTCTTCGCCGCCAACTTGAACATCCACGAATTCTCCAAAGCCGGCGAGCTAATCTACGCCGGACCCTCGATCGACGTATTGCAGTGCGTCGGAGGCTTCGTATCAAACGGCAGGGCCTTCTACACTACCAACGGCGGCGGACTCCAGGCATCTCTCATATCCGGCCCGGAAGCAGAACGATTCATCGTCCCCTGGAAGGGAAAAGAAAACTAATCCCTCGCATTTCGACCTTCCGAATTTATCGGTGGCGTCAACGCCTGATAAGCCACGCCCGTCAGCTTGCCCCTTACGTGGCGCCGGGATCAACCCGCCTCCCTTACGGTCGGGGCTTGTAAGCGCAAACGCAAGTGTTGAGACAGTATGATCATTGATAGCGCCGCCGGGCCTGAAGATAGCCGTTATCCGAGTCTCAGGCCGGCGTCGAACGTCGGGCGGACGCCGTTGATTACGGGAATGTCTTCGGTGCCGTTGATTGCGTTTCGGATGTGTCCGGCCATCAGCCTGACGCTGTTCTTGAAGGCGTCTTTCGTGCTTCCGGCCAGATGAGCGGTAATCGTGACGTTATCAAGCTCGATAAAGGGATGATCCGGGGGGAGCGGCTCAGTGTCGAATACGTCCACCGCGGCGCCCGTTATCCTCCTTGTACGCAGCGCCTCTATCAGGGCCTGCTCATCGACGAGGCCGCTGCGAGCCGTATTGATCAGCACGGCGGTCGGTTTCATCATCGCCAGCTCTTTTTCGCCGATTAAGTGATAGCTCTGCTCGGTCAGGCGGGCGTGAATCGAGACGACATCGGATCGGCTGAGCAATTCCTCCAGCGAGACGAGCCTCGCCGGTGCCGGGTCGCCCGTAAAGTAAGGATCGAAAGCAATGACGTTGCTGCCGAATGCTTGTAGATAGCCGCAGACCAACTGCGCCACCGCGCCGTAGCCGACCAGTCCCACGGTCTTTTCGTTGAGCTCGGGGATGGCGTCGCTATTGGGAAACGACCTTGTCCAGACCTTGCTCTTGAGCTTGGCGTGAGAACGCGCGATGTTCCTGATCTCAGCCAGGATGAGGCCCATCGTGCATTCCGCCACGGCCCGTGCATTCCTTCCCGGCGTATTCATAACGGATATACCACGCTGCGTTGCGAAATCGACGGCGATATTCTCGGCGCCGGCCCGCATCACTCCGATCAGCTTGAGGTCTTTGGCCTTCTCAATGAACGACTTACTCACAGGCGCAAACTGCACAACGACAATCCCCACTCCATCAAGGTTGCGGGTAATTGCATCGGGCAGCGGCACGGCGTCGGGGCCGCCGGTTTCTATTTTGAGATTATCCTCCTGCAGGTCGATCAGCGTCTTGTGCCCCCAGTGCCTCACCTCGACATCGACACCGAGGTCCTCCAGCACGGCCAACTCACGTTTCATAAGATCGGCCGGAAGGTATGTATCGCTGATTCCAAGCAGCTTCATAGTGCAGTTGCCTTACGTTCTCAGACTCTATCGGCCGAAAAAAGCAGGTCGATCTTCTCTTTGACCACCTTGGCTATCTCGGTCTTGAGCGGCCCGAACAGATCCTGCGCAGGCGGGTCGGGCCTTCTTTGAGACTCGGCGGAGACCTTCAAGCCCCTTGCCATTGCAATCCTGTTGTCGGCGTAGATGTTCATTTTACAGATGCCGTTTTTGACGGCCTCCTGAACCTGGTCTTTCGGCGTGCCTGAGCCGCCGTGAAGCACTAACGGCACGGAGCTTACTTCGTTCAACTCTTTTAGCCTCTCGATATCGAGATTCGGCAGGGACTCATAGACGCCGTGGGACGTGCCGATGGAGACGGCCAGGGCGTCCACGCCGGTCATCGAGACAAAATTCTCGACTTCTTCTGGCTCGGTCAGGATGGGCCGACCGGTGCTTCTGGCCTGCAGGTCGAAGCCGCCGACCCACCCCAATTCGCCTTCGACGCTGATGCCCTTGGGATGCGCAATCCGCACGGCGGCCTTGGTTATCTCTACGTTTTCTTCAAATGGGTGCGCCGAGCCGTCGATCATCACGGAAGTAAAGCCGGCGTCAACGGCTCTTCTAATGGAATCCAATTCCGGTGAATGGTCGAGGTGCAGGACGATTGGGATATCGTGGAAATCCGCAACGGCCTTGATCAGGCCGGGCACATAAGCCCAGCCGTTGCCGTCCAGGTCCGCCCCCACCAGACCCATAAGCACCACCGGCGAGCGCATCTCCTCGCAGGTCTCCAGAATCGCTCTGACCATCACATCTTCAACGCAGTCAAAAGCAGGCACCGCGTATGCGTTTCTTCTTGCATCGACAAGGACTTCTCTCAACGTTGTAAGCACTCGCTATCCTTTCACTGTTTCTTCGGGCGGTCAGCCGCTCAGGCGGCCCGGCTGGTAGTCCGCAAAGAGCCGGCCCCACGGGCTCTTTGCAAGCCAGTCGTCAACTATCTTTCTGCCTTTGGAGGGATACCAGATTCTGTCGTGGTAGATTGCCGATGCGAAGATGAATGTATAGACGATCGGCGTATGGAACATCAGCTTTTCCAGCCATCGCATCGGGCCGAACCAGAAGAGCTTGCCTACGCTGGAAGCGGCGTTGTCGCCAGTGTGGAATCCCCAATTTTCCTTGTTGATGTCAACGTCGCCGAGAATTTCGATCTCGCTTATACGGCCTATTCCGAGCCCGCGCTCGTGAGCCAGGCGAATGAACTTATGGTCCATAGGCTCGAAGCCCATTATCTTCGCGCAGACGGCGTCGATAGCCACGCAGTCGTCGGAGGCCAGAATGATGTCCTTGGCTACAGGCGTCATTGTTCTGGGACCGGCGCCGTTGCCCGCCGTGGTGGCGTCGGCGACGACGAAAATTCCCTTGTGAATCTCCTTTTGAATGGCGAGCAGGTCAACAAGCGCTTCGGGTATCCTGGAGTGGCAATAGTGCCGTTTGTTGTCAAGCAGGCCTCCGAAGGCATTCTTCATTGCGCCGGTGATATTCGTGTAGATATGGCACTTGGCCGTGGGAAGGTGAACGATGCTCTTGCCGTGGAAATAATCCGGGACGTGGATTCCTTTGGGGTATATCTCATCGAGCACGAGCATCTTGGCCTTAGGCTCGTATCGCCGCCATTTCATATCGGACGGCTTGAAGTTGTACTTGATGGGCACGCCGTAATGTTCGCAGACGGGCCTTTGTTTATTGAGCATCTCGCCGGTTTTGGCATTTGTGACAACGGTTTCGTTCTCGACGCAGACAAGGTCTTTGAATCCAGCCTTTTTCAAGCCGAGGATCGCGCCCTCGAGCTGCCAGGGAGTCGTATTGGCGCTTGGATACATCAGGTGCCAGGAGAGATTATTCTTTAGAATTATCGTTGAACCGCTATCGAGAGCGGCGCGGACGCCCGCCAGCTCCATCGCTTTGGCTATATCGGCAAGCACACTTTGCGGCGTTGTCTTTACAACGGCGACTTTACTCATAATTTGTCCTTTATTTCGGCGTCACTCGCCAAACAGGGCCGGCCTGCTCGAAGGTGAAACGACCGTCGAGCAGGAAGGCGGGGCAATAGCCCTTTACCGGGGAAACCACATAAACCGCCCGCTCGGCCAGCAGCTTATCAATCGTTTGTCCGTCGAGCCGAGGCGCTCCGGCAGTGCTTCCTATGACGGAGATGATCCAAACATCGGGTCTGTCTGCCTTGACTTCCTGGAGGTAGAGCAGGGGAGGCGACGTCGTAGGGTCGGCCAGAATTACCGCATTGAGCTCGACGAGATTGAACACTTCGACGGCAAATTGCTCCGCGCCTCCGTCGCCCGTCTTCCACGGTCTGAGGAAATACGTATAGTCGTTTCGATGGGGGATTGTCCTTGGACGGGTCATGACTTTGAGCCGCTCCGCAACTGCCGGCGCCGCTATATAAGCTGGAATTGTCAACAGACACAGCACTATCATCGCGCGGCCGATGACCTTATTCCGTCGTCGGCTCAAAAATCTGGCGGCGCCTACGCCGATTAGAATTGAAAGCATACAGTAGAAGGGTATGAAGAACACATATCGATCCACAACCGTGTATCGAAATGCGAAGAGCAGGAACAGGGCCGACAGCGCCAGTATGATGTTTGCGAACCAGCGTTTTCGACACGACGAACGTATGGCGGATATGCCGACGAATGCAAGAAGGGCGTTGGGCGTCGGAAAATTAAGCGCGATCCACATAAGATTTTCTTTTATGATTCTGCCGGATAGCGATACGTTAAGGACGTTCTGTTTGTAAGACACGCCGAAGACCGCTGATGATATGGTCTGCCGGAAGCCCTCGCCGGCGACGATATGCTTTATGATGAGCCACTCATAAGGCCCTGCGCCGAGAATCCAGAGAACCGCCATTATTACGATCTGCCTGCCTGTGACTAGCTTTCTAAACAGGAGCATCACAAGGAGGACAAAATAGCACGCCAGCGGGATCGATGCGAACATGTGATTTGCCGTCGCCAAGCCGTTGACGAAGGCCAGACCGTATAACCAGCGGAGCTGTTCGGTTTTGGCGTACTGAAACAGGATCACCAGCTCCAGCAGCAGCAGGGCCATACTCAGATTATAGACCTCAGGCATTGCCGCGTGCTGCCAGAATGTGTGCGAAAGAGCCAGTGACAATGCCCCGACAAGGGCCGGCAGCGCGCTTCTAAGCCATAACGCCAGCAGCAGAAACAGGTTCGCCACGGCGAAAGCCGAGATAAGGGCGTTGGTCAGGTTTACGCGATACCCGAATTCTCCAAGAGGGATATATTTGGTTGCGATGGCGATAATGTAAAAAAGGGGATGCGCCAGCGCCAGGCCGAGGTTGCCCTCAATATCGTTGTGCCAGACGCGGTATTGAATCAAGCCGCTATCCTGCCATAGCACGCCGGGCGCGCAGCTCGCCACGTAAAGGACGCTGGCCACCGCGAGAACCGCGATGTAGCCTGCCCTGATACCCTCTGGACTCATGCCTCTGCCGGCTGTTTTAGACATTCGCTGCCTTCGTTTAATGATATTGCGTTTGTGCCTGCTCGTATGCAAGCGCCTATATCGTGACAATCAAGTACGGCGTATCGCCCTTGAATCGTACTACTCCTTCATAAGCGGCGGGAACGAGCAGGGTTTCGCCTGCCCTGAACGCAACGGAGTGTCCGTCGGCCCGCTCAATATTGCCGCAGCCGGAGAGGAAGATCAGCGTCTTCATTTTACCAGGCGACAGCAGCGCCTCGCAATTCTCAAGCTGGTGGCCCTTGTCTATCGTGAAGAACTTACAACGAGCCAGACGCCCGACGGTGGTTACTGTAAGCTCCTCGGCGGATGCATCGAAGCGGATACTCTCAATGGCCTCGTCGATATGCAGTTGTCTTGGTTTGCCGGCATTATCGACTCTATCGAAGTCAAAAACGCGATAGGTGGTATCCGATGGCGTCTGAATCTCTGCTATCAGAAGGCCGGCCCCTATACTGTGGGGTGTTCCTGCGGGTAGAAAATGGCATTGCCCGGCTTCAACCGGCACTTTCGCCAGCATATCGGCGACCGTCCCCCTGCGAACCGCTTCGACAAAACCATCTTTGGTGACGCCTTTCTTCAGTCCTTTGTATATGAAGGCCCCAGGCTCGGCGGATATTATGTACCAGCATTCGGTTTTCGGCTCGCCTCTGCCCGTTCGTCGGCAGGTTGCCGTATCCGGATGGACTTGCACGCTGAGAACATCCTGGGCGTCAAGCAGCTTTATCAACAGCGGAAAAGGGCCGGAGATACATGCGTCGCCGACGATTTCGCCGGGGTAGCTGCGAATCGCAGCGGCAAGTGTCCTGCCGGCCAGATCGCCGTTGGTGATTACCGACTTATCGTTCGGCAAATCCGCAAGGTCCCAGCTCTCGCCGATCTTGACACCAGCCGGCAGACGCCTGTTGAAAACCCTTTCAAGCGTTCGCCCGCCCCAGATACGCTCCTTGTATAATGGCTCGAATTTAAGGGGGTACAGATTCATAAGCGAGAGTCTAACCGCCCAGGATACAATTGTCCATCCGCCAATGGGGTAATTTCGCAAGTGTTTGTCGTTGAAACGGTCCTGGGCCGGCAACGGAACCGAGCTACAGGGCGATGCGCCCGAGGAAGTCCCTGATGCCGCTTGCGATTGCTTGTGCCAGACGGCTTTGGAAGGAGCTGTCCCTGAGCAGCCCCGCCTCGCTCCTGTTTGACAAATAACCCAGTTCGATGAGCACAGCAGGCCCGCGGGTTTGCACCAGGACGCGAAAATCCGACCTCTGTGTCCCGCGACTGCTTAGGCCGGCTTTGCCCAGCGATTTGGCAATTGCGCTTGCCGCCCGCCGCGACGACCAGGAGGCGGAGCGCGAAACGTACATCGTAAAACCGCGGATCGAACTATCCGGGCAAGAGTCGGCGTGGATGCTCACAAACAAATCCGCATCGCATCTATTGGCCACGTCCGCCCGCTCTTCAAGCTCGATGAAGGTATCGCTGCTCCGGGTCATTATCGCTCGTACGCCGCCTTGCCCGAGTATGGAGGCGACCTTTTGTGCAACCGCAAAATTGATGGTCTTCTCCTGGAATCCGAGGCAGCTTGTCGCGCCGGGGTCTTTGCCGCCGTGACCGGCGTCAATTACGACGCACCCCGACGGTATGTGAGTAGGTGCGCTCGGCTGACCGGATGGCTGCATCGCCGCGCGTATCCGCGAGACAAGCGACTTGGGCACATAAGTCTCCCCTCCCATCTTGCTCACCGTCCCGACCTCGCCGATCGGCCTTGCGTTGACATAGACTTTGCCGCCCGTATATGTAAAGAGCATTACGGTGTTACTTGCGTTTTTGAGTGTTATATGGATGGCGGATGTCTCTGTGACTCGCAATCCCAGCGCCCCGGCCAGCTCCTGGATACTGACCTGACCTCCGCCGGAAATCAATCCGCCTTCGGCGCCGCTTGGATGGTGACACCCAGCCAGGGCCGCCGGCAAAACGAGCAGCAAAACGATTAACACAAATCTGGTGCGCATTATCAGACCCTATCGGTTATCTCTACTGTCGAGCGTTAAATTTTGCAGTCCCCGCGAGGAGAAATGTCACAGAATATACCTGTCTTTCATAATCCTGCAATCGACATCCGGCAGGCCGGGCACAGCCCCTCAAAGCGAGTCTGTTGCCGATGAATCAGAAAACCCTTGTGTTGCTTCTTTACCCCCGGAAGGGCCATGTCAGTCAGGCAGTGCGTTCTCCCGCAGTTTGTGCAGGTAAAGTGCGGGTGGCACTGGGTCTGGCTGCAATTGTTCGCCAGCTCGAAGTGCCGGGCCCTTTCTTCGATAAATGCCCTGTGCACCAGGCCGACCTTCACAAGGGTCTCCAGCGTTCGGTAGATTGTCGCCTTGTCGAATCGCTTCTTGCCCAATCGTCCGGCGATCTGTTCCTGTGTCACGGGCTCATCTGCCTTGAGCATGGCCCGCAGCACGCTCAGTCTGCCCGCCGTGAGGTAAAGCTTGGCCGATTTCAGCATCTGCCGGGCCTTCAAATCGAGCTTGCTTTTCATTGCCCCGCCTCCTTATGCTTGCCATGATCGCAGCAGGAACCATCCGGAGAATGAACGAATAGCAGCGGAAAGACGATGTCGCTGAAACAGCAGGGCAGCCACACCGCCAGAAAAAGAAACACGAAGCTGCCGGCAAGCCTGCCCGGCGAGACGTCGTCGCCGAACGCCATCATCATGTGGAATGACGAGGCCCACGTGCTCAGCAGGATATGCCCCGCGTGGGGAAACTTGGTTCGAGGGCGCAAATATGCTATCAGCGTCCCGATGATTGCAGCCGGAAAGACCGCGTACCAGGCCTCCACAAAGCCGATATGCGCGTTTTCAAAGAATCCGCCTCCTTCTTGCGTCGCATCGGCCCGGTCGCTATGTCGGTCTTCGCCGCCGTGGCCGTGAACATCCACCTTCATTCCGAGCAGCACCTCGCCTGCGTATGGTATCAGCGAATCGCTTAGCGTCGCGACCCCGATTGACCCGGTAACCGCAATGGCCAGAATCAAGGCGAAGCTCCGTTTGACGCTGTGCAGCTTGAACATCGCCGCCGTTACCACGGCGCTGAGCAGGACATGGGCGGGGTGAAAGACATAGAATAATACCCGGCTGGTATCGTGGTGGAGGCCCTTGAAGATCAGCATGCACAAAATGCCCGTCGCCGCCCCGAAAAGTGTAAACGGCGCATGGTTCTTCAATTCCACAGCAATCGCTATAAGTTTCTTTTGCATATACACATTCCGTCGAATTCTCGAATCGGTCATAGGCCAATTGCGCCATGAACCAATACCGTATTGTAAACTACATACGCCTGATTTGCAACTAAGTTGCAAATTTTTGCGGCATTTTTTTGCGGATGTTGCACAAGGGCTTATCGCGTTGTTTCTCTAAAAGACGGGCAAACTGAGCAAGTGAGAAAACCGGACAAAAAGTCCTTTACAAAGCCACGCGGGTATGGTATAATCCCGCCGGTTTATGCAACACACAGCCGGAAGTGGATTGTAGGTCCATAATTGACCGCACGGGGCTGCTATGTCCGGTTGACAGTTGCAGTGCGTAACGGTAAAGGACAATGAGGATGAGCAGGATGATGAATTCAAGGTTTTGGGGGAAAATCGCTGTGCTGGTTGCTGTCTGCGGGTGGACTTTGTCGGCACAGGCCAAGTACGATGGCGGGTCCGGCACTGAGACCGAACCATTTCGGATTAGCGCCGTTTCCGACTGGCAGGAGCTAATGACGACGCCGGCGGATTGGGCCAGCCATTTTGTCCTGACGGGCGACCTGGACCTTGACGGCGTTTTGCTGTCCCCTGTGGGCAGCGATACTAACAAGTTCACCGGGGTATTTGACGGAAATGATTATGTAATCCGCAACGCGGATGTGAATGCGCCCCATAGGAACTACGTTGGCCTGTTCGGGTGTCTCGGAACGGACGGCCAAATCAAGAATCTGGGCGTGGAGGATATTTCGGCTATCGGTAGATACTGGGTCGGCGGGCTGGTGGGATGGAACTACTGGGGGATTGTCAGTAACTGCTATTCGACCGGGACTATCAGCGGGGGTGAGAACGTCGGCGGCCTCGTCGGAGAGAACTGGTGCGGTACGATCGGCAACTGCTACTCGCTCGGGCGCGTCAGCGGAGATGAGAATATAGGCGGCCTCGTGGGATATAACAGCCTGGCTTCCGGTGCTATCATCAACTCCTATTCGACTGGATCGGCCGCCGGAGATCGATATGTCGGCGGCTTGGCGGGGACCAACGGCGGCACGCTCAGCAACTGCTATTCGACCGCCTCTGTCGGCGGGAACTATTTTGTCGGCGGGCTGGTGGGATGGAACTACCAGGGTGCTATCGGCAACTGCTATTCGAGTGGCACGGTCGGCGGCACGGGCGCTTCGGTCGGTGGTCTGGTGGGATCCAAGTACGCCGGCACCGTCAGCAGCAGTTTCTGGGATGTTGACACCTCCGGCTGGATGACCAGCGCCGCGGGGACGCCAAAGACTACTGCGGAAATGATGACTAAAAGCACCTTCACCGACGCCTCGTGGGATTTTGTCGGCGAGACTGTCAATGGGACTGAGGATATATGGGCGATTTGCGAGGGGACGAATTATCCGAGGTTTGTCTATCAGATACCGCGAGGGGATATTGTCTGCCCGGACGGGGTCAACAGTCTTGATTTCGCTGTTCTGGCTCGATACTGGCACGAGGCGGACTGCGCCGCTCTAAATGATTGCAACGGTGCGGATATAGACCTTTCCGGTGGGGTTGATTTCGGGGACTTTGGCGCCTTAGCCGAATCTTGGCTGACCGGGCTGTAATCCTCGTCCGACCGCCGGTGCGGCCTTTGCTCCGGCATCATCGAGCAGGGGGGGTATCGTTTCCGGCAGCAGCCGTTCACGGCGGCAAAAAGCATTGCAGACTTCGGTAAGCGCGGGTAGAGTATGCCGTCCAGTTTGCGTTCCAAGAATACCCGAGGAACCGATGATGAAGGCAAAGGCTGCATTGTTCTGGTTAGCGTTTCTGCTCGGTTGCGCCGGCTGCCGGACGGGGCCGGCGACGTCTGAGCCGGTTATTGGTATTACGAGCGTCTATGACGTCAATAAGGTCAGCAGCTCGGCCTTCGCTTCGGTCAATTTCGCCTACGTCCGAGCGGTGGCCGATGTCGGCGGCGTCCCGGTTATCCTGCCCGCCATCGACGATGAGCGGATTATAGAGCGGTATGTGCGCCAGTTGGATGGGCTGGTGCTGGTAGGGGGGGACGATATCCCGCCGGCTGCTTATGGGGAAGAGCCGCACCAGACCGTCAAAGAGCTCCCGAAGCAGCGGTATGATTTCGAGCGCAAGCTCATTGCCCAATGGCTGGAGAGCGGCAAGCCGTTATTAGGCATTTGTCTGGGGATGCAGTTCACCAACGTGGTGGCGGGCGGCTCGCTCATCCAGGATATCCCGTCGCAAATCGGAAAGAAGGTCAATCATCGTCAGGCCCACACGGTGAAGGTCGAGCAGGGCAGCTTCCTGGCGGAAATACTCCGCGCCGAACAGGTTAGTGTTTACTCCTATCATCACCAGGCGGTCAAAGACCTGGCTGAGGGTTTTAAGATTGTTGCCCGCAGCGAGGACGGCGTCGCCGAGGCTATCGAGAGAACGGAAGGGGGATTCGGCCTGTTCGTCCAGTGGCATCCGGAGGCTATGGACGATAAGGCCCATCGCGACGCAATCTACGGGGCCTTGACTCGGGTATGCAAGGCAAAGAAGTAGGAACGCGGGAAGATCGGAATTATGCAAAGGATATCGAGCATTTCACAGGTTAAGGCTGTTAAGAAGGGCTGTGTGCTCACCATCGGCAATTTCGATGGCGTGCATCGAGGCCATCAGCAGATATTGACGGCTGCCAAACAGGCTGCGGCCGATAGAGGCGCCAAGCTGCTCGTAATGACCTTTGAGCCGCACCCGCTGGCAATCGTCCGGCCGGAAAAGGCCCCCGGCATCTTGACGCCACTGGCGCTCAAAGAGCATCTTTTGAGTGAGCTTGGCGCTGATTACCTCTTTGTTGCCGAGACTACGCCCGACCTTCTCGCGCTGAGCGCTGAGCAGTTCGTTCAGAAATTCCTCATCGATGGCATCAGGCCCAGTCTGGTCGTCGAGGGCGAGAGCTTCAAATTCGGCTCCGGGCGAAGCGGTAATATCGATACTTTACAGGAATTGGCCGCCGGTAGTGGTTTCGAGGCCGCCGTCATAATGGCGGAACAGGTCGAACTCTCGGCCGGGCGGAGAGTGGCGGTCTCAAGCACTTTGATCCGGAATCTGCTGGCCGAAGGCAGTGTTGCCGACGCCGCTATAGCTCTGGGCAGGCCCTATCGGCTAATCGAAAGAGTCATCCGCGGGCGAGGCAAGGGAAGGAGGCTCGGCTTTCCGACGGCCAATATGAAGCTGCCCGAACAAGTGATCCCCGCCGAGGGCGTCTATGCAGGGCACGCTTTGATTGCGGATACCCCGGAGCAGCTTCTCGCCGGCCGGGCCATTGTGCCCGCGGCCCTGAGTATTGGGACCTCTGCTACTTACGGGGACACGCAATCCCTGCTTATAGAGGCGCATTTGCTTGTGGAAAACGTCGGAGAATTGTACGGCAAGCACATCGCTATGGACTTCATACAACAAATCCGCCCCCAGCAGAAGTTCGACACAGAATCGGCCCTCGCCGCGCAAATCGCCGAAGACTGCAAAGAAGTGAAGCGTGTTCTGGCTACCCGCAAGAGCGAATCTTCGATATTTGACTGGAAATAGGGGATGTTCTGAGTGATTATTGATTATTGACTCCCCAAGAACGGCATCTGCGATATTGATTCCGAGAAAGGCGGATCTTCGATATTTGACAGGCGAGCGGGATTGTGTGGAATTGGGGGGGGGCCGGCTTCGGCAGAAGCTACGCCGCGACAAGCAGGGGGAGACTGTGGGGAAAATGGTTGCCTTGACGGCGTGAATGGGGTAAAACCCAATGCGGCAGGCTTGGCGAGTTTATGAACGACCAGAAAGAGTCTGTTCCCCGCCAGAGACATCCGGGGACAAGCTTGCCCGTTTTGTGTCCGCCGCGGGCCGATATAATTATTGTTGGGTGCAGAGATCCTGAATGCAATTAGGGAAAAGGGGGGGTATCCACTTAACGCAAGCAGCCCCTATATCTTGCGATTTCCATCGACAAGCTGCCGGTACGGTACGGCGGTCGTGGCAACGGCCTGCTGTATA
>Ga0315277_10001969_pt1 | contig 29029 bp, 28 predicted proteins | sample YL17G05_15_MG_FD_203695 | JGI IMG/M metagenome (GOLD analysis project Ga0315277, IMG submission 203695) | Sediment microbial communities from Yellowstone Lake, YNP, Wyoming, USA - YL17G05_15 | ecosystem: Environmental > Aquatic > Freshwater > Lake > Sediment | place: USA: Wyoming | collected... | reverse complement strand
TCCTGCTCCTCCGGAGGAGCAGGAGCAGCTCATCCTTGCGTCGAGTGCTCAACACTTTGATCTTCACCACAGGGGGGTCACGATCTACCCAGCCTTTCCCACCTCCACCGAGAAGCCGTTCGACAAGCGCGCCACCGCTCCGTAGCATTCGCGCGATGAAAAATTTGAATGAAGTGGTTTTGGATGCGCTTGACCTGCATGCTTCCTACCGGCTGCCGAAGTTGCAGTTCGGTCGCTCGCGGTTGCGGCTCGTGGTCGCCAGCGGCAACGCGCTGCCCACCGGCGGCGTCGTCTTCCAGGGTGAGCGGTGTGTGTTCGCCGACGAGGGTCAGTACCCAAGCGTCTTGCGCGCAAACCCGGACGTGGATTCGGCGGTGGTGATCTCCGCTTCCGGCGAGAAACACGCGCCCGTCATCGTCCAGCACCTCCTCAAACGCCGGTTGCCGACGTGTCTGCTGACATGCTCCGCCACTTCATCCGCCGCCAAACTCCTGCCCGCCAGCCGCGTCTTCGTCACGCGCAAGAACGACGAGCCGATTACCTACAACACCTCGACCTACCTCGGCATGATGCTGGCTCGCACGCGCGAAAATCCGGCGCGCATCAAGCAACACCTGCTGCGGCGCGTGAAACCGCTCATTCCCGACTTTCGCAAGTTCGCCGCGTTTTACTTGATGGTGCCGGCGAGGTTCGATCTCGTGCGCCCGATGTTCATCACCAAGTTCGACGAGTTGTTCGGGCCGCGGTTGGTGGGGCGCTGTTACACGCTGGAGCAAACGCTCCACGCGAAGACCGTTGTGCCGTGGGACAAGGAATTGTTTCTCAGCCTCGGAGTGGAGAACGAGCACTTCGGCTCGAAGCGGCTGGCGATTCCGCTCCCGGAAAACGCCGGTTTCGCCGCGATGGTGGCGACGGGCTACTACGTCATCGGCCAGATCCAGCAGCAGTTCCCACCGTGGTTCATGCGTAGCGCCGACAGCTACGCCCGCTTTCAGAAGAACCTCCATTTTGGCTGAGAGAGCGCGACGCGCCGGGACTGGACGATCGTTTCCGTAGCTCACTCAGCTTAGTGATTTCGACCTGTTCCTTGGCGGCCATCGCCGTCCCCAGTTCGCTGGGCCGATTGAGCGGACCTTGTCCATGATCAAACGCTTGTTCGTCGCTCGCCCCGTCTGGACTTCACGGTTCATCGGCTGAACCGGGGGCGGGCTTGAGCCACGAAACCGGCGGCGCGGCATGGCCCTCTGACCGGCGGCAGGACCGACACCACCGAAATCGGGGGTGTGCATCCAGACGCACAGTTGGCGCCTGCGAGGGTCAGGGTAAAATGCGTCCAAAGTCTCGAACACGCGTCAAGATGAGCATGAGACGGCGGACGCGATGCCAACTTGCAGAAATCAAAATGCCGACCAAAGAACACAAGCGAGAGGCCAGAGGACTGGTGGAAGCGCTGGAATCTCGGGTGCACGCGGGACCGCCGATCTGTGAAACGGACATCCTGTCCGCACGGGAGTTCTTGCGGGAGCGGGATTTTTCCGCGGCCAGCGCCTATTTCAACCGCCTCGCGCAGATCCAGGATCAGGTCGCCTCCCGCCCCGCCGTCAAGCGACCGGAGAAGCGCAATTACGGGGGCGAGGCCGCCGGATGCTGGATCCAGTTGCAGTCCGTCTATGACCACGTGATCATTTCCACCTGCCACGAGGGGGAATTCAACCTGCGGCGCGGCCGCGTGAAGATCTCGCATCGGTTCAATGCGGCGGGGCGGATTGATTTCGTGGAGCTGAAACTCCTGCGTTCGCTGCAGCCCGCCTTGGATGGGAGCATCCGGAAACTTGTGACGGTCAAAGGCTATCCGGGCCTGCGGAACGACTGGCACGCGGCGGAAGCCTTCGCCTTGCGCGTGCTGCCCCAGGAATTGGTCTTCCTGTTTGAGGACAGCTTCCGGTGTCGCCGGGATGAACTTCTCGCCTGGTTGATTAACCAAGGACATTGGACCGTGAAGGATCTGCTCGGTGATTTGAAAGCAGGGCGAGTCAACGGCCACCTCCCCGGTGCCGGAAGCAATCCCGCCCAACTGCCTTTACAGGCCGTCTTGAAGGATGAAGTCGCCCTGCCAATTCTGGAACAAGCTGCCGCACTGGAGTCTGCTGTTGAATGCGACGGCTCCGAAACGGTGGTCGTCCGCTACGTCCGCAAACAGCTCAGTTCGTTCGGCGTCGGGTGACGGCGAGGCTTGGCGCGAACAGCGCCGCCGGCCAAGTCGCCACGCTCCACGGCCGTCGTCTCGCCGACGATTCTGATCTCCTTGGTTCGCGTTAGTCCGTTTGACGCCGGCCGCCACACTATTTCGTTGTCCGCGCGCGGCATTTCTCCAGCAATTGTTTCTCTCTGGCCAGCCAGTCTTCCTCACCCGTGCGCCTGGCGAACTGAGGGGCGACCCGCGTCTGAATTTCCGGCGGGAGCGATTGATACCACTCGAAGGTGGCGCGGGCCGTGTCCGCGACGGGACGGAATGCGAGGCCCCTGGCCAGCGCCCGCGAAATGTTGCACTGATGAAAACCGGCCGTCTCCCCGACAGGCGGTGCGTACAGGGGGAACTGGCCTTCGCGGATGCCCTGGGTCTTGAGACATTCGTAATCCACCCAGGTCATGGTGGCCTTCGAGTCAATGCCTGCGCGCACGCCCTTGAGCATGGCTTTCATCGGCAACTCCCTCGCGGGGCCGGTGGCGTTAAACACCTCGACGGTTCGGTTCTCGAGGCAGTGAATCAGCCAGTCAGCCAGGTCGCGCACGTCAATGATTTGGATCGGGTCGCTCGGCGCGCCCGGCACGATCATCTCGCCGCCCTGCGACGCGCGGACCGGCCAATAAATGAACCGACCCGAAGTGTCGCGCGGTCCCACGATGAATCCTGGCCGCACAACCGCAACGCGCCCTGGCATCGCCGATTCCGCCGCCCGTTCGCACAGCGCCTTGCCGCCGCCGAAATTCTCGAAGTTCTTCCCCAACTCCTCAATGGTCGGGTCGGCGAGCGTCGTCAGGGGTGCGGTCTCGTCGTAATTGGGCTTGCTCGTGTCTTTATAGACGGAGATGGACGAAATGAAGATGTATTGCTTGACGTTTGGCGCGAGGAGCTCGGCCGATGCCTTTACCATGCGCGGAAAATAACCGCTGGTATCCAAAACCCCGTCCCACTTCCTGCCGACCAACTGCGACAAGCCCTTGGGACTGTCAGGTTCTTTGGGCGCGTCGGTCCGCCCCTCACTCTTACGGTCAGCCGCGGTCTTGTTTGGGTCACGGTTGCCGAAAAGTTGTTCGACGCCCGCCGGGACGACGGAAGGGCGGCCGGCATTGCGGTGGAGTTCCTCGGTGCGGCCGCTGTTGAAATGCGTCACTTTGTGGCCGCGGGCCAGGGCCGACTCCGTGCAAGCCGGTCCAAGGAACCCGGTGCCGCCCAGAATCAAAATTCGCAACCCGCGTTCCGCCGGTGATTCAGCACCATTGAGGGCGGTTGGCCACAACGTGACGCCGGAAAGCCCGGCAGCGGACGACGCGATGAATTGGCGGCGGGTAAAGGCCATGGCCGCACGTTACTCACCTTCACCCGGGTAGTCGAGAGCCCCCGCCGGATGGACGCGCCACTGGACGCAACGCCGCACCGCCGCCAAGCCAGTGGGTGCGCCGCTGGTAGCGCAGGTTTCCCAACCTGCCGTATCGCCGATTTCCAAATCGGCAGACCGCATGTCCAGCCACACCCCGCAGGCTTGGGAAACCAGCGATACAGCAGGCTTGGAAGTTTGCGCAACGGCGGTGGTGTGAAGTTGCACCCTGCTGCGTTGCGGCGTTGCCCGCAAACAAGTCATGGACTTTCCAGCCGCCATCAGCGACATTGTCTGCGTTCCCGCCTGGCAAGCCGGTTCAAGGGATCGTTTCCGACCAAGAATTTTATGATCAAGAAATCAGCAACCATTACGCCGGTGGCAATCGCGCCCCCGGCCAGTGAAACCGAACAGAATCGCTTCGAGCGCATCCTGTCACGCGACCAATTCACGCCCCTGAAAGGCGTGATCGCCCATCTGGACCGCGCCCACGCGGCGATGATCGCAGCGATCATCACCACGAATTCCTACCAGATGTTCCTGGGCAAGCTGGGCTATCGCATGATCGTGGTGCAGCAACTCCACGAGCAGGACTGCTACACCCGCTTGGGGCCGGCCGGCGGCATCCGCGCGGTGGTGCCGCTGCACGACATGGCCACCTACAGCACCCTGGTCACGCTCGTGAACTACGATTCCACGCTGACCACCACACCCAAGTCCGTTGATTTCTACGACCGCCAACTGGCCGACTTCAAAATCCAGTTGATGAATCGATCCGGGGACGCCGGGTGAACTGATTCAACGCAAAGGGGCAAATGAAGCGCGGCGGAGGGCCGCCGCAGTCCAGGACGCTGGCGCGTGGGCAGAGGACTCCCGAATGGCGCGAAGCGTCTGGGAGTGCGCCAGCGCTCTCTGGCGGTTTCGCGCGGAGCGCGACTGTGTCCGCAGGACCAGTCGCAGCGCGTGAATGGCGGTGAGGCCTGGGAATGGTTCTCCGGCGGCAAGGTGTTTGTACGTGCTGCGGCTGATCCCGCTTTGCGGGACACAGCCGCGCTCCAACCGCAACGCGGTTGCAGCATTCAGCCCAGCGTTGGCGACCCGAGCCGGACGGGCGAGGAACGGCTACGCTGGGTGACGGAAGAATAACAAAACAACTCTGAAGGAGTTGTGACCGGGTGGCACGAGGATGATGCAACGCCTTCAGCGTTGATGAATTTGCGGGGACGGTTTCCCAGGGTAGCCCCGAATGCTTTCGGGGCAACCGCTGGGCTGATGGATTTGAATCCCGTTGGGATTCGGGGATGGAGCGCGGCAGCAAGCCGACGAGCCTCTCAGGCCAACAACTCAATCTTCTCAAATTCTCCAGCGAGTTCTGGGTAGCGATTGATAATGGCTTGGACGAACCCAGCGATGCGCACTCCGATTAACAACCGAGTCTTTGAATGGTATTCTGTGCAAATGCCAGCGAGCTTTCGCTTTGTTGGCGTTGCCCTCGGATCAACTTCTTTGGTGTAGTTGATGATTGGGCCGCCGCTCATTCCATGTGGAAGCGGCGCGGTCACGGAGCGCCCTTCCGGTGTGACGTAACGCTCACGATTAAAGTTGCAAATTATGTGCGAGTAAGGATTCACGTCCAAGGCGTAATAAGCTTCCTTGGAAGCCGCTTGTAGATGCAGAGAAAGCAACGGTGACGAAATCTGCTTTCCCAAGAGCTTTCGCTTCCGATACGGGAAACCCGCAAACGAATACCAGTCGCCCTCCAAAGGGTATTCATTCACATCCACGTCCTTTGGCTGCGCAAATGTGAAGAAATGTTTCAACTCAGTCGCAGTAGAACTGTCCAGCAAAACGAATCCGAAGTCGTAAAGGTCCGGCGGGTCTTTGCGTGCTCTGATTGCCACGTCGCCGTGCAGAATTGAAAACCCTTCTCGCGAAGGAAAGATGAAGTTTGATTCCGCGAGTTGGTCACACACATGCCCTGCCGTGAGCATGAAATGCAAGTCTCGAACGTTTAGCAGAGTGCCGGTTGCTACTTGGCTGAAAAGGTCGTCTTCCCTCGGCTCAAACAGTGGACAACAAGGCAACACAGATTCAATTCTTCGCCCCCGCCAATTCTTCCTCGAAATCCACAATCTCCTTGATCTGCACCAGAAACCAGCGGTCAATCTTCGTGAGGTTGAAAATCTCCTCGATGGTGAAGCCGGCGCGCAGGGCGTGGCGGATGAAGAAGATCCGTTCAGCGTTGGGCACACTCAGCTTGCGGCTGATGACGTCGCGCGGCAAGATGTCGCGGTCGCCATAGACTTCCGTGCCGATGCGCCAGGGTTTGCCGTCGCCGCCCAAACCGCTGCGGCCGATCTCCAGCGAGCGCAGGCATTTTTGCAGGCTTTCCTTGAACGTGCGGCCGATGGCCATCGCTTCGCCGAGGCTTTTCATCTGCGTGGTGAGCGTGGGGTCTGCTTGCGGGAAGTTCTCGAAGGCAAAGCGCGGAATCTTGGTGACGAAGTAATCAATGCTCGGCTCGAAGCTCGCGGGGGTTTCGCGCGTGATGTCGTTTTTGAGTTCGTCGAGCAGGTAGCCGACGGTGAGTTTGGCGGCGATTTTGGCAATCGGGAAGCCGGTGGCCTTTGACGCCAGCGCGGAGCTGCGGCTAACGCGCGGGTTCATCTCGATGATGACCATGCGGCCATTGTCGGGACTGACGCCGAACTGGATGTTCGAGCCGCCGGTCTCGACGCCCACGGCGCGGATCACCGCGAAGCTGGCGTCGCGCATGATCTGGCTGTCCAGTCCCTGCCCACTCGTGTAACCGTCCGCCATTTCCACGACTGTGGCAATCTCGACTGCGGTTTGACCAAAAGCAGCGCTTGACCCCTTCCCGCACTGGCCCCAGACTGGCCGTGTGGCTACCGATGCGCGCCAGACTTCGGCCAGTGGCAGTTCTCTCAACAAAACCAGAACACGGAGATTTGTGTCAAGAGTGAGGACTGGCACTGTCATTCTTGGCGTAGTTTTGCTCACCCTCTGTTTCTTTTTTGGAACCGCCCCCCTGCTCGCCCAATCCACCAACCTGCCCCCGGAACAGTTCCGCGCCCTCGAGGCCAAGGCCAACGCGGGTGACGCCAAGGCGCAGGCCGAGCTTGGCGAGATGTGCCGCTGGGGTCGAGGCGTGCAGACGAACTACGCCGAGGCCCTCAAGTGGTTTCACAAGGCCGCCGAACAAGGTAACGTGAGCGCCCTGAGGGGCCTTGGGGGCATGTACTACAACGGCCAAGGCGTGGAAAAGGACTACGCCCAGGGAGTCAAGTGGCTGCGGAAGGCCGCCGACCAGGGCGACGCCACCGCCCAGAACAGCCTTGCCGGGGCGTACGCCGGGGGCCTCGGCGTGGAGAAGGACTACGCCCAAGCGGTCAAGTGGCTCCGGAAGGCCGCGGACCAGGGCGACGCCAGCGCCCAGTCCAGCCTCGCCCTGATGTACGGCGGGGGCTTCGGCGTGCAGAAGGACTATGTCGAGGCGTTCAAGTGGTGCCGCAAGGCCGCCGACCAAGGCTACGCGCTCGCCCAGTGCAACCTCGGCGTCATGTACCAGGTAGGCCTAGGGGTGGAGAAGGACTCCGCCCAGGCGGTCAAGTGGTTCCGGAAGGCCGCGGACCAGGGCGACGCCGACGCCCAGCGCTACCTTGGCATCGCCTATTCTCAGGGCCGGGGGGTGGCGGAGGACTACGCCGAGGCGTTCAAGTGGTTCCGCAAAGCCGCCGACCAGGGCAACGCCATGGGCATGCTCGGTGTCGGCTTGGCGTACAAGTCGGGAAAGGGCGTGGAGAAAGACTACGTGGAGGCTTACGCGCACCTCAGTCTGGCGGCGAAGTCCATGCAGGAGGCAGGCCAAGAGCGTGACGCGCTCGAGAAACTAATGTCTCGGGAGCAGGTGACCAAAGCTCGGAGACGGACCGAGGAACTCCGGGCGCGGCTCAAGGCGCCATAAGGGAGTGGTAACTGCCAGCGCTCCCGCCAATTTGCCACGTTCGTTGTACTTTTTCCGCGCGAGTGCCAGCCCCGCCAGGGCACCCTGCGCCCGGTCATCCCGCAAGCCGTCCACCAGTTCCTCGACTGTGGCAACCTCGGCTGCCGCTTCGGCAAGAGTAGCACTTGACGGCTTCTCGCGCTTCCCACAGAGTGCCTACGTGTGCACGGGTGCGCGCCAGACTTTCGCCAATGCCAGTGCTGTCAAACAAACCAGCACACGGGCACATGTGCCAAAAGTGAGGAGTGATCCCTACACAAACAGAGCGTTTACAGGCGAGCCGCCGTTACAAACTGCGTTGCGGTATTCGTTGGTGCTCGCATTTGCCTTTGCACTTCCCACTTGGGGCGTTGAGCTTCAGTTTCTAAACAAGAATCCAGAACTCAGGGCGAAGCTTCTTCAGTGGGAATCGGAGGCGCCAGATGACGTGAAGAATGAGATTCAAGTCCTCCGTAGGCCGAAGGAAGTTTTTCTTACCGATCGTGGCCCTACTGTTCAGAAGGGCTACGCTGCAAGGCGACTAGGCGATATGGGCGAACGCGCCAAAGGGGCTATCCTCGCTCTCATAGAGACACTTGAAGACCAAACGGCTCTTCAGTGGCGTAGTAGGCCTGGCATTATGCCCCTTGGAACCTCACCAGCTGAGGAATCGGTGGAGGCATTGGTGCGTATCGGCAGGCTTGCCATTGAGCCGCTGATCCAGGCACTGAAGGAGCCGAATTCACGTGTGCGCGCAGGTGCTGCGCAAGCATTGGGTCGGATTGGAGATAAGACCGCCCTCGAGCCACTCATCGAAGTACTGGAAGCTAAAGATACGGACTGGTACGATGTACGCACCTGCGCTGCCGCTGCGTTGGATATGATCGACCCTCAGTGGCGCAAGACCGATATCGCGCTGCAAGCAGTCCCGCGGCTCGTCGAGAAGCTGAAGGATCCGGCCCCGGATGTCCGCTCGGCTGCTGCGAAAGCACTGGGAATGATCGGCGACAAGGCCGCCGTCGAGCCGCTGATTAAGGCGCTGAACGTGAACGATCACGCCCTTTGCTGGGCCGCATGTGACGCTCTGGATTCAATCGACCCTAAGTGGAGCAAGAGCGATTCAGCACTGCGTGCCGTCCCCGTATTCATTGAGGAGCTTAAATGTCCTGACTTTTCCCACCGCTGGAGGGCTGCGACGGGATTGGGGGAGATTGGCGATACGGCTGCCGTTGAGCCGCTGATCCAGACGCTGGTAGATGCTGAGCTTGGAGTAAGATCGGCTGCCCGCGAAGCGTTGGATAAGGTTAATTCCCGGTGGTCCGGCACGGACGCAGCGCGGCGCTCGGTTCCGCTGCTAATCCAAGCGTTGAAGGAGCCCAGGGCTTCGGAGGGTGCCTTGCAGGCGTTGGAAATGATTGACCCTCAGTGGAACCGGACGGAGGCAGCGCTGCGTGCGGTTCCGGTGTTCATCCGGGCGCTGAAGGATCCCTGGTCGCCAACCCGGTCGGCCGCTGCAAGCGCCCTAGGTAGGATAGGCGATAAATCCGCACTTGAGCCGCTCAAGCAGGCACTGAAAGATCCTAATTGGGAAGTACGCCGGGCCAGCATTCGAGCCTTGGCTCAGATCGGCGATAAAGCCGCCGTCGAGCCACTGATTCAGGCGCTGGTCCAGGCGGTGAAGGAAGAAACCCTTCTTTGCGACGAGGTGTTGCAGGCGTTGGAAAAGACTGACCCTCAGTGGAACCGGACGGAGGCGGCGCTGCGTGCGGTTCCGGTGCTCATCCAGGCGCTGAAGGATCCCTATTCGCCAACCCGGTCGGCCGCTGCTCGTGTTTTGGAGAAGATCACGGGCCAGCGCTTTGCCGAAGATGCCAGCGCATGGACGGCATGGTGGCAGTCGCGGCGCCGCTAACGTGAACCAGTGTAAAGTGTAAAGCGGGCAGTCCTCCCATTGACACGGCTGTTCGCACTCCCGCACCTTCCCGCCGTGCGACAACCGTTGCACATGCAATGCGAAGGCGCGATTTGCCACGTGATGAATCGCAAGGATCGGCGCGAACCTGTCTTCGGCGCTGACGCGGACCGGTAGCGGTTCCTCGAAACCCTTGGGTAAGACTTGCGCGACTGAATCAATTCTTCGCCCCCGCCAACTCCTCCTCAAAATCCACAATCTCTTTGATCTGCACCAGGAACCAGCGGTCAATCTTCGTGAGGCTGAAAATCTCCTCAATGGTGAAGCCGGCACGGAGGGCGTGGCGGTCAGCGCTTTCTGGCCTTGGGCTTGGCATCGTCATATTTCACGTGAAAACCGATTTCTCGTTTCGGCCTGGCTGGCGGCGACATTAACTGCCGGATGGCGTCAAAGACAATCTTGAACTGGGCATCGTATTTCCGCTCCAGCGCCTCCAGCTTGCGGGCCAGCTCGACGTTGGAGGCCAGCAGTTGCCGCAGCCGCACAAACGCGCGCACCACCTGCACGCTCGTCTGCGCCGCCCGGTCGCTGTTCAGCACGTTCGCCAGCATCAGCGCGCCATGCTCGGTGAATGCGTAGGGCAGATACTTCCGATGCTCTCCTCGCTTTAAGGTCACAAATTGTGACCTTAAAGATCTCAATTCCGCCGCCTCTGTTGCGGTCAGTTGAAAGCAAAAATCGGCCGGGAAACGGCCAACATTTCGTTTGACGGCCTGATTCAGGGCCTTGGTTTTGACGCCGTATAGTTCAGCCAGATCACTGTCTAGCATCACCTTTTCGCTGCGAATCGAGAGGATTGCCTTCTCGATTCGCTCCATCGGAATCGCGACCGTGTCTTCTCTCATGGTTTGAACGTGGTCGCAAATTCCGACCACCTCTTTCAATTCTTCGCCCCCGCCAGCTCCTCCTCAAAATCCACGATCTCTTTGATCTGCACCAGAAACCAGCGGTCAATTTTCGTGAGGTTGAAAATCTCGTCCACGGTAAACCCGGCGCGGAGGGCGTGGCGGATGAAGAAGATGCGTTCGGCGTTGGGCACGCTCAGTTTGCGGCTGATGACGTCGCGCGGGAGAATGTCGCGGTCGCCATAGACTTCCGTGCCGATGCGCCAGGGTTTGCCGTCGCCGCCCAGGCCGCTGCGGCCAATCTCCAGCGAGCGCAGGCATTTTTGCAGGCTCTCCTTGAACGTGCGTCCGATGGCCATGGCTTCGCCGACGCTTTTCATCTGCGTGGTGAGCGTGGGGTCGGCCTGTGGGAATTTCTCGAAAGCAAAGCGCGGAATCTTGGTGACGACGTAATCAATGCTCGGCTCGAAGCTCGCGGGGGTTTCGCGCGTGATGTCGTTCTTGAGTTCGTCGAGCAGGTAGCCGACGGCGAGTTTGGCTGCAATCTTGGCGATGGGAAAGCCGGTGGCCTTGGACGCGAGCGCGGAACTGCGGCTGACGCGCGGGTTCATTTCGATGATGACCATGCGGCCGTTGTCGGGATTCACCGCGAATTGAATGTTTGAACCGCCCGTTTCCACTCCTACGGCGCGGATGACCGCGAAGCTGGCGTCGCGCATGATCTGAAATTCCTTGTCGGTGAGCGTCTGGATGGGCGCGACGGTGATGCTGTCGCCGGTGTGGACGCCCATGGGGTCGAAGTTTTCGATGGAGCAGATGATGACGCAGTTGTCGGCCTTGTCGCGCATCACTTCCATCTCGAATTCCTTCCAGCCGAGGAGGGATTCTTCGATGAGGATTTCGTTCACGGGCGAAAGTTCGAGGCCGCGCTTGGCGAGTTCGTCGAATTCTTCGCGATTGTAGGCAATGCCGCCGCCCGTGCCGCCGAGCGTGAACGCCGGGCGGATGATGACGGGGAAACGGCCAATCTTGTCCGTCACGGCGCGGGCTTCGTCCAACGTGTGCGCGGTGCCGCTGATGGGCACGTCGAGTCCGATGGAGAGCATGAGGTCCTTGAAGACCTGGCGGTCTTCGCCACGTTCGATGGCCTGGGCATTGGCGCCGATCATCTCGACGCCGTATTTGTCGAGCACCCCGCCGCGATGCAGGGCCATGGCGGTGTTGAGCGCGGTCTGGCCGCCAAGCGTGGGGAGCAGGACGAGTTTGTGGGCTTGGGTAGCGCGGCCAACTTGGCCGTCCTGCCCGGCAACTTGCCGGGCAGCTCCGACGGGCAGGTTGCCCGCCGAAACGGGCTGGTAGCCCGTTCCACCCATTCCGGATGTTCCACCGACTCCAGCAGGCACGTCCAAGCGTTTCATTTCCTCGACTTCGCGGGCGATGATTTTCTCGATGGCCTCCGGCGTGATCGGCTCGATGTAGGTGCGGTCGGCAAACTCCGGGTCGGTCATGATGGTGGCCGGGTTGGAATTCACCAAGATGACGCGGAAGCCTTCCTCTTTGAGCGCCTTGCAGGCTTGCGTGCCGGAATAATCGAACTCGCACGCCTGGCCAATGATGATCGGGCCGGCGCCGATGATGAGGACGCTGTGGATGTCGGTGCGCCTGGGCATACGGCGGCAGACAGGAAACTCCAACCCGCGCCGCTTGTCAGCTTAAATGCCGCGGGTGCCCGGCTTCAGTGCCGCGGCACAAACTTTTGCACCCGGCGACCGATGATGTCGCCGAGGAAGACATTGCCCTTCGAATCGAGCGCGATGGCGTGCAGCCAGTTCAACTCGCCCGGCTTTTCCTGGCCATCCTCGCCTTTGGGGAAGGTCGCCAGTTGCAGCGCCCGGCCGGCGCGGTTGAATTTGACGATGAGCTGGTCCTTGGGCGGGCAACCCAACGGCGCGGTGGGATACTTTGGATGCGTGATCCACGGCATGGGCGACGAGCCGCAAACCCAGATTTCATCCTTCGGCGAAATCCAGATGCCCCAAGGCACGAGTACGTCGGGCCAGACATCGAGAAGCTTGCCGCGCGCGTTGAAGACTTGGACGCGGATGTTATTGCGGTCGGCGACGTAAACCCGGCCCTTGGAGTCGCAGCCGATTGCGTGCGGGATGCTGAACTGGCCCGGTTTCGTGCCGAGGCTGCCCCAGGTGTTGATGAAGCGGCCGTGCTTGTCGAAATGCACGACGCGGCTGTTGCCATAACCGTCAGCCACGAACAAGTCGCCCTTGGGCCCGAAGGCGATGTCCGTGGGCATGTTGAAATGGCGCGTGTCTTCACCGGCTTCGCCTTCAACTCCGAGCGACATCAGCACCTTGCCGTCCGGCGCGTGTTTGCGAACGACGTGCAGGCCAACATCCGTCAGCCAGATGTTGCCGTCGCGGTCGCAGCGCAAGCCGTGGGCGGCGGCTTTGGGGTTCTCGTTGTGCCAGCCGAGCAGGTAACGCCCGTCGGGCGAGTACTTCTGCACGGTGGGATTGGTGCGGGTGAAGATCCACACATTATCCTGCGCGTCCACGGCGATGCCGGGCACGTCGCGCCAGGGGATTTCCGGCGGGCGCTGGGGCCAGGCGGGGTCCACTTCGTACCAAGTGGCGAGGTTGACGCGCGGGTAGTTGGCCGAACTGGCGACGGCGTTAACCGCTAGCCAACCGATGGCGGCAGCAACGAGGGCGTGAGGCGTGAGTTTCATGGTTCGAGCGAAGGTGAGATGGACGGTGGTTGGAGGTTCGGACCCGGCGCGACCGAGGATTCGCCAGTTTGCGTGTCGCGGGCAATGCGAGCCAAAACGGGCCGGCGCGTCCGAAAGCGCCGGCCCGTTAGTCATAATTTGGACTGCGGTTTATTGCGCGGCGCGGTCGCTGCGCTGGCCGCTCCAGCGGGGCGGACGCTCCTCGCGCGGGCGCGCGATGTTGACGGTCAGGGCGCGGCCCTGGAATTCCTTGTTGTGGAATTGCTCCACGGCCTTGGTGGCTTCCTCGGGCGTGGCGAATTCCACGAACGCGAAGCCGCGGGACTTGCCGGTCACCTTGTCAAACATCAGGTTCACCGAGGTGACCACGCCGGCCTGCGAAAAATACTCCTGCAGGTCATTCTCGAGCGTCTGGTAGGACAGGTTGCCAACAAACAGTCTGGTTGGATTCATAACTTCGGAGTCTGTTCAAGAAACGGAGTGGGAGGACTGCACGGGCAGGTTCACTGAATGTCTATCTGGGTCTGGCTGACAATCTGTCGTTATGACACCAACACTGTTCGCTTTTGTTCAGACGCGGGTATTAGGAACCAAACGGGCCTTCCCGTCAATACAAGATTACCAAGCGCCGTGATTCCGGGCCGAAAAATGCCGTGGACAAGCGGGCCGGAGTGTTTAGAGTGCGCAGCAACCTATGAAAAAGAACTCACTCATTCCGGCCCTGACCGGCGTGCTGCTGGTCCTCACGGTCTTTCTGGCCGTGGCGGCCTACGCCACCATCCAGTTCTCCCGCAAGGCGCGCCGGATCCAATCCGAGGTGGCCGTCATGAACTTCACCAAGATCAATGTGCAGGCCCTCATCCAGGAAACCGCGGCCTACGCCCAGACCAATCATGCGGTCGAATCCATCCTTCTCTCCATCGGATTGAAACCCTCGCGACCCGCGTCCGGGGCGAAAACACCAACCCGCTAGCACCATGAACGACATTCCCTCTCCGACTCCTGCGCCGCTCGCGTCCGAGAACGCCGCCGAGGCTATCGCCGCGCTGCAGAAGCAGGTCCGCCACATCCTGGTAGTCCTTGTCCTTGCCGTGGTCGTGCTCGACGGTTTCATGGCTTATCAATGGAAAGTCAGTCGCAAGGTTTTGAAAGAGCTTGAACCGCCGTTCTTGCAGATGAAAGCCGTGTTCGATCGGGATACTCCAACCATGAACAATTTCTTGAAGCAACTCGCTGATTACGCCCGGACGCATCCCGATTTCCAAGCCGTGCTGGCGAAGTATCCCTTCCAAGCCGCGCCCACATCGGCTGTCCCCGCAGCTGCCGCGGCGCAACCGGTCAAGACCGTGCCTCCCGCGCCGGCGCCCGCGAAGGCGGCGGCGCCAGCGCCGAAGAAGTAACCGGTCAGCCAGTCACGTTCGCCCCGTCTGCGGCCAGTTTGGTACCGCAGGCGGGGCAAAATTTTGCGTGCGGCGGACAGAGTTCTTCGCAGGCCAGACAGGTTTGGTGCGCCTCGGAGTGTCGGCGATGGATCACGAGGTTGCGGATGTAGGGAATCCAGGTGAAGGCGTAGGAGAAGACGACCACGCGTTTGTTGATGCTGACGGCGTAGAGCAGCAGCAACAGCGAACCGGCCAGGCTCAACCACCAGAAGGTCAGCGGCACCGCGACGCGCTTTTGTCGCTCCGTGGCGTACCATTGCACGAGGACCCGCGAGAAAAACACCCCATTGCCGAGCCAGCCGATGATCTCCCAACCGACGGCTGGCAGGCCGAAGAATTTCCCGTCGTGCCAGATCAAGTTCGTCAGCCAATCCATGGGCACAGGCTAGCGCGCCGATGGAACAGAGTCCACAACTCTGCGCACGCGGGGCAGGACGGTCGCAAAACGCGCGCTTGAACCCCGGCCCGCGCTGCGGTGGAATGCGGTCATGAACGTTTCCCGAAGAAGTTTTCTGGCTACTGCGGCCCTCACCACGGCGGTGCCGACCTTCGTTGCATCACAAGCCCAAGCCGCGTCCGCCGCGCCGGCAGGCAAACGCATCAAGCTCGGCATCTCGTCCTACTCATACTGGCATTTTAAAACCGAGCGCGTTCCCATCGAGACCGTGATGGACAAATCCGCGGCCCTCGGCGTGGCAGGCGTGGACATTTTGCACCGGCAGATGGACATCCCGGAAAAGGAGCCGCTCGACGCCGCCGGGCGCGCCTACCTGCGCAAGCTCAAGCGGCACGCCTTCGTGAACGGCCTCAGCGTGATTTGCGTCTCCACGCACCAGAGCTTCGTCAACCCGAACCCGGAGGAAGTCGCGAAGAATGTCGAGCACACGCAGAAGTGCATTGAGGTCGCCTACGAACTCGGCGCGCCGTGCATTCGCATCAACACTGGACGCTGGGGCACGAGCAAGGATTTCGACGAGTTGATGGCGAACCGCGGCATCGAACCGGTGCTGCCGGGCTACGCCGAGGACGACGGTTTCAAGTGGTGCATTGACGGAATCCAACGCTGCTTGGCGAAAGCGGAGGAGTGCGGCGTGATCCTGGCGCTGGAAAACCACTGGGGCCTCGCGCGCACGCCGGAAGGATTGATGCGGATCGTCAACGCGATTCCGTCGCCGTGGCTCGGCGTGTTGATGGATACGGGCAACTTCCTCGAAGACCCTTACGAAAAGCTCCGGCAGATTGCGAAGCCGACGATTTTCGTGCAGGCCAAGACGTATCCCGGCGGTGGCGAGTGGTACACGCTAGACCTCAATTACCGGCGCATCGCGCAAATCCTCGCTGACGTGAACTACACCGGCTTCGTCTCGCTTGAAATGGAAGGGAAGGAGAATCCGGACATTGCCGTGCCGAAGAGCCTTGCAATGCTACGGAAGGCATTTCGACTCTGACGCCCGGAATCCAAGCAGCCGAAATCGTGGGAGCTACTGTTTCTTGAACCGGACGCTTCCGGCGCTGGTGTGCGCGGTGATCAACGGACCGCCGCCATTGATCTTGCCGCGAAGCTCGTTCTTCTTTTGCTCGCCCTGAGTCGTGGCGGTGACGGGGAACTCCGTCGAAACCCGCCCGGCGCTGGTGCGCGCATCCACGTCCACGGCCGCTTTCGCGTCGAGCGTGACCGTGACACTGCCGCCGGAAGTGGTAAAGGTGCAATCGCCCGCCGGCTGGCCGGGCAACTCGGCGGTGACGCTGCCACCCGAGGTACGGGCCTCGATCGGTCCCTTGATCGCCGTCGCTTCGATGCTGCCGCCGGAAGTTCTCACGACGGACTTGCCGATGAGCTTGCGGGCATGAATCGAGCCGCCGGAAGTGCGGGCGGTGACGTCGCCTTCAATCTCGCTGAGTCTCAGGCCGCCGCCCGACGTGTCCACGTCCACGTTGCCCTTGCAGCCGGTGACCATGATGTGACCACCGCTCGTGTGAGCCGTCAGCGGCCCTTCAATCTTCTCGAACGTCATGCCGCCGCCGGAAGTGTGCGCCTTCAGCTTGCCTGTCAGCGCAACGGCCGAAATGTGGCCTCCGGCAGTTTTGAGATCCGCGTCAAACTTGCGCGGCACGGTGATCACGCAGGCCACGTGGAGGTTGTTGAACCCGCCGCTGAACCAGCCGAACCGCGTGTCGCCTTTGCATTCCGCGCGGACTTCGACCTTGTTGCCATCCTGCGTCATCGTCACGACGTGGTCTTTGAAAATCTCTTGAGCCTTTGCCTGACTGGCGTTGACGCGGCGGGTGAGCTCGATGTCCACCGACTCGCGGTCGCTCGACTTCAACTCGATGGAGCCGCGGTCCAGTTGGACGACAAGCTGGCCGCCAGGCGCAGCTTGGAAGGATTTGGTGAGGGTGGCTTCGATGTCGGCGCGAGCGCTGGCGGCCATGGTGAGCAGGGCCAGGCCAACGGTTCGCGTTCCCGAGAGGTTCAGCAGGTTTGGTTTCATGGTTCGTGACAAATGCGGGCAATGGCAACCCGTCCATCGCCTCGACAATCTTAATGACCCGCGAAGCGCCGAATTTGTTTCAAGTTCTTGAGAGCGCGGCTCAGCCCTTTCCTTCGAGCCGGATGCGATAGAGGTAGCGGATGATCTCGATGGAGATCGTGCCCTTGCCGGCCTCAGCGGCGGCGGCGGACGCGGCCTTTTCGGCGCGAATCTGCTCCAACTCGCCCGCGTCCAGCCAGTAGCCGCCGCAGCTCGGGCACTGGTCCACCTCGACCTTCCGGCGGGCGCTAAAGAAATGGCGCTTGAGTTTCACGCCGTCGCAACGCGGACAAGCGCGCTTGCGCGTGGTATCCACGATCACAGCCGGGTTACGCGGGATTTCGAGCAAACGCTTGCCCGCCGCCTCGTGCTGCTCGTCCACGCGCTGGAGTTCAAACGCGTCGAACCAGATGCCGCCGCAACCTCCGCTGCAAACGTCCACCGCGACCGCGCCCACTTTTGTTTCAGTCAGTTTTCTGGAGCAGGCCGGACAATTCATGGCGCTGCGGATGGCATGTTGCGTTTGCTGCGAATCAGATCGCCAGGTCCGTGCGGCCCGGCTTGAAGACCGGATAGCTGCCGTCCGGCCCGGGCTTCGTGGGTGGCTCCATGCCGTCGTGGCAATCTTCCGGCTTGGGCAGGTAGGCAAAGCTGGATTTGCTCACCCGCTCCCACGTGACCTCCTTGCCGGTGTAGCAAGAGAGCTGACCCATGATCCCGATGAGTGTGCTCCGGCACATGTAATCGCCGTTGTTGATCGGCTCGCCGGCGCGGATGGCGGCGAAGAGTTTGTTGTGCTCGATCTGGTAGGGATTGCACTGCCCCTGCCAGCGCCACTTGTTCTCGCCTGTGATTCGGCAATTGAGCAGCGACGCCTGGCCCTTGGTGCCAAAGATCGTGCTGGAGTTTTCGTCGTAGCAACCGTTGGTTGTGCGGCAGAAGGCATAAATCTTCACGCTGTTCTCCATTTCGTAAATCACCGAGTGATGATCGAAGACGTTGCCGTAAATCGGCTCGACCATCGTGGACCGCCCGGCCAAGCCGTGACATTTCACCGGCGCGGTGTCGTGCAACACCCAGCTCGAACGGTCCAGGTTGTGGACGAGCGATTGCGGCACGTCGTCGCCGGAAAGCCACGTGAAGTGGTATTGCGTGAAACACTGCCATTCGAGTTCGCCCATGCCGGCGGGACGCTCGATCACGCGATAGGGCGCGCGCAGGAAATTTTCCTCGATGGCAATGATCTGGCCGATGGCGCCGTCGTGAATGCGTTGGACGGTTTCGATGTAGCCCTCGTGGTAGCGGCTCTGAAGGCCGGAGACGATGCACAGCTTCTTCTGTTTCGCCAACTCCGTCGCCGCTGCCAGCAACTTGATGCCGTAAGGGTCAATGCCGTGCGGCTTTTCGCAAAAGGCGTGCTTGCCCGCTTCGATGGCGGCCTTGACGTGGAACGGATGGAACTTCGCTGCGTTGGCGATGCACACCACGTCCGAAGCCGCAATGACCTTCTTGTAGCCGTCGAAGCCGGTGAAGCAATGGTCGTCCGGCACCTGCACGGCATCGGCGCGCCCGTCCTTGGTGAGTTCGTTCTTGATGACGGTGCGGGCTTCCTTCACGCGGTCGAAGAAGATGTCGCACATGGCTACGAGGCGGGCGCCTTTGTCAGCGCGCAAAGCTTCGGCGCCAGCGCCGGTGTTGCGCCCGCCGCAGCCGATCATGCCGACGCGAAGCGTGTCGCCGCCGGCGGCGTGGGCGAAGCGCGCGACCGGCAGGGCGGCCAGTGCCGTGGCAGCGGCGGAAGTTTTTAGGAAGTCACGGCGGGTGACGGTGGTGGTGATGCGTTCGGTGGTGTTGTTCATAGCTCGATGGATTTTGCGCCGGGTATGGCGGGTTTGTCGAAATGAAATCGTTCGGTCCAGTTTCAAAGTCCAGTTCATCGCGCGCCCTTAGAACGGCAGCAAGCCCGCGGTTGCGGGTGTCACGAGCCGGTAGTTCGCGTCAAACCACTCCTGTGTCGTCGCGGGCGTCCGCTTTGCAGCGTCCACCGCGGGCTCCGCCAGCACGGCAAGGTGCAACACACCTTGAGCGAACATGGCTTTGGTCGGCGGATTGAACGTGACAACCGCCACGACTTTCGGCTGCGGCTGCGGCAGTTGCCGCATCTGTTCCGGCGTCAGGCGCGGCACGCCGACAAACGAAACCAGCGCATCGGCCGTAACGTGCTTGGCGAGCAGCTCCGCAAGCTTCGCGGGCGTCAATGGCTCGGCACCAGAAACTGGGATCGCCGCCGCGGGTTTGATGGTTTCCGTCGCGGTCACTTGGACGCCGCCTGCGTGCTTGAGCGTGTCATTGAAAGTTTGCACTGCCATGCCCAGGGCAGTGGACGCGTTGTTGTCGGCTTCGCTGACGAGCAGGACGATTTTGCCTTTGTCCCCCAGCAATCGCGACGTGGCTTTGGCCGCCACCTCGCCCAGCGCCTCGTACGGGCCGCGCTCGATTTTTGCCGTTCTTCCGCAACCCGCCGACGCCAGCACCAACACCACGCCCACCGCCATCAGAAGCGACGCAGCCGCTCCCATGCGGAAGATGCGCTTGCCGGAGTTCGGTTCGACCGGATGCCGTTCACCGCCGTTCATAATAGATCGCATCCGCTTGCTGCAACTTCGCCAAGCGCTTCCAGACCACCCAGAGCGCCGAACCATCCACGCGGCCCACGGCCAAGCCGTCGGGCGGCGGGACCGGGTTGGCGCCGGCCGGATACAGCACCAACTGCGAGCCACCCACGTGCGGCATCCACGACGCCCAGCCGTTCGGCCGCGAGTCGTAACACATGCACGTCATCAACGTTTCCGAACTGGGACTAAACCTGTCCGACATCTTCTTGGGCGGAATGTAGAGCGGCTTCGTCGAGCCAATGGGTTGCGGATCGCGCCCGCCCCAATAGAGCCAGCCGAGCAGGACGTTGCCCACACCCCACGGGTCGGTGCCGATGATGTTCAACAGGTCCGGCTGGGCGCGGAAGCTCTGACAATAGGCGATGTTGGTGGAGACGCCGTAGTCTTTGTTCAGTGTGGCCCAGGTCCGGCCGTTGATGTGGACGAAATCGTTGTCGTCGTACGCCAGGCGTTTACCCGGAGGGAGGAAATCACGGAAATCCCCGGCGTAAATCACGCAAGCCGCGACGAACTGGTGCAGATTGCTGACGTCCAAAGTGCGCCGCGCGCGTTCCTTCGCCTTCGCCAAGGTCGGCAGAAGCATTGCCGCCAGGATCCCAATGATGGCGATGACGACGAGCAGTTCGATCAAGGTGAACCCTCGTGGACCTCGAGGGTTGGAGGTCGCTGATTTCCCGATGGCGCCGAACTTCGGCATAGTCTCGAACCGGGGTTGACCTCAAGGCGTTGGCGACGGGGAGCCGCCTGCCGCCCAAGCGCAGCCGCGCCGGAACAGTTCGCCCACCGCCGGGTTGTCCAGCGCTTTGGCGTCGTGGCCCAGCGGCGAGTGAAACACGCGACCTTTGCCGGGCTGCAACACGAACGCCATCGGGTAATCCTTGCCGTCCACCTTCGACCGCGCGGTCGCCAGCACCTCGATGGGCGTCTTGCCGTCGAGACAGGTGTAAAGCTCGTCGTCCGTCTCAAACAGCTGCAAGCCTTTGGTGATCGGATGCTGCGCGTCCGTCGGGTTGACGGTGAACTTGCCGCGCGGATCGTGCCCGCGCAGCTTGGGATTCCAGACGCGCCCGGCCAACTCCACGAATTCCGGCCAGTCCTGCCACGCGCCGCAGGCGAAGTGGACGAGCACGAGCCCTTTGCCGCCGCGCACGAACGCCGCGAGGTTCTGCCGCGCGCGGTCGCCGGGCGACGGTTGCTCCCAGTTCATGAAGTGCAGCAGGATCACGTCGTAGTTCGTGAGCGCGCGCGACGCGAGGAAGTGCGGATCCTCAACCACACGCACGAAAAAGTGTTTGTCCTGCTCTAGCCACTTGCGCAACACGGGCGTCGTTTCTCGCCACGGATGGCCGGGATAGTCCTGGCCCGTGACGAACAGAATCTTGGTTTGGTTGGTGGGAGCCTGGGCGCGGAGCGCGCCGGGCTGAAAAGCGCAAGCCCATGCGGAAAGCGCCACCGCGACGGTCAGCATCGCAGAGCCGCGCGACTTGGAAACACGGACGTTCATGGCGCGGCCAGCTTACCGGTGCGAAGGAATTTTTCCAACCCCGAAAGATCGTCCGTGTTGATCAAATCCACGCCGGCGTCGCGCAGGAACGCCCAGAACCCCGGATTGTCCGGCGCGCCCCAGAAGCGCACGCGCCGGCCCTGTTGATGGGCCTTCGCAACAATCTGCTTGAGCCGCACCAGTTCCTCCGGCGGCATCGCCCCATCGCCGCGCCATTTGAAAACCGTGCCCCAATTGCTGCTGACCCACGGGATAAAACTTGGCGACGCATCAGAATCGAGGTCTTTCAGTTCGCCGTCGAATGCGGCGTAACGAACGGTCTCGCCGGCGAACATCTCGCGTGAGCGACTGCCGGAAATGATGACGCGCACGGCGTTGGTCTGCGTCGCTCCGTCGCGGAATGCCGAGAGCAGGTCCGCGTAATTCGTCAGCACCGCGCGCAGTGCCGGATAAATCGTGCGCCAGTCCGTCTTCAGGTCAATCAGCAGCGTGCACTCCGGCCCGCCGCGGAAGACGCGCCCGCCGTTTTGCCGCACCCGCTCGCGCAGCGGGTCGAGGTAAAGCGCCTGCAACGTGCGCTCCGGTTTCACGGCGCTGTGGGTGTGGGCGACCAGCAGTTGACCGTCCACGAGAAAGATGTCCGCCTCCACGCTGCAAAAGCCGTGGTCCAGCGCGTCGAACAACGGACGCGTGTGGAGGTAGTCGTTGTGGGCGTGCGCGTCGAGCAGCGGCGCAGGTTCGGCGCGGGCGCTAACGGCGCAGAGCAGGATTGCAGTGATGAGACCGAGTTTCATTTCGTCTTTGGCCGGTTCTTGTATTTCTCATAGAGCCGCGTGTGCCGGTTTTCAAGGCTGACTTCCTTGCCGGCGATCCACATGCGCTTCACGTTCGCGCGAATGTCGAGCACTTCGCCATCCATCGCGAACAGCGTCGCGTCCTTGCCGGCTTCAATCGAACCCAGCCGGTCCGCCACGCCGGCAATCTGCGCCGGATAAAGCGTGATGCCTTTCACAGCTTCGTCTGCGGGCAGGCCGAAGGCCACCGCCTGCGCCGCTTCGTACGGCAGGTTCTTCGCCAGCGCCGCCGCGAAGCCGCCGCCAACGGTGAACGCCACCGTGACGCCGGCCTTGCGCAACACTTCCGGCGCGCGGAAATGCGCGTCGTAAGCTTCCGAATCCCGGCTCGGCAGCGCGAAGACGTGCTCGAAAATCACCGGGATGCGGTTTGTGGCCAGCAGGCCTGCGACGCGCCAGGCATCCAGCCCGCCGGCGAGGATGACTTTGAACTGATTCGTTGCCACCCAGGCGACGGCGCTTTTAATCTGGCGGACTTCGTCCGCGTGAATGACGAGCGACCGCTCGCCGCGCACGAACGGGAGCATGGCTTCCCACGACGGGTCGGGCGTCGGCGCGGTGGCCTCGCCCTTGCCTGCCGCGTCCTTCGCCTTGGCGTAGGCCTGCGCTTCCTTGAAGAAATCCTCAAGCGCGCGGAGCTTCGCGGCGCGCTCCTTGGTCTGCTCGTCGAGCGATTTCCACTTTGCCTTGTCCGGCGCCTGCTCCTTCGGCGTCATGTTCAATTCCATGCGCGGCCAGAAGACGTGCAGTGCGAGCGGTTTTCTCACGGTCATCTGTTCCGTCGTCCAGCCGTCCAACGCGAGCAGCGCCGACTGGCCGGCGACGGCGCTGCCTTGCGGCACCGGCTCGAAGTACGCCACCCCGTTCGCGCGCGCCACCGGCAACAACTCGGAGTCGGGGTTCACGGCGATCCACGATTGCACGTCCGGCGTGAACTCGCCCACCTCGGCCTCGTCCACCGTGGCGCGCACGGCACGGATTTCCTCCAGGCCAAGCGACGCGTCGAGCAAGACCAGGCCGGGGTAAAGGTGGAGACCTTTCAAATCCACCTCCACCGTGTCGGTTGGCAGAAGGCGGCGCGTCAGCGTCTGTTTTGAAACATCAAACACCTGGACAACTTTTCCGTTCTGGATCAATACCTCGCCTTGTGAAAGGGCCGCGCCTGAGACCGTGTGCACCGCCGCGCCCTTGAGCAAAAGCGTCTCTGCCCCAGCCGGCGTGGAGAGCAACAAAACCGTGCCCATTGCCATCAGAGCCGTAATGCGCAGCGCCATTCGAAGGCGACTCGTAACTCGTAACTCGTAACTCGTAACTTTCATCGGTTCACCTCCTCTGCCAGACAGCCGCGGTCCACGCCGTCGAATTGATGCTCCAGCGCGGCGCGGAAAAACGCGCCGTCGTCCTTCCCGCCGCCATCGCCTCCCCCGCCACCGCCGAGCTTGGCCAGCTTCTTCGCCTTGGCGATGAGGTCGGCGCGCTCCTGTTCCAGCGCGGCGGCGCGCGTGGCGGCTTGCTCGCGGTCGAAATACTTCTTCCCGTCAATCCACGTTTGCAGGCAGACGGTGCCCGAATCCAGCGGCGCTTTCGACCAGATGACGAAGTCGGCGTCCTTGCCCGGTTCGAGCGAGCCGACGCGGGCGTCAATCTTCAGTTGTTTCGCCGGATTAATCGTGACGAATTTGAGCGCCTCAACCTCCGGCGTGCCACCGAACTTCACCGCCTTCGCCGCTTCGAGGTAAAGCCGGCGGGCTAGTTCGGAGGAATCTGAGTTGAAGGACACCAGCACGCCGCGGTCGCGCATGAGCGAGCCATTGAAGGGAATGGCGTCATAGACTTCGAACTTGTAGGCCCACCAGTCGGCGAAGCAGGACGCCCCGGCGCCGTGGGCCGCGATTTCGTCGGCGACCTTGTAGCCTTCGAGGATGTGCTGGAGCGTGCCGACGCGGACACCGAAGCTTTCCATCGTGCGCAGGAGCATCAGGACTTCATCCTGCCGGTAGCTGTGGCAGTGGATGTCGCGTTTGCCCTCGATGATTTCGCCGATGGTTTCCAGTTCGAGATCGCGGCGCGGTGGAACGCCCCCGTTCTTGCGGTAGTTTTCCCATTCCTTCAAATATTGCCGCGCCGCTGTGAAGCGATTCACGTAAAACGTCCGCACGCCCATGCGGCTCTGCGGAAAGCGCGTAGTGAACTTCTCGCCCCAGTTCGACTGCTTCACGTTCTCGCCGAGGGCGAACTTGATGCCCGGTGGCGCGGCATCGAACTTCAGTTCCTCCGGGGTCGCGCCGTCCTTTAGCTTGATGATGCAATCGTGCGCGCCAATTGGATTGGCCGAACCATGATAGAGATTGCACAGGGTCAGACCGCCGGCGAGTTGCTGGTAGAGTGTCAAGCTCTCGGAATTCACCACATCGCCGATGCGGCACATGGCCGAGGATGGAATCGTGCTTTCGTTCACGTCGCCGAGGATGGCGGTGTGGCTGTGGCAATCAATCAGGCCGGGAGTGATGTGCAGGTTGGCGCCGGCAATGCGTAGAGTTCCAGTCGGCATGACAAGGTCAACCAAATGGCCGACGTTGGAAACCTTGTTGCTGATAACAAGCAAACTGGCGCGCTCCATCCGACCATCCGGCCCGCATGTCCAGATCGTCGCATCTTGAATCAGCACGCCGGGCGGATTCGTAATCGGCCCGCGCCATTCGAGCGGCGACCGCGCGACGCGCTTGCGGTGAATTTCCGTCAACTCGGCCTGTTTTTTTTCCTTTTCTGCCTTGTCCGCTTCAGCCTTTTCCGGCTCCGCGTTTGTGGACGAGGTCTTGGCACTGGATGCATCGGGAGCGGTTTTCGATTCGTCACCCGGCACGCGGATGACGCGGCCGTCAATCCAAACCTGCCGGACTTTCGCCTCGGGGTCGAAGTAACCTTTGCCCTCGACGACCGTTAGGTTGGCGAACTTGCCCGGCGCGATGGTGCCGAGCTGCTGTTCCAAGCCGCAAAGCTTCGCCGGCACGATGGTCAGCGCCGCCAGGGCGTCTGTTTCCGAAAGCCCGCGGTCCAGCGCGAGCCGGAGGTTCTTGCGAAAGTTCTTCTTGTCGGTCAGGCCGTAAGTTGTGAGCGCGATGTCCCGGCCTTGCTGGCGCAGCACCGCCGGGTTTTCCGCGGCCCAATCCCACGCGCGCAACTGGTCAAGTGAAACCTGCTCCCAGTCGTCATCGTTCGGCAGCTTCGGCAGCGTAGGGAAATTCAGCGGGACGATGAAGGTGGCCTTGATATCCTTGACGAGGTCGAGCCGCCGCCACTCCTGGCCGCATGAGACGATGGCGAAATCCAAAACCAACTCGCGCGCCACGCGCGCCGCCCGGTCCACCATGAGCGCGCTGCCCGGTTCGAATACCACACGCATGCGGCCCTCGGCGGCAGGCAGGAGTGCTTCGAGCGAGAGATTGAATTCCGGGCGCGGCCGGTCGCCCGGGTTCTTGGCGTAAGCCGCCTGTTCGAGAGCGTAATGCTCGGCGTCGAAGAACGCCTGACGCACGGCGGCGATGACACCCATGAGCGAGCCGGGATACGCGCGCTCATCCTCGCCGCTGGCCTCGAAGGCGACGTGCTGGAACAGGTCAGGCTTGAGAACGACAGCGTTGGGGCTGTCCTCAGCCAGCGTGACGAGTGCGCTGCGTCCCCGGATGATGCCGCTGGCCGGCGCGAGGCTGCCAGCAGTGAAACCCAGCTCGCGCAACGGGGCGAGCGTCTTGTCTTTGGGCGAATACTGTTCGACGGCGCGGCGTTCAGGCGTGACGCGCGCCACTTCATAACCGGGACCGGGGCGACCACGGTCTGGCCTCACACCCGGCGCGCCGAAGAAACCGACGCCTCCGGCGGCGAACGTCGTGGACGTGATCGGCTCGGAGTCCGAGGTGGACACGGGCGAGTTCGTGTTAGCCAGCGTCAGGTAGGGATCGATGAAACCGGCGTAAATCGTCAACCAGGTCATGTCCCAAACACGCGCGTCCGCCGGGAGCGGCAAGTCCTTGCCCACGGCTTTGATGAAGCCGTCGCGGATGAGAATGGTCGCGCCGTCGAGTGTCTCGCCGGGTTTGGTGACGACCTTGCCGCCGACGAGTGCGTGCGCGCCGACCGGCAGGGGACGGAATCCGGGCGGCAGGATTTCGTTGGCCCCGTGGAGCGGCAGGGACGAGAAGCCGAAAACTCCAAGGACGGAACAAAGGGCGCCGTACGAGAACATTTTCATGGTCAACGGGGCGGAGTCTGGCAGGCATCGGCGCGAATTCAAGCCGGAGGTGCCGGGATAAGAACGCCCCGTGCTCCAACTTCGACGCATGCCGCAATTGCTCAGACTATTGCGAACCGGCGGAGACGGGAGAACCGCAAGAACGTCAGCGCCACTTGGGGCCGTACATGAGTTGCCAAAGAAAACCCTTGACGTGTTCCAGGTGTTACAGTATTACTGTTACAGTTAGAACACAACGCGATTTCATCATGCTGCCGTTCTTAGTTCAGATCGAAGATGGCCTGCCGGTTTCCGACCAGATTCTCCAGGCTGTGCGCAAGGCCATGCTCACCGGTCAGCTCGTTGCGGGGGACGCATTCCCATCCGTACGGACGTTGAGCCAGGAGTTGCGGATCAGCCCGACCACCGCGCACAAGGTTGTCGCCACGCTCAAGGACACCGGCTACCTCGCCAGCCGGCCCGGCATCGGGATGGTGGTCACCACGCCCGATTTGCCGGCGCACGACGAGCGGCTCGATCACCTGCAACCCTTTTGCGCCGATCTGCTCAAAGAGGCAGGCGACCTGCACCTCCGGTTCGACGATGTGGTGATGGCCCTGCGCCGCGCGGCGGAAGAGAACAAATTTCAAGAACCCGGTACATCCAAACCTGCCAAGAAACCCAGAGCATGAAACCCATCATTGAAATCCGTGGTTTGCGGAAGCAGTTCCAGAAGACAGTCGCCGTGGACGGCCTGGACCTCATCGTCCCGGAAGGCGCGGTCACGGCGTTCCTCGGCCCAAACGGCGCAGGCAAGACCACGACCATCAAGTGCCTGCTCAACATGCACACGCCGGACGCAGGTACGGCGAGCGTCTTCGGCCTGGACTCGCGGCGGCTTGGCCAGGAGGTGTTCCGGCAAATCGGCTACGTCTCGGAGAATCAAGAGGTGCCGCTCTGGATGACGGTGCAGCAATTCCTCGATTACTGCCGGCCGATGTATCCGACGTGGGACGCCGCGTTCGCTGCGAAGCTGATGCAGCAGTTCGAGCTGCCCGCCGACACGAAGCTCAAGGCCTGTTCGCGCGGCATGAGGATGAAGGCGGCGTTGCTCAGCAGCCTCGCCTACCGGCCCAAGCTCGTCGTGCTGGATGAGCCGTTCTCCGGCCTCGACCCGCTCGTGCGCGACGAATTCATCCGCGGGATGCTCGAACTTACCGAGAACGAAGGCTGGACGGTGTTTGTGTCATCGCATGACATCGCGGAGGTCGAGCGTATGGCGGACCGCGTGGCGATCCTACATCGCGGCCGCCTGCAACTCGAAGAGGCGGCGGCGGACCTGCAGGCGCGGTTTCGCGCGGTTGAAGTGGTGCTCGGCGGCGACGCGGCGAACGACTCGAAGCTGCCGGAAACCTGGCTCAACGTGGAAGCCGCCGGGCGCGTGCTGCGTTTCACCGATTCGCGCTTCAACGAACCGGAACTGCACGCCGCCGTGGCGAAGCACTTTCCTGAATCGAAGCAGTGCAATGTCACACCGATGACGCTGCGCGAGATTTTCGTGGCGCTGGCGCGAACGTATCGGCTGAACGGGCTGGCAGGCGCGGCGGCTTGAAGACGGAGAATCGGGATTATGGATCTCGCCTGGCATCAGTTTCGGAAGGACATGCGGCAGTTCCGCGTGTTCCTCGGGATTTGGGGTGGGTTGCTCCTGCTCGACCTGGCCGTGAATCTCGGCTGGGTCGGGCAGGTGGACTTCCGCGCACTAGGAGGAGTCGACCAGATGTCGAACTTCTGGACTTGGCTGTTGCCCGAGGTTCTTTGGGTGCTGGTCGGGTTATTGCCGTCGCTGGCAGTTCTGGCAGATTCGCCGGCGCGGCGCGAAGGTTTTCTCGCCACGCGTCCGCTGGCGAAGCGCGATTGGTTTTTCGCCAAACTGCTGTTCGTCTTGGGGCTCGTCGTCGCGCCGTGGGTGCTGCAGGAACTGGTGCATCTCCTCTGGCAGGGAATGCCGGCCTGGGTGATCGCGCAAGGAACGCTCGAACGGCTCTTGTTCACCCTCCCGGTGGCGGTCGGCTTTGGTGCTTTCGCAGCGCTGTGGCCGGGTTACGCGCGCTGGGCGCGGGCACTGGCGGGCAGTGTGGTCGGGGCTTACCTGTTGCTGGCCATCGTGGCCATGGTGAGTCAGTTTGTCTTTCATACGCAGCCGTTTTCCTTCGAGCCTGATTCTGCGCGCGGACTGGTGGGCACGTACGGACTGACGCTCGCGCTCGTGTTGCTGGCGGTTTGGCATTCGCGCGTGCATCCCGGGGTGCTGGGACGTTGGGGTGGATTGGTCTTGGCGCTGCTTTGCTACTGGGTTGCGCTGAAGCTCTGCCCGCGTGGCCTGCTGGCCTTGCGTCCGGCGGACCCGACAACGGCAAGGACCGTGATGGCAGACGCAGGCTTTGAGATTCCCGGGCGCGGGCTTGCGTTTTGGAAGCAGCTAGACCCGCGTCGCCCGGGGTGGGCGCAATTCGTCGTGAATCTCACGCCGCGGACCAAGCCGCTCCCAGCCGGTCTCCTCGTCGAGTGGGCCAATCAGGACTCCAGTGTGGCGCGCGCCGGAGGCGGCACGCTGCCGGGCGATGGCAGGG
>Ga0315277_10001967_pt1 | contig 29041 bp, 22 predicted proteins | sample YL17G05_15_MG_FD_203695 | JGI IMG/M metagenome (GOLD analysis project Ga0315277, IMG submission 203695) | Sediment microbial communities from Yellowstone Lake, YNP, Wyoming, USA - YL17G05_15 | ecosystem: Environmental > Aquatic > Freshwater > Lake > Sediment | place: USA: Wyoming | collected... | reverse complement strand
CTGGCCGGATACCGTCAGGCAGGGGTAACCCGGCTTTCTTGCGGCTGCCAGAGTTTTGATGACCAGGTTCTCCGGCAGCTTGGCCGCTGTCATTCCGCCGCAAAAGCCCGGCAGGCACTTGTTCTTGCCGCCGGGGCAGGCTTTAAAAGCCTGTCCGTGGATCTTATTTTCGGCGGCCCGGGAAGCACGGTCAGCTCGCTGGTCATGTCGCTGGAGACCGCCCTGGAACTCGGCGCAGATCACCTCTCTCTTTACGGGTACCATCTGGAAAAAGGCTGCCGGGGTTACGGAAAGAAGCGCTATGCACCCGCAGGGGATGAACAGTACCGCTCGCAGTACCTTGCCGCCTGCTCGCTGCTGGAAAGCCGGGGCTGGTCTCATTACGAAATTTCTAACTGGGCCGCTTCCCCGGAAAAATTCTGCCGCCACAATCTGGCCTATTGGAGGCGGGAAAAGGCGTATTTAGGTATCGGCCCCTCAGCGCATTCGTTCATCCCTCCGCACCTGAGGTTCTGGAACAGGGCCGACCTGGAAAAATACCTGGAAACACAGGGAAAGAGCCGGAGTAATGTTCGTCAGGAGGAAAGGCTGTCAGAGAAGGCAATCCTGGGCGAGCAGGTGATGCTGAGCCTGAGGCTTTCCTCGGGACTGGAAGCGAGGCTGGTCGAACTCTGCCTGGGCCAGCGGAAGGGACCGGTTATACGCAAGTTGAATGAAAATGGACTCATTTTTGTCAATGGGAGCGGCAGTATTGTCCTGAGCGATAAGGGCTTTCTCGTTTATGACTCGATAGTTGAGCTTTTGTACTCGGGACGGGAGTTTCAGCTTGACAAAAAAAAATATTGATATCATAGTGTAAAAGGAAATAAAAACTTACACGATTCATGCCGGAAAATGACTGAGAGAAGAACCAAAAAATACGGGAATGATCCACGGCAGGAACTCACTGAAAGGGAGGCGAGTATCCTCGAGGCGGTGATCATTAATTATATCGCCTCCGCGGATCCTGTCGGTTCGCGGACTCTGGCCCGCGGTACAGACCTGGGCTTGAGCCCGGCGACTATCCGCAATACGATGAGCGACCTGGAGGAGAAAGGCTACCTGTATCAGCCGTTTGCGAGCGCCGGACGGGTGCCTACGGATAAGGCGTACCGCTATCATGTGGATAATATCAAACGCAGCCGCCGCGAGGCCCCGAAAACTATGCTGAAGGCTTTGAAGCTGATCCCGGAAGACCCGGCAGTGGAAAGGGTTCTGCACCGGGCGGCCGAGGCATTGAGTGTCATCACCCATGAGCTGGGATTTGGCATTGCCCCGCTGGTCGATGAAGGGGTGTTACAGGGAGTGGATCTGATAAGGGTCAGTTCGGAGCGGATCATGCTCATTCTGACTATCGGCGGCGGCCTGGTGAAAACAATTTTTATCGAGCTGGACAGCATAGTTGATGACACCCGGCTGGAAAAGCTGGCTGCCCGGTTAAAAGAGCGGCTTATCGGCCTGACTTTAAGCGAAATCAGGCGAACCGCCGGGGCCAGGCTTAGGGATGCGCTGGAGGATGAAAATGATCCGCTGAACATCTTTGTCCAGTCCGCGGATACCCTTTTCGAGCTTGAGGAGCGGGAGACCGGACTGGTTTTCGGGGAGACCTCCAGTCTGGCCGGCCAGCCTGAATTCAAGGACCAGATCAATTTGCGCTCCCTGATTACCCTGACCGATAAGAAGGAGCCTCTGCTTGAGCTGATGAAAAAAAGGGCCTCCGGAGAAGGTTTGCATATTACAATCGGGGGGGAAAACCAACTCTCCGAGCTGGCCAATTTCACCCTGATCACCGATAATTACAGGATAGGCAAGATGCGCGGGATTATCGGGGTGATCGGCCCTACCCGCATGAGTTACAGCAGGGTGATCTCTGTCGTGGAGTATACCAGTCGCCTGTTGTCGGAGATATTGAACAAGTAGGATATGATAAAACAGTAGAGATATTTGGAGGTTGCGAGAAAGAATATGGCCAAGAAAGATTATTATGAGCTGCTGGGTGTGGGTAGAGACGCTAACGAAGAGGAGATCAAGAAAGCGTACAGGAAACTGGCTGTCAAGTACCATCCGGACAAAAATCCCGGAAACAAGGGAGCCGAGGAAAAATTCAAGGAGGTTACCGAGGCTTACGAAGTTTTGCGGGACCAGGAGAAACGGGCAAAATACGACCGTTTTGGACATGTGGAGTCATTTGCCGGACAGGGCAGCGGCGCCTATGGCCACTATAATTTCGACCTGAACGATGCCCTCAATGCTTTCATGCGCGATTTCGGCGGTTTCGGCTTCGAGGATCTTTTTGGCGGGAGCAGCAGCGCCAGGGGCAGGGCCCAATCGAGCAGGGGACAGGATCTGCAGGTACGTTTGAAGCTCGGACTGGAGGAAGTAGCCAAAGGGGTAGAGAAGACCCTGAAAATAAATATGTTTCAGACATGCCCTGATTGCTCGGGATACGGTTCGAAGAGCGGTAAAACCGCAGCCTGCCCGGTTTGCAAGGGTACGGGGCAGGTGAGAAATGTCCAGCGCTCGATATTCGGACAGTTTATCAGTGTCACTACCTGTTCAAGCTGCGGCGGCACTGGACAGGTAATCCAGGATAAATGCCCGGCCTGCGGCGGAGAAGGCAGGGTAAGGCAGGAGAGAAAAATAAAGGTCAGGATACCCGCAGGAGTGAGTACCGGGAACTACCTGACTTTGCGCGGCCAGGGCAATGCTGGTTTCCGTAGCGGGACCGCCGGTGACCTGATAGTTCTGATTGAAGTCAAGGAAGACCAGCTATTCGAACGCCACGGAGATGATATCCTTTTTGACTTGCCTGTTTCCTTTACCCAGGCCGCCCTGGGAGCGGAAATAGAAGTTCCCACTCTGGACGGCAAGGCCCGCATAACCATACCGTCCGGCACTCAGACCGGCAAGATTCTAAGGATGCGCGGCAAGGGAGTCCCGCATCTTAATTCTTCGGGAGCGGGTGACCAGCTTGTCCGCCTGACTGTCTGGACGCCGACCAGCTTATCTCCACGCGAGCGGGAACTGCTCCAGGAACTAAGCAAGATAGAAAGCCAGAGTCCGCCCACTGCCGGGCGAGGGTTCTGGAAGAGAATGAGGGAGGCTTTCAGCGCCTGACGGGATACAGGTTCGATGGGCGGGATGGATATGGCGCCGGATAGCCGGAAGGCCGTTTTTACACTTTCGCCGGCGCATGTTGATCGGTGCTGAATGTCATACTGCTTGAAAATTCTGGCCCGGTGTATAATCAATTCGCTGCCGGAAAAGGAATCGCCCGGGCAGAGCAGGGAAGGAGATTAGAATTGGGAGGGCCGCTCGCCAAAGAGACAGTTAAAGAGTGCGGGACAAGTGCTTTTTACGTACCGCCGGCCGGATTTTCCGCCGGCCTGGTTTCATTCCCTTCCCGGGAAGAGCATCATATTCGGAATGTCCTCCGCCTGCGCCCTGGTGCAATCCTGGAGGTGCTGGACGGCTGCGGCGGCAGATTCAAAGTAATTTTGGAAAAGAAACATTCCGGGGACGGCTTCGAAGGCCGGGTACTATCGGCCGAATATGAGAATCCTCCACGGGTGAGGATAAGCGTGGCCATCGCCTCCGGCCGCCGGGAAAGGATGCGTATTGCAGTTGAAAAGCTTGCCGAACTCGGCTGCCACAGAATTGTCCCTCTTTTAACCGATTATGTGCCTTTTCCAGTGAGCGCCGGAAAGCAGATCGAAAAGCTGAACCTTGTCACACAGAGCGCACTGAAACAATCGCATGGAATTTTCCTGACCCGTGTGGAAAATCCACTGGATTTTCAAAATTTTATGCAGATGGCCGGAGAAGGGAAAATAAAGCCTTTTTTCTGCAGGCAAAAGCAGGAGGGAGAAAAAGCGATGCCTTTACCTCCCCTTGCTCAGGAAGGGGAATACTTTCTGACAGTTGGGCCGGAGGGCGGTTTCAGTTCCCGGGAGATAACTGCCATTGAGGAATCCGGTGCACCGTTTATCCATCTGGGCGATGCGGTTCTCAGGTTCGAGACTGCGGCGGTCGCCGGTTTTGTACTCTTGCGCCAGCATTTGACCGGTGATCTTTCCATATACGGGAAATGACGTTTTTTCAAAAAAGAAATAGGTTATATTTTCATTTCAGCAAAGTAAAATTAAAAAGCAGGACTGAATCATCCGAAATATGAAAGAGGTACATAAGATCAGCCGGATCGCATTGAAAAATCATTTATTTTCAACAAAAACAATCGGCCAGAGACAAAAGACCGGCTCGGCCGGATAAATGAGGAGCCTTAACATGCAGGAAAAAGACATCCAGGGTATTCTGCGAAAAGTTGAAGAGCTGAAAACTTTTTTTGCTTTCGGAGTAAGGTTCGTTCCTTTTCTGGAAGATTTCTTCCTTTTCGTCAAGGAAATGGCTCCGATGCTGAATGAAATGAATAAGTCCATTCAGGAAAGTTCAGCCAAGACGCCCAAAGCAGTGCAGCAGTTGGACAAAGTCACCTCGGCCACTGAAATGGCCACCCAAGAGATTCTGGATAAGATCGGCGATATGCTGAACAAATTGAGCGAGATCGGCAAGAGCTTCGAAATTATGAACAAACGTATGGTCGCCGAGCAAGAGGCGATAGCCGGAATAACCTCGTCCATCGAGGAGCTGCTCAAGCTGCCCAAGATCAGAAAAAGTCTGAGCAAGGTCTTCGAAGATGAAAAAACGCGTGAACAAGGGATTAAGATTAAAGATATCGTGGACAAATTTCTCGCGGAAAAAGTGGATGAGCAATTACCGGAAAAAGTCACCCAATTGCTCAAGGATACGCAGAACGATGCCTGCGACATCATGAATTCATTACAGGTTCAGGATATCACCGCCCAGCAGATACAGGCTGCCCATGCCATGCTCCGGTCGATCCAGGAGCGCCTGAACGAGATCATTCTTAAATATTCCGAGGCTGAACCGCCGGAAATGATGCATGAAACCCAGGGCGCTTTTGATGAAAATGCCACCGATTTCAAAACCGAGGAGCGCCAGAAGCCGGCTGATGAAATAGAGGAAAAGGAATATGCCGCTGAAGCTGCTCCCGGTACGATAGAGATTGAAAAGAAAGAGGAGGAAAAGGCAGCAGTTGCCGAAAGTCAGGCGGAGATAGACTCCCTGTTCAATCAAATTGAAAGCGCTGGCCTGGAGGCTGAAGAAATAGAAAAACCGGAATCCCAGGCTTTCGAAACCGGTGCTGAAGAAATACAGAGCCAGGAGGAAATAGACAGTCTCTTGAGCGGGGACTTGGAGGAGGAAAAGGGAACTGCCGGGGAGGAGGTGAGGGAAGGAACTCCGCAGGAATCAGGGGAGGCTGTCGCCGAAAGCCCGGGCAGTGCTGAATTCACTTTGGATGAAGAGCTGGAGAAAAGCGGAGAAGCTTTGGCTGGTGATAGTACAGGGGTTGAAGGTCTGGAAAAACCCCAGGCGGAAGCACCAGCCGGGGAAGAACCCGCCCAGGGGACACAGAAAACGGATGAAACTCTCACTGACCTGAATAAAGAGGGAGAAGAAAAGACTGGCGAAAGCGGTCCCCCTGATCAGATAAAGATAAGCCAGGAGGAAATCGATAAGCTGTTCCAGTAAATATGGCCTTGGACAGCATAATAGCTTCTTGACTTTCTTTTGGCCGCCGATTAATTTGGATATACTTTAAATTTGCACCTTACAATTAACCTTATGCACAAGGAGGCAATTGCGTGCCGGAAGTCATTATTGGGGAAGGTGAGTCCTTTGAAAAAGCTCTTAAAAGGTTCAAGAAGAAATGTGAAAAAGCGGGAATTCTTTCTGATCTGAGGAAACACAGGCATTTCGAAAAACCGAGCGAAAAACGCAAACGGAGATTAAACGCGGCCAAAAGGAAGCTTAAAAAGGATATTACCCGCCATTAATGCTTATTTCTGCGGGGGAAGTAATGGCCGTTATCAGAAAAGTTCAGGAAAAAATGAAACTGAGCAGCAGCCTTTAACATCTCAAAACGTTAAAGGCTTTTTTTTTAAAAGAGATGTTTAATTATTTAAATAATTGATTCACGGTGATAATATTCGAATAATTGCGTAATGTATTATAAAATAATCAATTATTGTAGGGGCACGGCATGCCGTGCCCTTGAGCAGGCAGTAACCCAAGTAAATGAAATCGAATTTTCCAATACGTTTTTAATAATCCGGGTAGTTGGAACCTTATGTCCAAAGTATATGAAAAAGAAGCGGAAAGTCAACCGTTCGAAATGAGTTTGCAGGTTCGCCGCATATTGGAGTTCGACCGGGTACTCCAGCTTATCAGCGAATATGCGGTCAGCAAAACCGGGGCCGCCCGGGTATTGGCTTTAAGCCCGGTGGACGATGCCGAGTATGTCGAGGAGCAATTTGAACTGGTCTCCGAGATGCTTTCCATACTCACCGGCGATGCCAATTTCTCGCCGCCGGAAACGCCCCTCCTGACCGAGCAGGTACTCCGGCTGGCCAAGCCGGGGGTGGTGCTCGAGGGCAAGGAAATAGTCTCTTTCGGCAGGCTGCTTGAGGCCGCCGCCACAGTGGGACATTACATACTGCGCCGGGAGGATTCCCTCCCCTGCCTGAGCGTACTGGCCGGGCAGTTGAATCCCTTTGAAGAATTGGCACAGGAGATCAGCAGGATTTTCGATGAAAATTCCGAGGTGCGCAGCAACGCCTCGCCTGTACTGGCGAAACTGAGAAGAGACTCTTATGCGATCCGCGAGAGGATCGAGAAAAAACTGAAAGAGATCACCGAAAGGCTTAAGGAGGGAGGATCATCCGGCGAAAATTTCATCACCCTGCGCCAGGAAAGATATGTCATCGCCATACTCCGGGAGGAAATGCACGACTGCCCGGGAATAATCCAGGGAGAGAGCGGCAGCGGGAACACCCTTTTCATCGAGCCGGAGCAGGTAGTTCATCTCAACAACCGCCTGCGGGAAGTCGAGCTCGATATCCGCAGAGAAGTTTACAGGATTCTGGCCGGTCTGAGCGCCCAGCTTGCCGAGAGTCGTGAGGCTCTGGAGATAAATATCCGGGTGCTCGCGGAACTGGACGGCGTTTATGCCAGGGCGCGCTATGCCCGGGAATATGGCTGCCGCCGCCCCGGAATAAGCAGGGACGGCACGATGTTTCTGAAAAATGCCCGGCACCCCCTGCTTCTGGTCAGAGTCGGCCGGAACCGCGAATGGGTTGTTCCCTTCACTCTCCAGCTTGAGAAAGCCGAGCGAACCCTTCTGGTCACCGGCCCCAACGCCGGAGGAAAAACAGTGCTTCTTAAAACAGTCGGCCTGGCTGTCCTGATGGCCCAGAGCGGCATATTCCCGCCTGTGGATCAAGGGACGCGGATGCCTGTCTTCGAGTCCATACTCACGGCTATCGGTGATGAGCAGTCTATCGACAGGGACTTGAGCACTTTCAGCGGCCACGTGCAGGATCTGAAGCTGGCCCTCGAGGAGGGCACGCCGAAAAGCCTGATCCTGCTTGACGAGATAGGAGAGGGCACTGATCCGGCGGAGGGAGCGGCCCTGGCCGCGGCGGTCCTCGAACATCTGACCGGGCGTAACTGCCTCACCCTGTGCTCCACCCATTACGGCGAGCTGAAATTGCTGCACGAGATGATCCCCGGACTGGTGAATGGTTCGCTGGAATTCGACACTGAGCGGATGAAACCCACTTTTGTGTTCCGCAAAGGCCTTCCCGGTCAGAGTTACGGCCTGGTTATCGCCAGGAATATGGGCCTCGAAGAAACTGTGCTCGGGCGGGCCAGGAATTTCATGAAAGGCGAATCGGTCAATATAGCCGAATATCTGGCCCGGCTCGATGACGAGGGGAAAAGGCTTGACCGCAAACTGGTCGAGGTGGAAACTCTGAAAGCTGAGCTCGAGGAAAAAGCAAGGCTGAGCGATGAAGAAAAAAGCGCGTTGAATGTTCGCGCCAGAGAGCTTTCTGCCCGGGAAAAGGACTTTGCCTCAAGGATGGAGGAGCTTAAGCGTTCGGTGCTTCTCGAGTCGCGCAAAGAAGTCGAGGGGGTCATTGCGCGGCTCGAGCGCGAATATGTCCCGGGACAGGCTGATGAGGCTGTAAGAACTGCGCGCAAGTCGCTGGAGGATAAAATTCAGGGCCGAAAAACCGCCTCGCGGTACCCTTTGAAACGACGGTCGCCGTCTCATGAAGCCGCTCTCCCTGTACGCGTGGGAGATCTGGTGAGCCTGCCGGCGCTCGATCTGGAAGGAGAAGTGGTGGAAGGCCCGGATGATTCGGGCAGGTGTGTTATCGTTTCCGGCCGGGCGAGGATGACTGTCGCCCGTGAGGATCTGGTTCGTCTGGGACGGAAGAAGGCGGATCGTTCGAAGGCTGGTTACGATCTTTCCGGGGTGGGGATAGCCTCCGGCTCCACTGTGCCTGCAGCCAAACTCGATCTGCGCGGTCATCGCAGCGACGAAATCGCTATGGAGCTCGACCGTTTTTTAAGTGAAGCGGAAATGGCCGGCCTGAACCAGGTGGTGGTGGTTCACGGCAAGGGTACAGGTGCTCTCCGCGCCAGGGTTACCGAGCTTCTTTCCATAGACCGGCGGGTGGAAAGTTTCCGTAGCGGAGCCTGGAATGAGGGCGGAACAGGGGCTACCATAGTCAACCTCAGCCGTTGAGAAGAGTATGGTCGGCTGGCCATTAAAAAGCCAGCAGTCTAAAACTATGTTGCATCACTACTGCTTTCTCTTGACGAAATACAAATCAAAGCTGTATGGATTTTGTAACTACTTGGCGGATAATATGTTATTGTAGGGGCACGGCGCGCCGTGCCCCTGCGCCGACCGAAAACATTTTAAGAGAAAAACCTTTTATCGGGCTTGAGGATGGCATCTTTTTATCCGGACGATTTTATTGACAGGCTCCGCGAGGTGACAGATATCGTGGGGGTGGTCAGCCAGTATGTGGCCCTGAAAAAGCGGGGTCAGAACTGGGTCGGCCTGTGTCCTTTCCATTCCGAGCGCACTCCGTCTTTCACGGTCACCCAGTCAAAAGGATTTTTCAAGTGTTTCGGCTGCGGCAAGGCGGGAGATGTTTATTCTTTTCTGATGGAGCATCAGAAACTTAGCTTCGCCCAGGCTGTGGAAATGCTGGCTGAAAGTCAGGGAATCCCGCTTCCGGCCGGCCGTTTCCGTGAGCGGGAGGATGACCAGAGGCAGCGGCTTTTTTACGCCAACCAGTACGCCTGCGAGTATTACCACCGTCTGCTTACCGCCGAGCCGGAGGGCAGGCGCGCCCTCGAATATCTTAAATCGCGCGGACTGGATGAACAGACTATCGAGAAATTCGAGCTTGGCTGGTCTCCCGCAGGCTGGGATTCGTTCAAGAAAGCGGCCCTCGGGCACGGGATAGAGGAAGAGATTCTGCTGGAAGCGGGCCTTTTATCCAAATCCGAGGAAACTGGCGGTATTTATGACCGCTTCCGGGCGCGGGTCATCTTCCCTATCCACGATACACAGGGCCGGACAATAGGTTTTGGCGGCAGAGTGCTGGACAAGGAGGAGCCTAAATATCTGAACTCGCCGGATACCCCGCTTTTCCACAAGGGAGAGGTGCTTTTCGGACTCGATAAAGCAAAAGGAGCTGTTACCCGTGAGTCCCGGGCTATAGTGGTCGAAGGCTATATGGATCTATTGAGTCTTTATGTTCACGGCCTGGAAACAGTCGTTGCCCCCCTGGGTACGGCTCTGACCGTGGAACAGGCCCGTCTTCTTTCCCGCTATGCCCGGGAGATTTTTCTGCTTTATGATGCCGATCAGGCGGGCCTGAAAGCTACTTTCCGCGGGGGGGATGAGCTGCTCGAAGCCGGCCTGGCGGTCAGAGTGATTACCCTCCCCAAGGGCCTGGATCCGGATGATTTCGTGCGCCGGGAGGGGAGGGCCGCTTTCGACAGGCTCATGAATTCAGCCGCGGATTTCCTTGACCGGAAAATGGAAGTCCTGGCCGGGAAGCTTGATCTTAAAGTGGTGTCGGAAAGGGAAAAAGCTGCGGACAAACTTCTCGAGAGTGTGGCCCGCTGCCGGGATAAACTGGCAGCCAACCTCTACCTGAAAAAGGTCTCCGAGTTCATCGGAGTGCCGGAAGCAATCCTGGCTGAGCGGCTGGGCGGATTCGCCTCCAGGCTTTATGCACAGGACTCGCATACGGAATTTGTCCGGCGCAAGGTAGCGGTCCAGGCAGCCAGAAAAACAGAGCATTATCTTCTCGCCCTCTGCCTGAAATATCCTGATTATATTGACCAGGCTTGGGAGTGCCTGGGAGGCAATACCTTTCGTGATCCCGGCTGCGCAGCGATTTTCGAGGCCATGATCAAAGCCCGAAAAGAAGGGATCAGGAACCTGGTCGAGGCTCTCTATTTGGGTCTGCCCCCATCTCTTTATCAACTCATTGCCCTTCTTCAGGCTGAGGATAAAAAACTCGAGCCGCCGGAACAGGTTTTCAATTCTTCCTGGCGCCAGATAAAAATTGAAGGGATAAACCAGCGGATGGGAGAAATAAACAAGGAACTGCGGGGTGCGGAGGATCCTGGGCTGGTAAGCTTCCAGGAATCTCTCCGCCGGGAGAAAAGAGAGTTGTTGAAAGAGCTTGAAAATTATCCCGGGTTTCGCTGGTAACTTTCGTTGACTTTTGCTTCATAAAGACTTAGATTAATAATATACCGAAATTTTTAATTGAAATATAAATTAATAGCCTACTTTTAAAATATAAGCTGTCATTTGTTTTTTTTCTGCCTTTTGGCTTTGTTTTCAATGGCTTTCCGGATTTGTCTTGTCTCTTGAAGTCAGTTTAATCCTAGCCAAGGGACCAAGATGGCTTTAATTTTACTGACCAGCAGGTTTTTATCCGTAATTTTTCCTCCATTATTTTTTTTCAACCTTCCAACAGAATTACCGGCCAGTGGTTTATCCGTGTTCAGGGTGATGCTCGGTCAGCAGTTTGGGCGAGCCGAAAAATTAATCTTTTTGCCGGATAGCCTGAAATGAATCCACCAGTCACTAGAGTAGCATGCGGTAAGAAGAAAGCGGCCGAAGAGAATCTGGAATCATCACTCCTCCCTGAAAAAGAGGGCAAAGAGACGGATGTACCGGAAGAAGGCTTCTCTGCCGTGGGCAAACTCAAGGCCAGAAGGCGGCTGCTGCGGAAAAAGGAAACAGATGAGGCTCTCAGCGGAATAGCGGATGATCCGGTGAGATTGTATTTGCGGGAAATGGGAAAGGTTCCCTTGCTCGACCGCCAGTCTGAGACGGCACTGGCTGAGGTGATCGACCAGGGAAAGCGTAAGATCAAGTCCCTGGTCCTTGATTGCTTCCTTTCTTACAATTTACTCCTGGAAGAGAAAGACAGGATTGAGAAAGACCGCCTGGCCATCGAAGATTTTGTCGATACTGATTTGAGCGACTGGAAAGGCTGCTGGCTCGGCCAGCGGGAGAAAAAGAAGGTCATCAGGCAGTTATGCCAGGCCGAGGAAAAATTTATCCGGGTGAGTGAATTGAAAAGTGGGCTGAGCGCTGCCTCTTCAGGCGAGAAAAAGCGCCTGGCCGCAGAAATGGGGGAGAGGCTTAGGGAGCTCAAGAATATCTTCATGCGCATGCCTCTTAATGTTACGCAAATCCAGCGTCTTGCCGTTTCGATCTCCGATATCAGCGATGAAATGGGGGACCTGGCCAAACGTCTGACTTATATGAATAAGATCATTAAAAGGGTACAAAAAGTGAATAAACCGCTGCCGGCAGCCAGGGTAAGGCAGTATCTGGCTCGTAAAGCCGGCATGGGCTATTTTGGGGATGGCAAGCTTGGTGATCTCCGCCAGTACCGTGGAGAGATTTCCAGCCGTCTTGCCAGAATGGAAAATGAATACGGACTCGACTATTCCGGGTTATCCAGACTCACCAGGCGCCTGCGCAAGTATAACGATGCAGTGAACCAGGCCAAGCAGATGCTGGTCAAGGCCAATGTCCGGCTGGTCATCTCGGTGGCTAAACGTTATATCAACCGCGGCCTGGAGTTTCTTGATCTGATTCAGGAAGGCAACAAGGGTCTCATGCGGGCCACTGAGAAATTCAACTACCGCAAAGGTTACAAGTTCAGCACTTATGCCACCTGGTGGATACGCCAGGCGATTACCAGGGCTATCGCCGAACAGGCCAGAGTGATCCGCGTACCCGTGCACATGATTGAAACCCTGAATAAGGTTAACCGGATTTCCTGGAAGCTGGTCCAGGAATACGGCTGCGAGCCCAAGCCCGAACAGATTTCGGCCCGACTGGGACTGCCGCTGGAAAAGGTTCGCGAGGTAATGAAAATAAGCCAGGAAACAATTTCGCTGAACGATTTTATCAAGGACAGCGAGGAGAGCTCGATCGGTGAGCTTATTGAAGATCCGCAGGCCGATTCCCCGGCCAGAAATGCCGCTTTTTCCATGCTGCGCGATCAGATCGCCAGCGCTCTGAACACGCTGACCAGCCGGGAAGAGAAAGTGATTCGCCTGCGTTTCGGGATCGATGATGGTTGTCCGCGAACTTTGGAAGAAGTAGGCGCGGTGTTCAATGTCACCAGAGAAAGAGTCCGTCAGATAGAAGCCAAAGCATTGAGCAAGCTCCGTCATCCGAGCCGCAGCGGAATCCTGAAAAAATACATGTTCTATTCCTGACCACTGAGGATTAGCGGAGTAAAAAAAGAAGAAAGTTGACAGAAGGTAGTAAAAGAATTATTTTAACTTTTTGCTAAAATGAACCCCGAAATTAAAAGGGCTCATAGCTCAGTTGGTTAGAGCAGCGGACTCATAATCCGCCGGTCCTAGGTTCGAATCCTAGTGAGCCCACCAGGTTAATAAGAGTGGGCGATTGGCTCAGCTGGTTAGAGCGTCCGGTTCACATCCGGGAGATCACTGGTTCAAATCCAGTATCGCCCACCATAATTTGAAAATAATCTATAATATGGGACATTTGAATTTAAAATGCCTTGGAGTGAAAAGTATTTCAGCTCCAGGAATCTTAAGTGTACTGTCCGTACGGCGGTACACTTTTTTGTTTTCAATGATAAATCGAGTACTTTCCCCTGAGTGTTAGTTAAGCAATTTACCAGAGGTGTCTGCAGGAGGAGGAAGATGGTTGAACTGGACTTCCTACTTAAGCTCCAGGAGATAGATTTGCAGTTGAACGAGATCAGAGCCGAACATGGCAATATCCCGTTGCTGGTCAAGGAACTGGATAAGGATGTTGACGAGTTGAAAGAGGAGCTCGAAAAACAGGAGTCCGAATTAAAAGCTAGCAAGCTCGCAGTCCGCGAAGCAGAAAGCAAGGTGGCTCTTCTCGCGGATATTACCGATAAATATAAGCGGCAATTGCTGACAGTAAAGACAAACCGCGAGTACTCGGCTCTGCTCACCGAAATTGAAGCTGTCAAGGGGGAGAAGGATGAGCTCGAAGAACAGATTATCCGCAATATGGAGAAGATCGATGAAGCGGTTAATCAGGTGAAGGAGAAAAAGGGCAAGCTCGAGGAGGCGGTGAAAATCAGGGAGGAAAAAAAGAAAGAGCTGCAGTTGAAGATGAAGTCTCTGGAGACAGAAATCGACGTGCGTGGGAATAAGCGTGAAAAGATAACGGTTAAGATCGATCGGCTGACCCTGAAGCTTTATGAGCGGATAATGAAGTCCAGGATAAAGAATGCAGTAGTCGCTTTGCGCAATGGCAGCTGCGGTGGTTGCTTCGCCATGATTCCACTGCAGAAAGTAGCTGATATTCGGAAAGGAAAACAAATTTATACTTGTGACTATTGCGGCCGAATACTTTATTATGACGAGAGTCATGGATAGGTGAACGGACTTTCGCAAAGTGGAGAGGGCGGCCGCGGCCTTGGTTGTCTCGAGGTCGAGGAAAGTCCGGACTCCATAGAGCAGGATGCTGGATAACTTCCAGGCAGGGTGACCTGACGGAAAGTGCCACAGAAAAAACACCGCCGGCCCCCAAAGCCGGTAAGGGTGAAAAGGTGCGGTAAGAGCGCACCGCCCGTCCGGCGACGGACGGGGCAGGGTAAACCCCATCCGGAGCAAAACCGAATAGGGGAGGATGAGGTGGCTCGCCTCGCCTGACTCCCGGGTAGGTTGCACCAGAGCGGAAGGAGTAATCCTCCGCCCAGACAAATGGCCGCCGCTCCCGCCCATCGCGGCTGGAGAACAGAATCCGGCTTATTCGACACTTTGCGAAAGATCCGTTCCAACCTGGCCGAACCAACAAGACTTCCCTGGGGGTAATTACCTGATGACTTATCGGTGGGTCAGTCCAGCGCTTTTGTACAACGAGCAGATATTGGAGTTCGGGGAACGGATCGGACTCCATCCGCTGGTCTGCCAGATTCTTTCCAACAGAAATTTTCAAAATCCCGAGGAAGTAGAAAAATTTCTCAATCCCAGCCTCAATGATCTCCATGATCCTTTCCTGATGAAGGACATGGAACCCGCCGTAGAACGCCTGGCCCGGGCTATCTTCAATAAGGAAAAAATTGTCATTTACGGCGATTATGATGTGGACGGCATTACTTCTATCTCCTTGATGGTCCGCTACCTGCGACAGCTCGGCGGGGATGTAGACTATTATATCCCCCACCGGATGATCGAGGGCTATGGACTCTCGGAGTCGGGTATTGACGCCGCGGCGGAGATGAAACCTTCGCTGGTTATCACTGTCGACTGCGGCATTACCGCTGTCGAATCCATCGATTACGCCATAAACAAAGGTTTCGAGCTTATTGTTACCGACCACCACGAGCCAGGGCCTGAGCTTCCCAAGGCCGTGGCCATTCTCAATCCCAAACAAACCGGGGACAACTATCCGGAGAAAGAGCTGGCCGGTATCGGGGTGGCTTTCAAACTCTGTCAGGGTTTGAGCAGGAAACTGGGTGTGGGCCAGCATCAGCTGAACGATCATCTGGACCTGGTGGCCATAGGCTCCATAGCTGATATAGTTCCCCTGCTTGGCGAGAATAGGATTTTCGCCAAATTAGGCCTGGAGAAACTGAAAAATTCGGAAAAGCCTGGCATCCGTGCGCTGATCGATACGGCCGGATTGAACGACAAGCCTCTGGACAGTTCGGATGTCGTTTTTTCCATGGCCCCCCGGATCAATGCCGTAGGCCGTATGGGAGATGCAGAGCGGGGAGTGCAGCTGTTCCTGGCCGATGACCTGAACCAGGCCAGGGATTTGGCTCAGATACTCGAAAAAGAGAATCGTTTCCGGCGTGAAGTAGATACACAGACTTTGTCTGAAGCCCGGGAAAGAGTTGCCAAAGAATTAGATCTGGAAGAGCAATGGACCATAGTGCTTCATTCCGAAAACTGGCATCCCGGTGTGCTGGGAATAGTCGCCTCGCGGGTAGTGGAGGAATATTACCGTCCTACAGTCCTCATTTCTTTCGACGAGGCTGGGGAAGGCAAAGGATCGGCGCGCTCGATTTCCAACTTCCATCTTTACAACGCGCTGAAAAAATGCTCGGGCTGCCTCGAGGTTTTCGGCGGCCACAAGCATGCTGCCGGCCTTCAGTTGCGAAAAGAAGACCTGGAAGAATTTGTCGAAGCGTTTGATAAAGTGGCCCACGAGATGTTGACTCCCGAGGATCTGGTGCCGGAAATATCGGTAGACCTGGAAGTGGATCTGATTCAGGCTGATGACAAGCTGCTGGAGAGTATAGAGAAGTTCAGGCCTTATGGCCCGGGCAATCCCAAACCGGTACTGGTGAGCACCGGCCTTTCGGTCGTGGGTTACCCCAAGATTGTGGGCAATAACCATCTCAAAATGCGGGTACGCAAGGATGGCAAGCAGATAGATGTCATCGGCTTCGGCATGGCGGACAAGCTTAAGGAAATCAACACCGCCCGGGAGAAAGTAAATATCGCCTTTGTCCTAGAAGAGAATATCTGGAATAATATGCGCCAGTTGCAGGCTAATCTCAGGGATATCAAGGTTTCCGGCTGATGCGTATAATAGCGGGAACTCTGCGGGGTCGCAGGCTCCGGGCTCCCGCAGGACGCATTGTCAGACCTACGGGCGACAGGATGAAAGCATCGATGTTTTCTGCTCTGGGCGATACCTGCCGCAAAGCCAGGGTGCTCGATTTGTATGCCGGCAGCGGCGCGCTCGGGTTCGAGGCTTTAAGCCGGGGCGCAGTCCAGGCGACTTTTGTGGAGAATAACCGCCTGTCCCTCGAAGCTTTGCGTGAAAATGCACACACCCTCCAGGTCGTGGATTCATCCAGGATTATCGAGGCCGAAGTCTTTTATTTCCTCGGAACATTGGGAGAAAATATAGACTTCGACCTTATCTTCGCCGACCCTCCTTTCCAGAAACTCCTGGCGCAAAAGCTCCTCTCCTGGTGGCAGGCTAATTCGCGAGAAGGTTCGGTATTTGTCCTTGAATATCCCAGCGCCTTCCTGCCGTCAGCCGCTCCCGCTGATATCCAGCCGGTAAAGACAGCGGCATTCGGTGAGAGCGCTTACAGCATTTACCTGGCCCGCTGAAAACAGGAGGAAGTCGTGAGAACAGGTATCTACCCCGGTACTTTCGATCCCATAACTCTCGGACATCTGGACATCATCCAGAGGAGCTTGAGGCTTGTTGACCGGCTGATAATCGCAGTGACGGCAACTTCTTCCAAAACCCTCACTTTCAGTACCGAGGAGCGCGCCGGGCTGATCCGCGAATCCCTTTCCGATCTGGGCCTGGATTTGGAGGTGGAAACTTTTGACGGGCTGTTGGTCAGTTATGCACGGAAAAAAGGCGCATTGGTCATTTTCCGCGGCCTGCGCGCCGTTTCCGACTTCGAGTATGAATTCCAGATGGCCCTAATGAATAAAAAAATGGCCCCGGACATTGAAGAAGTTTTTTTGACCTCCGAACAATCCTATATTTATCTGAGTTCGAGCCTGGTCAAGGATGTGGCCAAGCTGGGGGGTAATATTTCCGATTTTGTCACCCCATCGGTGGAAAAAGCCCTGCGGAGGCGGTTCACTAATGGATAATTGGCGGGAAATTTCAGCGATACAGCCATTTTTGCATACGGAGTACTGTGCCGCTCGTGGAAAAAATCAAAAATAAGCTGATTTATTAAAAAATAAGACTATACAAGCTCGTTTTCCTTGATTTTTTTCAGAAGTGTCTTTATTTTTCTAACTAGAGTGGGGAGGGCCCCACTCATTTTTTTTAAGGGGATCAGGAAACAGGCTGGCTGTCTCGGAACTTTTCAAGGTTGGATCATGGATTTGGAAGAAAGTATGTTCCAGTTCCTGGAGCCGGTGCTGAGGGAATACGGCTATGAGCTGGTCCTGGTCGAGATGACCGGGTTGCCGAGCCGCAGGAATATCCGTGTCTTTGTTGACAGGGAAGGAGGCATAAATGTCGAGGACTGCGCCAGGGCAAGCCGGATAATCGATCCGCTAATTGAATCCCGCAGTGTGTTCCCTGGTTCCTACGTATTGGAGGTATCCTCACCGGGTCTTGACCGGCCGCTGTTCAAAGAGACTGATTACGAGCGGTTCGCCGGGAGGAAAGTCCGGATACGGCTGCGTCAGCCGATAGAAAATCGAAGGAATTTCACCGGAATATTGAAGGGATTGAAGGATAAAAAACTGATTCTTGTCGAGCTGGAAGAAGGCATACAGGTCGAGCTTCCGCTGGAGCAAATACAGAAGGCGAATCTTGTTTTCGAATGGAAATGAATAGGGGATGGTTCTCCCGGTGGTCCGTTGCCTAATCTATTAGTTTTATCGAGTTCAAATAACTTAGGTATTCAATTCGGCAATTTAGCCGGAGGTTGGTTATGATTAATCCCATTTTGGATGCTTTTTCGGAGATCGCTCGGGAGAAAAGTATCGGACGGGAAGAGTTAGTAAAAATGATTGAGGCGGGTATGGTGGCCGCAGTGAGGAAGAAATACGGGTCCGCTTGTCAGGTCAGCGTGAAAATAGATCCGCTCAGCGGCCAGATCATTATCCAGGTTGGACGGGAGGCGGTGGATGAGGTGACTGACCCCAGCGCACAGATTTCGCTGGCCGAGGCCGGGGAACTCGAGCCGGGGATTGAAAAAGGTGCGGTTCTCTGGCAGGAGGTGCCTTTTGTCGACTTTGGCCGGAACGCCATTCAGGCCGCCAAGCAGGTTGTCATTCAGCGTATACGGGAAGCGGAAAGGGAAAAGATCCGCGCCGAATACTCGGGCAAGATCGGCGAGCTTCTTTCGGGCACGATTCAGCAGGTAGAGCGGGGAAACTATGTGGTTTTCCTCAACCGTCAGACCGAAGCCATTCTCCCCATGAAAGAGGTGAACCGCAAGGATCATTTCAAGCAAGGCGATCCGGTCCGGGCCTGCCTGATAGATATCCGGGAAACAACCAAGGGACCGCAGCTTATTCTGAGCCGTACGCATGAGAGTTTCCTCAAAGCACTGTTCCAGCTCGAGGTGCCGGAAATCTATCAGGGAATAATCGAGATTAAGGGAGTAATCAGAGAACCAGGCAGCCGCTCCAAGATCGCGGTTCATTCCAATGACGATCATATTGACCCGGTGGGAGCATGTGTAGGTCTTAAAGGCAGCCGTGTTCAGGCGGTAGTGAACGAACTGGGCGGAGAGCGAATCGACATCATCCCCTACCACGATGATCCTCAGGAATTTGTGCGCGCCTCTCTCAATCCGGCCAAAATCTACAGAACTTCCATTAACCGGGATGACCATGTGGTAACAGTGGTCATCGAGGAGGAGCAGTTTTCTTTGGCCATAGGCAAGAATGGGCAGAATGTGCGCCTGGCTTCCCAACTCACCGGCTGGAAGATTGAGCTGGTGCAGAAAAAGGATTTTCTGGCCAAGAGAGATGAAATGCTTACCGGCGTGTTCGGTGCTTCCAAAGAGAAAGTGGAAGCGGGGAAGGAGAAGCCGGTTGAACAGGCTGAAACTGTTACTCACGCAAAGGAAGTACCGGTGCCTGCCGGGGAGAAAGCAGCCGGGCCTGTCCAGGAGGCTGCAGCAGCCGGAGAAGAGGCGATCAGCCTGGAAAAGCTGGACCAGAATCAGCGCGATATTCTCGAGGACCTTCCTGTCGAGGACTTTCCCATCTCCATCATCGAATCTTTCAAACCCTCTCTGCGGACCAAGCTCGAGGAAGCGGGTTATAAGAGTTTTTATCAGTTGGTGCTGGCCAGAGAGGAAGACCTGTGTAAGATACCGGGCATAGGGAAGCAGACAACAAAGAAAATAAAGGAGATGGTGAAACTCCTGATTGAGCATTACGATGAGGAAGCGGAGGAGGAATAAGAGACTCCTGGCTATGGAAAGGAAGAATTATTATCGAGCCGGGTATTTATCTGGAATATCAGAAGAAGTAAAGAAAATATTTACAAATTATAATTAAAGGGCTATTTTAAAAGTTTACACTATGAATCAATTTGCTTGAATAGCTCAGTTTCCGTATGCACTGCGGCCATTTTCCAGGACTAAAATCAAGGAGCAGGTTTTGAGCGGTTATCGCGTATATCAGGTGGCCAAGGAATTCGATATTTCCAGCGAAGCTCTGGTAAAGCTTCTGGCTGAGATTTCCCATCCGGTATCCAGCCACATGAGCACAATCGATGAAAAAACCGTGGAGCTTATTACTAAAAAGCTGGCTCAGGAAAAGGCCGCAGTACGCGAAAAGATCGAATATAAGAAAAAGAAATTCGGGGTGGGTAAGGTGGAGGAGGAAGAAGTTAAAGAGGAAAGGCCGCGTCGCGGAAAGGCTGCGCAGCGTTCAAAATTTGTGGCCAAGCGCAAGCGCTGGGATGGTTCCGAGGTCTGGGAAGAAGAGGGGGAAGCCCCGAAAGTAGCCGGTGTCTGGGGCAAGAAGAAGAAAAAAAAGAAAAAAATCAGCCAGAAAGTCGTGGCTGAGAATATCCGCCGAACATTGGCCAAGATTGATGCCGGAGTACGCAAGAAAAAGAGAAGGAGAGGCACAGGCGGGGTCGCGGTAGTCGAGGTCGAGCCGGATGAACAGAATACGGTCAAGGTGATGGAATTTGTCTCCCTGGCCGAGCTGAGCGACCTGATCGATGTTCCCGCCAGCAAGCTGATCAGTACCTGCATTGATCTGGGTCTTATGGTTACCGTTAACCAGAGGCTCGAATTCGATACCATAAGCCTGATTTGTGAGGAGTTCGGCTATAAGGCAGTCAAAGACGAGGAATACGGGCATGAGATGCTCGAAGAGGCCGCCAGGGTGGAATATGAGAAGTCCGGCCAGCACACGAAGTGCGCCCCGATTGTCACGGTGATGGGCCATGTGGATCATGGGAAAACCACACTGCTCGACTTCCTGCGCAAGAGCGACATTATCTCGGGCGAATCCGGAGGCATTACCCAGCATATCGGGGCTTACAAGGTGATGACTGACGGAGGCCCGATCTGTTTTCTCGATACTCCGGGCCATGAAGCCTTTACCGCCATGCGTGCCCGCGGCGCCCAGGTGACCGATATAGTGGTCCTGGTCATAGCCGCGGACGGCTCCGTGCAGCCGCAGACTGTCGAGGCTATCAACCATGCCCGGGCTGCCGGTGTACCTATTATTGTCGCTATAAACAAAATCGACCTGCCGACAGCTAACCCGACCAAGGTAAAACAGGAACTCACCCATCAGGACCTGCTGATCGAGGAATTCGGCGGCAAGATACTTTGCGCTGAAATAAGTGCTAAAAGAGGAGACGGAGTCGATCATCTCCTGGAATTGATACTCCTCCAGGCAGAAATGATGGAGCTGACTGCTCCGTTCAGCGGATTGGCCCAGGGAGTTGTAATCGAGGCAAGGCTGGATAAGGGCATGGGCCCGATGGCCACGATTCTTCTGACCGCCGGCACACTGAATGTGGGCGATCCTTTTGTCTGCGGCCTTGTTTCCGGCCGGGTGAGAGCCATGCGTAATGAAAGGGGGGAAACGCTGCATTCGGAAGGGCCGGCCTCCCCGGTGCAGGTTCTCGGATTTAACGGGATCCCGCAGGCCGGAGACAGTTTCCATGTGGTCCACGAGGAACGCGAGGCTAAGGATATTTCCAGTATCCGCCAGAGACTGAAACGCGAGCAGGACATCTCACGCCACCACAGGCTGACTCTCGGCCAGCTTTTCCAGCGCATCGAGGCTGGAGAAATCCACACCCTCCATCTGATTATCAAAGGAGATGTAGACGGTTCGGTAGAGGCGCTGTCAGATTCTCTGGAAAGACTATCCACCTCGGAAGTAAAGGTCGAGGTCATCCATCGGGGTGTCGGAGCGATCAGCGAGAACGACGTGATTCTGGCCTCGGCCAGCCAGGCCATTATTATCGGCTTCCATGTGCGGCCGGATGTTAAAGCCCGGGATGTTGCCCAGCGCGAAGGCGTGGATATCAGACTCTACCGGGTTATTTACGAAGCTGTCGATGATGTGCGCAAAGCCATGGAAGGCATGCTCTCCGCAGAGGAAAAGGAGATTTTGCAGGGTACCTGCGAGGTCCGCCAGGTGTACAAACTATCCAAAGTGGGTAACATAGCCGGTTGCCTGGTGACCGAGGGCAAGATCAACCGCACCCACCGAATCCGCCTCACCCGGGAAGGAGTGGTAGTCTGGGAAGGCAGCCTGGCCAGTTTGAAACGTTTCAAGGACGATGTCAAAGAAGTGGCCAACGGCCTCGAATGCGGAATCCGCTTGGATAAATTCATGGATATCAAGGTCGGCGACGTGATCGAGAGCTTCACTATCGAAGAGGTGAAGCGCCACCTCACCGGCCAAACCACCTGATTACCGGCGAGCCTGGAAAGTAGATGGTTATCGGAGTCTCCACTTTCGAACTGTACCTGGCTGGCGTTCAATCGCTTAAGGCGAAGCGGGGAGTGCTGAAGAGGCTGAAAGCGCGTATAGTCAGCAAGTTCAATGTTTCTGTAGCTGAGGTTGATCAACTGAACAGCTGGCAGCGTTCCACCATCGCCGTTGCTATTGTCGCCAATGAGCAGAAATTCGCCAATCAGGTCCTGTCCAAAGTTTCGGAACTTGTGTCTTCCAACGGCGAAGTGATGCTGATAGATCAGAAGATGTTTTTTTTATAAATGGCCAGTCATTCTTTTAAAAGAAACGATCGGGTCGGACAGCTCATTTACCGCGAGATCGGAAATGTTCTCCGGTTTGACGTGAACGATCCCAGATTAGAATCAGTCACGGTCACGGGTGTGCGCTTGACCGAGGACTTGAAAGACGCCACGGTCTTCGTAGCGGTCACTGGGGAAGACAAGCGGAGTCCCCTGGAGAATCTGCGGCACGCCGTGAGATTCATCCGCGCTTGCCTTGGCCGGCGATGTTACTTGAAATTTGTGCCTCGCCTGAATTTCAAGCTGGACAGCTCCCTGGAAGTGGCCGCCAGGATTGACCGCCTTATTGACGGCCTGAACGCCGAAAAAGATCAGTTTTCACCGGAAACAAGGCCGGAGCCGGATGCGGAGCAGGAATGACGGTTCGGACTGGCGCCGCAAAATCCCGCTGGAATGGGATATTGCCGGTGAATAAGCCTGTAGGTATAACCAGCCATGATGTTGTCGATTATGTACGCCAGCTTCTGGGTCAGCGTAAAATGGGCCATACAGGCACTCTCGACCCTAAAGCCTCGGGCCTGCTTCTGCTGTGTCTGGGCGGAGCCACGCGGTTTTCCCGTTACCTCACCAGCCAGGACAAAATTTACCGGGCGGTCATCTCCCTCGGTTTGTCGACCAGCACGGATGATACGGAGGGGGAGGTCACTTTTCGTTACCCGGGCGACCTCAAAGCACTGGTTACTGAAGACCGTCTGAAAAAGGAAATTGAGCTTTTTACCGGCGTTTTCAGTCAAATGCCGCCTGTTTACAGCTCAAAAAAAATAGCCGGAGTTCCGGCTTACACATTGGCCAGGCGCGGGGAAAAGCCGATATTGAGACCTGTTACTGTGCGGATCGATTCGATAGCAGTCGTTTCTGTCCATCTTCCGCATGTGGAAATAGAGCTGAAATGTTCGGCGGGGACTTATCTTCGTTCTCTGGCCAGGGACCTTGGAGCGCGGCTGGGCTGCGGCGGACACCTGTTTTCGCTGATACGCACGGCAATCGGTGACTTTAAGCTTGAAAAAAGCTACACCCTGGAGCACTTACAGGATGCGGGAGCCGAGAAAATCGAGAGTGATTTCCTGATTCCAGTGGAGAAAGTCCTCTGGAACTTGCCGGCAGCGGTTCTTTCTGAAAAAGCCGTAGAGGATATTTACCACGGCCGCCCGGTAGAGATGGAAGGCAGTGAGGCAGTGCTTGAGTCGGTAAGTTTTACCGGAACACCCCTGGAAGTGCGCTTGCATGACAGGGAAAACCGCTTTTTGGGAGTAGGCCTGGTTTGCCTGTCGGGAGAAAGTACCGGCACCCTGTTATATCCTAAGCGGTTAATGATGGAAGCTTTTGCGTAAGAATGAAACTACAGTGCAAAATAGACGCGGGTGCCACGGACAGCAGCGATACGGGTTTATTCAAGCTTTAAGGCAGGAAGCTTAAAAATTATGGAATCCGTTTTATTCTCAAACTCTAGATTGCCCAAGAACATTCAGACCGCGGTGACTGTCGGGACTTTCGATGGGGTGCATAAAGGGCATCAGAAGATTTTGAAAGTGCTCCTTGAGGCCGCCCGGCGCCAGGGCCTGTGCTCCCTGGTAATTACCTTTGATCCGCACCCCGACAAGGTCTTTAATCCCGGTAATAAAATCAAGGTACTTACCAGTACGAGAAAAAAAGTTCGACTGTTCACCGAGCTGGGCGTAAATTACTTCGTGGTGATCAAGTTCGACCGCGGCTTTTCGCGCTTGAGCCCGGAAACTTTCGTGAAAGATTATCTCCTTTCCCGCTACTGCATGCGGACCCTGGTAGTCGGTTACGATCACGGGTTCGGCAAGGATCGTATCGGAACGGAGAAATATCTAAGCGAAATTTCTGCAGTTCTTGATTTCGACCTGATCAAGGTGCCCCCGGTAGTAATCGGCGGCGAGCCGGTTTCCAGTTCCAGGATCAGGGCGGCCATCGCCAGGGGGGAAATGCCGCTGGCGACTCACTTATTGGGCCGGCATTATTCGCTCTCCGGCAAGGTGGTTACCGGGTCCGGAAGGGGTCGAAAACTCGGGCGGCCCACAGCAAATCTGGAGCTGGCTAATCCGGACAAGCAGCTCTTCTCCGAAGGGATTTATGCCTGTTATATAGATCTGGACGGGAAATTGTTCTGCGGGGTTATGCACTACGGGCCGCGGCCGACTTTTAACGAGCGGGATTCGACTATCGAACTGAACCTGTTCGATTTCAACGGCGAACTTTACGGACGGACACTGGAGATTTCCATTGTCGAACGTATCCGGGCGATCAACAGGTTCGGCAGCGAGGAAGAGCTGAAAAAAAAGATGGATCAGGATGATCGCCGGGCCAGAGAGATTCTGGAGAAAATAAAAATAAACGGGGATTTTTTAAGTCGTGCTGTTTAACAACAACATGCCGAAAGGCTGAGGATAATACTTTGGAGGTCATTGCATGAGCATTACCAGGCAGGCGAAAGCGAAAATTATTAAAAATTACCAGTTGCATGGCAAGGATGTCGGTTCGGCCCAGGTACAGGTAGCCATCCTAACCGAGCGCATCCGCAACCTGACTGAGCATTTCAAAGTCGAGAAAAAGGATTTTCATTCACGTCGTGGTTTACTGAAGCTGGTCGGTCAGAGGAAGAGACTTCTCGAATATTTGCGTAAGAACGATTTCGACGAGTACAAGAAGCTGATCGACAGGCTCAAGATTAGAAAGTAATTTAAAAAAGTAGCTGAACCGATTGTCTGAAATCCGGTAATCGTATCCAGTATTCATGCTCGAAGGATTTATCTGATGAGTATTGTTCTACTCGAAATTCCGGAGCAATTTTAGCAGTCATCTCAGATAATATGGTTTAGTTTCACTTTATTGGGAAGGCAGGTTATGCATTCTAAAGTTGAGAAAATAATCGGCGGCAGAAAAATGACCATAGAAACCGGGCACCTGGCAAAACAGGCTCACGGCAGTGCCCTGGTGCGCTATGGGGACACAATGATTCTCGCGGCCATAGTGGAAAGCAAGCGGCCTAAAGAGGATATCGATTTTCTCCCTCTTTACGTCGATTACCGTGAACGTTATTCGGCCGGGGGTAAAATACCCGGCGGGTTTTTCAAGCGGGAAGGCCGCCCCAGTGACCATGAGATTCTGTCCGCCCGTCTCATCGACAGACCGATCCGGCCTCTTTTCCCGGACGGTTACAATTTTGATATGATGGTCATGGTTACCGTGCTCAGTTCGGACCAGGAAAACCAGGCTGATGTCCTGGGCCTTATCGGAACCTCGGCGGCCTTGAGTCTGAGCAGAATCCCGCTGGTCGACAGGGTGGCTGCGGTGCGGGTCGGCTATATTGACGGCCAGTATGTGTTGAATCCGGGATTTTCGCAGCTCGAAAACAGCAGTCTGGATCTGGTGGTCGCCGGTACCCGCAAGGCGACAGTGATGGTGGAGGGCGGGGCCGGGCAGATGACCCCGGAGTTGGTCCTGGGAGCTCTCGAGTTCTCGCTCCAGGGAATAAATGAAATCCTGGATCTTATTGACGAGATCACCAAGGCAGCAGGTCAGCCAAAAAAGGAATTCGTGCCCCAACAAATAGACCGGCAACTGGTGGAAACGGTACAGGCCAGTGTTGGCAAATCATTGGACAATATCCTGACTATTGCCGACAAACAGACCCGCGAATATGCTTATGACGATCTGATAGAAAGCACGCTCACCCAGATGGCCGAAGCGTTCCCGGAGAAGGAAAAGGATATAATCAAAATTATCGGCGAGCTGGAAAAGGAGAAGATGAGGCGGATGGTGCTTGCCGAGGGACGGCGTGTGGACGGGCGCAAGCCTGATGAAATACGCGAGATAACCTGTGAGCTGGAAGTCCTGCCGCGGGTGCACGGGTCGGCTGTCTTCACTCGCGGCCAGACCCAGGCATTAGTTTCCGCCACCCTGGGTACCAGCCTGGACAGTCAGGTTATCGATAGGATCGAGCAGCAGGAATACCGCAAAACTTTTATGCTCCATTACAATTTTCCTCCTTACAGCGTGGGTGAGGTGAGTATTCCCCGCGGCCCGGGAAGGAGAGAGATCGGGCACGGCCATCTGGCTGAGCGCGCTCTCAAACAGGTGGTTCCGAATGATGGCAGCTTCCCCTACACGATCAGGCTCGTCTCCGACATTCTGGAGTCGAACGGCTCGAGCTCCATGGCCACGGTCTGTGGAGGATCGCTGGCTTTAATGGATGCCGGTGTGCCTATCAAAAAGGCCGTAGCCGGCATCGCCATGGGACTTGTGTACGAAAATGGCCAGGTGGCCATACTCAGTGACATCATGGGCATGGAGGACCACTTAGGAGATATGGATTTCAAGATCGCCGGCACCCGTGACGGGATCACCGCCTTCCAGCTGGACAGCAAAATCGGCGGCATTCCTTTCTCAGTTCTCCAGCGCGCCATGGAACAGGCCTGTATCGGGTATAAATCCATTCTCGACATCATGGACCGGACAATCTCCCAGCCCAGGACGGAGATAAGTCCCTATGCTCCGAGAATTGTCACGATCAAGGTTAACCCGGACAAGATCCGCGAGATTATCGGCCCGGGAGGCAAGGTGATCCGCAAAATCTGTGAGGAGACCGGGGCTAAGATCGAGATCGAGGATGACGGTTCGGTAATGATCGCTTCCAGCGATCTTTCGGCCTGCGAAAAGGCTGTGGAGAGAATCCGCGAGATAACCGAGGAACCGGAAATCGGCAGGATTTATATGAGCGAGGTCAAGACAGTCACCTCTTTCGGGGCTTTTGTCGAGTTCCTGCCCGGAAGAGAAGGCCTGGTGCACATATCGGAATTGCAGAAACCGAGGGTGCATGAAATAGACAAGGTAGTGAAGGTGGGAGACAAGTTCAAGGTCAAGCTTATCGGTATTGACAAACAGAATCGGGTCAAGCTTTCCCGGTTGGCGGCAATGGAGGAAGAAGAAAAGCCGAAATCGAAAGAAAGGACCGAACAACTTCATGAAGGAAAACGTTCAGAGAATCCTGAAAGATAACGGGATGTGCATAATCCTCGAGCGTATACCGCATGTGAGGTCATGTTCTATCGGGGTGTGGATAAAACGGGGCAGCCGTCACGAAATCCCTGAGAAAATCGGGATCAGTCATTTTCTCGAGCACATGGTCTTCAAAGGCACCCCAAAACGCAACGCCAAGGAGATCGCTTCGGCTATCGAATCGGTCGGCGGTAATCTGGATGCCTTCACCAGCCGCGAATACACCTGCTTCCATACCAAAGTCCTTGATGAATATATCGATCTTGCCGTCGATGTCCTGAGCGACTTGATCAACACCCCCACTATGTCCGAGGAAAATATCGAACGGGAAAAGCATGTGGTGTATGAAGAAATCCGCAATATGGAGGATACCCCGGATGACCTCATCCATCAGCTTTACTCCCAGGTCATCTGGGGTGATCGGCCCCTGGGATATCCGCTTTTGGGGACATACGAAACTGTCAGCGCATTACAGAGAAAAGATGTCTTCAGCTTCCTGGAGAACGAGTACATAGCGCCTAATATGGTTATCTCCGTGGCCGGCAACATTGATTTCGACTCCACGATCGATCTCATCTTGAGCAATTTTGCCTTTCTCTCTTCGCGCGGCGCCGTTAAGATTGCTGTCAGCCGGGATGATATCCAGCGGATGGATGGTCTGGGAATCGGGCCGCTGAATCATCACCTCCCCCGCGATTGCCAGCAGACTCATATCTGTCTGGGTACTGTGAGTTTTGCCCACAGCGATCCCCGCCGCTATTCACTCCTTCTGTTGAGTAATATAGTGGGCGGAGGGATGAGTTCGAGACTGTTCCAGAGGGTGCGGGAAGAAGAGGCTTTGGCTTATGTAATCTATAGTTTCCAGCAATTTTACGTGGATACCGGGCTTTTCGGTGTCTACGTGGGAGTGGAACCATCCCAGCGGGACAGGACAGTAAGGGTCATTCAGGAAGAATACGGCAAGCTGCTCAGACATGGAGTCAACGAGGAAGAGCTGCGCCATGCCAAGAACCAGTTGAAGGGCCAGCTTCTTTTAGGGCTGGAAAGCACCACTACCAGGATGTTCAGACTGGCCAATTTTGAAATTAACGGTTTGGGTTACCAGACAGTGGATGACGTAATCGAGAAAATTGAAGAGGTTAGGCCTGGGGACTTACTGGAAGTAGCCAGGATAATTATCGATCCTGAAAAAATTAGCTGCGTTTCATTAGGACCAAACCACGATTAACCGGACGCTTTAGGTTTATCCCGGAAAAAGCTGAATATCAACCCTGGAACTTCTTGTGTTCCAGGTTTTTTTTTCTTTATCTTAAAGTAGATTTGTGGTAAAATAACTAAATGAGAAAAACGAATTATCGGGCCCTGGAGCGGAAAAAAGTCTCTGGTGCCTATCGACGCAAAGTGCTGGGTCAGTATTTTCTGGTTTCGAAAGAGACAGGCGACAGGATTGTCGGAGCCTTGGGATCCCTGGAAGGTGCTCATGTACTGGAGATAGGCGCCGGTTCAGGGGCGCTGACCTTCAAACTGGCTGAAAAAGCCTGCCGTCTCACCGCTCTGGAGGTGGATCCTGCTCTGGCCATATCTCTGGGAGAAGCTTTCCAGGATAGAAATCAGGTCAAGATTATACGGCAGAATGTTCTGGAGTTCGATTTGCAGTCCTGGGCCAGGGCCAGTATGCCGCTCAAGCCGGTGGTGGCGGGTAATATCCCTTACCGGATAACCAATTCCCTGCTCCACCTTTTGCTTGAAAATCATCGGGAACTCGGGCTGGTGGTTTTAATGCTTCAGGAGGAGGTGGC
>Ga0315277_10001966_pt1 | contig 29046 bp, 27 predicted proteins | sample YL17G05_15_MG_FD_203695 | JGI IMG/M metagenome (GOLD analysis project Ga0315277, IMG submission 203695) | Sediment microbial communities from Yellowstone Lake, YNP, Wyoming, USA - YL17G05_15 | ecosystem: Environmental > Aquatic > Freshwater > Lake > Sediment | place: USA: Wyoming | collected... | reverse complement strand
AGGTCTCAAGAGTCTCGTATCTCCTCATGACTCACCTCAAGAGAGAGATACGCGACTCACCTATTACAATCAAAAATCGAATTTAGGAACACGCATGCGCGCTACGCCATCAGCTCATTCGAGAGTTCAAGCATGTTGTGCAGAGTCAGGTTTTTCATCTGTGATTGACGTGTGCGCTAAATAATATCTTCGTTCAAGATGCGATCAGGTTCAGTTCTACTAACCTCTTCAAAAATGAAGCTAGATCTTCAGCGATGTTGACATCTGACGTATCGTATTGTTCCCTGATGGTCTTCACCATGTCATCGACAGTGTGCTTCCCATCACAAAGAGACCACACAATTTTGCCAACTTCATTTAATTCGTGAAGGTGTCCAGCAGTCATATCGAAGATTAAGGCTCCTTTGCCAATTTTCTCTGCGACGTCAGGCTTCTTTCTCGGTCTTGTCGACCCCGCGATTTCATTGCTCATCTCAGATCGGGCACCACGTTACAATTCTTCTGAACATCATGCTTAAAAGATTTCATTAAAAGAAAATGATAAATGGGCAATTGAGAAGATGTGTACAGTCATGATGAAGCGTGTTTGTCTTCGCGTCTATGACGCTACTCTGGATTTTGAGACTAGTTCTCAACTGTTTTTTGATGAATTCATCAGAGAGTTCGGAGGTTATACGAGCAATGAGGCGGTTGAAGGCGGCGGAAAGATCCGTCTCTTAGAGAAGACGAAGGTCGAATTTGAAGTCCCTGAAGGCGCTGTCAGGGATTCAATCGTTTTTCCGTCAACAGCTATGTATCTTCACGAAGGAAGCATCTTTCTTGCTAAAGAAGGAGACTATTTCATAAACATAAACCCAGCAAAGTGCGAAGCAAATGCTTACCTAAGATCTTCGAGCCATATTTTTGAAAAAATGCGTTTCATTGCCAAGCGGTTCATAATAAGACTATTGGAGGACAAAGGGATCGTATCGATCCACGGTTCAGCAGTAAGAAATGACAAAGGCGCATTGCTGTTTACAGGCGCTTCTGGTTCAGGCAAAACCACTTCCCTGCTTGCTTTGCTCGAGAAAGGGTGCCAAATGGTGGCTGACGATGTAATACTTGTGGATGACGAGGTTGTCTTGCCTTTTCATATTAGAAGCATGATTCACAACGACACTCTGAAAAGGTTTCCCTCTCTATCATCTGGAATTGCCAAGAGCGGCACATGGGTCGCTGAGGCTGACGGATGGTGGGTAAATCTTGGAGATATATATCCAGTACAGCGAGAACCAACAATTCCCGGGGCAATTTTCCATACGCATATCTGGAATTCGACAAGGAGTTCCTGCATGAAGACTGAGCCCAACAAGATGCTTTCAAATCTCGTCAGAAATTACAGCTTGGAAGCAGGCATCATCTTTTCCCGTACCTCAGAGCAGCTTAAGAGAGTCTTTTCAGCTTACTCGAAAATTGTGGAAAACATTCCCTGCTACGACTTGTATATAGGTAGGGATCTGGAAAGCCTCTCTAGAACCATACAGGGCGTCGAAAAATGAAAGTGGCCATGCTGATTCCTCCCATATGCATTGTAAATCCTCACAGATGCGGCGGAGTGGAACGTGTTGCACTCAACGAACTTGACCTCTTGCAAAAGAATCGAATAGACGCCAAGCTTTACGTGCGAGGCTACGTTGGTAGACAGGAAAATATAGAAGCATTTAAGGACTCCAGCAGCAGCGGAGAGTTTGGACGAGACTATTATGCTTGGTTTGTTGAAAGGAGCAAGAACGCCGATATACTTCATGGGTTGAACGCACCACTACTAAGCATTGTTTCCAACAAGCCGAGCGTGCTACTGCACATGCACAACCTAGTAATTGCATTGCCATATTACGAAGTGGCCCTCCAAAAATACAAACACTGTTTTTTCGCTTTCTGCTCCTCTTTTCTTCTAGAAGCTTTCCTAAGAAAACACGCCGATTTTCCAAGTGAAAGATGCTTCGTGTTACATAATGGAGTTGACACGGATCTTTTTGCCTCAAAGCATCATTACGGAAAGAATGGATTACTTCGCATTCTCTACACAGGCTCATGGAATGAACAAAAGGGAATCTTCGTCTACCTGAAAGCGATGAAATTGCTGGAGAGACGAAGACACGATTTCGAGACTCAGATCTCAGGGTCGCCTTATCTCTACGATACTGGACGCCCACTCGAATGGCAAATAGATGTTGAAAGAATTGTCAAGGAATCAGCGTCTAAGTTGAAATCTGCCAACATCATGGACAATCTTGAATACCATGAAATGCCTCGGCTCTATCGGCAAGCCGACATTTTCGTCTTCCCTTCAATTTGGGAAGAGCCTTTCGGCCTTTGCCTCATAGAAGCTATGGCGTCGGGTACACCAGTCGTAGCATCCAAAGTAGGGGGAATACCCGAGCTTGTCCAAGGCAATAAGACGGGGATGCTGGTCAAACCCAAAGACCCCAAGAGCCTCGCTGACGCGATCGAACGTCTTCTTGACAATGAAGATGAAAGACGGAAGTTTGGTGCAAGTGGCAGGAAAAGAGTTGAAAGACTGTTTTCCCTAGAAAAGCATGTTCGAAACCTAATACACATCTACAAGAAGATGGAGGAGTCCGTCAGTTGACAGAATATCTTGACCTGGCAAGATCTCTAAGCGTAACTCAACTCATTAATGCAACTGCCTTCGAACTGCTCCCCAGAAGAGAGGTTTTGGCCTACAAACCCTTAACCCTCAATACACTTCTGACGTTTAAATGCAATCTCTCATGCCCGATCTGCTCTATAGCGCAGATGCACTTAACGAATCCTTCTTACAAAATGCCTAGTGAGATGGCTTTTGAAAGTTTTCGTATTATCATAGACAGGTTCGGCAAATATCTGATAACCGTCCTTCTGTCTGGTGGTGAACCCTTGCTGAACAAGGAAGTATTCAGGATGGCACGATTCGCTTCTTCGAAGCGTCTGCTCACGCAGCTGATCACTAATGGGTTGCTTGTGGGAAAGTATGTCCCAGAAATCTTGGAACACATGAAGTCCATTAATGTGAGTCTCAATGCAGTAGACGCTGAAGAATACCGCTTGATGCACAATGCACCACCAGGACTATTTGAAAGCGTAATCGAGAATATAGCAAGGCTAGTAGAGATGCGCGAAAAGCTTAGAAAAAGGGCAAAGATCGCCATAAGTTACATATGCACCAAGGACAATTTTAGGAGAATACCCGAATTCATAGCACTTGCTGAATCTTTGGGAGTTGATGAAGCTAATCTTCGCTCCCTAATTAGTCTTGGACTACCGGGATTTGAAGAGTCTCTCTGTCTTTACAGAGATGATGATGAAGTCGCCGACGTACTCAACAGTATTACAGCACCAAAGAGAAAGATGAAAGTATGGCTGCCTAAGCTCTACGAACGAGCAACTTCCGAGCGAGACTGTAGAATACCCTTCAACTTCTTAACAGTTGACGGTGATGGAAACGTGTTCCCTTGTTGTCGAATCCCTCCTTTTGGAGGATGTTCGAGTATTTTCAGTTCTGAAGACGTTTGGAATAGCAAGAGCTTCAGGGATTTGAGGAAGAGTCTTATAGACAAATCTCTGCCTCTGCCAGACGCGTGTCTCAGATGTGGTAACAGGTTTTTGAAGCGTCGAATCGCAGAGGTGCTGATGAAATTGCGTACGTAGTCCAGAGCAGTCCAGGCAAGAGGCCTTGGGAAAAAAGGCTATTGTGGCTCACGGAAATATCACAACCCCTTAAAGAAAAATACGATCGGTGTTGGCCAAGCTCACGATTTCAACAGATCTTTCCCAGCGCGCTGTCTCCAAGAGTGAGAGGTTTTCATTGAAGAGGTCGATTTGAAGCTTGCCACTGCTTATAAGAAAGAAGATAGACAGCACAGTCCGCGAGAGTGTTTGCAGTGAACGTTGGATTGATTGGAAGCGGTTTGGCAGCCAACATTCACATGCTTGCTTACAAGCATCTGGAAGATGTCACAGTGGAGGCTGTCTCAGACATCAATGTTAGCAGGGCACAAGCCCTTGCCAAGAAGTACCAGATCTCAAAATCATTTTCAAATTATGTTGATCTGCTTGAGCTTAGGGACCTAGATGTGATCGATATATGCACCCCCACGTCCACGCATGCTACTATTGCTTGTGATGCAGCAAGCTACGTGAACAATATTCTGCTAGAGAAACCAATGGCCAGGACTACCGCAGAATGTGACAAAATCATTAGCAAATGTGAGAAAAAAAAAGTCAGTCTATGTATTTGCCATAGCAACCTTTTTCACCCTTCCGTCAAGAAAGCAAAGCTCTCTGCAAATAATGGTTATCGTATAGTCAGAACGATATTTTCAGGGAAACCTGTTCACTCTTGGGTATCAAAGCCCGAAGAAGGAGGACCCCTGTGGGAATACGGGGCACACCAAGCTTACCTTCAACGATATTTCTTGGGCATCGTCAAAGAAGTCTATGCAGTTGCGCACAACAAATCGGGTCATGACAATTCCGATATACTGGCTTTTTTAGAATCAGCCAATGGTTCTCATGGAGTAATGGAATTGAGCTGGACGCGTGAGTTCCTTGAAGAATCACTGGAACTTTATAGCCTGAATGAAATCGAACGCATAGACCTTGCATGGTTCCCCAAACAAGAAGAGTTCAATATTTACAGGCATGATATCCCTTCATCGGGAAAGGAACTCGCAAAACGAACTGTGAAAGGCCTAAAGTTTGCTCTTTACTTGCGCACACGCGTATTTGAAACCAGTATTCCGTTTCACTTTGACTTAATTCGAAGTTACATCAAGAGTATACAGGATGGTACGCCTCCACCTGTTAAACCAAATGAAGGGAAAGATGCCATCAGACTCCTAGAGAGTGTTAGCTCCTCACTTGAGACTGGAAAAAGAGTACGGGTCCAATAGAGACAATCCGATAGGGCAGTATGACAATCAAATAATCTATCCAGGACACAGGTGGGTCGTTATTGCGATTTCTAAAGCAGAGAATGAAAGGAGGTCCTGGACAGATTTTCACGTCTATGACAAGTGAGCTTAGGCTCTTTTTCTAGGGGTTGCGAACTTGCTTACGACGTGGAGCATGGTTTGGTGAAATCTTCTTACGACAGGATTATTCAACAGACGGGATACTGGCATATACCACAGTAGCAGAAAGGCGAACAGAATTCTGCTGCGTGTCGGAAAAATCATTGGAACGGATTTCCCAACAACTCTTCCGACGACATATCTCTGATGGACTGGAGAATCGAGATCGATGCATTTGTCACCATGTGTGAAGAAGAAGTAGCCGGAGCGGTCGCGGAGAAGACCGACAACGCGATGCGCAATCGAAACATACCTTCGGAATAGTATTACGTCTCCCGTTCTTATCTGACTTGGCGAAACATCCTCTACTTCCAGCGTTTCTCCCATCTCTATGGCAGGGGACATGTCGTTTCCGGCGACTACAATGAGACTCTTACTGTCTTTCCTGTTCATCGGTCGAACCTTCATGGAGGGCAAACAGATTAGTTGCCAAACTTCGTATAAAAAATATATATGCTAAATCCCACACAGGGTAATGTGGTTTGAAGTTTATGAGCAGAAAGTCGGCTAAGGCGAGAGTGACAAAATTGAAGAAATATGAGCCCCCAGAGATAAAGGAAGTCTGGGATGAACAGATCGGCATGCGAGGAGTATACCTTCTGGAGTTAGGCTAATCAAGCAAGTCTCTCATAGAGCGTTTTGAATTTTTCAGCTACAATAGACAAGTTGTATTTCTGGATAACTCTCTGAGCATTGGCTCTTTTCTTCATGTAGAGTTCTTCGTCAGACAAAAGGGCAATAACAGCGTCCGCTATTGCGTCGGAATCTTTTGGTGGGACCTGTATGCCAACATCTTCCACATCCGGAAAACCAGTATTCGAAGTGGCAACAACTGGAGTAGCATGAGCCACACTCTCCAAGACCGAAAGACTCATGTCGTCGGCCAATGAAGGAACGAGGCAGACATCAGCGACTTTATAGTACTCATAGAGAGAATCTCTTGGTAGGAATCCAATCAATGAGATAGCCTTTATTTCTTTCAGTTTTCTAATGTCATGGCAAAGGAGGTCATAGTCAAAACTATCTACCCTGTTAGTCACGGCAATTATGCTACTCGGAAAAACTTTCTTTATCTTCTTCATGGCTTCGAAAACGTAATGAAATCCCTTTAATACGGCAACTCTGTTAGGGAACAGAATAATTCTCAGTTTTGATTCTTTTTTCTCATAATTGAAGTTACAAACGGCTGGATCGATGCCCGCAGGAATCACTTGTATTAAGCTTCTCTGAACGCTATAGTATCGCGCTATGTTTTCCTTAGCTAACTCTGAGGAAGCCACTATCATTGGTGCATTTTTGTATTCCCTCTCTTCGAGGGATGAGGCGAATTCGTAGTAGGTGAGTTTGCGAAGATATTTTCCTCGCTTTGGATATTCGGAATTGATGATCTCTTTTATGAAAGCATAGGTCGGATTCAATGTTTGAAAGAGATAAGAGTCTGCTTCTAGAAACAACGCTGACGTGTTGAAGCAGTGAAGAATATCCCATTTTCTTCGTTTGATCACTCGTGAGAAGGCATCGCTGAAGAACATGGAATTCAGTATTGGCGAAATTGGATCTTCATCTTCGACGAGCCGGGCAGAAAGATGAATATTTCTGAACCCTCTGAATTTCCTATTTGGGCCTGGAGAATACAAACACGTTTCAAAGCCTTTTTTGGCAATCGCTGTGAACTGGTCAACCAAACGTTTGGTTAATCCTGTAGCATCTGAATCCAATCGCCAAGGAACGCCAGACAAAACCTTCATGAGCGACAGGTAACCCGAAGAAAGGTTTTAAGCTTTGCCAGAATGACTGAAACGTGACCAAAATGCTCCAAGAAGATAGGCTACTGCTATTCTGTGCACTTCCCAACCTGGATGAAGAACGTGGCGAAGAAGCGGTTAAGCTATTGGAAAACAGTCTTGACTGGAACTATTTTCAAAGAAAAGCTGCTCAGAACAGAGTTTTCCCTCAAACCTATGAAAACTTGGAGCTTATCTTGGACAATCGCCCTGAACTGAAAAGCAGGCTTCCACTGGAAAACATGAAGAAAAGGTATCATCAGCTCATGGTAGCCAATCTGATTCTTAGACACGAAGCAAAAAAGGCCATTACGGCCTTAGCTAAAACCGAGATCATCTTCACGCCACTCAAAGGCCTTTTGCTCGACATGCTAATCTATCCTAAGAACATCACGAGGGATTTCTCAGACATAGACCTATTTTTCCCCAATGAAAGAGAAAGAATAAGAGCCGAGAGAGTTCTGGGCAAGTGCGGGTTCAAAAGAGTTCCGCATCCACACAGCGTGTACCACACAATAGTGAAGAAGAGATTGTATGATGTTGATGTTATATTTGAAATGCACACGTCTTTGCCAGGAATTACGCATCTGTACCAATATCCAGTGATTGAGGATTTTTGGAACACGCTAACAGAGAAGGAAGTCCAGGGAACTTCCTTACTGGTAATGCCGCCAGAAAACATGGTTCTAATTCTTGCTCTCCACGCCTTCAGAGAAGGGTTTGTCAGACTAAAAGATGTGGCCGACCTGGTTGCAATTACCGATTCAACACCTAACTTCAATTGGCAAAAAATAGAAGAGTACATGAACAAATTGGCATGGAACTACATACTCGCTCTTCCGCTCTGTGCATATTCAGACATTAAGAAGATCCTAAATGAAGACAGCTTGGAAGCCAAGCAAGCAGCAAAAATCCCTTTTCCGCAGCGTCTCTTGAGACTGAGTTATCCTATGCCATACTCATGCTTATGCGGCAGCAGTCTGTGCGATAAAAAATGCAAGCAATGTTTACTGCTGATTCAAAAAGAGATCCCTGGATTTCCAGATGTTCTTTCCACAGGCTATTTCATCCGATATTTTCCAGCCAGACTCCGACTGAGCAATCACTTCCTAGCTAGCTATGTTCAAAAAGACTACGGGATCAAATATGCCCTGAAGTGCTATCTGAGCATGATTAAAGCTCTAGTTCAAATACCAGCATTCGTCCTGGAAAGTGCAGTTCGCAGCACACGTTAGTTATTCTTAAGTAGTGCACGCGCGCAATATTGACGGAATTCTTGTCATGCTCGCGCTCATGCGTATTCTACGGCGAGTCACAGCCCTAGCGCGCGCGCCGACGGTTTCCTTTATGAACTGTTTGAGGCTTTGACTGTGCCATGATTTAAGGTGTCTTCACTTACGTATATCTTTAGCTTTTTCGCGTCAGCGCCGAAGGAGTTCAGCATGCTAACAATCTCGTCGCCTTTATTGCTTGGAACCAAGATGCAGCTTTCGCTAAGCTTGATTCCTCCCATCTTAGTGATAGCTCCCACGCCGCCTTTCCTGTAAAGAAAGTAAACCACCTTCATTTTATCCCTGTAGCTTAAACTACTCATGTCATAAACGATTAACCAGAAAAGCTCCAATTCTACTGGCTTGGAAAAAACTTCAAGAGGAAACCTGGCAAAAAGAACTCTCCCATACTTGAGCAGCTCACCTAGGAATACTGGGTTAGCAGTCTTGAGTTCTTCGAGAGTCTCAGGAATCACGTGCAGATTCATTTTGAGGCTGCCAACAGATTGAAACAGTTCATCCCAATTCTGCCACATTAAAGCCTTATCCTCAAAAAGGACAAGCAAATCATAATCAGAATATTCATCATAATCTCCTCTAGCGAAGCTTCCGAAAAGAAAAACCCCAACCGCACCACGAATTCTCGATACCACATCAACAACACTATTTAAATCTAGCACGTGTCTCTCTTTCAATCTCACCTAAAACACGCTCCATGGCATCAATAGCCTTCCTAGCCCTTTCACCATCGATTCCCTCATAGCCGAGGGCTCCATAAGCACCCCACAACTCGTCCACATCCTTAGACAACGAAGGAAACTTCTCTTTCATCCAACGTTGCCTATTACTATGCGCACTCCTTGGCTGCAAATGAAAATGCTTCCCCTCCAATGCAGCTGAAGCCTCAATGGCCTGCTCAACAGTCTTTATCGCTAAATCACCAACAACCATGTAGCGCCTCTTCTCAAACTCTTCTAGAGTCGCCAACCTCTTCTCACGCGCAGCTTTAACGTGAATTTCAACGTCGCTCATCGACATCATTCATATAAATAAGTATTTTCTTACATATAAGAATTGCTCAAACCAGAACCTCACTAAAGCCCCGCTCTTAGCTTCATACTAAGCGCGCGCGCTAACGGCCTGCCACCTACGTTTTTTGTGATGTTTTTGACCCATTTGTTCAATAGGAAGTTTTAAATGAATGTTTGTCCCACTTTATAGTGGTGGGAAATTGGAGGAGACTCAGCTCAAAATAGACTCGAAGGGGAGACTCTGCATTCCGCCAGAAATAAGAGAACAGATCGGCGACACGGCTATACTCAAGAAGACCGATGAAGGTTTCCTGATAATGCCTGGCCAGCCTAGAAGTTTCTTAGACGAGTTTCGCAAGGTCATGGCATGTGAACCTCCTAGAACGGGCAAACCTGAGAACTGGTCGCCGTCAAAGATGAAGGCAATATGGAGCCCAACGTAGCATGATAACAGGATTAGACACTAACATCCTGTGCTACGCGCTTGATCCCGCATACCTCGAACATGAAAAACTAGAGAATTTGCTAATCGGCTTGTCTCCAGAAGACCGAGTGGCCATAAACCCCACCATATTGCACGAAACCTACCACAGCCTTGTCTTCGCCCAAAAGTGGGTTCCCAGCGAAGCCGGAAGAAGACTGAAAATGCTTTTGAATCACCCGTATATCGAATTTTTCAGCCAAACAAAGAAAACCTGCATTATCGCGCTCAATTTGGCCATGCAACACAAGCTCGGCGGAAGAGACGCCCTAATGATGGCCAACTTCATAGTAAACAAAGTTCCGGCCATCTACACCCATGATCAGGAACTCTTAGCTCGGAAGAAAATCTCGTGGAAAGATTTTCACGTAGCATTCAAAGATCCTTTGGATGAAGGCTGACAATGTGCGCGCTTTGAGGGGTCCTTTGAATATTCGCCTTCAACGTTCCAGCCTTTTTTCTTTGCGAATTCCTTCAACGCCTTTCCACACGACCTGTCTTTGACCTCAAGACGTGAACATTCCCCTGAACAAAGTCGTTATTCCAGAAAGAAGCAGCAGTCTGAGCAGAAATCACCTTAAAGTTCTTGTCCTTTTCCAAGAAATCCCAGATATCTGATTTCAGTGGGAATCCAATACAGCCCCACTTTACTCTTTCAATCAGGCCCTCTTGTGTTTAATGCATGCATTTATGCAGAAACATATATATAAAGAAAGTATGCATAAACGTATACATAGACGTTTACGGCGATGATTATGGCGAAGAAAACAACAATTTTCCTAAGAGAAGACGTGTACCAAGCCATCAAAGAAAAGGCAGGAGCCAGAAACGCTTCGAATCTGATAAACAAAATTCTCGTCGAATACCTAACAACAAAAGAAAGCATGTTCGGAACCATGAAAAAAACAGACGTAGCCGACCTGCGAGACCACAGGGAACGATCATGAGATACGTAATCGACTCCTACGCTTGGATAGAATATTTTATGGGAACAAAAGCAGGAAAACAAGTCAAAGCCATAATCGAACAAACCGACGAAAAAATAACGCCAACAATAGCTCTAGCAGAAATCTACGCAAAAACCCTCAAAACAGAAAACCAGGAACTGGCAGAAAAACAAAGAATCTTCATCAAGGAAAGGAGCGCAATTTCTCCGCTGGACGAAGCAATCGCTATAGAATCTGCAAAGATGGATGTCGTCATGAAAAAGAAGATCACCGGCTGGGGACTGGCTGACTCCATAGTCTATGCAACCGGGACAGCAAAAAAGGCCAAAGTCATAACAGGGGACGAACACTTCAAAAGACTGGAAAACGTGATCTTCGTCAAGTAACGACAAACGCGCGCGCTCCTGCACAACAACTTTCACAATGCCTGCGCGCTAGTTCGCGTATCAGTTTCTTTGTCATTAGCCAGTTCTTCGGCTTGGGTTTGGTGATGTTTGAAAGCCGTTGGACTCCATGTTTAGGTAGGTCGTAGTATAGATCTCGACACTTTTTCCGCGATAGTGTCACTTTCCAAATAAGGTCTGTCCTGAGGGCCTCACGAGTGCCTCCAGCGATGAGCGGCTATGTTGTCTGTTCAGTCACTTTCCATGGACACTTCAACATGCATATAGAACCAGAGCCGCATTTGTCTGCGTGCTCTCTGTTGCTTTGACGGCGCTTTTGGCAAAGCGCGCGCATGCAGCTTCACCTTATGAGGTTCAGCAGTCCCTGCTTCAGCGTTATTTTCGGCTCAAATCCTAAGCTCTTTGTCGCTTTCCGAATATTGGCATAGCTATGCTTTAGATCGCCTTGTCTAGCAGCATGGTATCGCGGTTTAATCTTCTTGTCGTTGACAAGCTGCGTAAGGAGTTGAGCTAGCTGGTTTATCGTTGTTGGAATGCCTGTGGCAATGTTGAACGTCTGACCTGCCGCCTTCGCATTACCTATGACCATCTTCATGGCACTAACGATGTCTTGAACGTGTATGAAGTCTCTTGTCTGTGTGCCATCTCCGTAGATTATGGGCGGCTTGTTGCTTTGAAGGCGTTCGATGAACTTTGCGATTACTCCGCCGTACTGGTCGCTGCGCATCCTGGGCCCGTACACGTTGAATGGTCTCAGAATGGTTGTTTTCAGCCCGTGTTTCGCGTAGAACATTTTGCATTGGCGCTCTGCCTCTAGCTTTGATTCTGCGTAGGGTGAAAGAGGCTTTGTTGGTTCTTCCTCGCTGATCGGCAAGTGCTCCGCTTCGCCGTACACGGCGCATGACGAGACAAGGACAAAATACTCAACAGCAGAATTCAGACTTGCTTCAAGCAGGTTGAGCGTCCCCTTCACGTTCACGTCTCGTGTCACGTCCGGATGCATGATTGAGTATGGCACGCTGGTGATGGCGGCTAGATGAAATACGGCTTCTGAATCTCCTATGGCCTTCTTCACCTTCTGGGGTTCACGTATATCGCCCTTGACCAGTCGGAGCTTTGGTTGGCTCAAGCTCTGTTTTATGTTTTCGAGCTTGCCCGTTGAGAAATTGTCCAGTACGCTTACTTCGCATTCTTCCTTGATCAGCTCATCCACTAGGTGACTGCCGATGAATCCTGCGCCGCCCGTCACGAGAACTTTGAGGTTTTTCAACCTTCTTTGTGGGGTCATGCTTGCATGTACTGACCTGAGCGGTTCTTTATCAATTCTTCTACGATGCTTTATCCTAAGTCTGAATGTCCGCTGGGTCCGCGTGGTAGACGTAGAGATGATGCGATGTTTTTCAGTTTTCTACTCCTTGAACGTCCTCAGCGAGTGAATGTGGCTTATCGTTAGAAACTGGATGAAGCGTAGCGCGCTATTTGCGTTTTCCAGAAGCAGCGAATAGATCGTGCCTGGAGGGTGCTTTGGACTCGAATTTTTCTAGGGTTGACGGAAGGCGATTAAGCTTAGGCAGTTTCAAGAACGCACGGAAGACCTGTGCATCCTTAACTTACTGTGGCATCTTTGCTAATTCAACGCGCTAGGTTGGTTTGAGTAGCATGTGTTCTTCGATTCGTAGACTCCATTCAGTGTCACTTGCTGCGACCACCCGGATAATGAAGCTGCCCGTGGAATTCATTAGAAGGATGCCTTCTGTCGCGTTTGTGTCTGATTGGTCATCTTCCGTTACTTGGGGGTATTGGGTGCCGGTTTTGGAGTAGACAGCGATTATGAATAAGGGGGCAGTTCGCTTTCCAATATTCCAAACTACGCGCCACTGGTCGCTCATGTTGAGTTCTGTTATGTCTTGGGTTCCTGCGCCTGAAATCTGGTCAAATAGCTGCCATGTTCTAGTCTGCGCAGACGGACCTCTAGTTATGAAATAGGCTGCAGCACCGATAATGACTATTACGAGAAGAAAGGCCATAGGTCTTTTCTTCATTGAAACTTCCCTTCGACTGTTACAAGTAGACATAGAAATATAAATATTGGGAATCCGCGTTGCCGTATGAGGTTTGAAGTGAAGTTCTACAGTGCGTGTTCAAAACTACATTAGGCCGCGCAGGCGCGTGCGAGGAAAGGGAAAAGAGACGTTGGCGCGCGCTGGCACCGTCGCTACTTCAGTGCGTTCATGCGAGAAATGGGAAATAGGGCCGTTGGCTGTCCATTCTTCTGGACTGTTTTATCGAGGAAAGAAACCTATAAGACTTCTTTTGGAGGTGAAATCTGTTAGTCTTTGGGCAAGCTTAAAAGTATATGTGGGCTAATGTGAGCTAAGGGTGTTTAAGATTGCGATATCGTTTGCCGCATGTTGCCAATGTCGCTGATGCTTCGGGTCCTTCTGTTCGCGCGTCTGGCAAGGTTCTGTCGTTTTCTCGCCTGACGCCTTTTCTTGTGGCTTTTGGATGTGTGCTGGACCTTATTTCGACTTTTTTTCCTTGGACCGAAATCTTCAGGCAACAGCGGTATATGCCCTATTCGATCGTTCTGCCGCTTGGGGAACGGGTGCAGTTTCTTTATGCTGATCTTTTGATTCTGGTGGTGGTTGTGGCGGTTAGAGCTGCGGCCATAGTGGGCTTCGGGGGGCTTGTTCTGTATGCGTATCATAAGGGCGTCTTGTTCAGCTTAGTTTTGGCTATTTCAATGGTTCTTTCTTTCTCTTCAGTAGCGATCTTCGCTCAACTCTTCGGGTCTTTTCTGCTGGGGCCCTATCTCGTTTCATTGGCTGGAATCCTGAAGCTTGCTGGTCTGATTCTTAAGAATCTGAGATTAGAGATCGAAAAGAGTAATGACCAGAGCGCCAGCTAGAAGCCTTGGTTGATCACATTTTTTCTCGGGATCACTGGTAGGCTTTGCCGATTTCCTAGTTTATGGGTCGTCTCCCTTGTTCCTCAAACAGTGCCCGTGGGCTTTGGCTTTGTTCCTATTCAACTGGCGTGTCAAACTGTGCATGTTTGATGAGTGGTTCTTCTATGTTGGGACGGGTCGTAGTATAGTTCTGCACACTTTTTCCGCAATAGTCCAACTATCCTGATAGGGCCTATCCTGAGGGTCTTGTGAGTACCTTCCGCGATGAGCGACCATGTTGGCCGTTGAGTGAACTTTCCATAGTTCAGTGAACTTTGATCCGTAATGGGCTGGAGATTTCTAGGTCTAAGAGGTGCCCTGGATAATTCTCTGCTGACCAGTTGTGCTCAGGTTATCGGCTCTGCACTGGGCTCACTTCAATAATCTGTTGGGGACGCCAGCGTAGGATGTTCAGAAGGATGTGGGAAGCTAGCATGCAAACAGGGCTAGGACTGCTGTTCAATCGGTCACAAGGAACGCGCTTGTTTACGAACTGGCTAAGGAAAATCTGACAGTGCCTGGTTTATGGTCTTCGAACGAGCCTTGAATTATGTAGTTTCGTCAGTGCCTGAGCGATTCATGCTGTTGAAGCCTTTGCCATGAAGCGGGCATTGTTCTCGTTAGGCGTTGATTGAGGGGCTTCGATGGAAAACCTTTTAAATGTAGACTCTAAACTATAAAAAGAACAATTTAGAATGAGGAATGAAAATGAAAAAAGCGTTAATAGCAATATTGATGGGTACAGTGTTTCTAATATCTACTTTAGGACCATTGATCAACGTTTTCGGAACACCTGCATCAGTTCCTGATGATCCAAGTTGGTACCAGACAGTACAAGGAGTGCTTGACACAGACACTTACTATCTTTACCCATACGGTGACGGAAGCCTCAAAGTGGGATTCTCAAAGTTCGGCGAACTGATCGACAACAACACGAACACGGGCCTTGAATACAATGGAGCGCGAGACCCGTTCGCAGAACTGCCCGGAATGGCAATGGATCTCCTGAAGCTGCCGAAGGCAGTGTGGATAAACGGCTGGTTCATCAACATCAACTACAATCACAAGTCTTGGGGACTTCGAAACGTTTGGGCAGGCGCAATGTTCTCTGACCTGTCAGACTATGGTAAACCATGGCTGAGAGTTGATCATGACCTTGGCTCATGCACCTACGAATGGGAAGAGGACTTCCGCAAACCAGGTGTTGAACTTGACGCAAGCGGCAACATCGTTAATGCCAGCCAGCTGCTCGACGGCGGCAGAAAGACAAACGGAACATGCACTACAGAGCCAATAGCAGTGCTTTACCATGGCCCAAGAGAATTCGTTGCACGAACGGTGACTCATGTCTTTGACTACAACAGCGCAACAAGCGCCAGGCTAGCATTGGTTGACGTAATAATCACGATAATATTCAACAAGGTCAAGAAGGAAGTCGTTCTCCTCAAAGAAATCAAGCTGGTGGAACAAGCGAAGCTTCAACTTAGCCCCCTGCAGATAGTTGTATCCAACGGAACTAGCACAGACACAGTTCCAGTCTCCTACGGTATGCTGGTTCAATTCAGCGACCGAGAAGAATGGGACTTGGGCGTGAAAACCTTCCAGGGCACTGATGAATACAGCAGCTATGGCCACTTCTACACAAAAGGCACAGCTTCAAACGACAGCATATCCGAATATTTCAACACTACCTACGACCAATACTGGACTATCGTGCCAACACTTCCAGGCAATTCAAGCTACCAAGGAGTTGCCATCAACGCATATGGGCCAGCACCCAACGCAAGCGAACCAAAAGGCACAGGCCATTATGACGTGGCTCAGCTAATAGCAAACGACCTACAATACGTGGGCTGGGCTGCCTACTGGCCATGCTTGAGCGACTGGTCGATTGACGCCGCAAACGGACCCTCCGACGCCGACATCGTGTGGTGGAGGGCAATGAAGCTAAGCGACCCGCACTACATCGACAGCTACACGACCATCGAACCCTGGCTTGCTCCACTAACCGTCGGCGAATGGGACTTCGTGCTGAGCGATACGCACAAGTCACTGATGGGAACAAACACTCGCCAGAACGTTACAGCAGACAAGGAATTCAGAGCTGTAGCAGTCTACGGAGTGACAGATCTGAACGACGGAGACGACGCGGACATGGGATACCCCCACCATAACTGCCTAGACGAGGAAGTTCTGTTCCAGCTGGACGAGGTCTTCAACCCATGGGACCTGAGCTATGCACTAGACAAGAGCACGATGAGATGGGTCACAAAATACTACGGCAACGGAACAGGAACAGACTTCTACCTGAACTACGCATACATATATCCAGTGAAAGGTATCACCGATTGGCCATACGTCAACTCCTCTGATTTCGTTTGGGCCCTTGGCGGGTGGGACGCATACAACACGTTTGCTGAAAGAGTACTCGTCGACGGAGTACTCCAAGTACGCCACACGGACTACGATGTCTCTGAAGACGGAAATCACAAAGTGTACATCTGCTTCGACACGGCGCCTGCTAATGGTTCACAGATAAAAATACTCTTCTCAACATGCGACACCCCTACGTTTGGTCCATTTGACGGTTCATGGGAGTGGCTAACAGTCGGAAGAGACTCAGCAGTGGTAGACTCAGCTGGTGCAGCGATGGTAGGCGAGTGGGCATACTCTACAGCCGCGCCCGTCAAAATGAGCGGGTTCGACATGCAAAACCCTGCTGCGACTGATGTTCCATACACCTTCAGCGAGGCGAGACCACAGTATGGGCCTTGGCGCGAGGGATACAGAGATGCCAACCAAAGCTACAACCATGGAAGAGCAGGGCTCATGGATGACTGGTCCTGCCACACGAACGGAACAACCAATCCGATCACCCACCAACTAGACTGGGTCAACGGCGTACCGATCGCCAGCTCCAACATCATCAACGTAGGCGGACCGTATGCTAGCTTGACAGCCGAGTACTTCAACGACTTTGACACTGTCATGTTCACAATGGGCGTATGGACACCAAGTGACATTTCAGGCCTTGCAATGAACATCGTACCATTAACCTGCTGGGACCTGATTAACTCGTCAAAAATGCCCGAACACGTATATGCGCCAACGTACAATCCCACGACAGGAGCACAGATGTATGGCTATGGAGTGATATCCACGTACGAGGACATAAACGGAACCGTCGGCTTGAACATATGGGGCTACACTGGACAAGACACGTACTATACATGCTGGTCGATGATACACAGCGACGTGCTAGCCTACGCTTTCAGCCACATGCCACACGGCGTAACATCCTTGATACTGAAGTTCAACTACACGCTGCATCCGACTGACTACTGCTTCGTCACGATCGTTGAGGCTCTGGGAACAATAAGCGAACTGAACTACCAAGGATACATAGGAGGAAAAGTAAACATGCTCTGGCCCGTAACAGGGGCGACCACAGCTCAGCCACCGGAACCATATACGGTGTACTGGCCGAACACTTGGATAACTGACAAGTTCCCAACCATACACCCAGACCCATAGAGGACAACCCTCACCTTTTTTCTTTTTTTCTAGAGTATCTCACATACAAGACTGGAGCATCTAAATTACAACATAGTTTTCCACATTAGAACGCGTAGCGCGTTTGTCCTTGTAGCCTACTAACATCCCAACAGGGTTGCCTGGTTCAGTTCTATAAGGCGTTCTGGGCTAGATAGTTGGAGCAGCGGAAGGCGTAGTTAAGATTGGCCAGTATGACGAGGGCTAATAGTAGCCACTCAGGTTTCTTTGCGTCGCGGCTTTTCAGAAGACCTTCAACAAGCTTCAGAATCAACGCAAGACCTAAGAGCGAGAACAGGTGAACTGGCAAATCATACAGTAGGCGGGTTTGGACAACTGAATCACCGAAAACAAAAGGAGCTGCCACTGCTGCAACATAAGCGGTTAGGAAGCGGGGTGCCAATTCGTTTCTAAAACTGACGGCGACCGCCCCCAAGACGGCTAAAGAAAACAAGAGTGGATTCATGAATGAGATTCCAAGTTCACGCCAAAGAGAATTCTGCAAGATCGACCAAAAATTCTGAAAGTGAAGTAACGACAAAGACTCTCCTGAAATCGCAGCCGCCCCCACAGATCCCAACCCAACGCTTAGAATCATACTGCTTACAAGCCTAGCCAGAACATTTGCCGCTAGACCTGCAAAAATCATCTTGACCTCACGATTCTCACGCCGACTGCGAACCCACTTTACAAGGTCTATCAGGAAAAATACGGCTAAGACGGCCATGATCACCTCCCAAGTGTACAGATGCACAAAAAGCAGGGCTATCTGAAGGCCCACAGAAACACCGAGCAACAGCCAAGAAAGCTCCTTCATGGACCAAAGCAAAAAGCCTAAGGACAAGTAAACAAAAAGCAATCCCAGCCAATTCGAAAGAAAACCCCCAAAAGTCCCAATGGTCGCGTGAAAAGAAAAAGCAGCGAACAAGGACGCAAGCGACGCCGCCCAAAAATTGAAACCAGCCTTTCGCATAAAGAAAAACGTCGCCAAAACCAGCAGCGGGCTCAACAAAAGGGGCAAAAACTCAACAGCCTGCCACGCTGAAACTCCAACAGCTTTCCAACCCAAATACATCAAGAAAACGCCCAGAGAACGATCTGTCAAGTTGAAAAAAACAAGAGAAAAAGCATTCGACAAACCTCCACTATTATTCATATCCGTCAACCAAGTGGCATAAGCCTTGACATCCACTCCTATCGTCCTGCCCGAAGGGTTGACTGCTGGCAAATGAGGATAGGCCTCAATAGAGAGGGCAAGAATAACAGCCAGGGCCAGAATCAACCAGCGCCGCCTTGAGCTCTTCTTCACAGGCTCGAAAACCATATTCAAGGCAGAATGCACATACGCCAGCAGCCCGTCAACGCTTAATTTTCTCATGCCAACAGTAAACACGACACGACCCTGTTGCCAACGGCGACCTGCATAGACCTCGCCGAGCCACGCCAACAATCGTGGCACCCAAGAGAAAAGCATAAGCACAACAAAAACAGGGGCAAGCGCAACCGAAGAATAGAACAACCAAGCTTCACTGTTCAAAACTGCCGAAACAAAGCCTTCCTCATGCGTATTGAAAACTGACGGAAAAAACGGGATCAACAACCAACAAGCGAGAGAAACTGCTTCAAACACGACAAGACAAAGCAAAATCACGTTCAGTAGGCGCACAAGCCTCGATCGTTGTCCTTCACCCAAAGAAAATTTCATCACCCCAAAACACCCTTTAAGCACGACCTATGCCCTATTTCTCGGATATATATATTGAGGTTACACAATTCCGTGGCATGTGCCCATTATTGTATGCATGAAAGAGAAAAGATCGATCGATCTTGTTGAAGTGTTGGAAGCAATAGCGCGCGCTTGCCACTAAACCAGTGGTTCCACGGATCTGGCAACAGCCCTTACGTTGAAGACTGGGTGAGTGGCCAGTAGACACGTGGATAACTGACAAGTATCCGAGCGCGCGCCTCTTTTCCTTCTTTTTCCCTCTCTATTTTTCGTCAAACTCGTACTCGTGAGAGGGCAGTTTATGCTGACAAGCAGCGCGCATGCGTGTTCCTAAAATGGTCAAAAATGGCCATAATTCCGTTTTGCACATTTCTGCTAGTGTTCAAGAAGACAGTTGCTCATAGAAATCAAGAACAGATACGAAGTCGAAAACCTTCCTTAAATCATGGAAGGCGAATAAAAACCATTTTAGGCCAATTTCGGAACAAGCATGCGCGCTAGCGGCGCGTGGTGGTTGTCTTATGAAACGAGAACTCTTGCAATATTGCAGGGTCATGCTTCGTTGTGGTTGAGGAAGTGAGCATGGGGACGTGCATGGTTCGTTCAAGATTTCTTGGTTTTTCGCATGCGTGTGCGCTAATCCCCTACTCCCTGATGTCTGTATGATCCGAAGAGATTCTACAGGAAGCGCAAGGTTTTCATCACTTCTGTCGCGCGCGCCAGAGTCTCAGACGCACGATTCAGTTCTGTCGTCCGCGCTAGAACAGATCTCTGACGCTCAGTTGGCGTAGACTCTTCGTATGTTAAGAAGGTCTTTCATCATTGTGACGCTGGTCTTAACCCATTTCAGATTTGATTTTCTAAGTCGTCTGTCTGTCCATTTCACGCGAATCTGACGCAGTGGCACGCCGAATTTTCTGGCAACCACTATCAGTTCGGTGTCAAAGACGTAGCCGTTGCTCTTTATTTTGGGCATGAGTTTTCGAGCAACGTCTGTGTTCATGGCTTTGAAGCCGCACTGATGATCTATCAGTCCAGTTTGGAAAAGCAGTCGCACGATGGCATTGTATCCTAATGTTAACACTACTCTCAAGAAACCCTGTGTGAATCTGTCCGAAATACTTCTTTGGCCTATTACAACCTCTCCGGTGTCACGGGCTTCTTTTACGAGCTTCCGAATGTCTTTAAGATCGACGGACAAATCCGCATCCATAATCAGAACTACTTCTCCCAGGGCCATATCCACTGCCCTTTTTATGGATCCTCCCTTGCCAACCCTAACGACTGAATGCATCAGGACTATTTCAGGGTCTTTCAGAGATCTTATCGCACCTTTCAGTTTATCATACGTTCCGTCTTCGCTGCAATCATCAAACACGATCAGCTCGTAGTCCTCGCTTTCCAACAACTTGTGCAGAGCATTCAAACTATTGATTATGATGTCAGCTTCATTATAGACCGGAATCATCAAGGAAAACAATGGTTTCTCCTTGTAAACCGCCGGTTCTACCACGAATCTCTCAGCGAAGGCTTTCTGAACCTGCAATCTTTCGCTTCCAGCTTCCAGTAGACAGTATGTAGGATCACCCTAATCTCTCTGAAGTTTGCTGCCCATCATATTTTAAACCTTCGCCTCACCTAAGGAAGACCTAGCGCAAAGGCTCCTGAGCTAGATAGCGGCAAGTCAAGATCACTCTGCCATTAGCGCGCTACCCCGTCCCAAAATTACATGTTGAAGTAGTCGGTGATATTGCTTTGTGGGTTCTCCCAGTTTTCTCTGCTGCTTCTCTTGTCAGCGAGGCATGGTGGCAAAGCGAAGAAGGATGCCCGTTAGGTGCGCTTGAGGCGGCCCAGACTCCCGTCCACAAGCACGACGAGGCCGTAACCACGTGCATCATCGAATAGTTGAAAAGAGAGGCAGTCAAGATCCGCAAGTTGTAAATAGGCTAACAATCAATGGATAAATGTCAAGTATCCATCGATATACCCAGACCAATAAGGAGCACCTCCTTTTTTTTCCTTTTTCTTCATCAAACCTACAATCTGCACTGTCAAGCATTGGTGCGGAAGAACAGATCGCAGCGTTTTTCATGGTTACTGACATGATCGACATGCCTGAATGATCTTGCTCTTTTTAAGAGACACCAACTGGAATGGAGAAGGTAAGCAGTCAGCATAGCGCGCGCCGCCTATTAGTGGCGGTCAGAGTTAACCTTTTATTGCCAATTACCCTAACTGAATCTGATGACCCTGAAGTTTCTCATCATAACAAAAAAACAATCGCTTCGCACAACAATATACGCCAAGAAAGAGAGTGGTGGGCCCTAGATCCCTTGCACGCACGAAAGAACTTGAAAGCATATTTTGAGAAGGTTGCTGTCCAATGTTCGATTACTAAGAACTCCATTGCAGAACTCGTTCCTAAGCCTGTATTAGACATTGGTTTAGATGCATTCTGCTTTGAAATGGACATTTTTGACTTGCTGCTAGGGCGGAGAGATGGATTAACGCCACCATGTAGAATGAGAGTGCAAGTCGGTCCTTTCGTTGATGCTCGCTATTATAAGGCAAGCGGAGAAGATTTTTTCCGATATTTTAGGGACCTTTGCGCTGTTAGACAACATGAAAACGTATTGGATGTGGGCTGTGGTTGTGGTCAATTGGCTGTTCCGCTCACGAAATACTTGGATCAGAATGGAAAATATGAAGGATTTGACATTGTAAAATCCATGATTGAATGGTGTGTTGACAACATCTCTTCTAAATACCCGAATTTTCGGTTTCAGCTTGCTGACATATTCAATAAGCAATACAACCCGAGGGGAAAATGCAATGCTTCTGAGTACAAATTTCCTTTTGAGAATGAATTCTTTGATTTTGTATTTGTCAAGTCTGTCTTTACTCATATGCTTCCTAGAGATATGATAGATTACTTGTCTGAAATAGTTCGTGTATTGAAAAAAACTGGCAGATGCCTAATTACCTACTTTTTGATGAATGAAGAATCACGGAAACTGATTGACACGAGATTAAGTAGTTTGGAATTCAAGCCCTTTTTCAAAGATTATTGGACGATAAATAAGACGACTCCCGAAGTTGCTATTGCTTATGATGAAAGATATATCCTGAGGCTACTTAAAGAATTAGGACTGAGCGTATCAAATCCTGTTCACTACGGTTCATGGTGTGGAAGGAAGAATTTCTTAAGCTATCAAGACATAGTCATAGCCAAAAAAACGGCAATGCCTCCATTCTAGGCGGAGACAGGGAGAAGGTTAGGCGGCGGGATTCAAGAGAAAAGCCATGTTGGTTCTATGTTTGGAGATTGGAATTTACACTATCCTTTCTTCATTTTTCTCCTATTCGACGTGCCCCCGTGCGCGGATTTTACGTGGGTGGGCTGACTATTTTCGAATTTCTTTTGCGCCAAAGGGGCAATACAGACTCTTTCCACAGCCACAAGAGCGCTGCTGTGTTGGCGAGGGAGCCTAGAGTGATGAACCAATCGGACACGTAGAGATTCGATAGAAAGTTGGTCACTGGGTTAGTTGTAGGATTAAGTAAAGAGGTCGGTGCCAAAGCTGCTGGTATAACGCCCCACATAGTAATGAAGGTTGTAATGCTCAAAATAGATACGATTGAATAGTATGCTGGTTTTGTGAGTGATTTCTGGGAAACTAATATCAGGGGCAAAGCCAGTGTAAGGTGGTGTACCGATGCTCCAGTTCTGATCATCGTGAGAGCTAGCATGCCGGTTGCAACTAGACCAAACTGTTCACCCTTCAGTTGTCCAGTGTTACGCTGAAAGAGAACTGTGACTGCAAGCGAGCCAAATATAGCCAAGAAAACTATGTTGGAAACATCTAAGAAAGTCAAAGAACCAATTAGCGGGGTTCTTGAGGAAACAAACATTCTTGCTGGTCCCTCTACGCCAGGGATGAAACGTGTTATGAGAGGCCACATGCTGTAACCGTCGTTTGAAACGTGCATGTATTTTGCTGCCACGGGGTTTTCTGCCTGCTGAATAAGGGTGATTTGAGAATACCAACTCAATGGTAACGATGGACTGAGTGCTGCAAACAGAGGTGAAAGCGTTGCAAAAACAATGACAATACCAAGTGACACTCCGAGGACCGTTCTCTTGATTGAGAAGCTTTTGATGTAAATAAGTCCAAGAAGGGTGGCAGGTATAAGCATTTGAGGGCGAGTGAGAGCTGAGGCAAGTAAACTTGCCCATGCTAGACCCAAAGATCGTTTTTGTGCCAACCAAATTGAAATCAGAATAAAAAACACACTAAATGTTTGGGTTTCGCCCCAAATAGATGACATGAACAAAATGGCTGGGTTGAACAAAAAGAGCAACATACCTATCAAACTAAGGCGATTGTTTATACCCATCCCGCGCAGGATCAGATAGATTAGAATGGCCGATAAAAGCCCAACTAACACGTTAGCCTCCTTCAAGGCAAATTCCAGCGGAAAGCCATCTACCCTCAATTGGTCAGGTGGAAGAATTAGATTCGACACTGAACCAATAGTAGCAAAGACATAAGCCATCACAGGTCCATAAGGGAACGCGGGGGATGCATCAGGGTCCCTGGTCGTGGGATTAGGTAGTATTGCAAGATTCGATAAATGATAGAGTTCCGTGACGCCATAACGCGCGCTAATATACGACCACGTCTTAGTTGCGTACAAATCATAATAGTGACTACCTAATCTAAAGAGAAAAGGATTTAGAACCACATACAACAGCACAATACCCATTAAAAATAACATCCAAGCTCGATTTTTGACTAAAAATGGCTTTTTCAACCATGCAGATACCGTATTCTTCTTAAGTAAGCCTTTGAGCCAAATAGCCCCATAACATAGAATAACGAAACCTCCAGCAACCGAAAGTATAATAACGAGACTTTTGGCTGTTGGGTCGGCTAGCTTCATTGCGTTCATGTTCTGAGAAGGTATAACTACTTCGAAATTCTCTGCTCGTAAGCTTGTTAAACCTGTTATTGAGGACGTAGATAAGGTGAGGCTCACGGGTACTGGTGCGAACAAAGAAGGCAGCGCCTCGCTTTGTAAGGAATCGACAACTGTAGAAACACGAGTTACAATGGAAGAGGTGCTTAGAGGTTCGATTGATTCTCCGGCTGAAAACCATCCTTCGTTTCCTACAAGAAAAGGGTTTGGCACAAGATTAACTTCAGGGTTGTCTGCACTTCTTAGGAAAACATCGGTCGCCAGCAGCACAGTTCGTCCATTTCCTGCCGCCAATCTCAATTCTGCAAAAGCAGCATCGGCAGGTGCGCTCCCATTGAATTCCAAGGTTGTCCATCCGTCTACATTATTGAAGAATTGCCAATCGCTAGATGTAGACAACTTTCTTTCTTCTTGATCAAGCCAATCGACAACTAGCTTGTACCAACCATCACCGGACACTGATTTTTCTGTTGCCCCGAAAAGGTACTTCTCCGTGGCGTTTATCGGTATGGGCTGAGAAACAACCTCTTGATACTCAGGTTCATTTGGGCCTCCAACGAGCAAAAGAACGTTATGACCATTTGGCGATGTGGCATTGTCGTCCCCAGACAAACACACAGTAATGTTTCCTGTCTGGCTATAACGGGCAACAGTAACATGATAAGGATAGCCACGAATGTATGTGCCCAGGGACTGTTTAGTTGCAGTATCATTTACAATTACACTACGTGTGAGCAAATTGTCTGGGGAAGGTCCGAAATCTAAGGAATACTTCACTTTTTCCAACAGACATTGAAGGATGATGCTTAGGGGTGTGGACGACTGCTGATTATCGAGTACCATTACATCGAACTCAGCTCTAAAATCACCACCATAAGAAAATGTAAGCAGATCAAAATCAAGACTGGCCTCATGAATAGCTTTCATTGCAACAGCGTTTCCAGAGATATCAACGACGCTGTCCGCTGGTGAACCCGTTTGTTTTACATAAACAAGGTTTGGATCAACTCCTTCACGGACTTCCTGGTTCTGAGGCAACTTCCAATAATCAGTTGGTATTAACATCAAGGTTGCCATAAGTAGGGCCACTAAAGGTATGATCCATACAAGAATTCTAGAAAAATGAACGCCCAATTTCACATTCTCCTTGCCTATTGAATGTATCTTTTGTTGGATACTGCTAACTCAATCATGACACGCGCATAAGTCGCTTTCAACCAATCGCTCGCAATATTGTGTGGAAGACATATTTAAACGCTAGCATCGTTTGTTACACTTGCCAAAATCGTGAATAAAGATCTTCTTTTCTATTCTCAAATAAAATGGGAATATCATTAACTATTGGATACTCTTTTCCACATTTATGGCACAGCAACTTTCTGTCTTTCTTGAAGAGTTGAGGTTTATTTATTGCGCGTAGCGGACAAGCATACATGCATTCGTTACATAAACCACATTTCTCTTCGATGATGATTGCCTTTCCGTTTCTGATTTTAGTGGCTTTGCTCTTGCATACCTTTATGCATTCTAATTCGCATGTTTTACTATCACAAACGTCTTCTACTTCTAAACAATTTGGACATGCAAGTAGGTCAAATAAGCTGTCGGTGCAAGGAGTTGATTTTTCCTTGCTAAAACAGAGGCCGCTTATTATTCCACCCGATACGTGAATAATGAGTCTTTTGATGATGTCGCTAAGTTTCGAGGAATTTAGGTTGCAGGATAAGATCCTCTCTTGTGTTGTACAACTGAAACCTTTTGGCACGTATAACTTAATGTCCCTTTTATCAAAAATGCCGAGTGCTCGCTCCCAATTTTCGATCGGAATGTCTTTATTCTCAATAATTCCAAATTCCTCCTCTCTAGGGGTCACTGCCGAAAAGAAATGATCAAAAATCTTCCTAATCACAGATTTTTTTTGTTGTTTTACATCAACTTGCTTGTATAGACCGAGTTTAATGAGTTGTTTTGTTCCTTCTTCATCGAAGAAGAAATAACCTACCCCTAATACTCTTTTAATTTCCTTAATGATCGGTGCAGGATCTGGAAAATGGTGAAGTGTTTCATAACAAAAGGCAAAAGCGAAGGAGCTATTCCTAAATGGAAGATTATAGACATCGCAACAAACTCGAGTTGGTATTTTATCAAAATTGAAAAAGTGCGAGAAATAATCTGCAGATTTCAAACTGTCATACGATATGTCTATTGAAAAGCCGGAAGCGCAGTATTTATCAGCCAATAGCATGGAACGTTGGCACCTTTCTGCACCGATTTCTATAAATGGAGATAACATTACTCCTGCTGCCTTAAGTTCGCTGAACTGAACATCTGACTTATCAATCCTCGATTTAAGAACCTCAATGATCTCGTCTTTATCAAACTCGCCTTCGAAGATCTTCTTGTCTTCAACTTGCTGTTCATAAAGTTTTGAGCGAAACAATATTTCTCCTTTTTTAGCTTTAATATTTTGCTTCTGCATGCATTTGTCCCCACAGTTAACTTACTGCTTTAGTTTGCTCAGGAACAATGTTTCTAGTACGCTCTATTTCGCTTCTTTCTCTTTTAACATAACCACTGAGGTCTTCTGGCTTAACTATGCCTTTTCTTAGCTCCCAAACCTTGAAGTAAGCTGTGGACACGTAAAGAGCCTGTATCGAAGCCCACTTGTATCCTATGTACCCGTCTCTAAACCCTTGCAGAATTATGTAGTCCCAAACAAATCTTACTTGAGGCTTGAAAGGTAAGCAATCGAACAACCTCTTGAGAATCCTATTGCGCATTGAATCGTCAAACTTGGGAGGATATAGTCCCTCTCCGGTTTGATACATTCTGGTTGCATCCATAGCGGTATAGAGATTCAGTTTTGCCAGCGTCTCGGACATAGACGACCGTGAAATATGTATAAGAGGGTTCTGCAAGAATCCGATTCTACCGTGCAATTTAACGTACTCATGTACTTCATGATGGTTCAAGAAGCATGCTTTTCTCTTTTTGAACAATCTCAGTACATAGGCAGGCCATGCTTCACCATGCTTCAACCATTGACCCCAAAAATATTGCTTGCAAGGTATGTAGTATCCGTCAACTGGCGCAGGCTGTTTGGAAATGGTTTCAATCATTTCCTTCTGCAATTCAGGAGTGATCCTCTCGTCACTGTCAACGAAGAGTATCCACTCGGCGTGTATGGGCAGGTTATTCAACGCCCAGTTCCGCGAGTCATAGAAGCTTACGAAGGGATGCCTAACAATGTTTTGAGTGAATCGTCTACAGATATCTAATGTACCATCCGTGCTATCCGAGTCTACTATCCAAACCTCATCACACCATGTCAGAGACTCAAGGCAGTCTCGGATGTGACATTCTTCGTTATAAGTCAGTACGATAGCCGCAATCCTAGCCATAGTACTCCCTGCTCGCTGCTACCGTTGAAGTAATAGGTTGTATGCTGTTGAGCTTCTGTTCGGAAAGCTTTCTGCAAAATCAAACGGCTCCATCTTCTGTTCGATTACGTACCTCACGAAAATCTAAGCTTGAGAGTGTGGTAATTAAATCTTCGCGTATGGCGCTGGACCGATGTACGGCATTCGGGTTGTACTGCATGATGAGCAGTATTTCACCGTTCCTTCAACAAATCTCTCTCATGTCCTCGATGGCTACTTTCTATCCACCTTTGATATCGACCTTTATATGGTCTGTACGAGACTATCCCTCATCTCTAAGAAATTGATTTTTGCAGTGTCAGCCAGGACAAGGTTTTCTGATGCAACTGCAGATGACAAGCTCTGAACATTGCATGGATCGACGGGGAAATGAGCCAGTCCAATTCTACTAGAAATCGCCTTCCTCACAGCAATCACATTTCAGTAGTTATTCCTTTGCTTCGATCTCACCAGTTTCACTTTCAAAGGTAGAGTTGCTTTGGTTTCATGCGGAGCCGAGCCAAAAGTCAAGTCTACGAGCTTGTCTACCGCAGAGTCCAATCTACCCAAGACGTATGAGTTACTGACGCCGTCTCTCAGCTTCCTTGCATTCTGCCAGAGAATCTTGCTTAGCTCCCCACCATATCAACGCATACCAAAGAATTTTCGGTCAAAACGAATTTTCCTGAGTACTTCAGTGAACTTTTCAAACCTTCCATCAGCCATGGACTCAAGGATTTCTTTTTCCCGAGTCTTGCGCGTTGTTTGAACTATGTATCTCTTTTTCACGGTGTCAGGTAAGTTTGTAATGTTCCACAAAATCGCCCTAAAGTAGAGATAAAGCACCATCTGTTTCCTAAATAACAGTGAAAAGAACATCATCTGAATCGTGCGGTTGAGCAAGAACAGTGAAAGATTCTTGAAAAGAGAGGTTAGAGAGTAGTTCTTGCCCATTGTCCGTAGAAGGTTTCTTTCCGACAGATAGACTTTGTATAGTCCATAAGAATCCCATGAGGCGGAAATAACATGTTTAACAACGGCCTTCGGACAATATGCGATCCTGTAACCTTTCAATCTTAATCTCCAGCAGAGATCCAAATCTTCAGAATAAGCAAACATTTTAGAGTCAAAGCCCCCAACGGATAGGAAAGCGTCCCTTCGAAGAAGCATTGCTCCGCCACAGGCGAAAAATGGTTCAATTGGAGGGTTGTCGTATTGGCCTTCATCTCTTTCTCTTGATCCAATATTAACTGCACCTGTCCATCTAAACAACGCGCCTCCGACAGAATTGATTATGGAAGGAAAATTTGCAAAGGTGAGTTTCGCACTCACTGCCGCTATTCTCTTGTCGCTTTCTATGGCTTTGAGGAGGTAGTTAACCAATCATCAT
>Ga0315277_10001965_pt1 | contig 29056 bp, 26 predicted proteins | sample YL17G05_15_MG_FD_203695 | JGI IMG/M metagenome (GOLD analysis project Ga0315277, IMG submission 203695) | Sediment microbial communities from Yellowstone Lake, YNP, Wyoming, USA - YL17G05_15 | ecosystem: Environmental > Aquatic > Freshwater > Lake > Sediment | place: USA: Wyoming | collected... | reverse complement strand
AGCCTTGTGCATCCTGACGGGGAAGAGCAACTGCCCCCGCAGCGGTTCAAAAAGAAAAGAATTCCTTTTTACTCAACCCAGTTTAGCCTCCCGGGTTCGCCTATTACTGGAAAATTCAGCTTTCGCTACGAGGTGGCCTTCGACCGCAGAGGCGATCGCATTGAGAAGACCAATAAGACTTACGTGGTCAACTATGTCCCGCCCTCTCCATGCGAGAATGTTATCCTCCGTGGGCCTCTATCTGTTCGTCGGGGACAACGAGTTGCTCTTCCGACCGAATGGGAGGGGATGGATCTGCTACCGTTCACGCACGGACAGCAGGTAGCCATACAAACTCATGACAGCAGGAGATGGCTCAAAGCACAACCAAGTTTAAGGGAAGGAACTCCCACGATAGAGTTCCAAAGCCTTATGCTCGTCACCAACGTAGACCAGCGCCGCAAATTCATCGCAACTAGAAATGGGCAAACGCAAAACGCCGGGCCTGTGATCTATTGGAAGGAAAATCCTCTTGTCTGTAGCATTGACGAAAATCGTAGAGGCACCTCCGTCGAGGTCAGCCAAATCTTGCCCAACTCACGCATTGCGTTTGAATGTAGGCTGGATAGAGAACAGGACGGGACGACCCAGCGTGTCGCAACACGAATTATTGTGGCTCCGGCTGGCCAACAAACGGCAGATGTCAAGTTGAGCCTTGTCGTATCGCCCAATGAGCCTCCCAGATCTGCCTACGACCAGGACGTTACCGGGGAAGTGACTTTATACACCAGCTGGCTGTTTGGAGGCGATTACTTCAACTTGAACCGTTACATCATCGATCCGGATGGCCAGAACGCGAGGACGTATGATCTGGACGTCCGCGTCTCGAACTTAAGATTGAGAACGACGGAGGATTCTCGTTTCGAGCTGATTCCTCCAGAGGGCCAGGTGAGGGATTTCAGGTTGCGTCTCAGGCAGACAGTCAACCAGATCTTTCAGGGCATCCCCGCCGAGGAGTCAATTAGCCTCGACATCGTTGCAAGTGACGAGGTGAATGACAAAACGCTTACTTTAAAGATCTTCAAGCTCCAATGACCGTGACTGGATTTGTCCGGGAGGATTTGACATGAAGGGACGATGGTGCCTGACGTTGGCTTTGTGTTTCGTCTTGCCGACGATGTTTGCACAGAAACTGGGCTCACAGATCCCGGCAAGGAAGCCGGGCATACCGCCCCCAGAATGTAACCCCGTCAAAGGAATTCTTGGGGCATCATTGCTGGAGTGTGACACATCGCAGTTGGCAGGGTTAGTTTCTGAGGCGAGCGTGAGTAACCTATACAGCGTTCTGCAGAAGCAGTTGGGAGCGGATTTGAAGGATAAGCAAATCCCCAAATTGTATATAGACCCAACGACTTTGGGGCGTGAGGAGGGAGAGGACCCAACAGTGGTCAGGATTACTCCCGAAACCAAAATTCAAGTGTTCGGTGAAAGAAGAATTCCTATTGAGGCGTCTGATCCCTGTTTTGCATACGGCATTCGCGTTAAGATCGAGAGAGTCGCTATGCCCGCGGACGGGGCCAAGAGTCTGCGGGAAATTCTTACGGACAAGGAGGCACTTAATCGATGCATTCAGGATTTGAGATGGCTAGAGGTGGTCGCCGTGCCCAAGATCAGCAATCCCGACCCGCAGGTCCCGTGCGAACTTGAATGCGAACCGCCCTGCTTCAGGGTGAGCACTCTGGTCCTAATTCCGGGCAAAGTTTTCGAAGACAAGACCTCTCAACCAGGCGGGACGACTGCCGCTTCCTTCGCCGCGGTCTCGTCGACTCTTCGCAAGAACAAACAACGCTTGGAGAGAGGAACAGACGAGTTCAATAGTTGGATCAGGCACGAACAAAAGGACCGACAGAATGCTTGTTTCACGCGCAATCAAGTTCTGCTCTGGGCGAATGGCAGGTTGAAGGAATGGCGCGATTTCTGGGATGAGGTCGAAAAGGGTCGCAAGATTCTCAAACAAGAAGAAGAAAAAGAAGGGAATTGGGTTCCGGCGCAGGAAAGTGCAAAGCCCGGCGACCGTAGACCGGCTCAAGCGCCGAAGATAACTAGAAAGCCCAAGCCGCCGACAGCAAAAAAGCCCGTTCCTTAGTGCGAACCGCTTGGTCATCACATAATGGAGCCGGTCTTTTGATAGCCAAAAAACAGTGGTTTCCTACCAATGAAAAAAGTTAGTAATGTGGTTGGGACGAGCTGCGGTAGGAGATTAGAGGGCAGAGTGTGGCTGTCTTTCTTGCCGCTTTTCAGGGGGCAAATCTATTAGCGCCAGCGAGACAGATGTCCGCGCCTGGAGGAGTTCCAAGGAGAGTCTGAATGTACGGAAACCACGCCCATTCCGCATTGAATGCTAGGAAGCCTCGGAGTCACATTGTGGCAATGCTTCTGTGCCTCTTCTTTTCGCTCCCACTCCTGGCACCGTGGCATGACCTTTTTGCACAGTGCGACGTGCATAAGGCACTCAGTGAAGTTGAGGATCAACGCTGTCTCTCAAAGGAGCAACGCGCCAAACTTGTCGGGTGGTTGGATAAACTGCCTGAACAGGAGAGAGGCGAAGCACTGAAGAGCGCAGCCGCGTGTTACCAATGCCTTCTGCAGAAGAAAGTTGCTGCCGACAAATACGGATGTTTCCGCGATATCCTGGAAGAACGACTTTATACCAAACTCCAGCCTGAGCAACTGTGTCTTCGGGACCGCCTTGCCCGCGCACTGATCAATCTGGGGCAGGTCCTGCACCCGAAAAGTGGTTCGGCGACTTCATCACAATTGGACATGGGTGTTCTCGATCGGGCGCTGAACGATTTCCTTGCAGCGTACTCCGCCTGCCGCAGTGTGCATCAAAACGCTGTGCTGGCAACAAGCATCAGGCTCGCGGAGGACTGGTGTCTAGACCCAAACGCTCCATGGCCGCCGGTCGAGTTTACAGAAGAATTCATCGAGACGCTGGTTCGTATTGCAGCTGTAAATCCTGATCAAGGCAGGCACCTCGGGGCTGTGCTCGGTGCAGTGTTGCGCGATGCGAGGTCCTTGGGGCTTGATGCGCAGACGATGCGCAAGTTGGATGACGCCTATCGGCTTCTGATCGAACAGGATCGAGAGAGCTTGGCAGGAACAAGCCATTTTCACATTTTCAAGCAGGAATTTTCCAGGATAATTCCCAGGCCAGATTGGGCTGAGACCTCACAAATCCGCGCGTTGCTGCAAGCTTCAGAAAATCTGCAAAAACGGCTGGATACTGGAGCGGAACGTCTCCAAGATCGCGCGAATGCCTGGAGGCCATTCGAGCAATATAGCGACTTGCTCTATAATTTGGCTGGACAGATCCAATCTAGCCCTTCTGAGCGAAAAACGAGGGACGAGCTGATTCGCCTCGGTTGTCAAGTATTGCGGCGGGGGATAGAGGTCTCCGCTGGGACAGAGGCGAAAGAGCTGACTCGAATTCAAGAGAAGCTGCTCGATCGGGTCAGAGTCTATGGTGTGGAGCTCGGCCGTGCGATGCGAAACTACGAAGTGATCGATTTCGAATCCAGATTTCTGGATCCTTCGTCAAAAACACTCACCGAAAGCGAGCAGTGTTACATCCATGCTCACTTGGCGCAGGCCTATTACATGCTGGAAGACCTGAGAAAGGCCATGGAGCACTTGGGAATGAGCTGTGGGTTGATCTCCTTTGACGATTTGAAGAAGCTCAAGGAACAGACAAAACAGTAATCATTGTCAACTACGAATTGCGTTAGCGCAGGATTTCGTTTTGCTGCCACGGAGGTTCCGTTGAGAACCATGCGAATTCCCCTCTTCGGTGGTATCGCTGTAGCTGTTCTTCTTTTGGGCGCAGTCGGAGCCTTCGGTCAGCCGAGTGGCCAGACTGGGGGCCAATCCAATCCCGCCGGTGCTCAGGGCGCGTCTTCCAATTTTGCACTCCAGATTGCGAACCGGCTGGCAAGCATCAACGATCTCTATCTCAAACTCAAGGAACCTGCTGCACACTACGTGAAAGACAATTATGACATTACGAAGAAAATGCAGCAGGAGTGCAATGCTGCTGAGGATGTTTTCACGTGGAGAGTCACCCCCGCCGAAGCATCCCAGGTGCTGAACGACATTGTGCGCATTCACATGCTGATGGCCTGCGCCGCTGTTTTTGTCGATGACAACATGCTCTTTGATACGCACACGGAGATTGCAAACCGTCGAGTTCGTCAATATAGGGGTTTCGCCGGAGGTACCAGTAACGCCACGGTGGCGTCGCTGATCGGTGGGCATAGCATTAAACCAGGTTTATCTCTCCAACAGGAGTATGAGCGCCTTTCAGCACAACACATCGCAGCTCGGAATGCCCGCCTTGAGATAAGTCTCACGATTGATCGTTCAACAAACCTCAACCCGTTAAAAGATTTTGCCATCGAAGTTCTGCCCGATCGGGGTAGCACCGACCCTGTGGACGACGCTCGGCTCTTTGCAGAGAATCTGAATAGCCGCCTAGCGGAGCCGCAGGTGAATGGTTGGATTGTGAAAAACTGGTTCTTCAACTACTACGAGGCCGAGGCCCGTGACAGAAAACTGAACCTGGAGCCTACAGAATACTTCGGAGTCAACCAAGGCAACGTCGAAAAAGTACAGTGGGAGACGGAAAAGAAGGCGGATTTTGACAACAAAAATCCGATCGTTATCACGCTGGCAATTCCCAACGGTCATTATTACGTGTATGCCAGGAACCATCGCGCAGCCAGGCCTGAACCTAATCTCGTAGTGGATCGAACAAAAGGCAGCATTCCGAAGGGATTCCTGTTGAAGATGTTGGAATCTGGGGCCGAGGTTAACGTTGTACCCCAGTACGAACAAGCGCCGGCGAGGGCGCTATCGCTTGTCGACCTCCGTCCCCACTTCAGCTTGCTCGACTTCAACGTCGGCACCAACAAGGAGACGATGGGTTTGGAGGGGAGTGTCGCCGGGCGGATGTTCCATGTGTTCGGACGGAATCTGGCCTTGCAGACCCAGGGGTCATTCGAGTTCCGCCAACAGCGTGATTTCCTTGATCTGAACCGAATCTTGCCCAGCAACTTCATACCGAGGGAGCAGCGCGGACTAGCCGATTACAGCAGTAGGGAATGCCAGTTTGATGTCGGGCCGGTAATGCGGTTCGGGCGGCACGCACAGTTTGCCGTCATGCAAAGCTTGAGGTATGTCAAGCGGAGCACCTTCGACAAGGGCGGCACAATCGGGCAGTTTTTCTTTAACGCCGGATATCTATTCAAGCGTGGCCAGATAGGGGTATTTGCCACCAGGGCCGATTTAGACGAGCCGGTGGTCAAGACTGTCCAGTTCGACCAGTCGTTCTTCGAAGAGACGTATTTAAAGGTCACTGACCAGGTGGGCGTAAACTTCCAGCTGGCGATTTCCGAGAAGGTCGGCTATGTCGAGGGCACGCTCGGCTACCTGAAAACCTACCAGGGGAAGGGCGTTCCAGGCGGCACCTTGCGCTACGTTCTTCCGGGGGGGACGCTGAGCAAGAAGCTATCGAAGCTCTCGTTTACCGTCGAGGCGGGCTATAACGAAAGCTTTATCAAGAGCACTGGGAACTCCCTGCGCATGGCCGCCGGAGTAAGGTACGGTAAATGGCCGCCCCCGAAGTCTTTTATTGAAGAGGCTGGACCGATTCCGGTAATGGTTCCCGCTATCCGCTACGAGACCCTCACGCGGGTGGTGCGGCGCGGCAACCGTAAGCCTATCGCCATCGCGGGTTCGGATCAGTTGAACGTGGATTGGCGTAAAGGCGAGATCACGCTGAATGGCAGCAAATCCAATGATCCCGACGGCGACGCCATCAGCTTCGAGTGGACGCAGGTGCCAAACGGGGGGAGTAACACGGTAGATCTAAAGGGCAAGGACACTCCCTTCCCGCGCTTTACCCCGGAGAACGCGCAGGATTATTTATTCGAACTGTATGTAACGGATACTTACGGTTTGAAGAGCGATGCGAGCCGCGTGAGGGTTACCACGCTCAGAATTGAGCAGCCCGTGATAAAGACGTTTACTGTGACGCCTTCCGCTATTTACAAAAATGGGAATTGCCAGCCGGATAGCGCGACGCTAGCGTGGCAGGTTACCAATAAAGACCCAGACAGCGCCTTCACCATCGTGATTACAAACGTAGGCAAAGACCTCCAACCGGACGATAAACGAACGGTATCGCCCGACGTGACCACCACATACACCCTAACCGCATGCAACAAGGTAAACGAGTGCGTGTCGGCCACCGTGACGCTCACGGTTAAGCGGTGCCCGTCCACGATCATCACATTCAAGGCTGATCCCCCGGAAATCCTTGTGGGCCAGAGCTCGACGCTCACGTGGGACGTGAAGCCCGCCGATCCCGACCACCCCGACCGGGACCAAGTAACCCTAACCAACGGGTCAGGTGGAAATTCCCAGAAGGTTGGATTGAATGGAAGCCAGACGGTGACGCCGACAAAAACCACCGTATACACACTCACCGCCTGCAATGCGTCGAGCGAGTGTGTCAGCGCCAACGTGACGGTGACCGTCAAGACGCTCCCCACGATCGTTTCGTTTACGGCTGCTCCCCCGGAAATCCTTGCGGGCAAGAGCTCAACACTGTCGTGGAAAGTGACGAACGCCAACCGTGTGACGTTGACGAACGGAGCGGATGGGAGGATCAATTCGGTTGAGTCGGATGTGCCTAGATACCCGGTAACACCGACGAAGACCACGGTCTACACGCTGACCGCTTGCAATGCGGCAAGCGAGTGCGTCAGCGCGAACGTGACGGTAACGGTGAAGTCGCTCCCCACGATCATCACGTTCAGGGCTGATCCCCCGGAGATCCTTGCAGGCAAGATCTCGACGCTGTCATGGAAAGTGGAGAATGCCGACCGTGTGACGTTAACAAACGGGACGAACGGGAATCCTGTTGTGGTCGGGTCCGAGGTGGGTAACTACCCGGTGGCACCGGCGAGGACCACGGTTTATACGTTGACCGCTTGCAGTGCGGCAGGCGAGTGCGTCAGCGCCAACGTGACGGTGACGGTGAAGTCGCTCCCCACGATCGTCACGTTCATCGCTTATCCCCCGGAAATCCCTGCAGGCGAAAAAGCGACGCTCTCGTGGAATGTGGAGAACGCCGACCGTGTGACGTTGACGAATGTGAGTTCCGCGTGGGTCGGTTTGGTGGGTAGCATGGAGGTGAAACCGCCGAAGACCACGGTCTACACGCTGACCGCTTGCAGTGCGGCAGGCGAGTGCGTCAGCGCGAACGTAACGGTGCATGTGTACGGGCCGCTGAACATTTTGTCCTTCACCGCGAATCCAACTGAGATTCAGAAGGGTGACTGTTCGCTGCTGAGTTGGTACGTAGAGAACGCGCCGAAGGTGACGCTGTACGCAACCACTGGTGAGGTGTGGGATGTCACCGGCCTCCCGTCCAAGACGGTGTGTCCCCTTCAAACCACGTCTTACTACCTGGTCGCCTGCAATTGGTTCGGCCAATGCGAGACTAGAAACGACGTGACGGTTGAAGTAACTGCCGGTAAGTGAAGAGTTCAGGGCAACGCTTCCGAGGGGTCAGGCCACCCGGCGTGGCTGGGTCGGTCGAAGCCGTGCCATCGTGGAAGATGAGTCGCGTCGAAGACCCTTCCGCACTGCCTTCTCATCCAGACGGATGCGTCCTCCAATGGCGCGTGATTACTCAGGCCTTTGGCTTCGAGGCGAGGTCCGGTTCGCACCGCCGCGGTCGTGCGGAATGGCTCGTGGAGGGCCGTTCTCGCGGGCGCGCGAGGCCACTCAGTCCTCCGGTCTCGAGGCGCTCGTGGCAGCGCGGGGAAACTTCGAGTGGAGTAACCGAAGCATCCTGCGATGTCGTCCTGGCCCGCGTGCCCCGTGTGACGCTGCAGTCCGGTGTCGAGATATTCCAACTGCGATACGCACAAGCACAAGGTGAACGCGGCGAAGAGTACGGTGGCACGACCGCAGCAGCGGAAGTTCCTCGGATTCAGCTTTACCGATGATCCGGAGGTAAAGCGGGCCATCGCCGCAGGCCATGGATCGCTTTGAGCGCCGCATCCGGGGGATCAGGCGACGGGCAATGGGCGTTGGCCCCGTATATGCGGGGCTGGCGCACTTATTTCAGCTTCTGCGAGACCCGAAGGTGCTGGTGTCCCTCACTCGGTGGGTCCGGGTGCGGCTCCGGGCTGCCCTGCGGCGGCAGTGGAAAACCCGCGTCGCCGCCGGGCCGCCCTATGAGCGCCGCCGCGGCTCGCGAGATCCCTCGCGGGTAGCGGCCGCGGCCCCTGGTATCTCGCCCGGTCCAACGCCCTTTCTGCGGGGCTCCATTAATGCGTACTTCCGGCCGCTCGGTCTTCCGTCGTTGGTCGAGGGATGTTAGCGTAACCGCTCGAACCGGCGTGTACGGACCCATACGCACAGTGGGGGTGACAAGGACAGCGGGCAACCCCTTACCTATGTCGATCAACCCACCGCTGAGGCTGGCGGACCAAAGACGAGCACCGCCCCCAGAAGCCTCGGCAGCGGCCAGACGGCGCGGCCGGAGAGACGTGAGAGGTGTAGTTGACTTTGCGTCAACTACACGCTAAGCTTCATTTTAGGAGGGCGAAACATATGATGCGTAAAGGCGGCTAGGGTGAACGAGAACGTGGAAAGCGACGATCTCGAATGCTGGTTTCTTATTCCCATTGTTCGTGATTCAGATCGCAAGCAGCATCAACCAATATTGTGGAGGCTGCTCGAAGAGGCGTTTAAGCGGCAGATTCGGTGGCTGGACGGGACCCGAAAGAACCGATTGGCGTAGGAAGGTCGAGTTGGTACCTGGAGGTTGGATGCCCGAAGGATCCAACAAGCCAATCAAAGATGAGAGCCGAAAATACACGGTCTTCTTTCCACCAGCGAAAATTGAGATTCTCCGCTTACTCTTGAGAAAGGCTGCAAATTCGTTCGATCAACAGGAGATCCTTCTCTGCATCGGTGGACGCCGCAAGAGGATCATCCCAAAACCCGAAGACGGTTTTCCCGAGTAACGTCTGTGGAAGCATTTGGTAATTTATTAAGCCCGCAATCACGCACACTCCTTTGGGGGGCACCCTTTTATTGCGAGGGCTAGATTATGAAATCCACCATCTATCGAACAATTACCGGAAGGCCGTTGAAGCTTGGCGGCCTTAGTCGAGCTGAACGGGAATTTCTCCGAGCCGTCGAGAAGAAATACCGCGCCGAGCCAGAGTGGACGGAGTTTTCTTCTTGGTGGCTGAAACACTTGACCAAAGCAAAACTTCCGACCGAGTCCGTCGTCCGTCGCATCTGCCAAGATCTTGAGGCACGCCTCGGGATTGCTCAGGGAAAAGTTGCACATCCGGACTACCGGGATTACCTCGCAGACCTAATCGAAGAGCACTACGGGTCGCGCTACAAATTCTGCGTGACTACCGGCATCGACGCAGGACAGCTCAGCCGTGTCTTTGCCGGCCGTGCTGATTTGTCACTCCCAACGCTCCAGAGAATCCTTCAGGCCCTCGGGGCGATCCTAATCATCCGAGAGGAAGACACCTTGATGGAAGACCTCAGTCCGGACCAAGCCAGACACACCCTTATGATCGCCACAGCCTAAGGCGAGCATCAGAAGTAATGGGGGACGTTGGTTCCAAAGCAACTTCTGACCGGCACTGACGGCAGGAGCTGACATGCATGATTACATCCGCAGGACTTGCTTTTTGCGGAGCTTTTCCCAGAGCACCTGGTTTTCGGTCGGCAAGGGCAATCATGCTGCGTCCTCAATGCTGATGACAATGCGCTTCCCTAAAGCCGCAAATGCCTTTTCCAGTTGGTCCACGCGCGAATCGTGACGCAGGTCCAAGAGTCTGTCAACTTGCGGCAAATGCCAACCTAATCGCTTCGCTAGTTCTGCTTTGCGCACCCCCTGGCGGCGCAGCTGTTTATAGAGTTCAACCTTGGCTTCACTTGTTGGAGGAAGGACTATGAAATCCCCTTTGCCCACCTTTGAAGGCTCGGGGATATCCTGCCGCTTTCCCACATACCCAATGAATATGGTCTCCAGAGCGTCAACCGCGCGCAACAATGCTTCTTCCCGGTCTTCGCCAAAAGTAGCACCCGGATAATCAGGAAATGTGACCAGGATTGTCCCATTGTCATCCTTTTCTAACTTGACAGGATATTTGACTGCCATCGCCATCTCCTATTTCATGCCCAAATCCTTTTTTATTTTCTGCACAAGCCCTTTTCCCAAATCCTTCCCAGCGCCATGCATCGGGAGCACAGAAGTTCGATCGCCAAGCTGAATGTGGAGATGGCCGCCTTTGCCCGGAGTAAATTGACATCCTCGCTTCATCAACCATCGCTTGAACTCCGCGCTTGTCACAACAAGATAGTAAACAGAAATGTTGCTTTTGTCATTGGGAAAGGAGGCGAGTATCGGCAAACAGCGGGCATGGTGGCCTTGAGCGATAAAGCCGGCTCAGGTTGCGGATGGGCAGTTGGATGTGTTGCGGCGCCGCAGCAGCATAAGGTCTCGTGCCTACCATGGCCTGCGGCTGCTTTCAAGCGCAAGAACCAGAATGTTCTTCTCCTGCGAAATCGGATCTCGGCCTTGCCATCGCCGATTCGCCTGCTGTGCCTGTCGCTTCGGCATCACTTGATGGCATCGAATTCGTTCTTATTGATGAGGTTCAAGCCGGCTCCGCCCTGGCTGAGTATTACTTTTTTAAGGGTAAGGCTGTATCTCCCGCCGCCACGCAGATTATATGCGCTGCCCTTTGCGTAGACTTTTTTTCCCGTCCATGACGAAAGAGGCGTAGACCCGGTAAGCGCCTCCCTCCTTCAGGTGAAAGGTGCACGAGCCGCCGTCAGACACACCTTGGGCTCGCTCCATCAGGGTCCTGGTATCACCTTTCTCGAGGACGTATTTGACCTCTTCCAGGTCGTAGCCGGTTTCGTTTTTCACTGTGACGCTCAGCGCCGCCACCGTCAGAAACGGCGAACTCACTCCCAATCCCACAAAAAAGTTGAATAGAAGGGTTGCACCGACAATTGCCTTTCCCACGATATTTGTCATATTGCAGCTTCCTTCTGATAAGTGTTCCCTGCGTGATTCAGGCCAATGTTGCCACTCTTTTCAGCGAGAAGGTTATCACCAATCGATCGGAGCAAAGCGACCCTAGTGTTTGAGGTCAATCGCCTGTTCAGGCTGGCGCCTGCATCCTTGTTTCTAATCGTCGATTCGCCCTTGCGTACCTGCGGAGCTCATCGATCGGATTCCCGGGACTGATAAAGAGCAATCCTGTGCAGAACCTTCGCAACATAGGCAGAGGTCTCGCCACTCAGTTTAAGGGGGCCTGAGGCGGAAACCTCTCCGGGACCTGCATTGTAGGCGGCCGCCACACGACGGACATCTCCGCGGTATAAAGCCCACAGATTGGCCAGATAGCGGACGCCGCCATGGATGTTTTCCCTGGCATCGAAGGGGTCTCTCACACGGAGATCGGCGGCCGTGCCCGGCATCAGTTGCATCAGTCCCATGGCTCCTGCCGAACTGATGCGCAATGGCATAAAATCGGATTCCACCTCCGCGATGGCCAGGACCAGCCGAGGTGGAAGCTGGTACTGTCCGGCGGCCTGACGCAGCAGATGCCTGATTTCTCTTTCCGTCGGCTGGTTTTCTCCGGTTGTGCGATGCCGGGCCAGCGCAGCCAGTGCCCGTGATTTGTCCACCAGATGAAAGGGAGACAGGGGAAAAGCATCGCTTCTTCCGAAGTAACGCACCGCCAGATTGATTCCTACGACGAGAAGAAGGAGAGCAATAAACCCCGCCCGAGCCCAGCGCCGCTTCCAAAGCCGTTTGATCAAGCGGCTAAGAAGATTGAGCCTCTTGGGTGCGCGTCGTTTCATGCGTCTCCGCGAGCGCCGGCGCATACCCTCTCATCTTTCCCCTGAGCAAGTTGCCGATTTGGAAGGTTCCGGAAACGACGAAGGATCAATCACTTCCTTCAGAGACCCAACAACTGACAGGTTTTTTGGCTGACAGGTATTTCTATCCCGGAAGGGTTTGGGGCGCAAGCAGAAAAGCGGACGCCGGACAATGTATCGGATTGTCCTGCAAGCTTCCGAATAAATGATATAAAATAAAAAGCGATGATTGTCGGTGCGCTGCCCGCCCGAAGCAGCGCCAAACCAAGGGTACCTAAAAAAAAATGACAATGCGACGGATTGTGATCAACGTGCCAGAAAAGATCCTGTTAGCAGAGAAGACAGACGAAGCGGCCTTCGCCCGCGAGTTGCGTATGTTGGCTGCCGCCAAACTGTACGAACTAGGACGTCTCTCGTCTGGCCGAGCTGCTGAACTCGCCGGCATGCCGCGAATCGAATTTCTCCTGGCCCTAGGTAGGTACAAGGTCTTCCCATTTGAAGCCGAGTTGCGCGATCTGCCGTGTGTACGCGTGCATACGCGGCGGCTCGGTGGCTTGAGCTATCGACGGACAGCTAGCCGGAAAAGATCAATCCCAGTGAGATTCTAACATCCACCGCGAAGGCGCGAAGATGCAAAGAATCCCTGGGAACTTCCTCTCAAACCAAGGCAGGAATCGCGGGCAGATGGTAACGGGAGTCAAGTGCACACCCCTATTGTCCAAATAGGGAAGCGTCCCCTATTCTCAGAGCCCTAACGGGGCAGCAGGCCGACTCGACACAGAATGCGGTACAGCAGGTAGTGCCGGATTCGGGCAACTTGATCCGCGACGCGATGCAGCTCGGCGTCGGTCTTGTCCAGAGTTTCGTTGGTCTGTTTCAGCAGCGCATCCCTGTCGGCCACCCGCTCCTCCAGGCCTCTCGCCCAGCGCCCGCGATCGTCAAACTCGACACGCAACCGCTCATACTCCTCCTGCTGCCGCCGGATGTACTCGTCGCGCTCCCCGATGATCCGGCCGCGCAGCCCGATTTCCTGGCCGCGCCGCTCGATTTCCTGGCCGCGCAGCTCGATTTGCTGGCGCATCTGTTCCTGATGCTCCTGCAGAGCCACGATGGTCTGGTCACGCATCTCAAGCTCCGCCTCGTAACGGTCAATGGCTTGACGCAGAGTCTCGTCCCTTTGCTTTATCGTTTCCTCAAGATCTTTTCCCCAATTGCCCAGTTTATGGATTTCGTCGTTTAGCCTGCTGATTTCGCCGATTGAGTCCTGCAGCCTTCGCTCCCATTCCAGAAGCAGATTGTCTGTTAAATCCAGGTAGGCCGAGCCATCGGGCAGCGGCTCGCTCAGCTCTTGATGGCTGCAGATTGCAAGGAAGTACATGGGCTCGACTATCGGTCCACAGTTGTCCGGCATCGGACTTGTGATGATTTGGTGCAAATCCGCGTCCGTGGCGTCGCTTGTGATGAGAGATCCTGCCCGCACTTGCTGGAACAGCAGCCGCACTCTTGGGAAGTAACGCCCGACCAGCGAGAGGAAATCATCGCGGTAGAACTCGTGCACGTGAAATGGATTGCTGTACCCCCGCGCGTCGGAGTAGGAGGCTTTGTTTGGTGTAGATATGAGCGCAATGCCTTCCGGGCTGCAGACGCGCGCAATTTCACGGACCAAACCTTCCTGATCTTCCAGGTGTTCCAGGACCTCCATCGCGATGGCCAATCCCACGGATGCCGAGCGCAAAGGCATCCGGGTGGCGTCTGCCTGGAAAAACGTCAGATTCGATTCGCTCCAGGCGCCGCGCGCAAACCGGATTGCGCCCTCGTCGATATCCATCGCATAAACGAGGCGCGCGCATCGCGCCAGCAGAGCAGCCCCATAACCGGCTCCAGTCGCCACGTCCAGCACCCGCTTCCCGCGCGCCCATGGGGCCGCAAAAAGGTAGCGGTGCAGGTGCTCGTAAGCTATCTGCGCTCCTCCCTTCCCGGGGATGAAGCGTTCACCGGTGAATTCCGGAGTACTCATCGGGCCTCCTTTCCCGGCACCAGGCGCACCGAGCTCAGCGCCAGCCAGTCACTGGTCAGGTCTCCCTGAGGTCCAGCGGAGGCCTCTATCTCGACCTGCGAATCCCGCGCCTTTCCGAGAATAAGCGGAACGCTGACCGGAACCCAGTCCCGATCCTCAGCCCGGCGCCCCGCGTCGAAATAACGGCCGTAGACCTTCCTGCGCTCACCTCGCTCCGTCAGATAGATGTCCATTTGAATCCCATCGCCGGTGTTGAAAACCTGGGTGCACAAGGCCTCCAGAAAATAGCTGCCCTCGATCCCGCCAATCTCCGCTTTAGCGGTGACGGGGGCTATAAGGAGCATGGTATCTCTGCGCTCGCCTTTCCGCACAACCGGGTAGTGGGGATCGAAGGTTCCCGTGCCCGACCCTTTGAGTCGGGCGCCCGGCGCGAAAAAGCGCGAGGTCAGATCAAGGAAAGAGGGATGCTGCTTCCCCTGTATCGGCGACTTGGCGATACAGCCACCCGTTAAAGCGAGAACCAACAAGGAAACCACCAAGACACCAAGAGCACCAAGAACACTATGATTTGAGTGTAATTTCCTCTTCGTGTTCTTGGTGCTCTTGGTGTCTTGGTGGTTTCCTTTGTAAAGATCAGGAAGATTCATAAAGAATTCCGCGATGTACTTCACCCCATCCTCACTCGGGTCGGCGGAGAAACCCTTCCGCAAAAGCTCCCGTGCCGACCGAGTCCTTATCCGTACTCTGATAGACAAGCTCGAGCGACTCCACTCCCTGCTCCCTGCCCTGCAATAAAAACCGCACGTGGAACCACGCGCGGTCCTCCTTCCGCATGCCTGGTTTCAATGTCCTGCTGAAATTGCTCAGGATCTTGCCTCCCGAGCCGAGCTCTCGAATCGAAAATGTGAAAGTGGAGTCGGATCCCTCGGTGTATGCATCCGGTCCCACGCCACAAGCCATCTCGAGAACAAGCGGTTCTGGCTCGGTCCACGGATAGATAATGCTCGTTCCCGGCTTGGCGAGTATGGCGAGAGGGTTTTTCTCCTGAATCAACAGATACCCCGGCCAAGGCCTTACAGACGCCGAGCTCACCACGCGGCTCCAGGGAAGCCTTTCCACCAGAAAACTGACCTGGCGGATCTCCACCTCCTCGAGCGTCCGGCGCGAGAAAGAAAACGGTATCAGGCCCCAGCCCGTGGAATAGAATCCTGCCTTAGTCTGCCAATCGAGCGTGCGCAGCGGCGTCGCCAGGTCATAAGTAAGGGCCTGCAGCGGCATGGTCATCGTGCGCAGATCCGCGGGGATGTCATAAGGGAGCGCAAGCTTAGGCAGTGCGAGGAAGCTGCCGCCGCGGACTCGCGATTCGTCCACAGGCAGCTGCCGTGCGCCGCTCCGGCTGAAATAGTAGCGGAAGCCCCATTCTCCCACATAGTAGGAAGTCATGCCGTTCGTGATCCGCGAGAACTCATAGGCGGCACGGGGATAGATGCGGGCAAATTCCTGATCCGCATGGGAGAGAGCCATGCCCCACGCCAGCGATAGAACAAGGCTGCCGCTCGCGAGCATGGCAGAGTTGAGGAGTGGACGGGAAGGTAATCGATACTCCGACACCTCCGACACCTCCAACTGGCGAAAGAAGCAGATCATCACAGGAGGGACGAGGGGTAGTATGTATCGGGCGGACCCTTCGGTAAACAGCAAAACACAGTAAGCAAGCACGCCGAAGTACCACAGCCCCAGGAACTGCGCCTCAGGAGGCACGACGCCCAGCGCCTTTTCCCCCTCCCGGAAGGAGTCGACGAAAAACGCGGCCATTCGCCAGATAACGAAAACGCCGGCCGCCAAGCCAACGACGAAAATGACCTTGTCCGTGAATCGATAATCCGGGATCCGGAGTTGGCAGATGTAAACCCCGGCCAGCGCAGCGAGCGCCAGAAATCGCCCCCTCAGGCCACGGCCGAAAACATAGAGAAAGAAGAAAGGAAACAAAACCAACCAGCCCTGATACTCGAGAATGGCGAGCAGCTTGGTCCACAGCATGGCGAGCGTGCCGGCGTGCCGCGACTGAATGTAGCCCATGGTGTCCATGAGCAGCCAGCGATGGTAATGAAAGTAGTTCATCACGAACCACGCAGCCATCGCCAGTGGCGCAGGCAGCAGAAAGCACCAGCCCTTGAGTCCCGCTTTCTTCCTCAGTTGATAAGCGCCGAGCAAGGGAGTGAGGGCAATGGACTGGTAGCTGGCGAACATCGCGGCAAACTGGAACAATGAGCTTGCCGCATAGAGGGCGGTGCTCCTGCGATCGGTCGCCCAGAGAAAACAGGCGATCGCGGCCAGCCAGAAGGCCAGCGTAGGCACGTCGGTCATGAGCGTGTGCTGCATGACGAGGAACAACGGACAGCAGGCCAGCACCATAGAAGGCCACAGCGGCCTTTCGAGAAAACGCGCCGCCACAAAATAGAACGCCAGTACCCCCAGGATTGGGAAGACCAGAGAGCACATGTGGTAGATCCACTCCCTGCCCGCGCCCTCCCCGAAGAGATGCTGAAGAAGAGTCAGAAAGTAGGTCTGAAAGGGGGGATGCGAGTGAGATCCCATGTCTGGAAGGTAATGCCCTTCGAAGACGTACGGAGTGTCGTTCGGATAGAGCGGCCTGACCCGGGCATTGCGAGCCATGTCCATATAGAAGTTGTCGTCCATATGGAAAGGGTAGTTGAGAAAGGGCACCGCGCAGACAGCGACCGTCACAAGCAGGATCGCTAGATCCCTGTGAACCTGGTAGCTCCTCAGCGTTGGATTTTGAATGAAAGGACGCATGTCGACCTAACCCGCGGCTTTCTCTTCGCGCTTGATGAAATACAGCCGGACGTAATCGCCGTTGGGCAACGGGTAGAGCTCAATCAGACGGAAAATCTCATGTTCATCCACGATGATCTGATTCAGAGCTCTGGCTGCGGATGTTGTCCACGGCATGCCCTGCTCTCCCTCGGTCATTAATACGTAGTTATAGGCATCGAAGGAGCGAATTCCATCGGCAGCCGACTGCGGATGATCCACGCGTATCCGCATTCCTGCGAGTTTGGCCATGAGATCGAAGTTGGCTGCATTGAAATGTGGAAGATCCGGAACGACGGCCAGGGATACCGGTTCCTTGTTTTTCGCAGCATACTGGGCTATACCGCGAAGAATCACAGCCTGCTTCCAGTCCTCACGGCGCGGCCGTCCGAGTATATTGAAATAGTCCTGCAAATAGAGGTTCCAGTCCCAACGAAGCGACCCCTGATATCCCTTCGCGAGCACGACCCGCTGAGGCAGCCAGGAAATTCCGAAATTCGCTGCATAGGCCTGAAGACAAAGCGCAGCGACAATAAGCGTCTTTGCCGTGCGCGTACGCCAGTTGTCTCGCCAGGACTGCATCCAGGCCGCAGGAAAAATCGCGAAAAGTCCAAGCAGAGGCATCGTAAACCGCGGATCCTTGGTGCGCAGCAGCGTCATGGAAATCCAGCCGCCAATGATCGCCACGGCCAGAAAACGCCCGTTGTTGAGCGCTTTTTTCCTGCAGACGAGGAAGCAGGAAAGGCAAACCAAAACGAAAAGAAATCCGAATAGTTGGTATCCCTCGAGCAGGCGCAGGTAATAGATCACGGACTGGAAGGAAAAGACCGCCGGTTCTCCTTCTCTCGCACCGATCTGCGCATTTTCGCCGAAATACCGGATCAGCCTGGAAACGTTGGGAACATACCAGAAACCGGAGACAACGCCCGCCACAATGAGCGAATCCGCCAAATGTATGCTTCTTTCCGGCTGCCGCCAGACCTTGTACTCGAGGCAGACATAGAGAAGAGGAAAGATGAGGAACGCGACAAAAATCCACTTGGTCAGCAGACCCAGAGCAAGGGCCCCTCCCAAGAGGAGGCTCGCGGAATGGGATTCGAAGCCACGCGTGCGCCGAAGCAGGACGAGACTGACGGCAACCCACGCCGACAGCCAGTAGTCCAGAACTGTTTCCCGGGACAGCCAGATGAGGTACGGGATCAGGGCCGTGAATATGCACGCCCATCTCGCGGTTGCCGCACCGCCCAGATCCAATGCAAGTTCGTAAATGGCCCAAAACAGGAGTAGAGTTGCCGGGAGGTTTGCGAGGATCGCAACGTGTGGGCCGGGATGAAAAACGAAAAAGCAGAAAGCAATGACAAGGTGAACAAAGGGAGGGTAGTTCTCGGACAAACCCCAGGGAGGAAGCACTCCGCGCGGTGTTACGGCGCCCCCAGTAAGGTATCTCAGCGCATAGCCCTGATGCATGGCTATGTCCCACACGGGGGGCCGCGTGTCGCGCATCAGCCATAGGCCGTTGACAGCCCAGAGTGCGGCCGCCAGGAGACAGACGATAAGCAGCCCGCGTCTATTTGAGCTCACTTGCATTTTGTCCTGCAGCAATCATCCTTCCTTGGTTGCTCGGATCTGAAATCCAAGCGAATGGTTTTTCTCTCTGTCCAAGCCATCCATGAAGTACAAGACGAGAGGAATCAACAAGCCGAAAAAGGGCGCCAGCAGCGCAAAGAGAATCCAGCGCCAGCTCCCCTGGAAAAAACTCAGGAGGCTGACTGAACGGCGCGCGCACACCCAGAAGAAGCCTCCCAACGGCCTGAGCAGCTCGATTCGAAAGGGCAGAGATTCGAACAGGAGGCGGACACCATAGCGCGTGAAACGAAAGTAGTCGTGCGGAGCCTGATGCTCTTCCCAGAGGAAGGGGACAACCATGCGCAAAGATCCCCTGCTCTTGAGAACACGGGCAAACTCCTGCAAGACCTGCCGGGGATTCCGCGTGTGTTCCAGGACGACCATGCAGAGAACATAGTCCACGCAACCGGTGCGCAAAGGGAGTCTCTCCAGATCTCCTCGAATATCGAGATTGGAGTAATCCCACGAGGGATCGCCGGTGCCGATATCGAGCGCAACGTACCTGCCACGAACAAACTGCTTTCGCTGGCACGCCTCGCCCGCACCGGCATCGAGAACAATTTGGCTGTCACCTGCGCCATCCGCCACCGCAGATACCTCGGTGCGGATGATGCGCTCCACGGGATCCAGCCAGCCGAGCAGGAATCGCGGCAGCACTTTTTCGGCCAGCGTTTTGATACGTGGGTTAAGCAAGAAGACCTCGCCCCATTTCGGATTGCGGATTGCGGATTGCGAATTGACCGAAGAGCGCAGCTAGGTGCAACCTCGTTCCAGACCTCGGGCGAATTCCTATCCCGATAGCCCTGGAGCGGCAAAGCCGCAACCCAAAAAACCTCACCGCAGAGGCGCAGAGAAACGCAGAGGAATAACTGGACACAGATGAACGCTGACCCACACGGATCTGACGGGCTTCTGCTTCCACTGCATGGGCTAGCGCTTCGCGCTGCGACGTCTTTTCCCTGGTTCCGCGGGAAAGCGCGCTCGGGTTCCAATTCTGATTCGGCGCATTGAAGGGAGCGCGTTTTCCCGGCGGAACCTGGGAAAAGACGTCTGCCGGAGGCAGCCCATACAGTGGAAGCAAAAGCTCGCCGAACCTATCTACTGTGGAGGATCTGTGTGAGTCAATGTTCATCCGTGTCCCATTGTTTCTTTGCGTGCTCGGCGCCTCGGCGGTGAAAAAACCCTTTCCCGCTAGCGAAGGATTAGCTTCTAAGTAGTACGTGGCCTTCAATCCCCAATCCGCACTTCGTAATCCGCAATCTGAATGTTCATCGACGCGAGCGTTTCACGGAAACCTCGTTCCAGCGATCTGTAAGTATACCCGAGCTCCGCTACTCCCGACCCGTCTTTGCCGAGCTCGCTGCGCACAAGAGCGCGAATTTCGTAGCCCTCGTCCCGAAACGCGCGCATAGGCTCACTCCCCAGGAATCCCGTCCCGCCGGTGAGAAAAATCGTTTTGAAACTCATGCATCAGTCCCGGATAGCAAGTTCCCGCGCAGAAATGCGATAGGCGCAGAGCAGCCGGTAAAACTCCGCGTTTCCGATCTTCCTGCTTCTGAAAACCTCTCGTCGCTTTTGCAGGATCTTGAAGATCCCCGCGAAGGCGGACAGGTAGGCGCGAATCGTGGCGACCAGCAGGCTCCAGGCGCTGTGTTCGCGGGCGACTCCGCCGGCCAATCCCCTTTTCGAAAACATGCTGAGAACGTGCCAGAAGAATCGCCACAGCGTCAGCAGGGGCGAGAGCAGAAGCAGGGGCCAGGGAAGAGTTTTGACCGCAACCCAAAACCGGTTCCGTTCCACCAGAAAGGCTTTCTCGGGAGAGTACTTGCCCAGGCTTCCCGAATGCCGGTGGTATACTCTGGCAGCCGGTGCATAAGCGCATTTCCATCCCTGCCAGCGCGCCCGAAGCCCCAAGTCTGCATCATCTCCGTACGCGAAAAACTGCTCGTCAAAAAGACCAACGGCATCAAGCATGTAACGGCGGTATAGCGCAGCGCATCCATCCGGGAAAAAAATCTCTCCGGGCTCATCGAACTGGCCGCAGTCAAGGTCGCCGGCTCCGCGGCCGCGGTTGAGCCCGTCCGGGTAGAGCAGATGCCCGGCCTTGTCGATAACGTTTCGCCTGTCGTAGAAGAGAATCTTCGAGGCAACCATCCCCACCCCAGGATCACTCGACTGAGCAACCATCTCACTCAGCCAGTTGGATTCCGCAACGGCATCGTTGTTCAGAAGGGCCACGTACTCTCCGAGAGACGCGCGGATGCCGGCGTTCACCCCGCCGGCGAAGCCGATGTTGCGGGGAATTTCCACCAACAAAAGCCTTCCGGCCATGTTTTCGCGCAGCCACTTGCGGGAACCGTCGGTCGAACCGTTGTCGACGACCACCAGCTCCTTGGAGGGATAGGACTGCCGCAAGGCCGATTCCACGCATTCGCCGAGGTAGGCCATACCATTCCAGTTGACAACGATGATGGAAACCAAATCGGGGATGGCAGTCACGGCAAAGAGTATCTCTGTGATCTCTGTGTTTTCTGAGTAAAAACGGACTGGCACCCAATTATCGCAAAAAACGATGAATGACGCATGACGAATGAGAATTGCTGTGTACCCACTCAGTTACGCGCGGGGAACAGGTCCCGTCCGGCGGCCGGGACCTACTTCACCTCGCAGACGCGGCCTAGGACTGGGCATTGAAGTAGGCGCCGGCGGCCCGACGGCGCTCTTGCCGGGCCTAACTGAGGCATTACATTGCTGTCGAGGTATTCCTCATCGACCGCTCCCGCCTGCAGTATCGTGTCTGTTCCCTTCTTCATTCGCGGCTGTAAGCCGGAGGATCGTGATCACCTTGCGGTTTTTCTTCAGCGGAAAATCGTTTCGTGATAATACTTGCTGACAATTTCCGGCAGAGTCTTAGCAAAGATCCGGAAATGGATCAAGCCAAGCCGCTGCAATACAAAGCGCAAGAGCACGCCCAACGTCTTCAACCCATAAATCGTGCTTACGCGGAAGTTGACACTGGAGGCCTCCGGGAAATAGCGGGCCTGCACAGGAATCTCCGCAATGTGGAACCGAAGGAATGCCGCCTGGGCGATCATCTGCGAGTCGAAGACGAAATCATCGGAATTCAGAAGGAACGGAACGGTTACCAACAGCTTGCGACTATAAGCGCGAAAGCCGCTGTGGCAATCGGTAAGATGCGTGCCGAACACCAGGTTTTCGAAAGTCGTGAGAGCGCGATTCGCTGTGTACTTCCAAATGGGCATGCCACCCTGGAGCGCGCGGCCATTGAGAATTCTGGACCCCATGACCATGTCGGCCTTTCCATCCAATATGGGCTGAACAAGCTCGGGCACCAGTCGAGAATCATACTGGTGATCGGGATGGAGCATGACAACGGCATCTGCACCGTCTTTGAGCGCTTCGAGATAGCAGGTTTTTTGATTCCCTCCGTATCCCCGGTTTTGGACGTGTATGACTACCGACAGACCCAGGGCATGTGCCACTTCAACCGTCTGATCCTGGCTGACATCGTCGACGAGAATGATCTTTGAGATCTTCTCCTTGGGAATGTCGACGTAGGTTTTCTCGAGTGTCTTCGCGGCATTGTACGCGGGCAGGACGACCACTATTCTTGGCTGCGGTTTCATTAGGATCAAATATGGTAAAGCTCGTGTTTGTAGAGAGCAGCGCGGCTGCGAAACCAGTTTATGGTTTTTTCCATGCCCGCAGCCAGCGGTACTTTGGGCTCCCATCCGAGAACTTCCCGGGCGCGCTGATTGGAAGCGTAAAGTCGCATGACCTCACTTGCCTCGGGGCGTTTCCTTTGACTTTCCACCACAACCCTCAGTTTTTTCCCAAGAATCCGGCCGGCAAAATTAACCAGATCTGCAACCGAGATCTCATTCTGGCAGCCAAGCTGTATGGTTTGCCCTTCGGCTCCCGAAGCCGTAACCGCGGCGGCAAAGCCTCTCGCAGTGTCCTTTACGTAAGTCAGATCTCTGCGCGGCGAAAGGCTGCCGAGACGCACCGTGGTAGACCGGAGGGCTTGCGTGATGATCGTGGGAATCACGGCCCGAGGAGACTGCCGCGGCCCGTAGGTATTGAAAGGTCTGAGTATGACCACAGGCAAGCCGTAGGCACGATGAAAGCTCTCAGCAAGCTTGTCGCTGCCGACTTTGGAGGCTGCGTAAGGCGACTGCGGACAGAGCGGATGGCTCTCGTCCATCGGCACATACTGTGCGGTTCCATATACCTCGCTCGTGGAAGTCTGGACTATCCGGCCGACCTCAAACTCCAGGCATGCCTGAAGAACGTTCAGCGAGCCAAGCACATTCGTGCTCACCACGTCAGCCGGATTGACGTAGGAATAAGGTATTCCTATCAATGCACCCAGATGAAAGACGTATCTGCAACCCTTTACCGCTTTTCGTACGGCTGCAGCGTCGCGCAGATCGCCGACTACCACCTCAATGTCGCGGAGCTTGTTCCTGTCGAGATCCTCGAGCATTCCCCAGTCATTTCTCGAATTGTAGTGAACGAAGGCCCGCACGGAAGCCCCTTCCGCAAGACACAGCTCGCAGAGGTGGCTGCCGATAAAGCCGCCCGCGCCCGTAACCAGCACCCGCGCATTTGAGAGTTTGCTTTTCATCTAAATCATGCCGTGAGGATCAGGCCTCCCGCTCACGCTGCTGCTGCAAAGCTGCGTCAGCCCAAGGGCCTGCCACAGAATAACATTTGCTCTTTGGCGCGAGCGCCGGGCGGGCAGATGCGAGGCGCCGCGACGCAGGCGATGTCGGTGTGCATCGTCGAGGAGCGGCAACGAAGCAGATTCCCGCCCGCCGCCGCGCCCCCTCGGGCTGCGGCCCGCAGGCCCGCTGGCTTTGTTGCTCGCTCCTTACATACCGCCCCGGGTATGCTCGTCGCTCGCGCCTCGCCAGCGGGCCTGGGGGCCAGCAGCAAAGAGTAAATGTTATTCTGTGGCAGGCCCTAACCCTCTGTCTCATCATAGAGCTTCTTGTATTTGCTCGATTTGGCAATATCGCCAAGCCTGTTAAACATATCCATCAAGAGGAAGTAGCACCTGCGCAGCCCCTCTTTGTCTTTGGCCTTGGAAAGGTAGGGAATGGCGCGCTCGCCGAGAGCTGCAGCGTCAGCAAACTTCATGCTGTAGGCCATGCGATCTGCGATCAGGTACAACGCCCACCCGGTGTTGCGGTCGTCACCCTGCTCCTCAAACATCTTCTCAGCTTTCTCCATAAGCCGAATCGGCTCCTGCCGAAGTGGCTCGGGTACGGCTGGAACAATCCGGATCTGCGCCAGTCCCTGCATCAGGATTGCCCGCGCCTCCACGTTTGACTTTGAAGCAGCTTTGCCCTGCACCTCAGCGCGCTTGAATGCGTCGATGGCGGAAGCCGCCCGATCGAGTTGGAGAAGCACGTCACCCAGATTCAAGTTGTAGGAAGCTGCTCGCAGATTATCCTTTTGCGACTCGGCGATCTGCCGGGCAGTTTCGAATTCCTTTGCAGATTCTTCCAGCTTCTGCTGAAAGCGGAGCGCGTACCCGAGATTGTTCCGCACTCCCGCTTCGAGCACGGGATCCTTGAGCTGCTTGCTCATCTCCAATGCCTGCTTCAGAATCCCTTCCGCCTTTGCATATTCCTTCTTGTCGTTCAGCTCGATGCCTTGCAGGCGGAGTTTTCGGCCTTTCAAAGCGTCACGCGATAAGTCCTTCCCTTTTTTCACCCTCGCCCACTCGTCGACGAACCTTTCCGCCGCCTCCAGGGTAGCTCCTGCTTGGGCGATTTGCCGGTCCGTGATTTTGAGATCGACCATTGCCAGAAGCTCCTTAAGGGTGTCCTGTGGGCCGTTCGGCGTCTTCGCGGCAAGGCGGAAAGCCTCGGCAACTTTCCCCTGCAACACAAGCTCTTGCGCGCTGGGAGACCGTTTAGCCGCCTGGGCCTTGGCCGTCTTCTGCTGGGAGACGGCTGGACCGGACAACATGGTCAGAACTACTATCCACGCTAAGTACCGCTTCATAGGGCATCGCTCCGAAATAATGATGAACTGTGATTATATCCCATCCTGGCGAAAAGCCTCGCAGCATCCACGCAATGAATGAGATTTCTGATTGGCGATTGAAGATTGGCCATTGACAATTTGAAAAACGACGAAAGTAAATCGTCAATTTGCGTAATGCGTTAGAAGCTGTGAAAAAATCGGGGACATTCCGAATTTCCAGCTTTCCTCCGCTGAATAGAAAAGATCAACTGCTGGTTGATCCGTCCGATTCAGCTAAGCAAGTCGGGAAATTCGGAATGTCCCCGATTTTCTCCGCCAATCCACCCAAGACTAACGCATTACCAAGTTGCACTTTGCCGCCTTCGCACTGAATGAATCAGCTATTGCTGGCGCATCTGCAAGCCACGGGACGTAATCTGTTCCAGCAACTGCCGGGCCTGCGGATTGGCCGGATCCCGGGCGAGGACTTCCCGCAGGACGGAAATCCCCTCCGCGCCGCGGTCCGTTCGCGCCAGGAGCAGGGCTAGGGAGATACGCGCGCTCATGAACCCGGAATCCAGCTGGATTGCTTTCCGGTACTCCTGCTCTGCCGACGCAAGATCCTTTTTGAAGAACAGGACATTGCCAAGATCCAAATGAGCCAAGGCATTTTCGGGCATGGAGGTCAAGGCTTGCCTGAGCAGTTTTTCAGCTGTGGCGTAGTCTCCCAGCCTACCCTTCAGCGTTCCCAGCCTAAGACTAGCATCCGGTAGATCGGGCATCACGCCAAGCGCTTTCTGCGCATATTCCGCCGCGGCCTGCAGATGACCCATTCCGTTTTCTGATTCACAAAGTCCAAGATAAACCCTTGCGCGGTCCAGGGGAACATATGCGAAGACCTTGTAAGTTGCGTCCAGGGCGGATTGTAGCTGCGCTCGAGCCTCAGGGTAATTCCTCTGACTCAGTAGAAGCACACCCCAGTTGTAGTTCATTTGAACGGCGTTGGGAGAAGCCGCCACGGTCGTCCGGTAGAACGATGGTTCATCTTTCCAAACGGGATTCCTTTGTATCGTGAGGAAGGCCAGTGCCAGAACCAGCAGCGCACACAAGGCCATCCCAGCCTTCTTCTTTCCGAGGTAACGCTCGATCAGAGAAGCAACCAAGAGGCAAAATCCCATCGACGGAAGGTAGAGATACCGCTCTGTATATTTGTTGTCCCCGACACCGCCGAGGTAGAGAATCGGGATAAGAGTTAGGACGGTCATCAGCACGAGGAAAAGCGATCTCCTGTCGTTTCGCAAGTACTTGAACACAAGCCCGGTCCCAGCTGCCAGAAGAGCAAATGGCAGCAGCCAGTCCTTGACCGAAAGCCGAGAGAAAGGCAGAAAAACGTGATAGGCGCTCTGCGTAACCGGCATCAGAAGGTCCTGGATGTAGTGCCCGACGAAGTAGGTCATGGTCAGCAAATTGTCCGTGAGGCTCAGGGGTACACGCGTTTTCGAAAACACACCCAGAGCATGGATCCGAAGGACGACATAGACCGCCAGGACCGCGAGAAATGGCAACAGACGCTTGAGCCTGTCGAGCGGGCGCAAGCCCCGCTCCTCCGTGCCGCAGGCGAAGTCCAAAAGGAGGATGACCAACGGCAACGTCAGTGCCATCTCTTTGTAAAGCAGCGACAGAAAGAACGAGATCAGCGTAATGGTCCACCAGTATGCAGTGGGTCCCTTCCTCTCGCGCAGGCGAACGAAAGCGCCCAGAGAAAGAAAATAAAACAGACCGCAACCCACATCCGTGATCCCTGCAACCCAGCTTACACTCTCCGTGTGCATCGGATGGACCGCGAAAAGCAGGGCGCCCCAAAACGCCGCGGCCGGACTCCTCAGGAAAGCTGCGCCCACAAAACAAACCGTCAGACTCGTCAGAACATGAAGAATGATACTGATCCAGTGATAAGGGGCGGGAGACAGCCCGCCCAGGGCATAACCGATCATGTACGTGAGCGTATGCATAGGGCGGAAGTAGTTCGTGTAGTATTGAGGACCTCGAAATGCCCAGAAGTTCTCGGTGAATGCTTTGCCGAGGTTTGCGAAACTGCGAATGCGCGGATTCAGGCTGATCTGGACGTTATCGTCCCAGATAAACCCGTACCCCGTTGTCTGGATATAGCACAGAAGAGCGACCACGCCGATGACAGCGAAATGCCACCACTCCAGTTGATCCATGCTCCACCACGTGCTGTGGCGATCATTGAATCGTGTCGATTTCCGCTTCTCTCCTGTGGTTTCCATCCTCTTCCTTATACGCCACTCCTGTCGCAATCGGCGACCTTTTACATTCATCGCACCTTAGCGCGGCCCGGCGGCCGCAACCAATCGCCTTTGCGTTCTTGGTGTCCTTGGTGTCTTGGTGGTGAGGCTTTTAGAAGCACACCACCAAGACACAAAGAATACCAGGATTCACCAAGAACTCCGCTAGAGCGGAAAGACTCTACGCGGTAGTAGCACCCAGGGCACGATGGCAGCAATGCGACTTCTGGCGGCGCCGTGATCCCTCCGTCTCTTTGAGTATTAGGCCGGCCTGGCTTGCGCCCACAGGGTACCACCAAAGCCTAGGGCGCTTTCCAGCCAGGCAAAGGGAAGGGCCGTCAGGACAAGCGCAAAATAGAGGATCTCCGTGAGCGCTCTTGAGATCGCGCCGGCCCTGGGCTTGCGTGCTTTGCGTCCGATCGGATCCAGCCTAGGGGCAAGGCTCGAGGCCAGCGAGGCGGGATTGTCGCGCAGCGAGAACCGGGTAACCGCTTTCCCTTCGAGCCCCGCTTTCCTTAGGAGATGGTTGAGGCCTTCCGGAGTGAAGTTGATGATGTGCCTGGGAACGTCCAGTCCGTACCACCGCGTACCGAAGAGGCGAGCCTGGAGCGAGCTCACGTTGGGTACCTGAATGATCAGGCTCCCTCCGGGTTTCAAATGCTCAGCCGCAAAAACCAGGGCTCCTCTGGGATCCGTCAGATGCTCCAGCACATGAAACATGGTAATGAAATCGAAACTGTATCCTTCCCAGATTTTGCTGTCGGTACCCCCTTGCCGCACGTCGAGACCGTACTGTCGCTGCGCAATCGCGGCCGCCTGAGCTGAAAGATCCAGGCCGTGCGCCACGAAGCCTCTTCGGCGCGCGAGGTGCAGAAACGCGCCGCTGCCGCAGCCGATGTCCAGCAGCATCCGGCCTGGGCCTTGCGCTTGGCGTGCGCAGTGCTCGAGAAAGCGCACATGATCCATCAAAACGAATTCACGATAGTTTTTTTCCAACACGGCTATGGTATGTGCGATTCGAGTGAAAGGCTGCCGATCCTCCTCCCACCAGTAGCTCTCCGGATAGAAACTCGCTATGGCGGAGTCGCAGGGCATCGGATGCTGAAAAACACACCCGCAGGACGAGCATCGGAAGAGCCTGAAATCCCCGGAAGCGAAACCGAAAAGCCGGTCAGAACCCTCTGCAAAAAACCGTGGACCACCATGCAGGCAGATTGGGCAGGAAGGTTCAGGTCCCGGCGCAGGAAGAGTCCCGTGCGTTGTGACTGCCGATTCAGATCTCAAACCTGCCCCTCCAAGTCCCGGGGCGAACCGGCAAGCGGGGTAGCTTTCCGCCGCCAAGCAAACCGCTTGCGCACGAGAAAAAGCAGATTTCGTAAGCCGTCCTTCCAGGGCTGCAGTTTGATCTCTCCCATCCGGTTCGAGTAGTCGATGTAGATCTCTTTAAATCCTATATTCTGCCTGCGTATGGCCTCGATCTTGATCTCCTCGCTGAAAGCCATCCCATCGCTCACCAAGTCCATGCGGCTGAGGCTTTCACGCTCGAAGACCCACATGCCGGACTGAGAGTCCCGCACCCAACGAAAGTAGAGAATCGACATAATGAGGCTGAGGACCTTGTTTCCTGCCCAGTGCTTAAAGGACATGGCCCGCCGGTTCTTGAGAGGGAAACGCGACGCCGACAAAAACCGGACACTTGAGCGAAGGAATACCTCGAGAAGGTAGGAGATACCATCCACCGGATACGAGTGGTCGCCATCCAGGGTTACGACAATCTCACCCTTGGCTTCGATTAGACCCGTCTTATAGGCCCGGCCATATCCGCGGATTTTTTCGTGGATCACCGTGGCGCCGTGCGATCGCGCCACTTCGGCGGTTCGGTCGGTGGAATCGTTGTCGACGACGATTACCTCATCGACAAATGCAGGCATGCGAGAAAGAACTTCGACAATTCCCTTCTCTTCGTTGAGGCAAGGTATGACAACTGTAACAGTGCGATTCCGGTACACAAGGACCGATGATAACATCCCAGAGAAAAGGGAGACATTCCGATTTTCCGGTTTTGCGCAATGCGTTAGTCTTGGGCGAATTGGCGGAGATACTTTGTGGGTCTTCGTGTCTTTGCGTCTTAGAGTCGCTTTTAAAACCTCACCACAAAGACGCAAAGACTCAAAGAACCACCAGAGTTTCCTCCCGAGACTAAGGGCTCGCGCAAGAATTAATTGGCATTTTGGCGCGAGCGCCGGGTGGGCAGATGCGAGGCGCCGCGACGCAGGCGATGTCGGTGTACATC
>Ga0315277_10001964_pt1 | contig 29059 bp, 19 predicted proteins | sample YL17G05_15_MG_FD_203695 | JGI IMG/M metagenome (GOLD analysis project Ga0315277, IMG submission 203695) | Sediment microbial communities from Yellowstone Lake, YNP, Wyoming, USA - YL17G05_15 | ecosystem: Environmental > Aquatic > Freshwater > Lake > Sediment | place: USA: Wyoming | collected... | reverse complement strand
TCGTATCAAATCCTCTACAGTTCTATTCAAAGCATCCAGTTCTTGACTTAACACATTAATATCAATATGTACATTTTCAGGTATTTGCTTCTTAAGATCATTTATTTTAGTATCGTACTCTTCAATACCCACTTGTGCATTTAAAATCTGAGTATTAATATTTTTTAGAGCAAGAATCAGGTCATCATTGAGCTTTTTATATGTTTCTTCTGCAATTTCCATTTTAGTGTGCAATTCTACATATTTATCTAGTTTATCTTTATTAGACTTAATCTCTTCTTGAGTCTGCATAACTTCAGCTGAATAGAAATCTATTTCTTTTTGAATAGTATTTCTTGTTTTTTCAAGAGTTTCCTTAATCTGAAGTAATTGAACACTTTTCTCTGAAGTATCAGCTAAAAGTTTTTCAATATGTTCCTTCGTCACAGGTTGTTTACACTGATTACAAATTCCTTCAGATAGATTTGTTTTATTTTTCTCTAGTAAGCTAAGTTCAGCATTATTATATGCTATTTCTTCAACAGTAACTTGTATTTGTTTATTCGCATAAGACATTTGCATGGATACCGTATCAAGTGTACGAGCGAGCACATCGAGGGAAGACTGAACAGAAGAACTATCGAAGTTTTCGAATGAAGCGAATTCTTCTTTTATTTTAGTAAAATCTGATGCTATTTTTTTTAAAGAATTCTCTGTTTCAGTTTTTTTAGAAGTGAGATTAGCTACTTCCTGAATTCCTTTAGTTTTTAAGGATTCATACTCAACCAGAGTAACTCGTATATTTTTAACATTCTGCAAAGCAGCTACTTTGGTAGCTTTCTCATCTCTTTTGTGTTTGACTGTATTTATATTTTGCAATTCGCATTCTAACGAACGAATCACTGCATCGCGTTCAGTAATAAGCTTATCAAGCTCTTTTGTTTCTCCAAGAATTGTTTCAAAAGAACTTTTAGTTTCTTTGGCTAAGGTACTCGATCTCTTGCTTGCGGATCTCCATAGCCCAAGATCAGTAACAACATCCATATACGATTTACGAACACTAGGATCTGTTTCAATAAACGCAGCCAAATCTTTTTGTGCAGTAAAAGCAGATGATAAAAACATTTTGCTTTCCATACCAAGAAGTTCGCAAATGAATTCTTGAGACTCAGTATTACCTTCTTTTACTCGTTTACCATTTTCTGAAACATCAAGATACGATGCTTTCTTTTTTCTACCACGTTCAACAATATAATTATTTCCCATAAGATCGAAGTTCCAGCGAACAAAAGCATCATCAGAAGGAATGAGTTTATCGTTCCATACTTCTTCCATTCGATCAAATGTTCCTGTACCAAATAATGCAAAAGGCAAACTCATAAGAAGACTAGATTTTCCACTCCCATTACTTCTTCCTTCAATAGCTTCGATACTTCCAGAAATGCCGGTTATACCTAAAGGAATATTTATTTTAATATGATCTTTAAAGGATGCGAATCCTTTAATCTCCGCTGAGTTCAGTTTCATTGGCTAGTATCTCCTTTCCTAATGGTAATATTGTATTTTTCCAATCGAAATCAGGATTTTCTACAGAAAACTTGTTAGCGAGATAGTCTTGCAATATAAGTATCGGGTGTTTAGAAGTAGTATCTACAGTAACTGCAGCTGTTTCTTCAACTTTTGAAAGTATCTTAGCCAAAAAACAATTTCGTGTTTTTAAATATTCTCTGAGGAAGCTCTCGTCAGCAATAGTATCATCTTGTAATTCCAAAAAAACAACTTCATTAGGTGACATACGAATTGATGAAAAGAATTCTTGCGGATCTTTTCCAACAGGTAATGTGTACTTTTTAAAAATGCGTATACCAGGTATTGGTTCAAAATCAATCGTACCTTGTTCATCTAATGTTATAAATCCCTTCTTTTGACCACAATCAGGATATTCCATAAAGCATGTTGATCCTGGATATATAACACGAATACCGTTTTCTTTTTGATATGCTTGTGGCATATGCATATGTCCCGTAAGAATTAATGTATTCGTATGCGCTATTGGAAAATTAAGATCCATTATGTCTCCAGACTGAGTTAACAACATTCTTTCTGCACCAAGTTTAGCTTCCGACTCTTGTATGTGTGTAATCACAATATTATTTTCATTGGGATTAAGTGAATGCATTGTTACAGACATTGCTTCAAGAGTTGTTTTATACTTATTTTTAGAAGATTCTGGACTCAAGAAAGGTGCAAAATAAATATTCCAGTTATTCCAAGAAATTTTAGAAATGGATTTATCCAAAAGAAATATATTCTGTGTCTTTAATGATTTTAAAAATACTAAAGAATTAGAATGAGCAGAGATGTCATGATTACCTGGTATAATATAAAATGGTTTTCCGATAGCATCAACTTTCTTAAACCACACAATAGCCCATCGAATACTTTCAGTTGATGGCCGTGCTGCATTAAAAAAGTCACCCCCACAGATTATAAGTTCAATATCAGGCTTGCACATACGGTCGTACAATGCTTCTAAAGCATTTCTTGTATCTTGCTCAGATTCAGTTATATTATCTTCAGTAAGTGTCTGATATAGCCTATGACCAAGATGCACGTCAGCGAAGAACATAATCATATTTTTCCTCCCGGTTATCTATTGCATAATAAATTGGTAAATCTGTCGAAGTCATATACGTTCCTTCCATGACAAACATATCTCGATAACTCAAACCATGGTCTTTTGCCAAAGATGAAATATCAACTTCATAACCAAATGTTGATTCTAGAACTTTAGCATCCTGCTGTATCAGTTTAATTTTGTATCGAATTGATCGAGGCACCCAATCAACTTTTCTTAATTCATCAATAATACTATAGTAAATTTTTTGATACGCATATGTTGAAAACTTAAGACCCATTGTTATATCATAGCGCTCAACAGCTTTAATTAATCCGAATACACCGTAATTTACTAAATCGTTGTATTCGTATTCCCCAAATCCTTTGTGGTATACCTTCGTTACAACAAACTTAACAAGCGGAATATTTTCCTCAACAATCTTGTTGCGTACTTCAATGCTCCGCGTCTTGACATACTCGTGCAGTAGCTCCATGTTCATCTTTACTTTCCCTCTCATTATTTTTTAATTTTTTTTCAAGTCTACCTATCGCAGTTTCAATAATGAACTCCATTTTGCACTGTGGACATGTTTTATCTGTTTCATGTAATATTTTGCCACAAGTGCATATACGAAACATAGAGAAGAACTTATCTCTAGAAGCTGCTTGGCTGATAGAAGTACTGCAAGAGGGGCACACTTCTGTCCAATATTCAAATATCTCGCCACATTCGCATTGGTATGACCAATTACAGTACTCCCATTTTTCTGAATTGTACTTTGATCCAATACGTTCGTACGGCGTAGCTGCTATTTTTCGTATTGTAGTTTCTGGTACACTATTAGAAATAGGAGCAGAGGCAGTTTTTTGTGCAGTTTTTTGTTTTGATTTATTAGATTTGTTTTTTGTATAAGTTTCAAAGTAATTTGAGAAGCGTGCTATCGAAGGTGCACATCGAAGTTTTCCTAATTTATATTCCTGAGAATAATGCCGTATCATATTTATAAATTCAATGAGACCTTGCTTTTCTACAAGGGCTTTCACATTATTTATGCGACGCTCGTGCAGTGGAACTCCTTCTTTTGCATGAGCAGAACGCATATCTTCTTTGCTCTTCAACACAGTAATATAAAAATGGTAGACTTCTAAGGCATCCTCACTGGTACTAAAATACTCCATACAGAATTGTTTGAATTTTGTGTAAACATATTGCATTTCGTTTTCCTCCTCCAAGGCACGTAAGAAATAAACCGGGTTATAATATTCCAGGTCACCATGACTTTCCCACTGACGAATTGTAGCAATGACAACCTTAACGATATCTACGGGATACTTCTCAAAAACAGTTTTTTGTAATGTTGCTAACTTCGTTGCATGGTCAGCTGAAGTTATAGTCATGCTCTCAAAGAAAGATCGAGCTGTTGGGTAATATGAACCAAAATACGCAGAACATGCGGGTTCTATCGAATCAAGTATATCATGCGATATAGAAGAGTTTTGCGCTACAGAAGAGCAGTCGCCAGGGAGGTACTTATCTTTATTGCTGAACGAATGCCTCTCTTCCTGTATGGCTATTACCTCAGCTGCTTTTGTTGAATCGACGACCGGGTTCCCCCCGGTTCCAACCAGTTGGATTGGTTGGGTAATTTCTGTAATAGTTTCTGAAGGTAATCTCTGTATTAAGAGATTTCCCCGTTTGGTGAAGTCGACTTCACCGTTTGGTGAAGTCACGTCACCGTTTGGTGAAGTCGAAAGGCTGATTTCACCGTTTGGTGACGTTGAAATACCGACTTCACCGTTTGGTGAAGTTGAAACTACCATACTACTATGGAGGTGCTTATTTATTAATTCTACTAGGATATCGATATTAAGTCGAATATGATGGACTGGTGTTCCATTGTATATTACTGACTTTTGCACTTTTACATCAACAATTCCTTTTGCTATGAGTATTTTCATAACTCTATCTATTTGTCGAGGTGTCAGCCGGATCTCATCATACCAATCTTCTCGTTTTTTTATTAAATAGTCTCCACATCGTTTTGAACCGTTCTTTTTTGAGGGCAGGTTCCAATAAACTATTTGAGATAGTAATAATCCAGCGAGTACATCACCGGTTATATCTACATATTGTGGATTTAATTTGATACATTTATATGAATTTTCTTCAAAGGCTACAAAATCATCATATGTAATCATATGTCCTCCTATAAAAAACTGAATGGGATATCCTGTGGGCATGCTTAGACATAGAACCTCACTGTGTAATAAAAAAATAATACGCGATATGGTGTATATCGCGGTGTTAGGGATAGATTGTTGTTGGAAAGAAGATAATTTTTAAAGAGATAACTCGTTGGAATTATTTTGCACATTTTTACCTTCCAGTACTCCAACCTCACTTCCTATGAATCTGATTACTATTTTTGTTTTCTCTACCAGATGTCTACTATGAACCATAGAAAATATTATTTCTTGAAAAGGTAGTAGGAATGTGCTGGATGATTCAAAAAAGAATCGGATTGTATACAGGTATACATGATACACACATCAACTAAAACACATCCTCTACAGGGTAAAAACGATATTATTTAGATAAAAGAATATATGCAATGCCAGCTTTGATAACTGATACTGTTTTTCTAAATATTAGAGTAATGAACGTATTATTTGCTTATGTCGCTTCTCGATTGAGGCTAATTTATAAAAAATGAGACTTTCTCCAAGTAGCAACACCCAGGATTAAAAGCTATTGAATATCCTTGTCAACAAAAAATTCTTTAAGGCTGCAAAAAATAAAAATTAACCTAAAAAAACATAAATTCAGGTTATATTTACAATCAGCCGGGAAGGTGAAGCAATAATATATTAGTTATAGAACTGAGGAGAATAGAAAAATGGCTAACGTAGTAAAGATAAACTCAGGTAAAGGATTAGTTTCTTTTTCACAAGAGGAACTTATCGATCTCGATCTCACAAAATGGATTCGTGCTGATTCTAAAGGTGTGGGTAATAGAGATTTCATCGCAGTGCAGCCAATTGAAAAAGCGGCAGCCACTGCTTACAAAGAAAAATTCCCATCAATTCAAGTAAAGATAGCCGAAAAATGTTTTCTGCGTGCTGACGGCAGTATTGATGTCGTTTTACGTATTGCTCAGGATGTTTCTGATGGATATTATAAAAAACACCCCACCAAACTTACGCTCACGGGTGATGTCAAAGCCAAAGAGACTGAAGCAACCAAAACATTTAATGAGGCAAAACTTGAAAAATCGAAAAAAGGGTCAGGTTTGTCTCTCCCTATCGATTTCCTTGAGGAAAATATTCAAAAACTTTCTGATGAAGAAAAACGCCAGATATTCTCAGAGCTGGGTACAGATAATGCTACCGTGTTTCTGAATGATCTCAAGATGGCGTTTATAAATACAACTTCTTTGGACAAACTAGCAGATAAACTTGCTAAGGATATCGATTCATCAGATGATGATGCTGAATAATAGTTCCAGCCGTTGCACACTACACTACTTACCAAGGAGACACTTATGTTGGGTTATTTTGTCAATTCAAGAACTGCTGTTATAGAAACATCCCACAATATTTCAGTAAATCCACTACAGTACGTAAATCAGATAGTAGCATTGCTTCAGCAAGAAGGTAATGTTAAAAGCCATTATGCTACTTCTAATGGTGTGGTACTTAATTTTGATATAGATTTTATAAAATATGCAGCAGAGCAGCAACAGTTGCTTCTTAAAAAGCGGGATCTGACTGCTCCTGCTGAATATGAGGAAACGCAGCAGCACGAAGAAACACCAGAAGAAGCTTCAGCACGCTTTCGTAGAGAAGAAGGTCTAACAGAACGACAAGAAAGAGAACTTGTGTCACCCACACCTGCTTATAATCAAGAACTATCTCCAGAAGAAGAAAAAGCAATCGAGAGAAGACAGCTTGAGCTCGAAAAACTTCGAAACAAGGATATTATTTTCGCAGTTTCTAAATCTACAGAAGATGTATATCTCGTAATCAGAAAAGAAAAAACAAAGTCAGGCCAGGATGTATATGTATTAAAAGATGCTGACGGGAATGAAATAAAAGTTTCACCAGACGAATTGAACAAAGACTTTCGTGTTACAAAACGTCAAAAACCCAAGACCGATGAACCATACGCAACTTCTCTCTCACGGGAGGATGAACCTCTGTTCTTAGAAGACGAAGAGTCTTTGTCAGACGCGGATTCTGGTGAAGAAGATTCTACTGATGGTGTTGCCGAGCGAATTAAGAAACTGAAAAAAAGAGATCTCGATCCGGCTGGGTTCCATGATGCTCTTCCAAAAATAAGGAGATTTGTCGAAGTACAAAAAACTCCTGGGTTTGATGAAAGAGCATACAAACTGTATGATAAAGCAATTACGAATCCTAATTTTAATGAGAAGGCATACTATGATTTTCAGAAATGGATTAGTGCTGCTTTCGCCAAGTACGAGCGGGAGAAGAAAGCTCCTATTACACAAGATGCTAAACGGAAAACAACTGATAAGTATCTTGCAAAAAATGATATCGATTCTACAGCATATTGGTCTTGGTTAGTAGCAAAAGATAGAATTGATAAAGACTTATACAAAAAATGGAAAAAGGTTAAGGACGTAGATAGAAAACTTGTTCAGGAATATATAGAAGATCCAAGCGATCCTTTTGCAGGAGCTCTTGTATTTAATTATGATGGACTATTAAAGTTTGGATTTACTAAAAAAATGGCCGATACCCTCGCTGAAATTCCTACCGGGGAGGAAAAAACTATATTAGATCAAGTAACCGGTGAAACTATTAACGTTACTAAACAGCAAACTCCCGATAATAAGGATGTTTTTCTTATCAATGTTGGCGGCGAACTTAAAGCGGTTACTGAAGATAGTCCAGAAGTCGCTGAGTTTAAAGATACTGGACTTATCGTTAACGAAGCATTTACAAAAGAACAAATTGTAAAAGTAGCACAAATACTTGGCATTATGTTATAAAGAGGCATCAGATGAGTTCTTATTTAGATCAATTTATGAATACTCTCTCTGAGGAAGAGCTTAAGCATGCGCTGGCTTATATAGAGATTGAAGCAACTGCTGAATTTATTGCTGGTGAACTCAGAAAATATGCCGGTGCAGATGCAAGTGATACCTTATTGGAAGTTATTATTGAAGCTATGCAAGACGATTATCGTGTTAAGCATGCTGTCTCGGAATCTCGAGATCCTTTTTCTCTAAACGACTGGATAACCTTCTGGTTTGGAGAAGTTGGAAAGCAAGGAAAAAAACCAGACCAGCTCCAGCCAAAAAAACTTATGCATACAGGTATTCTCTTTGAAGAAGGAGATACTTATATAAAGCAGTTGGAAACATTTGTTAAATCTTTTGAAGAGAATGTTATAAAGAAATCAGAAGAAACAAGTAAAACTATAAAAAATGATATAGCGGCATTTGAATCCGCTGTTAACACAAATGACAGAGAAGGAGTTCAAAAGTTCATAGATACATATTCACCTTACATGGGAGTTGTTAAAGAACAGATTGGTACAAAAGACAATCCTCAAACGGTTTATCGATATGCAGAAACACCAATAGATAAATATAGCATAGGGAAAGGAAAAGAAACAGTTGGTCCTGGTGGGACAGAAGAAACCGGCGAAACAGGTTTTTCTTCAGAGGAACTATCATCGTATTCAAGCAAAACTCGAGATGCATTACAAGCAGTAAAAGAAAATAGAATTGAATCTGCTCGAACTGCCTATAAATCAGTTATTGTATCGATTCAAAATAATATTGAAAAACTTTCTGAAGTAGTACGAGGTTATTCTCGCCAAATTACTACGGAATTTAAGGACAATTTACCTCAAAAATATATTAACCCCGATCAATTTCCAGATGGTTTGCATGAGAATATACCATCTGAGTATTTTCCTGGAGGAGAAAAAGAAGAAGTATCTGAAATATATCAGGAAGATCCAGAACGCAAAGGTATACCGAAACGACCACGACAAGCTATAGCAAGTCTTGAGAATATGCTAGCACAAGCAGAACAAGGATACAATACATATTATACCTACTTGAGATCACTCAAAAGTAATATTTTTACCGAAGCCGAAGATTTACAAAAAAATGTTTATGAGCGTGAACAGCTCATTAAGAAAAATAAAAAAATTGAAGGCTTTGCTAAAAAAGAAGCTGCTGTGTCACAGCAGCTTAATGATCTTCTTGCTCTTATAAAAGATTCCCGAGATAAACTGTCTTCAATTGATCCGAATTATGTATCTATCGCTAATAAGATAATAAGTGGTACTCAACTCACAGATGAAGAAGCACAAGTGAGTTCTTCAAAAGAAGTCAGCTACGCACAGCAACTTATACAAAAAATTCAAGAGGATTCCGGCCTATATAGTCAACTACAAGGAACCGTATCAGGAAAAGCGTATGATGTTCAATTTGCAGAGAATGAGCACAGACTTAAAGTCCTAGAGGATTTAATCTCGCATGGTATTGAATCAAAGAAAGCATCAGGTCATTCTGAAGATATAAATATATTGAATTCATATGAAAAGCAAGGACAAGCATACAAAGCTATGCTGCAATCAGCAGAAAAAAAATTAGAGAAATATAAAATTATTTTCGATGCTCTCGGAGAGGAAGACCCTAATAAATTACCAGATGATGAGCTCGGCAAAAGATTAAATAAAATAAACACTTTGTTACCAAAATGGGAACAAGTTCGAATTCCTGAAGTTTCTGAAACTGATACAACACTTGCTACAGATGCAGACGAAGATGAAACAAATGTTTTATCTGAAAATAGTATACTACGTTTAAAAGATACACTTATTGCAGGTCTATCAACATACGATCAAAATCAGGAAAACGTACGCATAATAAATAAAAATATGCTCGATTTTATGAAAGCTGAACTTGCAAAAGCAAAAGATGCATATCTTGCCAGCAAATCTGAAGTAAAAAATAATATGGTTGAGCTAAGCAAAGAATCATCTAAATTGTTAGAGTACCCAGAAGAATTCGGAATGGTAACAAAAAGATATTCTGATAGAGAAGATACTGCTGAAAAGTTTAGAACAATGCTAAAAAACCCCGAACGGCGGCATCAGATACTTACAGGAGAAGCTTCTTCTGCATATGGTATGGGCGGTGTTGCTGATATAAAAATCAATAATGCTATATCTGCGTCGAGAACTGCGATTGATCCGCTAATAAAACTTATAGATTTTATCTCTACAAATCCAGAAGAATCAGCAACAGTAAAAACTACATTGGAGAAACATGGAGTAACAGTTGATCTTCTGCGTCAATCTGTGAATGATCTATTGAATTTTGGAAAAGGAAATAAAGATAATATTTATGGTACTGGTAATGTAGTAAAACTTGCTGCTGCCTTAAAAGAAATACCAAAAGAGGAACAAGCATCTGCCACAGTAGGATCTATCGGAGCTACATCCACAGAAGATTTTGCGAAGATACTCGAAAAAGCAGGGCATTCACTTACTTTAGTGAGTGAAAGACATTTGCAGGATCTCACTGGCAGTATGAATATACTGTACCGTTCAATAAACTCAATACTCGGAGAAAATATTGTTGATTCTGCGAAGCTTAAAGAAGTATTTGCTGATGCTGGAAAATCAGCAGTATTGAAAGAAGTTTTAGCTGAACAAGCTGTGCAGCAATATAAGAAAAATATGTTATTGGGATCACTTGAAAACGATTCTCTTATAAAAAAAACAATAAAGAAAGATATACTCTCTCAAGTAAATAATCTAAAGAGCGTATTATTCAATGCAACAAAAGATTCAAAAACAAAAGCTGACGAAGCTTCTACAGCATTAATTGGTGTTGGTGCTGGAAAGAATAAAGATATACTTGAGACAGCCAATACTCTTAATACACTAGTAACATCGACTATACCCAACATACAAGCTACAATAGATGAATTGAGCAGAAATAAAGAAATCATTGATGAACAATTAAAACAAAATGGTATATCTCTTACTGGAAAAATAAAAGCTACTGATCCTGATGCAGAATATAAGGCTTCTGTCTATGCAAAAGCAGTGCGCGATAAAACTACGATAGATACTGTCTTAGCTAAGCTAAAGGACTCTCTCAAAGTTGAAAATTCAAAGCGAAACACGCTTAGAACTAGATTGACAGAGCTTACAAAAAGAGCTGATATGCGTGATCTGCGCACACATAATTTCGCAGATTCAATACTGTACCCACAGAAAAAACAATCGATTACATATCTCGGAGATTTACGAAAACCATCTTATGGAGAGTATGAAGAAAAAAGAACAGCGCTGGACATATTACGAGGTATTTATACAACTCGAGATGTTTCTGTATCTCCTGGAGCAGTTGATTCTCAAAATAGAAATTGGTATAGCACACTCAGTGTGTGGAAAACATTAACGCAACAAGCATCCTCGAGCATTCTCAATGCTGCAGCAAGTGAATCTCATAAGTACGCAGCACGTCCTAATAATCCAACACCGGCCTATACAGCAGTTGGAGAAGGTTCGCTTAGAAATGAAATTAACATGGCGCACGCAGAGCTGCAAGAATTGGTACAAAAATCCGATGAGACCTTTGATGCTACTGAAAAGAAAGATATAGAAACTGCTATTGCGGATAAAGAATCCTATTTAGAAAAACTTGAATCTATTCTTGCCAAAGTTCCAAAGAATGAAGAAAAAACCAAAGATGAGAAAGCACTGGTTAAAAAATTAAATTCTAAATGGTCTGACTATGACACAGGTATTTCTGATCGCACAGTTAACCTAAGAGCGCTATCAACAAAGGTTGGATACATTCAAGGTATTCTTGATAAAGCGCAAGTTACTGGAAAGTATTTAAACGATGAAGACAAAAAAACTCTATTAAATGAGCGAGATGAGCTTAATTATCTTATTTTCAGATTAAAGTATGATCCAAAATTAAGTTCATCTGAAATATCTTCTATCGAAAAAGAAGTTAAACTTATCGAAAAGGAATCCGGCAAAGCATATTCTAAATCTCTCACTCAATCCTACGGAAGAACTTCAGGAGAATCGATGCATTCGAAAAAAGAAGAAAAACTTCTTGGTTCTTCTAAAGCTGCATTGGATAAGTATAAGAACTATCTTGAGACAACAAAAGATAAAATTGAGGGAAAAAAGAAAACACTACAGCTGATTAATGAATGGCTTACTGACTACTCCAATATGGATAAAACTCAATCTCGTATTAATACTATCAATGAAGCTCGACATTATGTAAGCGAGCACGAAGCTAAAATTAAAGCAGCTGAGTCCAACATAGAAAGTATATATTCTGAAAAAACAGGGGAATCCCTTAGCGATTATCAAGAAGCACAACTTCAGAAATATAAAGATCATCTGCAAACACTTCAAGAAGATTCAGAATATCAAGATGCTGTAGCACTTCTAGAAAAATATGAGGGCGGCTCAGAGTCTATTACCTCATCTTCAAGTTTACTTGAGCGTGTTTTAGATATTCCTGCCGAAACTATTAAAGATGATAAGATACGTAATGCCATTCTCGTTTTAAGAGAAGAATTAGGTAGATACATCAAGAAATAACACAGCAGCGCGGTGAATAAATGACAACAAAAGACAACCCGATCAAATCCGATCAGTCAGATATGATGAAAAACTTTCAGGATATGGTTCCCCGATCCATATTTGCTGAAGCAGACCCTGAACTTATGGATAAGAAGGGAGCAACCTTTACTGGGTTTACTGGAGGAACTGGCTACGGGTTTAATCAGATGATGATGGCTGGAATGGGTGGAATGGGTTCAAATAATGTATTGCGTAACCCATCACGCCGTTTCTATGATCCTGAAATAACTACAACAGCAATCTACTTACCTAGAAATATTCGTCAAAAGAATAGATGGTGCCGGTGGTTCTTCGATCATGATGAATTCGTTGGTGCAGTTCTTGAACTTCATGCTGAGTTACCCTATTCTCGAGCAGAAATCATCGTTGATGATACCATGATTAAAAGACATATTGAGGATTGTTTGGATAAAACAAATTTCTTCTCAATGTTGCCTGCAATTGACCTTGAGTTCATGAAGATTGGAGAAGTGTTTATTCACACTCCCTGGGATGAGTCTAAGGGAATGTGGAGTCACATTATCATACACAACCCCGACTTTGTTGAGGTAAGAACAACCCCGTTTGCTGATTCTGAATCAGTTATCGAACTCAGACCTGACGATGAATTAAGAAAAATAGTTCATTCGACGAAACCAGAAGACCAGCAACTTAAGAAACGTTTACCGAAAGAAGTCGTTCGCCGGGTTCTTACCGGAAAGAATATAATGTTGGATTCACGAGAAGTGACTCATATTGCTCGTCGAAGCAATCCTTACGATATTCGTGGAACATCACTACTGAATCGCTTGTTCAGATTATTGATGTATGAAGACAAGCTCCGCGAAGCCCAAATCACAATAGCTGACAACTTCATTTATCCATTAAAAATATTCAAACTCGGTGACCCACAAAAGGGATGGATTCCTGATGAATCTCATCAGAGAGCCCTGGCCCAAATGCTTCAAAATGCTAATTTCGACCCAAATTTCAGCCTTATCTATCACTACGGACTTCAAGTAGAATACATGACTGTTGCTGACAAAGTCATGCGTCTCGATAAAGAATGGCAAGAAATAAGCGAAAAGAAAATGATAGCCCTTGGCGTTTCGAAAGAGATGTTGACCGGAGCCTCTACGTACGCCTGTTTCACTGAAGGAACGCAAATAACTACACCAAGCGGTATAAAAAACATTGAGAATGTCTCTAAAGGGGACTTCGTATTGGATAAAGACGGTTTGTCTCAAAAAGTTACGGATAACTGGTGTGAAGGAATACCAGAAAACATAACTAAAATAAAATTATGGGGAAACAAAGAAATAACATGCACAACTAACCATAAATGGCCTGTGTGGGCATGGCCAAGAACATGTGCTTGTGGTTGTGGTAAAGAAATAAAAGCAGGAAAAGCATATGCTCATTCTATCGGTCAACCTGTACAACGACCTTTATTGAAACAACTAGATTGTAACAGAGCTACTATAAATCGTAAGCATCAAGTGGGAGTTCCTATCGAATATAATCCAATTATGGAACTAACCGCTGAGAATATAAAAGCATGGGATTTTTTAATGATCCCACGAAAGTTCAATGAAATACAAGCTAACGTAACTGCTGACAAAGCTAGGCTGCTTGGATATTTTCTTGCTGAAGGTAATTATTCGAAGCATGCTCGAACAAAAGAATTAACCGGAATTAATTTAACATTTAATGTAACAGAAAGGGATACTCTGGTAAAAGAAGCGAAGGAACTCTGTGAAAAGATTGGCATACCTATAATTCAAATTGAAGAAAAAACAGGATCACTGCGATTAAGATCAGCTAATAGGGAAGAATTTAAAGATATTGTTCTTTGGTTTAAGGAGAACGCAGGAGAATATTCTCACCAGAAAAAACTATCTGAAGAAGCCATGCGCTGGCCCGTAGAGTTAAAGAAAGAACTTATCAAAGGTATGTTCAAGGGGGATGGGTGTCATCAAGTTAGAAAGCGTACCGGTCAGCATACACTAAGCTATACAACTACATCAGAAGTACTAGCTAATCAAGTTGAACTTATCCTTGCTCAATTAGGATTTCCTGTTAATTGGGTAGTTCAAACCAATACTATAAGAAATTTAACCAGTAAGTACAAGCGTAAGAAAACGTATAGGTTAGATATTTATGGAAAATTTGCATGCGACCTTGAGAGTATAATTTGGGGAGATGCCGCTCGATTCAATGTTGACTCTACAAAAGAATTCAATAGCCAAAAGGCGTGGATTGATGACAACTACGTATATACTATGATTCGTTCTGTAGAAACGATTAAGAATACTAAAAAAGTATATAACTTAACTGTTGAAAACACACATAGCTACTTAACAAGAAACATAGGAACATTTAATTCAGCTAACGTTGGTTTGCAAATGCAATTAGCTCGCTACAGAGCAAAGCGTGATTTATTCGAAGTTCGCTGGATGATGGACAAATTCTTTAGAATCATGGCTGAAAAGAATGAATGGTATAAACGTGACGCTCGGGAAATACTGGGACATTATCGAGTAACACGCTCAGCTGAAGAAAAACGCCAAAGATTAATTATGCCTAAAATGATGTGGCATAAGAAACTTATGATGCGTGATGATCAGCAATTCTTAACCTTCCTCAACAATGTTTATGCCCAAGGAAAAGGTCCTATCTCTGCTATAACACTTTTGATGGGGATGGGCTTAGATGTTGAATCGGAATTAAGAAACAAGAGTCGCCAAAAAGAATTCGAGGATATGATTGGAGAGTATATTCAAACTCCTGCCGTTACTGGACCGGCAACACCTCCTCCCGGAGGAATGGGAGCTATGGCAAAACTCAAAGATAAATTGAAATTTGGTAAGAAGGAAAAAGAAGAGGAAGCACCAAAACCAGATGAATCAATAGATAGAGAGTTTGTAGGGCATGCTGATAAAGAAAAGAAACTCATGGAAAAAAGCGCTGCTCTTCTTCAAGAAGAGAATAGCGATATTGATCTTACTAATAATATAATTCCTGTTAATGCCGATGCCTGGAACAAAAATATCAGTTCCCCCAATGTACCCCCCGAAGTTATCTTTGCTATGACATCATATGATAACAAGCTCAGATCATTTCAGAAAAAGTATAATGGTAATTTTAAAGAAGGCATTGCTGAGAACTCGAAAGACCTTCTTAAATCTCTTGTTGATATTTATGTGCAAGGCAAGCTTGCAGCTTATAATTGGACGAACTTTCTACCGATATATCGGCAACACTATGCTCAAGGAGATGATCTGCGTGACTATTCAGATATCGTTCTTTCGAATGAATTTGAAGAGTGGATATTTGATCTTTCTAAAATGGCCATGGATAAAGACAAATTATATAAACATGTCAGGGATTTGTCAAATACCTGCTTTTGCTATGGTCAACTCAAAGGATTTCAGGAACAAGGAATATACAATGTAAAAGTTAGCAATTCAGAATCTATGGATGGGCTGCGCTATACTGTCGGAGAACTCAATAAGAAAGGCAAGAATCTATCATCGATTGTATCCCCTATGGGAGAAATCGTTATGTTCTCACCCTGCATTGAAGGCTTTGATGATGAAGATTTTGGAAACAGCGTTGATCCTAATATCAAACGATATAAGGATAGCTATCTTGCAGGAATTCAAGTCAAGAACTGCCCAGTTGAGTTCGGTCCTTTCTTAGAAAGATACATAAATAAGTTTGGCAAATACTTAAAAAAGGAATACGATAATGTAGTATTTGTTTCAGATGTCATTAATTTACCAGCGTGGGAAGAAGAACAAACGAAACGAATCGAAGCTGAACTAAGAGATATCAAAGCAGAAGTTAAACAGTATGTGCTGTTAAATAGATTATCTCAAGATAAGTTTAGTAAGATCGGTAAAGTTCCTGCTTATAAGCATGGAAAAACAATGTACATCAGTAATTGGATAGGCATGGAAGATACACCAATAACTGAAAATCTTCTGAAGTACCTGCCAGTTACAGATGAATCTTTATACAAGAATGTTGAGAAAGTATTTAAAACAGCGAGCAACGACTTAACAAAAGATGAATTAAATACATATAGAATATTTGGATACATTCAGCCACTTTACGATGGTAATGAAGAAATAATGGGCTGGCGGGCAATCGAAGGTATTAACAAAGTTGATGGTGTTGACGAGAAGGTTGTATTTGGAAAGAATTGGGATTCAACCGGGAAATGTGCATCATCATATACACGAGAGCCACGACAACTATTTGAAGATAATATTCGTCTTTGGATTGATTATCCGAATAAACTAAATGCAACGATAAAGACATGGTTTGAAAATATTTAATTGTTCGGAGATTCGAAATGAATACAACAGAACTAAATGTATTTCGAGAAAAACAAGCTATTGCTATTGGAACTATAATAGAATGGATACTTGAAAAAGCTGTAGCGTATGGACCAACTATATTAGAAATCTTATCAATTCTTTTACAATCAGTAAAGAATAAACAAGAAACTACTATTTCTGCAACAGAGTATGCCGTATTTACTAAAGAAGCAGCATTGCCTAATTTCATAAAAAATAAAGCGATGAGCCTTCTACACAGCTCTGCCGAATTTGCGGGTGAGTTTGTAGATGGTCTGAGAACAATATCAAGTGCAGATAATGTTGAAGCTATTGAGAATTTTATGAATGGTTCTTTCGGAAGAATACTTGGAACAATCCTTGTAAAACTTGGTGTTGATAGGAATAATTTAGAATCAGTTAAAGATTCCATACCGGAAGTTCTAAAAGAAATAAATAATGTATTAATGTCAATAGAGTCTATCGTGTCTAACATTAAAGGCCATCATGAAGAAACTCCTGAAGAAACTTTTGAGCAAGATGTTAATGTAGGTCCCGAAGATTATAAAGTAAGTTTTGAGAGGAATGTTATGAAAGTAAATTCTAATGTTTTAGTTATCACAGCTGCTGATGCAGCATACAAAGAAATTGAAGATGCTATGAAACGAATAGCAACCAACCATAGCATAGATAATGTCTCCAGCATAGATATTGAAATATCAAAAGAAGGAAGCATAGTTCATTTCAATCAACGAGTAGCAGAGATTGATCTTATGGCAGGTTTAGCGTCAGGTCTTGCAAGCAGGTACGGTGGAAAAGAATCATGGGGAGAAACAGGAGTAAAATCACTTTTGGGGGGTTTAACTAATATGGGGTTTCCTATGGGGCAAGCCATTGCAAAATATATGGGTGGTGGCATGGCTGCGCAACTTATCGCTGGCGGCGTAGGGGCACTTGCTTGGGGATTACTGACAGGAAGCGATGATAAAAAGAAAAATGAAGCTATGAATCAAGAAGCAATGTCTGGTGCTACATCTGATCCAGCGATACAACAGCTATTTGATACCTTAAAAGAAAAATATCCAAATGTTCCTGAAAGTATGATCTGGAAACGAGTTGTTGGAATGCTCTCTCAATTTAACGGTGGAATGCAATAAATTTCGTACGAGGATCATTTCTATGTGGTATAAACAAGCGGGAAGAATGTCAAGTTTGATTAACTATATGAGAAAACTTTACCAAAGAATACGTTCTGGTGAAGAAGTACCTGAGGAAGATTTAATACGATTGTCGAAGCGTATCAATAATTTTTACAGTACTAAACCCCATTCACAATATCAAATGGCAACCAGGCAGTATGAAGATATTTGCTCAGAGTGGGAGAAAGCGCGAGACAAACGAAAAAAAGAATTGGAGCGTATGGAAGCGGTTCCTATTGAGGAATCGAATACATCTGATACAATGGAATCTACTGAATCTAAACAAGCACGGGAGATTACTATGAAAGATAAAAAAGCATCAAATAGAAATTATGTTATTTTTCACAAAGGTCCTATTGAAATGAATGGCAAAGGTATCTCTTATATAACAGATAAAGAACGTGACGAAAAGATGTCTCCTGATCAAGGGATTGAAGCTATCATAGAGGATTTATCAGGAACATATCCTGAATTCTATGAGTATCAATTACATTTATATATTAATGCTGATATGGCTGGATATGGAATGGAAGTTGATTATCACCAAGGTGAAGTTCCCGATGAAGTTGTCGATAAAGTTTCAGAGTGGCTGTGGCAGAATGTTGGTTTTGAGAGAATAGAAGAAATTTCTGATGAGAAATTTAGCAAAGTAACGAAAGGAAATATTATGAAAATTAATAGCAATACTATCAGTCTTACAAAAGAATCTTCAGAATTTAGTAAAATCGAAGACATTATTATGAAAATAGCTGCAGTCAATGGAATAAAAGATGTTGAATCTGTACAAATCCAACTTACTGCTGACAAAGGAATTGTCGGATTTAAAACAGCGTATGATCAAGCTCAGGAATGGGCACAAGCACAAAATCAGAAAAACTATGAGCAGGCTGCTGCTGAAGCAGCTTCTGCAGGACAAAGTTCTACAGGACAGCAACCTCAAATAGATCCAGCTACTGGAAAACCTGTTGTACCACCAGCAACGGGTTCAACAGGAACAACAACACAACCAGCACAATAAAGTATGGGAGAAATTGTATGAAAATTAATAGCAATACTATCAGCCTTACAAAAGAATCCTCTGATTTTCAGAAGATAGAAGAAGTCATTATGAAAGTTGCTGCTGTAAACGGCATCAAAGATGTTGAATCAGTTCAAATCCAACTCATGCCTGATAAAGGTGTAGTTGGTTTCAAACTAGCTGCAGATGGACAGCTAGATCCAGCACTGCAGGCACAACAAGCGCAGCAAGGTCAACCTGCAACAGGACAACCTGCAGCAGGGCAAGTTCCTGGACAACCTGCTGCTAATCCAGCATTAACCAGCGCAACTGGAACTCCTGCTCAACCTGGACAAGAACAGGCTCCTGCCGGAACTCCAGGAGCAACGAGTGAACAAAAAATTAATTTTGATTCAGTAGTTCAAGGATTAGATGAACAATTGGCAGCGGATCAACAACAATTTTCACAACAAACGAATCAATAATGTAAATGTATAAATCATTCATTAAACGAAGAATAGCATATCTTCTTGAGAAAAAAAATATCATAAGAACGAAACTCGGCAGAAGCCGTGTTTCGTTTTTTTCTGATATTAAAAGAAAAGAAATCATAGTTTGGATGTGGCTTCAGCAGAATAAGGATAAAGATCAAATTACTGAAGCCGCAATGGATAAATTCAATCTATCTGAACAAGATGCAGAAAATATATTCTATGAAGCCTATCCAGATGGTCTGAGTCCTCAAGAAGAAGAGATGGTTGATGACCTTGATAAAACATTAACGCGTGTTGTTGATCTCAAACCATCAATTATTACCGACATGACTGATGTTTTGATGGGTGATGCTCCAGAAGAAACCCTCAATCAATATACCACCGATCCTGAAGTACAGAATCAAATAAAAATAGTCGTTGGAACTCTTCTAAAAAGTCGTAGCATCATCTAATTTTCAAAAAATGTACTTAAAATAAGCCAGCGTATCGTTATTTTTAGAATTAATTGAAATTTCATGAGGGGTTACTATGCACTTTGCAGGAATAACTAATATAGATGAACTTTTAAAAAATGCTGGTGAGGGTTTTGAGGCAAGTGATCTTGAAATGCCTACAACAATGAAACCAGAAGTAAGAAAAAAGTTAAATAACGCAATAGCACCCTATACAACCGGTTCAGAATCGAATAATACATATTTTAAAGCAGTGCCCCTTGATAGTTTTTTTGAAGCTCTTGAGGCGCATGGATATGTTCCTCTGCAAGAAGACAATACTTATTGGAGCGGTGGCCTTTTTGGTGAGGAAGGTAGAGCAAATATTGAACTGGGTGTTAAACACAGTGTAGATACAAACGGTTTTTTTAAGCCGGTAACTAATGCTATGCTTGTTATAAATTGGACAAAGATGCCGTCAGGAAAATACGAAGTAACCGCATATATTTCTTAAAAAGAGAGGATATCATGGCAGACTATCTCAGACATATTAATTCAGTAAATAATCCTGGTCAGGTAACTGAACTTACCAAAGGCACTAAAGAGAAAATAGCTGAACTCATTGAGATAAAACATAAAGAACACTGGCTTGCACCAACCATCCATGGTTTTGTTTATGGAACAACCCGAGCCCTAGATTTTGGGGATTATTGGGGAACCATGGGAAAAAATATATTCAAGAATGGGCAATCTGATTGGGAATGGGCCACTAACAGAAACGCGGATTTGTTCAACTATGATGAAATCATGGATCATGACGAAAAAGGTAATCCACGATATCTTACTTTCAGAAATGCCGCGATGCACGTCAACCACAACAGCCATGACCCCCAGCTTAGTATAGGATTAGTTTTTGATGCAACACCAGTCATGGATAAATATGGTGATACCAACATTGTTATTCTTTTCGGTGTAGACAGAATGAAAGCAGCAAATATTGCACGAACTCTTGAAACATATCCAACTAGGCTTTATACAAGTATGGGATGTTCTATTAAAAGCAGTATGTGTACTGTCTGCAGTAAACAAATAAAGAAAGATGCAGATTTCTGTGAATGCCTGCGGCATCATCGGGGAAATAGAATAAAAGGACGAAAGGTAGCTGAACTGCTCCAGAAGATGGCTTTCTACGAGCAATCAATTGTAACAACACCAGCTTGCCCTAATGCAGGAGTTCTCGATGCTGTATCCGAAATGATACCTGGTAGAATTCTAAAAGTCGCTTCTGAACTTGGGGAAGATGCAAACTTAGTTCTTCGTATTATGGCAAATATTCACCAATCAATTAAATTAGCCAGCTCTGTTCAAGAAAAGAAACGATTGGCTAATCAATTAGATGCACTTATTAATAAACTTGAAAATATGATATCAGTTGCTTGAGGTTATACAATGGCAAAGGGAATGCAGCATAAAAAGAAAGTACCAGGGAGAGGTCTTGCAACTCTCAATATGCGGTATCTTGGAAACGCATCGATGGATTCATTTGGATGGGTTCCCATTTCTGACTTTAATTCTAAAGTATTTGAGAAATTTTTAAATGACACCATCGCCAATAACCCTTTTGTGGGCATTTATAGATACATGAGAGACTATTCAGGTACTCTATATGTTTTAATGGATAAATCTTCAAAACTGTATTCGATACTCAATTCTGAAAAAGCCGGTTCGGGAATTAAAGACGAAATAGGTGCAACTGAAGCAATTCCAGGGAAACCAATTGACCAGAGAAGAATACCGTATCAACGAGATTTGCAGCAGGAAATGCCTAGTTATTTTAAGGATGCTCAGGTAGTTATAGATTGTCTTCAGGGAAAATCAATATCTCCAAATGCAGCAATAAAACTAATTAACAAGCCGAATGATCCAATACGATATATAGAGTATGCATCTGCAATTATAGATGATATCAATATAGTTAACGATATTAGTACTAATGCAAAGCAGCTGTGGATAAACTGTACAGGTGGTTTCGTTAAAGGTATATCTTCTCACGAGGCTATAAGTATTGCTGAAAAACAAGGAAGTATGTCAACAAACATCATTGATATGCTCGCCCCTCCAGAGCAACTAAATGCTCGCGTTAGCTTTGATACATTCGAGGGTGTGCTCGATGCCAATGTTCTGCAAGAATATGAAAAAATATTGGATGAAGCTGTTAAAAACGATATTGAGAAAAAGTATGCAAAAAATCAAAAGCCAGTTATAACAAAGATGTCATCCCGCTATGTAGTTCTTCGAAAAGGAGCAGATGTCTCAAATGAGCCAGCAGAAGAATTGACTGATGCACAACCGGAAGTTCAGCCAGAAATGATAGAAAAAGAACCAGAAGCAATATCGGAGATACAATACTATCAAAATGGATATTACATCGATTTTAAAAAGAACGGAGTTTCAAAAACAAAAGTAGTGTATATACTGGCAGGAGAAAAAGATATTAACGAAGTTACTGTTGATATGGCTGGTGCAGGATTTACTCTATTCGATTTTATTGATAAAAATACCGGACTTGCAGAAATACAACAGACGCTCAATGATAATACTACAGATCTTTTTGGAAAACTACCTTTTGTTCAATCAGGACGAAGCGTGGCAGACCTTCCAGCAGATGTTGAAGCAGTTAGAACTAAAAACGAATTTAACCTGGTTTATAAAAAAACTGTCGTTTCTGGAATAGATACTGCTGCTTTAAAAGCAGCGTATGCTAAAACTGATTTAGGAGATATTCGAAGTTATTATGAGCCAAAATAAACTCTAAAGGAATCAGTAATGGGTGATTTTGAATATTTAAAAGAGGATGAGGAGCCTACCGGAGTTGGTGCTGATATCTTTGTACGTAAGCGCAAACCTGGGCCAGCAGTGGGTGTAGGCTACTATGTTGATATATACGAAAACGGTGTTAAGATTCAAAGTATTGATGCCAAAACAAAAAAAGATGTTAAGCAAATACTGGATGAATACAAAGGAAAATACAATACTATGAGATCCTTTGAAATTGAATCGCAACAGCATGTAACATACAAAACAAAAGAAGAACGGGGCGAAACACCACTTAAAGATACTGAACAAGAACTTAAATCTAAAGAAACAGTAACACCAGAACGAGGAGAAACAGCTATGCAAGCTATCGATCAAATCCTTCTTAAAAAAGCATCAACTATAGAAAATTTATTGAACCGTTTGAAAGATCCAACCCTTCCTGTACGCAGATGGGCAGCAGATACTTCAGTTGAGCAGGGTAGTGTTGATTTTCTTCCTGAGACACCCCCAGCTGGAGGAGCAGAAGGCGATGCTGACGTAACTGAGCAAACGGTAGCAAATCAAATGATAGCAAAGCTTGTTGAATACACGCAAAGTAATGTTCAAAAGCCAGTCGATGAATTATACAATGGTATAAAGCATTGGATGTCCCTTGTTAAGAAAAAACTCAAAGACTGGGAAAAGATGGCAGGAAAGACATTGGACAGAGCACTCATAGCTAACCAAATAAAAAATGTTGTTACGTCTGGTAATGTTGAAACCATTAAGCAATCGAGTGGTATAGATGTAACTCCTGATATAGCAACAGCACTTCAGAAAGTAACTTTAATGGAAATAGGATCTGCACAGGATAAAGGAATTCTTGCAGAGAGTATGGGGAGGGCAGCTTCTTTAGAAGAAGCTGTCGCAAAAGTTATCGGAGTTGTATCAAAGGCGCCTGAAGCTGAAGCTAAGTATGAAGCAGCGCAAGCGCTCAAGGAAACATTTGGGGACAGCATACCAGATATACTTCAGATGCTTCCTGAAACGTTTCATGGGAAAGCAGTAGAAAAAGCAATTAAAGAAATGGAGCAAGACGCTATGGATAAATCAGATTCAATTAGTACTACAGCAGTTAATCCTACTTCAATGAATCCTACCGTTGAAATAAGCATAAAAGCATTTTGGAAATATGTTAAAGATACTCAAAAAACGGCGGCACTAGATGTGCTGTTTGAAGAATGGATAAATTCACAAAATATTGATATCGATACTACAAGATTAATTTACGCTACAATTTGCAATGAAGTAACTACAATATTTGAAGATAGAACTGCTGTTGTTACAGGAGATGCTATTTTTTATATTGAGATAGCTGATGCCAAAAATGTATCACATTTTGAAGGTTATGTAGCGTTTATGCATGGTATAGTACCAAGACCCATAGTAAAAGCAACCGGACCAGAAATTTATGGAAAAAATGTTATTAGCTCTAAAGCAATTAGAATAGAAAAAGAACTCGAAAAAAGTATTCTTGGATTCACATCTGAGGAAGATGCTGGCAAGATGCAGGAAGAACTTGAAAAAGCGGTTCATTCTGTTCCTGAAACGTATGAATTAGTACATTCTGGAGGAGCTATTATTAGCTTTAGTCCAGATCTGCGTGAACAAGTTGCAGAACAATAAAGTTAACGAGCTAGCGCAACTACATTCGACTTTTTATTTTTGAAATAATCCAGCATACTGAGTATTGTTTTATTCTGGATTGGCATACTTGATGCGTCGAATATATATTTTTTGAGTTTTTCTGGATGTTCACGGTATTTAAGAACTTTGCTTACATTCTTTACAAAGTATCTTTCATAGACACCGTCTTTCAAATAATAGAAACCTATAATTGCTGAATTCTTAGTTATATCTTCTTTTGTTCTGATATGATTCTGAGGAAACCCTGACATTCCTTTTTGCAAGAGATGCCAGTTTCTTTTAAGCATACGCTCTTTAATAAAATCGAATATTTCTATAGAAGCTTTCTCACCTTCTTCTTCTGTCCTTTTAGTAAATACACTATCATAGAAAGTATCATCGAGAGTGCATTCTTCCATGCCTACATAGTGTGGATCAAACTTTACATGGCCATATTGAATAAGAGTACTCCAGTCTCCTGGAGCTCGAGTTATTTTATCTCCGTCAGCAAGAGTAGGAAGAAAATACAAAGAACCAGCAGCATCACGTACTTTCGGGAGTACTTGTTCGCCACCGTGTGTGGGTCGTGTGTAGAAATCTAACTTTTTTCGCAAATCCAGTACTTTACCCATGATACTCCTCCATCTATGCATAAGTTTGTCATTCTCCATAACTAATATGAATATACACCTATGTGGTGTATAAGTCAAGAGTTTTTGATAAAAATTTCTAAAAGACTTAAAAAAAATACGTAATTCTGTAATCTTCTGATTAACCTAACCAAAGGAGTTTTTGTTAATGGAAGCTTTAAAGAAAGAGTTTTGGAAACATGCTGCATCCGTTGGCGGTCCCGCCGATATAGAAGATATTTTTCTTTCATGGGCTGCTGATAAAAAATTAGCATTTGATAAAGCTATACCCTTGTGGAGTTCTATAAACAAAGACGTTTATGCTGCTTTTGGTCAAAAACTTGCTATTTCAATGACTGCTGAGGAATTGCAAGAATTAACATCAAAAGCACCTTCAGCTGTAGCAGGAGAAGGTCCACTTGAAAAAGCTAAAGAAGAAATTGCAACCGGAATTGATACAACTGCATCGCCGAAGCAAGAAGAAGCAAAGAAAACACTTCTGGATTCTTTGAATGAACCTGACGAAGAAAACGTGCCTACTCTACCAACAGAAGGAATACTACCAGCACCTCCTGCGGGGGGAACACCTCCTCCTTTACCAGGAGCATCGCCAGTAGGAGCACCACCAGCACCATTAGTATAACACGAAGTATCATCAAGTACTTTAAAAAAACTGAACAAACATCCTTAAAGTTTCAAGTATGGCGTGTATATTTGATTTTCGAAACCAATTCATAATTTCATGAAATTATATGGCCGAACCAACAATCGATTCTAACATCGGTGGAGTAATTCCACCTTTAGCAGGAGAAGGCGTACCCACAGGACCGGGTAGCAAAACTCCACCTACCCCTGGTAAAAACTTGGGCGCAGGCACACCTTTGGGCGGCGGACCTGGAGTAGACGCTGCAGGTGCACCAGGAGCACCTTCAAAAGGAGGTCCTGTAGCTCCAGCACCAAAATCACCCGAGGAACAACAAGCCGATGCATTAGCAGAAAGAGCTGGTCCTACCTTAATAAATAATCTTTCTAAAGTTCTTGATGAGAGTTCTGGTCTTCTTTCTGAAGAAGATTCAGACGATGGCGGAGCTGCTATTGAAGAAGCTATGAATATAGCTGCTAGCGTTCATTATGCAGAAATATCAGATAAAAAATTAGAACAACTTGTCAATCATCTACTCGATCTCGGATGGACTGAAAAAGTTCTAAAAAGTCTTATCACAAGAACAAACCTTGAACCAAAAGAATTTTTTAAGACGCTAGTCGAAAAAATAAAGTCCTCTGGAGAAGCAGGGGCAAATGAATTTTTAAAATCAAAAATGCATCCTGAAGAGGATACGGGATTGATAACACCGCCACCTAGTACGCCAGCTATGGGAGCAACACCAGCTTTACCAGCAGCGCCTACTGGTGGTCCAACTCCGCCTCCTCCTCCGGCACTTGCAAAAGAATCAGTAAAGGCAAGTTTAGCAGACGTAGGTCTGAAAATTAAAAACAATAACATGAGAGAGGCTGTAATGAAAGAAAAAGTCATTGTTACAAAAGAAGGCACTCTCGAAAAGGTTTCTGACAATAGCACAGAAGTACTCAATAAGCTCGTACTCGCAATCAGAAACGCAAAAAGTGCCATGACTACTGTTGAGGAGGAGAAACTTCGCTATGCTGGAGTTCTTGCTCTCAAGTTCGCAGCTGAAGACGAAAAAGAAGACGAAGATGAAGGCGAAGACATCGATCTTGGTGAAGACAAAGGCGATGATATGGAAGCTGATGATGAATTTGGCGAAGAAGATGAAGGTTCCGAAGACCTCAACAAAGAAGATCTTCTTGCCGGTATTGACGCACTTGAAGGTGCCGTTCAGCAAATCAAAGATGCTATCAAGGGTGTTGAGTCCGAAATGGGAGCTCCTGGAGCAGACATGTCTCCTGAAGGATTCGATACAGCAGATAGTATGATCGGAAAAGGTGTGGATATAATGGCCAAAGCTCGTGAAGTTATCAAAACTGCAAAATTTGATATTAAAAAACTTGACGAGAAAAAAGATAAGAAAAAAGGCAAAGGTGGCAAAGGTTCTAAAGATGCCATGAGCATGACTATGGGAAAATCCTCTGCCAAGAAAGATGATGACAAGAAGAAAGATGACGACAAGAAGAAAGACGACAAGAAGAAAAAAGATGAAGAAAAAGATAAGAAAGCAAATGAAGATGCAAGCGATGATCTGATACAAAAGGTTAAAGCTCGTCTCGCTAAATTCCGTGAGGAAAAAGAAGCGAATCTTTATCCGTTCAAAGAATTGCAGGGTCCAGTTGAAAATCTTGATAAGATCAATGTTGAAGGCGGAAATATCAAAGATATCGGCTCAGAACCGGCATCAGATAAAAATGGCCCGACGATCAACAATGCTCCGCTGTCTTATGCAACAATTCCTGTAAAACAGGAAGGCAAAGCTACATCAGAAACTAATGTTAGCATGCCTGGTAAGAAAGCAGCATCGGCTGATGCGATTCAGAATGTTTTCGATAAGGCTCGTTTGTCTGTCGAACTCGCATCAACACAGCAATTACGCGGTCTCATTGATAATCCACTCAAAGAAGCCATGGTTAAAAATATGGTAGAAGCTGGTATTCATGAAGCTGCAGCAAAAGATATTGCACATAATGCATTTATCGATGGGTTCGAAGCAGCTCAGAAAATTATTATAAAAGAAGCCTTCGAAACGTTTATGGCTAAACCATATGATGATTTCATTAAAGTAGCTAAATTTACGAAAGATTATGTTGGTAGAGAAAACGTTCTAGCATCTGTAGCAGATGAAGAAACCCGTGAGAAAACAGCCAGTGTGAACGCTCCACTTCGTGGTTCTAGTGTAGATGGTAGTGGAGATGAGTACAAGAAATACTGGCAAGATGTCCATCGCAATAGGCGTGGATTCTAAATTTAAACTAAGGAGTGACCTATGAGCACCATACTTCCTGATTTAGGGCGCAATGGCCTCGTGAACTCCATCCGTCGGCTCAACGGTTTCAATAATCCTGGCTACAGAGCAGTTTCCCCTGCGGAAACGTTCATCGCTGGAATGGTTGCAAACCTTGAGGCAGATAGCAACGGTAATCCTGTTCTGACAGTAGCAAATAATTCCGATACATCAATCATCGGTCTTTTCTACTGCCACAAGACTACCAATTTCTATCGCCCGATAGTGGATGAAGAACAAACTTTCAGTACATCACCGAATACCAGCACGATTCTCTATTTGAATCATGCAAATGTAAAAACCGGTTCCGTTCTTATTACAAGCGGCGGTCTTGCAGTAGTTGGCGGATGGACTCTGACCGAAGTAAACGGTTATATTACAAAAGGTTCTACTGGTACTGGAACCTGGAAAATTACGTATCTGTACGAAGATCCGACTCTGACTGGTCTCGATCAGACTCTCGGTTCTGGTATGGCCGCAACACTGGAAGATCGCGGTGAAGCAGCAACTCTCGTATATAATACAAGTGCAGCGTATACTCTCATGGGAAATCTGTATGTTAACGCATCAGGTTATCTTACAAGTTCAGGAACAGTTGTTGTTGGTAAAGTTACCAAAGTTCCATCAGCTGATAATCCAGAACTTCATTTTAAATGGACAATATAAGGAGGAAGCAATATGTGGTCTAACGGAATGGAAAAGAAAAAAATCGCTTCTCCTTATAATGATGAGAAGCTCTTAAATCCTAAAGCCTACGGTGGAACTAACTCCGCAGGTCGCGCCAAAGAATCAAAAGAAGATATGTTTGATTCTAAAGGCCAAATGAATGCATGGAATCACAAAGATGTGATTACCCAGCAGCAAAAATTCTCTGAAGTTCGTGACAAGTATCAGAGGAAAGCCTCTACGAACTTTTATTCTCCTGAAGAAAAACAGCGCATAGTTGAGTCTGTTTTCAATGGTAACGAAGCTGAGCGGATGAGATTCGGCGCAGAGATGATTCCTCTTATCCTTGATAGACTGGACTATGAAGGTTTTATCCGTCAGGTGTTCAAGACACATGAAGTTGCACAAGGCCAAATTATATCCTATGAAAAGGATATCAATGTCACGGCTCTTGTCATTCAAGAAGACGGACAGACAATCGAAACAGTTGTAAAAGGAAACCGCGTATTCCCTCCTGAATTCTGGGTCACTGCGTTTCCGAAAATCAACATGTCTGAAATTGCTCGTCGTCAGTATGATATCGTTGATCGTACACACGACAA
>Ga0315277_10001963_pt1 | contig 29069 bp, 27 predicted proteins | sample YL17G05_15_MG_FD_203695 | JGI IMG/M metagenome (GOLD analysis project Ga0315277, IMG submission 203695) | Sediment microbial communities from Yellowstone Lake, YNP, Wyoming, USA - YL17G05_15 | ecosystem: Environmental > Aquatic > Freshwater > Lake > Sediment | place: USA: Wyoming | collected... | reverse complement strand
GGCATCTGCTTCGTTGCCGCTCCTCGACGATGTACACCGACATCGCCTGCGTCGCGGCGCCTCGCATCTGCCCACCCGGCGCTCGCGCCAAAATGCCAATTAATTCTTGCGCGAGCCCTTAGCCTCGATTCCAATATTAATCGAATCAAAATGAACCGATCTCTTTCAGAGTCAATGTATTAACCTGTGAAAATCTTACTTCGCCGACGCAGAGATCCTGACAGATAAGCCATTGTTTCCAGAGGATTACGACTATTTTTAGAACGCCAACTTCGGAATCCAAGGCTTAAACCGCAAATACCTCTATGAGGGTATGCAGATGACTCCAGTAACTAGCGATGTTACGACCCCAACCTGGGCTGAAAGGAATCCTTGGCGATTCTTGGCGTCTTTGAGCCTTTGCGGTGGTTGATTGGTCCAATGTCTTCCCGCGAGCCCACATTTATCACCAAAAGTGGTCCATAATCGCTCGCGGGAAGACATTGGCCAGTCAACCACACGTTCAACCGGCCAATCTCTGCCATTTGTTCCACTCCGAATTCCTGGGATTGGCCGGTTAACGAACGGTTTTTAATAACCCCACCACAAAGACGCAAAGGCGCGAAGATTCGCAAAGGCTCATCTGGCTCAGACCGGACCGTTCAGGCAGTCCTTACTGGGGTCAAATGCATAGCCCCATACCTCTAAAGAACTGGGCTAGGTTTTCCGAATCGCTTTCTCCGACAGGCCCAGCCTTTGATTGAAGGGTCGATTTGAAAAACTGAATCCGAAGGCCTGACCCCTGCTTTTCGTGAATCTAGGTGCAGGCTAGCGTTTCTTGGCGTCCGCTTTGGGTTTAGTTTCCTCGGGGAGTTGCTGAACGATTTCGCCTGGTTTCCCATACCCATTCTCGCGCGCAAGCCGTTCCAGGGCTTCTTTGTCGGAACGCAGCGCCTGAATGGCCTGCATCCTTTCCTGGTTGCTGCGCCTCAGCGCCTCGACGCGCGCTCGCTGGGCTTCCAACTCCCGGCGTGCCTTCTTCATCTCGAGATACCCGCCGGGACCCCAGATGCTGAAAAAGGTGATGACCACCAGCAGGACAATGCAGACGATATAGTAGATTTCTTTGGCGTGAGAAAGGCGGTTTCTGGAATAGGCCATAATCTTTCGAATGAGCTGAGCGTGTTGACTCTGCTCGACTCCTTGCATGATACTGGGGACCGCGCGGTCAAGCAATGGATTTATCAGGGGTTCTGTTCTGCCGGCCTGTATCTGAAGGCCCTTACTTGAGGTCTCGAGTGATGAGTGCGATCCTTATTCTCAGCACCACTGATTCCTTGGAACTTGCCCATAAGATTGCCTCTGCTTTGGTTGAGGCCGGCGAGGCAGCCTGCGTCAACATTCTGCCTGGAATTCGATCGATTTATCGCTGGGAAGGAAAAGTCTGCGATGAGGGGGAATTCCTGATGTTCATCAAGTCCTCGGCCGAACAATTTGAGGCGATCCGAAGCCGGATCCGGCAGTTGCACACCTACCAGGTCCCGGAAATCATTGCAGTGCCCATCAACGCCGGAGATCCTGATTATCTAGGCTGGCTGGCCCTAAATAGCAGGCATTAGGCAGCATGCAGCAGGCAGAGAGGTCTCAATCAGAAGGAGACTATCAAAGGGGAACTGCCTGCTGCGTTCTGCCGCTGCCTACTTGTTTTTCCACGCAGGCTGACGTTTGTCCAGGAACGCTTGCACACCTTCCAGCGGATCCTCAAGATACATGAGCTGATTCAGATAGAGGGACTCGATATATCGAAGGTGGCTTTCCAATTCATGCTTCCGGGTACGCCGCACCGACTGCAACGCGATCTCGAGCACAGAGGTTGAAAGACCACGCAGCGTCTTAAGAAGCTCCTCGGCGGCCGCTTCGACCTCGCCATCAGGCAGGGCGCGGTTGATAAGTCCGATACGCTCCGCCTCCATCGTAACTAAGCGATACCAATTCAGTGATCTTCATGGCTGCCCCACTGTATCACAATTCCTGAAATGAACTGCATCCGGCCCAAACTATATGGCAGAAACGTCAACGGAAATTGGCGCACATTTTGACAAGGAGGACCCCAAGGGCCATGAAAAGAGGAATTGACGCACACCTGCGCAGGTACCGCATGTTGCTCAACTCGATCGACGCGAAAGGATCTGAGGCCGAGGTCATCTGGCGTTCTGCCAAACTCGGCTCATGGGAAAGCATTTCGCCGCGGTGGTGGGAGGCGGGCGGCAGAATTCGGTTCCGTTTCAAGGCCTTCGAAAGGGACTTGCTCTATTGGGTATCTTCAATTCAACAGGCGGCGGATGGTCTGAAGGTACTCCTCGCGAATCCACGGGGACCTCTTCCTGAAATGCTTCAGATCATGTGGAGTGGACTCTCGCCGGAGGCTGGATTACATCCCGAGGGCTCATGGAAGCTTGCCCAGCGATGGCTTAGGGAGAGGTTTCCCGGCTGCGAGATCTTATCGGCCAGCCGCAGGCCGGATTTGGCCTGGTCTTTATCCGGTTCATTCCTCCGCGTGGTTTTCAGAGCACACGGGAAGGACTGTCTTGCTCTCATCGCACACTCCGCGGCTGAGAATGACGGCGCCCGATCAGCCCTGACACAAGCTTTGCTATGGCTTTCCGCGAAAGGCAGGCGAACTCGGATGCGGGCGATATCAAAGGTCTTCTTGCTGGTCCCCTCGAGATATTCGGGAATCTTGTACCATCGGGCCCAGTTCCTCAATCCCGAAAGAGTCCGCGTCGAAGTCTGGGAGTTCGATGAGGGGCATGCCGAGGGAGGAGAAGTGCGGAGGTCTTCGTGTCCTCCCGCGCCGGTTGAGGATCGGGATTTCCGCTGGCCGGTGTTGGGTCCATTTCGGTGGAGCACTCAGCTGGCACAGGTTCTCGACCTCGCCCCCGACCTTATTCGGCGCTATCCTCGCTTTCAGGATTACGATTCGCTCCGTCTTTGGGGCCTGGAATTTGCGCAGGTAATGGGATCCGGCCGCGACCGCATCTACTATGGAGTGGGATCACAGAGAACGGAGCTGGCCGAAGATAACTTTGTGTGCCTGCGCTCTCTGGTCGACGAGATATTGTTTTATAGAAGACCTGACAGTCCCGATACGCAGCATCCTTATTATCGGGCGCAGGCGGAGAGATGGCTGGAGGGGTTGATCCTCGAGCAGGTGGGCGAACTCTTCCCGGAGCTTTCACCCGAATCAGTTTATCCGCAGATACCTGTCTATCTGGGAAAGGATACAGGACGAGTGGACATTCTCGGTGCCGACCGGCGCGGGAACCTGGTGGTGATGGAGTTGAAGGTCTCGGAGGATCCTGACCTGCCGCTACAGTCGCTGGATTATTGGGGACGAGTTGTCCAGCACAATCTGAACGGAGATTTTGAGAGACGAGGTTACTTTTCTGGCATGCGCCTTAGTCGAGGAACTCCTAAGATTTATCTCGTGTCGCCGGTATTCTCTTTCCACGACTCGACGGAACGAGTCCTAGGCTTCCTTAGTCCGAATCTCGAAGTATGGAAAATCGCTGTCAATGAAGACTGGCGTAGCGGCGTTAAGGTTCTGCGCCGCATTCACCTGCGATGCGGAGACCTGGCATGAGTGGCCCCTGGCGTCCGCGCCAGGGATAAAGGGAACTAGTGCTTTTCATTCTTGTCCGCTTCTTCTTCACCAGCCTTGAGAGCGGATTTGAAATTCTTGATCCCTTCGCCGAGACCTTTGCCTAATTGTGGGATCTTGTTCACCCCAAAGATAAAAATAACTATCACCAAAATGACGAGAAGCTCTGGCAGACCAAGTGAGCCAAACATATTTCACCTCCAAAGTTTGCGCGAGGGCTCTGCAACAGAGTACTTGAGCACCAGCCGGAAGTCAAATTGTTGATGAACTGACCCGAAGTTTGGTGTCCAGGATTTGATCCTCTGGTACGTGTATCACAGCCTGGGGGCAAGAGCGGAGCCACTGACGCAGCATCACCGGTCCCGAGGATTCGCGCAGCCGATCGTCTTAGGCTAGTTTCTGTCGCGAAATTCGATGCGTCGGACCAGGGAGCCTCGGAGGGGCGTCAAGAGATTAGCCCCGGGCGGGAGCCCGGGGTTAACCAATTTCAGGGTGCCGAGAGCCAGCGGGGCGACAGAAAAATCTTGCGGCAAAAGGTCTTTCGCCCCTGCCGGGGCTCACTCGATGCTGCTTCATTCCCGAGGGCTTGCGCCCCCGGCTAATCTCCGACGCCCCTCCCCGGGGCTTCGACCCAGACGGGGTTGCGTCAGGGAAGAGCAAGGCCCAGCCAATGGCCCGATGACCCGATCACTCAATGGCTCAATCCAGGAGGATGCGATCATTCCCCTGACGTCGGGTAAACCTTTCCCGATCAAGGAATTCCAGCAGCGGGATGGCGTGTTTGCGCGTTAGCCCGAACAATTCTTTGAATTCGGCGACCCCGAACTTGGAACCCGGTGCGAAACGGGTGCGGATCTTCTTCTTCATTTCCTCCAGCGTGGAGCGGTGATAAGCCAAGTCATCCGAGACCTTTATCAGGATTCTCTCTTTCAGCATCCAGAAGTAGATCTTACGCACCTCGTCCGGCTCGGAGGGAATCGAATCTGGTAGCTCGGCAAGCGAAGGCGGCTGAAAGCCGGACTGGAGGAAAAGCGTCTCAATTCGTTCCTTGACCTGCTGACTTTGCGAGGAAAGCTGCACCTCTCGTCCGAAGAGCGAGACCATTTCTTCCTGCAGTCTGATCTTGCGTTTTACCACGAGCCGGTCCAGGCAAAACCTGAAAACCTCCAGCGGCAAGCCGCCATAGATTCGCTTGCGCAGTTCCTCTCGCGAGATGCCCTTCAGCAGAGGGTTCTGCGCGTGGAATCCCTCAACTCGCTTGGCAGTTTCGGTTTCGAGAGCATCAATGACCTGCGGAAGGACCAGGATAGGCAGCGGGGCTGAAACCACGATGCATTTTCCTGCGGCCGCCAGCCTGGAACAGACGCTGCGCAGTTCCGTGTCCGGCATACCGAGGAGCGAATTGAGCTCTCCCAGGTCCATGGCAGGCTTCGCATGGGTAGCGATGAGCACGGGTATCTTTTCCTCAAGGGTGCCCGATGCCAGACTCCGCATCGCTTCCAGTGCCTGCTTGTCCGTTGTCTTGTGCTTGGCGGGATTGGGATTCAGAACCCGTCCCCCCCCGATTGTGACGGCCGGCGAGAACTGCCGGATGATAAACGTGTCGCCGTGCAGGGTAAAAAGAGGGGAGTCCAACCTGAGCTGTGCGTATGCCGACTGTCCTGGAGCCAGTGTGTCCTGCCCGAGGAGAGCGACCCTGGCTAGAACCTCGGCGGTTCCCAGGTGAAAGCGAACTTTGATCAGGTTCTTCAGCGGCCGGGCGTCGGGGAGAAGATCCAGACTGGCATCGAGGATCTGTGTGGGTGCGAACAGATGCGGCAGCGTCAACACCATGCCGCGGTGTACATGGGAAAGTTCCACCCCCTGAAGGTTTACCGCTGTGCGCTGGCCGGCGACCGCGCGATCGCTGGGCGCTCCGTGGACCTGGATGCCCCGGATTCTGGCTGTGATTCCGCCGGGGACCAGTTCTACCTCCTCTTCCTTCCTGGCCTCACCCGATGTCAGCGTGCCCGTCACTACAGTACCGAACCCCCGCATGCTGAAAGCTCTGTCGATCGGCAGGCGAAGCAACTTGGAGGAGGAACGCTGAGGAATGGCGAGAGCCAGCCTGCGTATGGCGGATTTCAGGTCTTCGATTCCCTCGCCGGTCTTAGAGCTGACGGCAACGAGTTCGGCCCCCTCCAGGAAAGAGCCGCGAGTCATATCCCTGACCTCTTCCCGAACCAAATCCACCAACTCCCGCTCAACCATGTCGACCTTCGTGATCACGACGATTCCCGCCTGAATCCCGAGCAGGCGACAGATGTCGAAGTGCTCACGAGTCTGGGGCATGATCGATTCGTCCGCGGCAACAACCAGCAGAACGAAGTCGATTCCGCCTACGCCGGCCAGCATATTTCTGACAAACTTTTCGTGGCCGGGAACATCGACAAATCCCACCTGCAGGTCCCCCAGGCTTAGATGCGCGAAGCCGAGATCAATCGTAATTCCGCGCAGTTTTTCCTCTTTCAGACGGTCGGGATCAATGCCCGTGAGAGCTTTGACGAGAGCGCTCTTGCCGTGATCGATGTGGCCTGCGGTGCCTACTACAACGTGTTGCATCTTCCCCGTGTGCACCACAGAGGTACAGAGTCCTCAGAGAACTCTGTGCCTCTGTGATAAACTGAAAAATTATGTATTTGTCTTGACGGAGGTATTCTCCATGAGTACTTTATGCCCGGCAAAAATCTATCTTAGTGCACGAAAGCCTCCCTTCGCCAGCTGAATTCCCGCTGGCAAATCTGGAATTGCCATGCTTGAGAACCTTTCAAACAAACTGCAGAAGATCCTCAAAGACCTTACGGGTCAGGGACGAGTCTCGGAGCGGCATGTTGAGGAGACGGCGCGCGAGATCCGCAATGCGCTTCTCGATGCCGATGTCCACTTTAAGATCGCCAAAGAGTTCGTCGAACGCGTAAAACAGCGCGCGCTCGGCCAGGAGGTCATGCAGTCACTAACACCGGGCCAGCAGGTGGTCAAGGTTGTCAGGGACGAACTGATCGAGCTTCTGGGAGGCAATCAGACAGAACTGCAGTTTTCCAAACAGCCTCCCAGCATTTACCTGATGGTCGGCCTGCAGGGATCAGGTAAGACCACGACGGCCGCGAAACTAGGCCAGTGGCTGGCCAAGAATAATCACATCCCGCTTCTGCTTTCGGTCGACGTATACCGCCCCGCCGCCATGGAGCAGCTTCGCGTGCTATGTGCGAATAACGAGCTCGGATACTTCGACCCTCCCGGCAACGAAGATCCGCTGTCGCGTACCGATCTTGGGCTTCGCCACGCCCGCAACACTGGCTATGACGTGGTTCTGATCGATACCGCCGGCCGCCTGCACATCGATGACGAAATGATGCTCGAGCTTGAGAATATCCGCAAAGCGGCTCCTCCCACAGAGATCCTCCTCGTGGCGGACGCGATGACCGGGCAAGACGCGGTTCGCAGCGCTAAGGAGTTTCATGAGCGGATAGGGCTTACCGGCGTCATACTCACCAAGATGGACGGCGACGCCCGCGGCGGCGCTGCACTTTCCATCAAATCCGCGACAGGACAGTGCATCAAGTTTGTCGGAACGGGTGAGAAAGTGGATGCGCTGGAGCCGTTCTATCCGGACCGCCTTGCTGGGCGCATTCTGGGAATGGGTGACGTCCTCACCCTGATCGAAAAGGCTGAGGAGACAGTGGATCAGGAGGAAGCCCTGGAGCTTGCCGAGAAGATCCGCAAAGACGAGTTCACCCTCGATGACTTTCGGGATCAGTTGCTTCAGATACGAAAGATGGGTCCTTTAGAACAGATTCTAGGTATGCTCCCGAACATGGGCCCGATGCGGGGACTCAACAAACTAAAGGTGGATGAGAAAGAACTCGTCCATATAGAGGCGATCATCAACTCGATGACGCCGGAAGAACGCTGCCATCATCACATATTGAATGGCAGCCGAAGAAAGCGCATTGCCCGTGGCAGCGGCAGGCCGGTGCAGGAGATCAACCGCCTGCTGAAGCAGTACGTGGAAACCCGCAAAATGATGAAGAGCCTGAGCAGGGGCATCATGCCGCGGATGATGCGCGGTTTCCACTTCCCCGGCTAGGCTGGAGTAGGTCCTGTCCGGCGGCCGGGAGCTACTTTGTTTTTGGCGGAGGTTGAATCCCGTTCCGTTATGTGCAACAATTAAATACTGTTAAGCAATCTTCGACAGGAGGGGTTTTGCTGAGAATACGTTTGACCCGCATGGGTGCCAAAAAGAAACCGTTTTACCGTGTGGTGGTTACCGAGCGAAGACAGGCTCGTGACGGAAGTTTCGTTGAAATCCTTGGACACTACAATCCGGGTACGAATCCTCCCTCCGTCGAGCTGAAGATGGATAGAGTTCGTCATTGGTTGGAACATGGCGCGCAGCCTTCCGAGACAGTTAACTCACTGTTAAAAAAGGCCACACCTCCGGCTCCAGCTAGCTAAGTCTATCCCCACTATCTTTGCATCGGTATTCCCCCACCAAGCTCCCGAGCAGGCGGTGTGGCATTTGCGATCTCGGAAGGGAGGCGGATATGAAAGAGCTTGTCGAGATGATAGCGAAAGCGCTTGTGGACAATCCCGAGCAAGTAGTTGTGAGTGAAGTCGAAGGGGAGCAGACCACGGTCCTGGAACTTCGGGTAGCGCCGAGCGACCTGGGTAAAGTAATCGGTAAGCAGGGGCGCACAGCCCGATGCATGCGTACTTTGCTGGGCGCAGCCGGAATGAAACTAAAGAAGCGGTTCGTCCTGGAAATCCTGGAATAGTGGAGCCCGCTGCTCGACCTTCCTATATTACAATCGCACGAATCGTCAGGACTAGAGGTAATCGTGGTGAGGTCCTGGCCGACCTGTATACGGATTTCCCCTCTCGTTTTGATGCCCTCGGAGAGGTGTGGCTGGAGTTTGATAACGGCCAAAGGAAGCGTGCAACTCTGGACGAGTCCTGGTCGCACAAGGGACGGCAGGTCCTGAAGTTTGCAGGCATAGACTCCATTTCATCTGCCGAAGAGCTTGTAGGCGCCTGGGTGGAGGTGGCGTTGGAGAATGCGGTCCCACTTCCCGAGGGGACGTACTATGACTATGAGCTCATCGGTTGTTCAGTGCGTGATGCAAACGGAGAGGTGCTGGGCAAGGTCACGGATGTTTTGCGTATCCTGGGCAACAGCCAACTGGTCGTGACAGGGCCGCGCGGGGAGTTCATGATTCCTGCTGTGGAAGCCATCTGTAAGAGCGTGTCTATCTCCGAGAAAGAGATCCTTGTAGATCTTCCGGAAGGATTGATAGACCTGAACAAATGAGATTTGATATCATAACAATTTTTCCTGAGCTGTTCGCCGGCGTTCTGGAATGCGGCATATTGCGGCGCGCTCGCGAAGCGGGACTTGTGGAGGTCCGCATCGTCAATCTGCGAGACTTCACCAAAGACAAGCATAAGTCGGTAGACGATCGGCCTTACGGCGGCGGCGAAGGGATGGTTTTCATGCCCGGTCCTCTTTTTGATGCCGTGGAGTTCTGCCGCGGGAAAGAGAAATCGCAGGGTATTGAGGTCATCCTGCTGACGCCGCAGGGCAAGACCTGGTCTCAGGAAATGGCTGCCGAGTTTTCAAGGCTACCAAACCTGATCCTGATTTGCGGCCGATATGAAGGCGTAGATCAGCGGGTTGTGGATTGTCTGGTCGACAGGGAAGTCTCCGTTGGGGATTTCGTTTTGAGCGGCGGAGAAATACCCGCTATGGTGATTCTCGATTCGGTTGTGCGTCTTCTTCCCGGCGCTCTGGGAAAGAAGGAATCCGCGCTCAACGAGAGCTTCGCTGCGGGATTGCTGGACCATCCGCAATACACGCGTCCGGCAGAGTTCCGGGGACTCGCGGTTCCTGAGGTGCTTCTTTCAGGGGATCACTCCAGGATCGAGAAATGGCGCAGAGAGCAGGCGTTGAAGAAGACCCTTCAATGCCGGCCGGAAATGCTGAAGAACTCGGCTTCGTAGACAGGCTTCGCTAGCCACCATCGCCAGCCGTCCGCTGGGCCTTTTTCTCAGGGAGGCTTTCAGTTGGCGGTACATGGGTCGTTCTGGTTGTCACAGGCAGGAGCAAGGCAATAAGGAGTGTGTCATGAATTTGCTGCAAGTGGTCGATAATTCTCAAATGCGAAAGGATCTTCCAAGCTTTCGGCCCGGAGACACGGTGCGGGTTCATGTGAAAATCAAGGAAGGCGACAAGTACCGCATCCAGGTGTTCGAAGGCGTGGTGATGGCGCATAAACGGAATAGCATTTCCTCCACGTTCACTGTCCGTAAGGTTTCCTCTGGCTACGGCATCGAACGCATTTTCCCGGTGAACTCGCCCATCATCGAGAAGCTCGAAGTCGTGAAGAGCGGCAGGGTGCGGCGCGCCCGCTTGTACTATCTGCGTGGGCGACGCGGAAAGGCTGCGCGGCTGAAGGAAGTCGCGAAGGTAGATCGGGAAGTGGGGAGCGTAACGACCCAGGGGTAGGAAGCACCCTCCATGCGAAGTCACAAGTTCTTCGCGGATAACGAGCGTGACCGCAGCGTTGCTGCGGTCACGGAGCAAGACCAGGCGGGAGTGGTTGCTGCTGCGGCAGTCTCCGGCGAAGACCGCGAGCTCCGTGGCATCTGCTGCCATGGAGTGTTTCCACGTGCGGCGGGGCGACTGGATTCAGTGCTGTGCTCGAATTCGCGACCTTTTCCCGAACCAGGCACAGCTCTGAACCATCTGTGGCCCGGGGTCCTCGCGACGGGAGGAACTGATGGCCGGTGACAACAAGACTAAACTCCTTCGTGACGCGGAGAAGTACGTACGGCAAGGCAAGATACCGCAAGCCATTGCGGAATATCTTAAGATCATCAAGAACGATCCCAACGATGTCCTCACTTTGAACACGATTGGGGACTTGCATCTGCGGCAAGGCAAAATCTCGGAGGCCAACAAGTATTTCTCGCAGGTTGCCGAAAACTACGCGCGCAACAACTTTCTCCTTAAAGCGATCGCCGTCTACAAGAAAATCCTCAACGCTGAGCCCAATAACCTTGAGATAAACCTCACCGTGGCTTCCCTTTTCATGAAGCAAGGTCTGAACGTTGATGCGCGCAACCAATATCTGCGTGTGGCCGAGCTCTGCGCGAAGGAAGGGAAGACGCGGGAGGCTCGAGATGCCTACGAGAAAGTCGTCGAGATGGACCCGCTGAATTTCAGCGTCCAGCTCAAGCTGGCAGAAATTCATCTGGGGGAAGGGGCGAAGGATAAGGCTCATGCCTATTTCGCGGGCGCCGCGCGCGCGCAGGCAAAGGCAGGAGACCACAAAGGGGCCGAGAACTCGTTCAAACGAGCGCTGCAGCTCAATCCGGCCGATGTAGAGCTGATGAAAAACTTCCTTGATACCTGTATCCAGCTGGCGGATGTGACGCCTGCGCTTGAGCAGTTGAAGAAATCGTTGGTGATGGCTCCTGACAATGTTGCATTGCACGAAATGCTTGGCCATGCCTGCCTGGCAGCAAGGGATCCTGCGGGGGCTGAAAAAGCCTTCCAGTTCGTACTATCCCAAGATGATTCGCATTACCAGAGTTTCCTCCTCGTCAGCAACGAATTTCTCGAGGCAGGTGACTATGACCGGGCTGCCGGCTGCCTTGATCAGGTGATATCCATCCTCATCAGCAGGAGGGAGACGGAAAAGGCTATCGGAGCGTACACGCTCATTCTCAGCTCCAACCCGGCACATGTTCTCACGCTCACCAAGCTGGAGGGTATCTACTCGGCGACGAACGATCGGACCCGCTATCTGGACGTTCTTGAGAAGATCTCGAGCTACTACCTGAGCAGGCAGAGCCCGCGCGAAGCTCTGGAGTACCTGGAAAAGATCCTGGCCGTAGACCCTGCGAGTGCGAAGCACCTGAAATTGCACCGCGAGGCTTTTGATGAGGCTTTTCCCGGGACCCCTTACTCCTCGCCGATAGCCGCTCAGGAGACCAGCCACGACGGTGCTCCCGTGGCGACGGCTGCCCCGAGCCGTCGTGATTTGGGTGGTATCCCCGGCGAGAGTTCCAATCCGCTTGCCGTGGAAGTGGACCTCCTCCTGAACTACGGGATGCGCGAAAGGGCTCTGGCAATGTTGCAGTCCGCCGTAACCCAGGACCCAACCGAAAAGGATATCAGGACGAGACTGCTGAACCTCTACAAGGAGGATAAGGATTACGGGAAGGCTGCGGAACAGTGCCTTCTCTTGGCGGCTCTGTATCGGAGGTCGAACAATGAAGAGACTGCCCTGAAATTCTTGGCCGAGGGGAGAAAACTCTCCCCTGATCTGGTCGGTCCCCAATTTGATCTGGCTGCATTCGCACGTGCACATGGCCTTCCTTCTGAGTTTACCGGGCCGGAGCCGGCGACGACAGAGACAAGACCGAATGTTGAGTTGGATCTCTCCGGTGATCTGTCCGAGATATTCTTCAAGGAATCAGCTGAACCGGAAACTGCGATGGAGGTCGAGGTTCCAGCCGATGTCGAGCTGCCTGCCGCGGAGTTCATGCACGAGATTCCACTGAAGCCCCCCTCGGAGGCAGTGCATGAGCAACTGCAGGAGGTCGATTTCTATATCCGGCTTGGCTTCTTCGAGGAGGCTCGCATAAAACTGGACCAGATCGCTCGGAACTATCCCAGCAATCCGGAACTTCCGATGCGCTATCGCCAGCTGAGCGAAGGAGAAGCCGCACCTGCTCCGAGCCCAAGCATCCCGGCTCCCGGCGGGCACGATTCTTCGGCTCCTGCCGAGACAACGCAGCCCGACAGCGCCGGCGTATTCAGGGAACTGAGAATAGATCAGGCTTTGGGCGTATCTGTCGAAAACCATTCAGTGGAGACCCGTCCCGCTGTTCAGGTCCAGCCTGATGACTTCAACAAGGCGGAAGTGCCTTTGGAAGCACAGGGCTTTCCTGAGACACAGGGCGCTCCTCATTCGCTGCCCGAGGAGCAGCGGGTCGTCGCAGAGGGTCCGATAAATGCGATGTTTGCCGATCTCATCGAGGAGGTGAACGCGCTCACGGATCAGGAAATCGCGCGCGAGGAGTTTGAAAACCACTTCAGCCTCGGCATCGCATATCGAGAGATGGAGTTGATCGAGGAAGCGATCAGAGAGTTCCAGAGCGCCTTCAAGGTCCTAAATCCCGCGAAGTTTCCAAAACAAGTCATACAATGCTGCGGAATGCTGAGCACGTGCTTCCTCGAGAAAGGGATGCCCCGCTCGGCCATCCGTTGGTGTCAGGCTGGATTGGAAATCTCCGGTATCTCCGCGCACGAAGACCTTGCGCTCCGCTATGATATGGGTGTTGCTCACTCAATCCTTGGCGACTCGAGCCGAGCGCTCGAATGCTTCGACCACATCTACGGCGTCGACCCGAGCTATCGTGACGTTGCCCAAAAAATCGATTCCCTAAGAGGTGGTCCAGGTCGGCATGTCCCTTAGGCCCTCACCCCGGCCGCACGGCCCGGATCCCGAAATCGAGAGCATGCCGCGTCCGCACTCAGTTACGGCTTGGATCTGGCGTATCCTCTACATCCTTTGGTCACTCGAGGTAGGGGTATTTCTTCTCTTTCTGCCCTGGCTGAATATATGGGAGAACAACTACCTCCTCTACCTGCATCCCCGATTTCGCCCAATCGTGGTCAACTCGTTTCTGAAGGGGGGCGTGCTTGGACTCGGAATCGTCAACATCCTCATCGGGATTCAGGAAATTGCAAACTGTAGAAAGAGGTCGAAGAGCTACATTTCCAAGTAGGCGTCCGCTCTTCTACTACATCACCGACCGGAAGCAACTCGCCGACAGGCCCTTGCTATGGTGCATTCGCCGCGCCATCGGTTGGGGCGTGGATTTTGTGCAGATACGTGAGAAGGACCTCTGCGACCGAAGCCTGTACGAGCTGACAAGGAAGGTCGTGCAGGCGGCCAGCGGCACGCATTGCAAGATTCTCGTGAACGGGAGAGCCGACATAGCGCTCGCAGCGGGCGCCAACGGGGTTCATCTCCCTTCGGCCGGCTTGCTCGCCACGAACATCAGGCCCTGGCTGCCCAGGGGATTTCTCATCGGGGTGTCGACTCATCTCAGACAGGAGGGGGTACGGGCGGCTGCAGCCGGCGCGGATTACGTCCTTCTTGGTCCCGTATATCCCACCGAATCTAAACTGCGCTACGGCCCGCCCCTCGGTCTGGATTATTTCCAGCAGGCTTGCCGCACGTTGCCAATTCCAGTGCTGGGCCTAGGCGGCATCCGTCCGAAACATGTATCTCAAGTTCTCGAGGCAGGCGCTGCAGGAGTGGCAGGAATCGGCCTTTTCCAAAAGGACTCCGACTTCAGAGAGTTAAGCAGAATGACAAGGAATCAAATAGCTCGCAGTTCGCAGTGGATTTCTGAAAATTCATAAACTGCGAACTTCTGCGAACTGTGAACCTGTGACTCGACTTCCGTCGCAGTCCAAAGACAGCGATTACAGCCCAGCAGGCACAGGTTAGGGCTCGGGCAAGAATTACTTGGCATTTTGCTGCGGGCCGCAGCCTGAAAGGGCGCGGCGGCGGGTGGGCATCTGCTTCGTTGCCGCTCCTCGACGATGTACACCGACATCGCCTGCGTCGCGGCGCCTCGCATCTGCCCACCCGGCGCTCGCGCCAAAATGCCAATTAATTCTTGCGCGAGCCCTTAGCCTTTGTCTTTGCCCTTGCCTTTGCTTTTTTCGGCGGGTCCGGGGTACTTCTTCAGGCCAAACGCGGCGCCTTCGTGCGCTCCACTAGTAATATCGATCGCCTGGTTGACGACGTTCCAAAGCTCTTCGTTCCTTTTGTCCTCTGCGGTCTTCTTCAGTGCCAGAAGCGCCTTTCCCGCCCATTCCGTGCTGTCTTTGAGGTTCTTGAGTGCCTTGCCCAGCCTGCTCTTATCTGAATCCCTCCTCTGGAAAACATCGTCCAAGTTTATCATGACGCTCTTCACGATTCGATGGTAGCCGTCAACCATTTCTTCCACGCTGAAAAACTCGAGAGGGTCTCCCGCCTCTGCTTCTTTGCCGCCCAGCCTTTCCTCTGCTGTCTTTAAGCGCAGTGTTGCTGCTTCCAGGTAAACCTTGATCCTCTCATCGATCTCCTGAGCATCCTGGATCTTCGCAATTTCCTGGGGGGTCAGAAACTCCTTGTCCGGAGCTGGTGGTCCAGAAAAGGCTGCATCAGATCCGAGCAGAACAGCCACCAGAGCAAGAATTGAACGTAGATTTAAAGGCATAGTTGCATCCCCAGTCTCCGCGCTTAGCCCGGGAAAAGAATGTCCACAAATTTTTTACGTATCTCTTCCGCCTTTTTTAGCCAGGCATCGTACGTGTCCTGCTGATCCACAGGTGCTCTTATCTTGAACCCTTGGACATCGGAGAGGGCTCTGCGCAGATGAATCTCATAGCGGATCAGGTTCTTGGATTTCTTTTTCCGGCTTGCATTCTGGTAGATGTCCTCAAATGACATTGTGAGAAGCGTTGTCCAAGCCTTCAAAGTTGCCGGACCGGACTGAAAATCCTCTTTGAGCACCGCCGCCTCCAGCGTCTTGAGCAGCCGTCTGGATGCGTTGTCGTAGACCTTTATCCTGTTATCGATCTTTTGCTCTTTATGCAGTTGTTGGCTCTCCGCTGCCGTTAAGCTGTCGTCCGCGGAAGGAGGAAGGCTGCCGGCCTGCGGCATTAGGCCGAAAAACAACATGAGTGACCAGTGGTTGAGAATCATAGGCCCCTACATTTTGGGCGGGACCTGGCATCCCAGCAAGTCCAACGCCTTCTCCATCTGTCTGCGCACCAAGTCCACGATCAAAAGCAAGTGCTGTTTCCGTTGCGAATCCGTTTCCGAGAGAATGTGGTATTTATGATAGAAAAGATTGAACCTTTGCGCGAGATAAAAAACGAATTTTCCCAACTGGGACACTTCCAGTGATTGCATCACCTGTCGGACTACCTCAGGAAGCCGCGCCGCCTGATAGACAAGCTCCCAGATGTCATCGTGCGCTGCCAGGAATTCTCCCAGGTGTGTCGGATCGATGTCTTTTCTCGTTGGAGGCTCCGCCCCGGATTCCGCAAGCTTTCGAAAGATATTGTCGGCACGCACAATGGCGTACTGCACGTAGGGTCCGGTTTCGCCGTCAAAGCTGAGAGCTTCCTTGATGTCGAAGGCGATGACGGTGTTGCGCGCAAACCTGAGGAGAAAGTAGCGCAGGGCTCCGACAGCGATGATGCGCGAGATGCGTTCGCTCTCTTCCTCCGGCAGGGAATGACGCGATTTGACCTCCAGCAGGGCCTTCTGCATCAGCATGTCCAAGAGGTCATCTGCCTTTACGCCAAGCCCTCTGCGCCCTGAAACCTCGACATAGGGTCGCTTTTTCTCCTCCTCGGAGATCTTAAAGCCCATTTCCTCGCAGCAAGCGGGGCTCAGAGCGACCATCTCGTACGAGAAATGGATCGAGTTTCGCGCCTCTTCCTCGTAGCCGAGGGCTTGTAATCCCTGCAGGACAATGCTTTGGAGGTAGGCCTGCCGGCTGTCAATGACGTTATAAACTCGCCGGCCGCCTCCAAAGTGCGGTGTTTCGAGCCCCGGCACCGAATCGGCGCAGGTTAGCCAAATCTGATGGCCTTCGCAGGTGACAAAGGGTTCGTAGTGAAAATCAAGCTCCAGCAAGCCGAACTTCCAGAGCTGGTAGGCAATGTCTTTTCCGACGTAGGTCACCGTTCCATCCGAGCGGATGATGATCTTTTCGTCGTCCTCGATCTCCTCGCGCGAAACTTCGCACCTGGCCTCCGCAGCGCTTCCTGCCTTCATCACCCAGCAGCCACGGTTTTTGCCTTCATCGACATAGTAAATGGCCCCTCGTTGCTTAAGCAACTCGAAAGCCTTTTCCCAGAAGTGTAGGTGCAGAATCTCGCTTTCGCGCGGCAGGAGATCGTATTGAACGTTGATGCGCGCCATGGTGGCCAGATGTGCGCGCACGATTCTCATGGAGACATGCTGGGCAAGCTTCGCTGTCGGGTTGTCACCGGCTTCAATAGCTTGCATTGTCAGACTTCGCCACTTGTGGTTCTCCTCGGATTGCTGGTAGAAGTCCGCCACGCGGGCATAGACGTCCCAGCAGTAATAGTCGAACTTGCCCTCCATGGCTGCGACCTGCTGAAGGGTCTTACCCTCCATTCGCTCCAATCCAACGACCACGTCCGCAACCTGGACTCCAGTGTTGTCGAGATAGTTTTGGACTTCCACCTGATGTCCGACGAAGCGCAGGCAGCGGACGAACGAATCTCCAAGGGCAGCATTGCGCAGATGCCCTATGTGTGCCGCCTTGTTGGGATTGATGTTCGTGTGCTCCACAATAATCTTGCCGGGCGACTCCGTTTCGGAGATCCTGCCGAAAAGTCGCTGATCGATGGTTTCGGCCAGCCGCAGGGCGAAGGCGGCGCGGTCCACGTGGAAGTTGAGATACCCTCCCCCCGCCACTTCCACTTTCCAGATTCCGGGAATCTCCTGCGCATCGGCGGAAAGTTCTTGCGCAATCTCCCTCGGCGGGCGCTTGACCTTCCGGGCAAGATCAAAGGCGATGGGGAGCGCCAGTTCACCCAGTTCGATTTTCGGCGGAATGGTGAGATTCAGACGGTTGTATTGAACCTGGTAGCGTTTTTCGATTTGCCGGATGAGAGTCTTTTCAACAGCCTGCGAAAGTGCTGATATCATTATCCCTAAGCTTCCCTGGACAGATGGCCCGAGAAAACATACTCTAAGGCCTCCCTCAAATCAATCGGTGCAGGCGTCGGCACTCCTTTCCGCTTCCAAAAGCGGATCACGATTCGTTCATTTCGTGCCGGATTGGCGACGCTGCGGCCGCTAGATGGTACTTTGAATCGTGGACACCAAACTTCGGGCCAACTGTACCGTCCTTGACTTCCCCTCATGCGACCCATAGGATTGATGATTGACGATTGAAGCTCCTCTTAAATCGTCATTCGTAAATTGAGACTCAGTAATCGGCCTAATCCTATGGTGCCCAGTCGCATTCTATACATTGAGCCGTTTTCCGGAATCAGTGGGGACATGATGCTTGGAGCCCTATTGGATCTTGGGGTGGATTTCGAACACCTGCGGCAGCAGTTGAGCCTATTGCCGTTGCAGGGCTACCAGCTCGAGGTGGAGAAATGTCTTCGCTCCGGAATACAGGCGACGAAGTTCGACGTGAATATCGACCACCCTTCTCACGAAGGCCATCCTTCTCACTCACACGCGCCGTCGCATTCGTACCGGAGCTTTCGAAATATCCGCGACATGATTGACTCCAGCCCGCTGTCCCAGTGGGTGAAGGAGAAGTCCATCGAGGCGTTCCGCAGGCTCGCCGAAGCCGAGGGCAAGATACACAACCAGCCGGTGGAGGAGGTTCATTTTCATGAGGTAGGGGCTATCGACTCTATAGTCGACATCGTAGGCTCCATGATAGCCCTTGAGCAGCTTCTGCCTGCTCGCATCCTCTCGTCGCCAGTCAATGTCGGCCGGGGAACACTGGAGTGCCGGCATGGCATCTACCCTGTGCCCGGTCCGGCCGCACAGGAACTGCTGAAGGACATTCCAACCTTTTCAAACTCGGTGGAAGGGGAACTTACCACGCCTACAGGCGCGACGCTTCTGGCTACGCTCGTGCCGGTGTTCGGTCCACGGCGGCCGATGAGAATCCAACGTTCTGGCTACGGCGCGGGCACCCGGGAAACCCTCGGCAATGCCAATGTTCTCCGCATCACGATGGGGGAGGAACTTGCTGCAGATCTGATTATCTCGCCCGATGAACAGGTGGCCGTCATCGAGGCGACCATCGATGACATGAATCCTCAGATATACGGTTACTTCCAGGAGAAGGCCCTCGCAGATGGCGCGTTGGACGTTTATCTCACCGCGATTCAAATGAAAAAGAACAGGCCGGCCGTCAAGTTGACGGTCGTGTGTCCGGTCAGTCAGATCGAACGGCTTGCGCGGTTGATTTTTCTTGAAACGACGACCATCGGGATTCGTTACACACTCGCCCAGCGCAAAACCCTTCAGCGCGAGTTCCATAAGGTACAGACCGAATATGGAGTTGTGACTATCAAGGTCGCCTCCATGGATGGACAGCGTGTGAATTTCGTGCCCGAATATGAAGACTGCCGTCGGCTGGCGGCCGAAAAAGGTATCGCGCTCAAGGAAGTCCTGGCTGCAGCTACGCGAGCATATTTGCAGACTCAATGAGCGGGATCGTTTCTTTAAAAGCTCCAGATCCGACCCTACTTTAAAGGAGAAACGCCACAAATGACGGAAGATAACGTTCCCCCCCCGACTCCCCAGCCGGCGCCTGTGCCGCAACCAACGGAAGAGCCGAAGATCAGCATTGAAGATTTCGCAAAGGTCCAAATGCGGGTTGGACAAATCCTGGCGGCTGAGAAAGTAGAGGGTTCCCGTAAGCTCATGAAGTTGAAGGTGGATATCGGCACCGAGGTGCGCCAGGTTGTTGCGGGAATCGCCGAAGCCTACGACGCTGCCAGCCTACTAAATAAAAAGGTAGTTCTGGTTGCCAACCTCAAGCCTGCGAAATTGATGGGTGTGGAATCCAACGGGATGATTGTCGCGGCGTCCATCGGAGGACGGCCGATCCTGGCTACCTTTACAGAAGATGTCCCAAACGGTGCCTTATTGAAATAGGCAAGTCAGTTCACTGACAACGAATGACGAATTACGAGTGTCGAATTCCCCAACAGTGGCTTTTATTCGTCATTCGTCATCTTTCAATCTAAGGGTCTGTCAATGAAGCAGATGCCCGCCCGCCGCCGCGCCCCTCCGGGCTGCGGCCCGCAGGCCCGCTGGCTTTGTTGCTCGCTCCTTACATACCACCCCAGGTATGCTCGTCGCTCGCGCCTCGCCAGCGGGCCTGGGGGCCTGCAGCAAAGTGTAAACGTTGTTCATTGACAGACCCTAACCGTGCTGCTGGCACTCTTCTGCACAACAGATCCCAGAGAGGAAGATCGGCTGTGATCATCGACTCCCATGCCCACCTAGACATGCCCCAGTTCGACGCCGATCGGGAAGCTGTCATACAGCGCGCCCGCGATGCCGGCCTGCAAATGCTGCTGACTATAGCGACTGCTAACCCGGAGGGTTCCTCGATTGAGGAGACGCTGGACTTGATTGAGAAACACGACTTTCTCTACGCGGGAATCGGCGTACATCCTCATGACGCGCGCACAGCCGACGATGCCTATTGGCGAAGGATGGAGCGGTGGGTAGAACACCCCAAGGTTGTACTCTGGGGGGAGATTGGTCTCGACTACTACTACGACCTGAGTCCGAGAGAGGTGCAATGTGCGGCCTTCCGAAGGCAGATTCAAATGGCTCGGAGCTTGCAGCTGCCGGTTTCCATTCACTGCCGCGATGCCTGGCCCGACCTCATCCAAATCTTGAGGCGGGAATGGGAAGGAGAGGAGAGAGGCGGCATTCTTCACAGTTTCACCGGCAACAGAGAACAGGCCGTCGAATGTGCTGGCATGGGTTTCATGGTTTCTTTTTCGGGGATCGTGACGTTCAAGAATGCCGAATCCCTGAGAGATGCGGCGCGAGCGCTTCCGCTGGATAAGATCCTCGTCGAGACCGATTCTCCTTATCTCGCGCCGGTGCCCCACCGAGGAAAAAGGAACGAGCCAGCCTTTGTTGTGGATGTGGCCCGGAGCCTGGCTCAGACAAAGGGCGTTGAATTCGAGGAACTGGTGCGGCGTACAACCTCCAATATTCTTCGCCTCCTCAGGCTTGGGGAAGGGCCGGTTCCGAAGGGCGGGATGGGCCGCTGATTCCTACGGGTGTGATTATATCCAGGTCGGTCATCCATAGAGTTCAAGGATGTGGTAATATGCCCCGTCCGAACACCACATTTAACCCAAAAGGCGCAGATTGTCATCGGCATAACGAGCGTTGAATTGAGCCTACAAGAAATCTCTAAGCTGGTCGAGTCTGGTCTCGCGCGAGTTGAAGAGGAGCTCGCGCGCCAGTCCTCGTCAAACGTTCAGCTGATTGATGCCATCGGCAGGTACATCCACGTCAGTGGCGGAAAGCGGATTCGTCCTGCGCTCCTGCTCCTCAGCGCCCAGACGTGTGGTTATGAGGGACCAATCTGCCACAGGCTGGGTGCCGTGGTTGAGCTGATTCATTCGGCGACCCTGGTTCACGACGATATCATTGATGATGCGAAAGTACGCCGCGGACGCGCTTCCGTGAATGCCCAGTGGGGGAACGAAATCACGGTCCTGATGGGCGACTGGCTCTATATGACCTCGTTCAATCTTGCGCTTGGTGAGAGGCACTTCAAAATTCTGGACATCCTCACCGACGTTACGCGAAAAATGATCGAGGGCGAGCTTATCCAGCTTACCTTGAACGGCAATCTCGATGTGACCGAAGAGCAGCACCTCGACATTACTATGCGCAAGACGGCGTATCTTTTCTCGGCCTGCTCGGAAATCGGCGGCATCCTTGGGTCGGTCAGCGAGGATCAGCAAGAGCGTCTGCGGCTCTACGGACTGAACATCGGGATCGCATTTCAGATGGTGGACGATGTCCTCGATTTCACCTCCGACGAAAGCACGCTCGGAAAGCCGGTCGGGAGCGACCTGAAAGAGGGGAAGCTCACGCTGCCGCTTATTTACCTCATGCGTGAGGGAGAGCCCAGACACAGGGACCTGGTTCGACGAGTGCTCCGGGACAACGGTGCGGGAACCGTGCAGAGAGAAGCGGTTCTCGAAGCCGTACGCGAATACCACACCGCAGACCGCGTGCTGGTAAAAGCCCACGAATATGCCCGCCAGGCAAAAGAATACCTTGTCGACTTCCCGGCCTCGCCGGCCCGCGACGCGCTTCTTTCTATTCCGGATTACATTGTGGAACGCGACCGCTGACGGGATCGAGTCATCGAGCCACCGGGCCATTGAGTCATTGAAAAAAGACTACCTGTTATATTTCTCCTCTTGGAAGAGGCCCTATAATTAAAGGATTTTCAATGGCTCGATGGCTCAATCACCAATGGCTCAGTTCAAGGGCCCGATGGCTCAATTCCAGGAGCCCAGATTTCCGCTGCCGCTATTTCTTGCGGAGAGCCTTCAGAGCGGCCGCATCATCCTTGGTTTTAATGATGACGGCGGAGTTTTTGCCGGCCGCAGTGGCGTAGACATATTCCATATCCACGCCGGCTCCCGCTACCTTTGCGGAAGCTTTGGCCAGTTCTCCGGGTTTGTTGCCCAGCTCCACTCGAATCACCGTATCTTCGTTGACCGTGAATCCTGCCTTGATCAGCGCCTTTTGCGCCGCTGCTGGTTTGTCTGCAATGATCATGAGCGTTGCCTGATCGCCCATGCAATAGCAGCAGAGGGCACTCATGTTTGCCTTCGCTCCGGCGAGGGCTCCCGCCGCGTCCGCGAGGAGCCCGACTCTGTTGGGTCCCTGCACAATCAACTGCTTGGCTTTCGCTGCAATGGCCATAATCCTCCTCCTTTTTTCTGGATGAATAAGATTACACCACAAGCTTCAAGAGATCACGGAGATTGCTATTATCGCTGCACACCAAGGCGACACATGCCATTTTTCATGCAACATCTTTGATGTCAGGCGAATGGAATTTGCTGCAAGCAGGCGTAAGGCAGCAGGCAGTAAAAGCCCAAGATGAATCAGCTGCCCGCCCGCCGCCGCGCCCCTGCGGGCTGCGGCCCGCAGGCCCGCTGGCTTTGTTGCTCGCTCCTTACATACCACCCCGGGTATGCTCGTCGCTCGCGCCTCGCCAGCGGGCCTGGGGGCCAGCAGCAAAGTGTAAACGTTATTCATTGACAGGCCCTTAGGTCAGGGCTTTTTCGGCGTGTTTGGAGGGGGGCTGCCGGGAAGATCCTCGACAAAGAGCTTTTTGCGCGAGGTCGGGGCGGTATCCGTGCTCTCAGTCAACACCTGATCGGTCATTTCCGGACTGGCGAACTGCTCGACAGGTTTGTCTTTCAAGATTACCTGCATGTACTTGATCCAGATCGGGAGCGCCACGACTGCGCCGGCTTCCCTGTTGCCGAGGGTTTTCTTTTCGTCGAACCCGATCCACACCGCCGTGGTGATCGAGGGGGTAAAACCCACAAACCAGGCATCCGTGAAATCATTCGTCGTACCTGTTTTCCCGCCTAAGGGCCTGGCCAAGGATTTCGCGGCAGTGGCGGTGCCGTTCTGCACGACGTTTTGAAGAAGGCCAAGCATCTTCTCCGCAATGTCCAATTCCAGGATCCTGCTGGTTTTGGGAAAGGTTTCTTCCTTTTTAACGTGATCGTAGTCCTCGATCTTCCGGATGAAGTAAGGCTTCGCCTGGACTCCGAGGTTGGGAAAGACCGTAAATGCCGAAGCCATTTCCAGCGGCATTGCCTCACACGCACCGATGGCCAGCGGCAGGTAAGGCTCCATCGGGCCTTCCAAGCCGAAGCGCCGTGCCATGACAAGCACGTTCTTTATTCCAATCAGCGATGCAACCTTGACTGTGGGAACGTTCCTGGACTCCGTGAGAGCCTCCCGGATGGTAATTTGGCCCTTGAACTTCCCGTCGTAATTCACCGGCCGCCATACCTTTCCCACGCCGTCTGTGAAGCTTATTGGCGAATCGATAATTGTGCTGTCCGGTGTCATTCCTGCCTCGAAAGCGGCGGAATAGACGAAGGGCTTGAAAGTCGAGCCGACCTGGCGCATGGCCTGTGTTGCGCGGTTGAATTCACTCGACTCGAAATCGTAGCCGCCAACCATGGTTTTGATCTCGCCTGTCGCATTCTGCAGCGTGATGAGAGCTCCTTGAACTTCAGGTATCTGGTCGAGCAATATGGACGCAGTTTTCTTGTTTTCATCCAAAGAAACAATTTGGAAAGCCGCCAGATCGCCCGTTTTAAGAATCTTGGCCGGTGATTTTGCCCCCGTCCAGGTTATTTCTTTGGGGCCGAGGGTCGCACGGTACTTGCCGATTTTGACGGTGGCTTCCGACTCGCCGGTGCTTTGGATCATGCCAATAGCTATGTCTCCCGCATGCGGTGTGGTGCGCCAGTCCGGACGAGAGTAAGCCTCCAGGCTCTCATAGGGCATTTTCAGGACATTCTCGATCGGCCCACGCCAGCCGTGCTTTTTATCGTAGCTCCGAAGCCCCTCCCGGAGCGCCTGATTGGCTGCCTTCTGCATGTCGGTATTGAGGGTCGTGTATACTCGCAGCCCTTTGCGCCAGATGACGTCGGTGGTATAGCGGTCCGCCAGCGACTGCCTGACCCACTCCACGAAATAAGGCGCGACTTCCGTTTCGCGCGTGCGCGGCTTCAGAATCATGGGCCTTGCTTTGGCTTCCGCTGCCAGCTTTGGAGTTATCATCTTCTCGATGACCATTCGGTCGAGGATGTAGTTGCGCCGAGACAGAGCCCTGTCCGGATGCAGGCGCGGAGAATACATCGAAGGATTCCGCGGCAGGCCGGCAATCATTGCGCACTCCCCGAGCGTGAGATCTTTCAGTTCCTTGCCGAAATAGGTGTCGGCCGCGGCGGCCACTCCGTAGGCGCCGTGCCCCATAGGGTGCAGATTGCAGTAGAGGGTAAGAATCTGCCGCTTGGAATATTGCTTTTCGATTTTCCAGGTGGTCAACAGCTCTTTAATCTTTCTATCCAGGGTATATTCGGGCGCGTGCAGGAGCATTCGCGCCAGTTGCTGCGTGATGGTGCTGGCGCCTTCGGCGCGCCGCTGTGTCAGGAGCAATACGACGTCTTTGGATGCGGCGCGAACCAGAGAAAAGTAGTTGACCCCCGAATGATTGTAGAACTGGTCGTCTTCCGCAGCGAGGATGGCGAGCTGAAGATAAGGCGGGATCTCATCCAGCGGGACCACGATGCGGCGCTCGACCGCGAACTCTCCGATGACTTTGTTGTCGTCGGAATAGACGTCGGTGATGACGTCGGGGCGGTAATCCTCGAGGCTTTGAATTTTGGGGAGATTATACTCATATCCGAGCAGAGTGCCGAGGGCCGCACCCACTGCCAGAAAAATCAGTATAAACAGTCCATACAGGACAAGCAGCCAGCGGGGTATTTTCCCGCCGGCCTTCCTTCGTTGGGGAATAGCGGCATTTCCGGCCATAGTCCGAATGATTATAGCACGCCCATCTTGAGGGGTCAGGGGTCAGGCACCAGAAGGAATTGATGATTTATGATTGACGATTTTCAAACACTCCCAAATCGTCAATCGTCAATCGTCAATCGTCAATCGTCAATCGTAAATTGGGTGTACCGACTCCTTTCTTCCAGATCCTCTTGCCGGTTCCGCAGCTAAAACGCATCTACCTCTTGCGGTTCTGCTGCTTCCTGAGTGCCGACGCCGCCACCTTTTGAATCCAGGAACGACACTCGTGCTGCGACGACCTCCGTGATGTAGTGTTTCTCTCCTGGGGGCTTCTCCCAGGAGTGAGATTGCAGGGAGCCTTCGACACACACCAGGCGGCCTTTGCGCAGGTACTGGTTGCACTGCTCGGCAATCTTGCCGTAGGCAACCACTCGGTGCCACTCGGTTGTTTTTTCAAGGCCGCCGTTTCCGCTGTGGAATCGATCCGTGGCCAGGCTGAAATTCGATACCTTCGTTCCTCCGGCGGTCATCCTTTCCTCGGGATCCCGCCCCAGCCTTCCGATGAGGATGACCCTGTTGATGCCTCCCATATTTCCCTCCGCCAGAATGTGAGACGCGGCTGTTTTACGGCAGTGAGTGCCGAAAAATCTCTGCCTTGCGCCAAGCGCGATTTTTTGCCTGAAATCAGGCCTCCTCCAGTTCTTTTCTCCTGCCTTACTAAACAGTGAAGGCCCCGAATTGAGCGAAAAATTCTATGCGGGTGCGCCGAGGTGCGGGAGGATAGCCAAAGGCTTGAAAACTCATGTTCTTTCAGGGCTATTTGCTTGACACTAGTCCGGCCGTTTGCTATATTCGAGCGGTTTTTCGCTCATTTAACGGATGGACTGGTGGGCTTCGAGCGATCTCAACTGCCAGCCATGCAGTAACTCAAAGGAGAGAAGAGTTTGCCGACCTTCAATCAGCTGGTTCGATCTGGCCGAAAGAAGATTCGTTACAAGACGAAGAGTCCGGCTTTGCAGGGGAGTCCTCAGCGTAGAGGCGTTTGCACTCGGGTGTACACTTCCACACCCAAAAAGCCAAATTCAGCACTACGCAAAGTTGCACGTGTTCGGCTCACCAATGGGATTGAGGTAACCACCTACATCCCCGGAATCGGGCACAATCTGCAGGAACACTCCATCGTGTTGATTCGCGGCGGACGTGTCAAGGACCTCCCTGGGGTTCGCTACCATGTGGTGCGGGGAACTCTGGATTCCGTCGGGGTTCAGGATCGCAAGAACTCCCGCTCCAAATATGGTGCCAAGCGGCCTAAAAGCTAATCACTCCTTCACAAAAACCGTTGTAGGGTGACGGGTTAAGCGCCCGGCGAGAATCTTCGGATGGCAATTGCCAGTGCCGACGAGGTTCGCTCTAGGTGGATATTCCCCGCCCAGAGCGGAGACGGGTATCAGAAAGTAGTGGAGATCTTTCAGCATGCCAAGGCGACGAGAAGTACCAAAACGCGAGACATTGCCGGATCCGCTGTTCGGCAGCACGCTTATTACCAAGTTCATCAACTGCATGATGCTTGAGGGAAAAAAGAGCGTCGCCGAGCACAATTTTTATGGCTCTTTGGACTTGATCAAGGATCGGATCAAGGAGGATCCGGTCAAGGTCTTTAAAAAAGCACTCGACATGGTCAAGCCCGTTCTGGAAGTGAAGTCGCGGCGTGTCGGAGGAGCCACCTATCAGGTGCCCATCGAGGTGGCTCAGGATCGAAGGACATCGCTGGCGATCCGCTGGATCATTTCCCATGCCAGGTCGCGGAGCGAGAAGACTATGAAGGAAAAGCTGGCTGCCGAGATTCTGGATGCCTCCAACAATCGCGGCGGGGCCATTAAGAAAAAGGAAGACACGCATAGGATGGCGGAAGCCAACAAGGCCTTCGCCCATTACCGGTGGTAAAGAGGTTTTAGGTGGCACGTTCGGTACCGCTAGACAAGACTAGAAACATAGGGATCATGGCGCACATCGACGCCGGCAAGACGACGGCGACTGAGCGCATCCTCTATTACACCGGTATCACGCATAAGCTAGGCGAAGTCCATGATGGCACTGCCGTGATGGACTGGATGGAGCAGGAGCAGGAGCGCGGCATCACGATCACATCCGCCGCCACCACCTGCATTTGGGGAGAACACCGGATCAACATTATTGATACGCCGGGCCACGTAGATTTCACGGCTGAGGTGGAACGAAGCCTACGCGTTCTCGACGGCGCCGTGGCGCTATTCGGTGCCGTGGAGGGTGTTGAGCCCCAGTCCGAGACGGTGTGGCGCCAGGCGGACAAATATCGCGTCCCGCGCATCGGATTTGTAAACAAGATGGATCGCCCAGGCGCCGATTTTCCCCACGTACTGGACATGATCCGCTCCCGGCTCAATGTCACGCCCGTCGCGATTCAACTCCCGCTGGGCACAGAAGATCATTTCCGCGGCATCATTGATCTGATCACTCAGAAAGCCATCGTCTATAGAGAAGAGACGCTCGGCGCTGCTTATGAAGTCGAGGAGATCCCGGAAGAGTATAAGAGCGACGTCGCCAAGTACCGTGATCAGATGATCGAGACCATCGCGGATGTCGACGACAGCCTGCTCGAGAAGTACGTTGGCGGGGGAGCCATTTCTGAAGCGGAGATCATAGCTGCGTTGCGAAAGGGCACGATCGCGATTAAGTTCGTCCCTGTGCTCTGCGGAGCTGCTTTCAAGAACAAGGGAATCCAGCAGTTGCTCGACGCTATCGTCGCCTATCTCCCCTCGCCGCTCGACATCCCGCCTGTCAACGGAATTGTAAAGCCTGGAAAGCAGCCTCCGGTTCGACATTCCTCAGATGACGAACCGTTCTCTGCTCTGGTTTTTAAGATAATGACCGATCCTTTCGTGGGCCAACTGGCGTTCTTCCGGGTTTATTCCGGGCAGTTGAAATCCGGCTCCTCCGTTTACAACTCCACCAAGGAGTCGACGGAGAGGGTTGGCCGCCTCCTCAAAATGCACGCAAACAAGCGAGAGGAGATCAAAGAAGTCTATTCCGGCGACATTGCCGCAGCCGTGGGACTCAAGAACGTGAGCACCGGAGATACAATTTGCGACAAGCAGAACCCGATCGTCTTGGAGGCGATTGACTTTCCGGCACCGGTAATCTCCGTTGCGATCGAGCCCAAGACCAAAGCGGATCAGGAAAAACTTGGCATGTCGCTGGACAAGCTCATACGCGAGGATCCTACTTTCCGGGTTCACACCGATCAGGACACGGGCCAGACCATCATCTCCGGCATGGGCGAACTCCACCTCGAAATCTTGGTTGACCGTATGGTCCGGGAGTTTGGTGTGGCTGCCAACATCGGCAAGCCCCAGGTCGCCTACCGCGAAACCATCCGCCAGCGGGCGGAGGCAGAGGGTAAGTTCATCCGCCAGACGGGCGGTCGTGGGCAGTATGGCCACGTCAAGATCGTCCTCGAACCGCTGGAGCAGGGTGGAGGCTTCGAGTTTGTAAATGAAATTGTGGGCGGGGCCGTACCGCGAGAGTATATTGCGCCCGTCGAACACGGCGTGAAGGAAGCGCTCGATACGGGTGTATTGGCCGGCTACGAAGTGGTGGACGTGAAGGTCACCCTGATTGATGGGTCGTATCACGAGGTAGACTCTTCGGAAATTGCATTTAAAATCGCCGGCTCAATGGCGTTGAAGGAAGCTGCTCGTCACGCGAAGCCGGCTCTGCTGGAGCCGATGATGCGAGTGGAAGTCGTGGTGCCTGAGGAATTTATGGGGGCCGTCACGGGAGACCTTCATTCTCGCCGCGGGCGCGTGGAGTCAACGGAAGCGCGCCTGAGCTCGACGATCATCCAATGCAAGGTTCCGCTTTCGGAGATGTTCGGTTACTCAACGGATCTCAGGTCAATGACCCAGGGACGTGCAACATACACTATGCACTTTTCCCATTACGAGGAAGCCCCGAAGGCCATCAGTGAAGAGGTAATTGCGAAAGTCCGTGGAAAGCTGGTCAGCAACTAAGCACGAGTTGGGAGGACTATATGGCAAAGGAGAAATTTGATCGCAGCAAGCCGCACGTCAACGTAGGGACGATCGGGCACATCGACCACGGAAAGACGACGCTGACGTCGGCGATCACGCAGGTACTGCACAAGCTGGATCCGAAGGTAATAA
>Ga0315277_10001962_pt1 | contig 29083 bp, 21 predicted proteins | sample YL17G05_15_MG_FD_203695 | JGI IMG/M metagenome (GOLD analysis project Ga0315277, IMG submission 203695) | Sediment microbial communities from Yellowstone Lake, YNP, Wyoming, USA - YL17G05_15 | ecosystem: Environmental > Aquatic > Freshwater > Lake > Sediment | place: USA: Wyoming | collected... | reverse complement strand
ATTCAGGTTTAGCACGCTAATCGAGCTTTTCAATAAGTCGCTCGCTGCGCCCGAGCCCGCCTCCGGCGGGGAAAAGGTATATCTCGAGATAGTCAGGGCCGAGCGCTGCGAGCAGCTCACTTTCGGCAGGCTGCGAGCCCGCGCTCGAGGTTTTGCCGTGTGGCTCGTTCAAAATGCCGGCCTGAGTGTCGGCGGCAAGGTCGCCATCCTCGGCAAGAACCGCGCCGATTGGGACATCGCCTTCTGGGGAGCCATCCTTGCAGGCGCAATCCCAGTGCTGATCGACCCGGAAAGGGGAGTCGAGGGCGTAATCGAGCACCTCGTTCAAACCGATACCGACCTGCTTGTGATGGCCGACGATTATCTCGACGAAGAATCCCGCCGGACGCTCAGAGATTTCGCCGCTAATGCCGGCCTCGGATTAGTTGAAATGGCCGACGAGCCATTGTGCGAATCCCTCGGCGACCTTAAAGGCCGGGGCGGCGAAGAAATCAGCCTGGATGCTGCGCAGACCGACGAATTGCTGCAAGCTGTTGCCGAGAAGGTCAAAGCCGAGGCTGCCGCCGTGATTCTCTGCACATCGGGAACCACCGGCGACCCCCGCGAAGTAGAGCTGACGCATACAAACCTTATCGCCAACATTGAAGGCGCCGTCGAAAAAATCCAAATCACTTCCAGCGACGTCCTCGGCCACATCCTCCCACCCCATCACTCCTTCGGCCTGACCGTCGGCAAGCTCCTCGTGCTGTCCGTCGGCGCGACGAACATATACACCAACAAGTACCGGCAGATACCGCAGCTCATCCGCGACAGGGGCATAACCATCCTGGCCGCGACACCGGCCCTTTATACCGTCCTGGCCAAGAAGATCGAAGACGGCCTGGCCGAGCAGAAGAAGAGCAAGCCCATCGTCAGACTGCTCGACCGCTGGCTTCCAAAACTCATAGGCAAAAGCATTATCAGGAAGCAGGGCTGGCGGACAATCCGATTCTTCCTCTCCGGCGCCGCACCCGTGCCCAAATGGGTCCTCAACGTCTTCTGGCGGAGGGGCCTTCTGCTCTACGAAGGCTACGGCACGACCGAGAACTCGCCGGTCTATGGTTTCAACGACGAATTCTCCGGCCTCGGGTCGGTCGGCAGGCCCATCCCCACGCTCGACGTCAAAATCGTCAACGAGCAGAGTGACACTCTGCCCCCCGGCCAGAAGGGAGAGATTATGCTGGGCGGCCCCTGCATTATGAAGGGCTACTACAAGAATCCAAAGGCCACCGCCGCCACCGTCGAAACCGATTCTGAAGGAGTCCGCTGGCTGCACACCGGCGACCTGGGCTGCTTAGACGCCGACGGCAACCTCTTTATCACGGGCCGAAAGAAATTCCTCGTCGTCCTGCCCGGCGGAAAGAACGTCAATCCCGAGCTGGTCGAGTCGGCGCTTTGCGAGGCGAATTTCGTCCACGAGATACTGATTGTGCCGCGCATGAAGAAGGATTCGGCCGGCGTGGAGACCGAGGCCGTCCACGCGATCGTTCGCCCCGACCTGGAGGCGATAAAGAGCCGGACAAACCATTCCGAAGCCGACCTTATCGGCAAGCCCGATCTGCTCAAATCCCTCGTTTGGCAGAGCATCAGCCAATGCCAGCAGAGGAGCCGGCATCTGTCAAGCTATGAGAAGATAACGCCCGCCGGCCTCGAAATACGAATAGAGGAATTCCAGAAGACCTCGACCGGCAAAATCAAACGGCAAGCCTACATCTCCTCCTGACACAGCGTCTTTTTTGCCTCGACAAGTCTGTTGCATATCCCGCACAACCCCGTATAATCATTGACATCGCCCGTGTGGCGGCAATGGTAGTGATTCGGATTTCAATAATATATGGAGGAACACAAGATGTCCCAAAACCAGACAAATTCAACCAACGTCAACAATTCCAATTCACTGACTCGTCGCGGGTTCATCGCCGGCGCCGGGGCGGCTGCGCTGTCTTTCACCATCGCCGATCCGGCAGCCGTGCGGACCTACGCCGCCAACAGCAAGCTCAACCTCGGCATAATAGGCTGCGGCGGACGAGGAACCTGGATAACGGCCCTGTTCAACGAGCACGGCGGATACAACATCGCCGCCGCCGCGGACTACTTCAAGGACCGCGCCGACAGTTGCGGCGGCCAGTTCAACGTCCCCGAAGCCAGCCGATATACGGGCCTCTTCGGGTACAGGAAGATGTTCGACAAGGTCGATGCCGTAGCCATCGAGAGCCCGCCGTACTTCCATCCCCAGCAGGCCGCCGACGCCGTCGAGGCCGGCAAGCACGTCTATGTCGCAAAGCCCATCGCCGTCGATGCGCCCGGCTGCCTGAGCATCGGCGAGTCCGGCAAGAAGGCGACGGCCAAGAAGCTCTGCTTCCTCGTCGATTTTCAGACCCGCTCCGATCCGTTTTATATGGAGGCCCTCAAGCGCGTCCACGCCGGCGCCATCGGCGATTTCGTCTTCGGCGAGGCAATATATCACGCCGACTGCCCCTTCGGCAGGATGTATGATACCTGGCGCAACAATCCGGATGACTCCGAGGTCCGGCTCCGCGCGTGGGGACTGGACAAAATCCTCTCCGGCGACATAATCACCGAGCAGAACATCCACACCCTCGACGTGATGAACTGGATCATGGGCACGGAGCCTCTCTGGGCCGCGGGCACCGGCGGCAGGACCATCCGCCCGGTCGGGACCTGCTGGGACCACTTCGCGCTCGTCTTCGAGTACCCCGGCAATATCGGCATTACCTTCAGCTCTCGCCAGTGTGACGGCTTCGGCACCCAGCCCGAAGGAATCCGCAACCGGATGTTCGGCTCAAAGGGCGTACTCGAGACCGAGTATGGCGGACAGGTAATCATCCGAGGCGGCGGCGAGACATTCTACAGAGGCGGAAGCAGCCCCGGAATCTATAAAGATGGCGCCGTAGCCAACATCGCAACCTTCCACAAGGATATCGCCCAAGGCAACTGCGCCAACCCCACGGTCCCCGAAAGCGTCAGAAGCAACCTCATTACAATCTTGGGCCGAACCGCAGCATACCAGCAAACAAAAGTAACCTGGAAAGAAATGCTAACCAAAAACGAAAAGCTCGACGCTAACCTAAAGGGACTAAAGGCATAAACAGCCTCCAACGGGGACTGCTATTCGTGACTGTCCCTTATCAAGAACAGTTGAAAGGGCCGCATGGACCCGCGAGAGATCCTTGACAATGCGCGCAAAGCAATCAGTGATTGTGCTGGCAATGATCCAGACAAATGGTTTTATGCCAACCGCTTCGTGTTCGCCCGGCTTCAGTTGGATGAGCGAAGAACGAAAACTCAGGTGAAGAAAGACTTGTTGGCCGGCGGAAAGCCCTGCCATTACTGTCAAGAGGCCATTGACGGTAAAGTTGGCGTACACCTGCACCGGATGGACGGCGACCGTGGATACACTGCCGACAATTGTGTTCTGATGCATAGAGAGTGTCATACAAGATACCATAGTGAGAATCCAAGAGGCGTTCGCTCTCGGGTTGCGGCGGTGCGAGAACAAGGCGAGTTTGTCCCTCTAATTCTGGAAAAAGTCAGCAAACGCTACGAGGGGAAATCCTTCATTTATTGGTGGGATATTTCTCCTGGATTCTTGGACAAACTCGACCATTATGAATCGCTTGAATTTGTCAAGAAGGATACAGGTCAGAAATGCCGTGTTCCGACCCCTGCTCTGAAAGGCTATCTAACCAAAGAACGGCAGACCACTCGCGGCCAGGGTAACTGGGGAATTAAGGTCCTCGAAGACCGAGAGAATGAGTTGGCATTTGAACCGCACAGCAAGAACGATGACTGGCTTTTTCTTCCAGTGGTCTGGCGAAGCCAGTAACGTGAGATTCAATCCGCCAATTCTTTGAGACTGAATCACCGTTTGAATAGTATTCTGCCCGGTTTCTTCTTTGAGCGCCCGCTCTATGCTGGTATTATCTCGGTTTTCGGAGATATGAATATGGAACGTGAATACTTGACTCGCCGGCGGATGCTGGCTAATGCGGCCTGGGCGGCTGCCGCTGTGACGTTGACCGGCTCGTGCAAATCGCCGCTGAGATTCGGCGGGTCACGCAAGGGGTTTAAGCTGGGAGTGTGCGACTGGACGATAGGCAAGAGGAGCGATCCGGGGGCGTTCGAGGTGGCTAAGAGGGTTGGACTGGACGGCGTCCAGGTCGACTTCGGCGGCGGGGAGAACGACCTGCAATTGTTCGATACGGCCCTGCAGGCCAAAATCCTCGCTGAGGCGGAGAAGAACGAGATGCAGATTGCCTCGCTGGCGATGGGCCACTTGAACGACATCCCCTATAAGAGCGACCCGCGGACCGAGGCCTGGGTCTCACAGGCAATCGACGTCGCCAAGGCGATGCGGCAGAGTATTATCCTTATGGCCTTCTTCGGCAACGGCGATTTGAAGAATGACCCAAAGGGTATCGACGAGGTCGTCATCCGGCTCAAGAAGGTTGCGCCGAAGGCCGAGGATGCCGGCGTCGCCTTGTGCGTCGAATCGTGGCTGAGCGCCGAGGAGCATCTGGCGATTATCGAGCGGGTCGGCTCGCCTGCTGTGAAGGTCTATTACGACGTGGCCAATTCCAATATGGCCGGCTACGACATCTACCAGGAGATTCGCCGACTCGGAAAGCATATTTGCCAGTTCCACGCAAAGGACTACGACGACCTCTACGGCAAAGGCTCAATCGACTTCGAAAAGATCCGCAGCGCCATGGACGATATTGGCTACCGCGGCTGGCTCGTTATGGAAGGCGTAAAGCTGCCCTTAGGAGTCGAGGAAAGCTGCCGATACGATTGCGAGTACCTGCGGAGAATCTTCCCGCAGAAGGTGTAGTATCTCAGATTGACCGGGATCATTGTCATTCCTGCGAAAGTCCCGCAAGGGACGGCTGGCGCCGCAGGAATCCATCTTGTTGAGTGTTCTGGATTCCGCATCAAGTGCGGAATGACAAAGTGAAAGGCGGAATGACAAGGTAAAGGACGGAATGACAAAGTGAAGTGTGCGATAACGGACTCAAATGGAAGGTGTAATAAAAAGTCGGCGTAGAACGAAAGTCACGAAAATCATCAGGTGATAAGGAAAGGGCAGGTTATGAGAAAGCAGATTCGATTCGCAATTATTGCAGTATTGTTCTTTGGGGTAGCGCAAGCAGTTTTCGCGACGGCGCTGGATGATTACGTGGCCAAGCCGGATGCGAGCTACAAATACACCGTTGCCAAGACCATCGAGGGGCCGGGCTATACCGGCTACATAATCGATATGGTCTCGCAGACTTGGCGGAGCGCCGACGAGGTGGATAGGACGCAGTGGCGGCACTGGGTGCAGATAGTCAAGCCGGCTAACGCCACCGGCGATACCGCCTTGCTCTATATCAACGGCGGAAGCAATAGGGGCGAGCAGCCGGAATCCGTCGATATGATGCTCGCAATGATGGCGATTCAGGTCAATTCCGTCATTGTCGATCTGAAAATGGTGCCGAACCAGCCGCTTGTCTTCGCCGGCGACGGCAGGTCGAGGTCCGAGGACGCGATAATCGCCTACACGTTCGATAAGTACCTGGCCACCGGTGACGCAACCTGGCCGCTCCTCCTGCCGATGGTCAAGAGCGCCGTCCGTGCGATGGATACCGTGCAGACGCATCTCAAGGGCCTGGATAAGGGGGCCGTTAATATCGAGAAATTCCTGGTCTCCGGGGGGTCGAAACGCGGCTGGACTACCTGGCTGACCGCGGCGGTGGATAAGAGGGTGGTTGCGATTTGCCCGGGTGTTATCGACGTCTTGAATATGGGCGAATCGATGAGGCATCATCACGCCGCCTACGGTTTCTGGGCCCCGGCCATCCACGATTACCAGGAGAACAAGATATTCGACCGCCTGGACACGCCGCGGGGCAAGGAGCTGCAGACGTTTATCGACCCGTACAACTACCGCGACAGATATACTATGCCGAAGTTTCTGCTCAATTCCTCCGGCGACCAGTTCTTCGTGCCGGATTCGGCGCAGTTCTATTTTGCCGACCTGCCGGGCGAGAAGTATGTGCGGTACTTCCCGAATACGGGGCACGGGCTGGATTTGAGCGCGATCGGTGCGGTTACGACGTTCTACAAGTCTATTCTCGCCGGCGCGGATAGGCCCAAGTTCACCTGGACCGTGCAGGATGATGGTGCGATTGTGGTCAATTGCCGGACCGAGCCGAAAGAGGTCAAGCTCTGGCAGGCTACGAATTCCGAGAATCGCGATTTTCGGATCGACGTGCTGGGTGCGATGTGGACAAGCGCGCCTCTGGAGGCCCAAAGCAAGGGCGTATATGTCGGTAAGCCCGCTGAACCGGAAAAGGGCTGGACGGCATATTTCGTCGAATTGATCTTCGAAGGCGGCGAGCTCGGACAATACCAGTTCACCACGGAGGTGCGGGTGCTGCCGAAAACGCTGCCGTTTGCGGAGAAATAGGCCACAAAGGCACCAAGACACGAAGTGGAATCTGGGTAAGATTGGTGGTGTGGGTAAGGGTGGAATTGGATTTGTAGCGTGTAGCGTAGAGCGTGCAGCGTATTGCGTAAACGGAGGGGTCCGTCTTCGCCCCGCCGCTGGCGGGCCACGCCGCGACAAGTTGGGTTCGTTTTTCCCCCAAGGGGCAGGCGTATTGCGTGGTGCGTATCGCGTACTGCGTTGATGAAATTGGGTTTGATTGGGTTCGTTTTTTTGACTGGCGCGGAGCGGAGAATTCTCGTAATTCCTTGTGGCGTAAGAGGTTGCGTTATTTTCTTCGTTTTGGAAATTGGGTTCGTTTTGCATAATTGGGGCGTAGCCACGAAGGCCCAAAGACACAAAGGGTGCAAGGGGAACATGGATGAAAGACGACGGCGGGATGAAGAGACTTATTATTGATGATTGATTGTTTACTATTGATCCAGCCACGATTTGACTCTCCTTATTGCTTATTCAGTTTGGTAGGTATTATACTATGTATGAGGTTTGATGTCAAGTGAAATTATGGCCACAGAGAACACAGAGGAAACAGAGAAAGAATGAGAAAAAGGGCATAAGAGGAGAAGGGCGGAGGACGGGCGACGGACGACAGGGGGGATTGATTATTGATTATTTTCTATTGATTATCTGAGACGGCGGGGGGATTCCATCATTGATTATTGACTCCGCCCAATTACCGGCGGATCTGCGATATTTGAAGGAGGGGGACGGAGGGCGGAGGACGGACGACGGAGGGCAGACGGGGGACCCCGGTTAGATAGTCTGGCACAGCTAACGGGGTGAAGCGGGGGATTTCAAAATGCTACCTATAGTCTCATAGACGGCCCGCAGCAGGTGATCAATAATCAGCGGCATGGGCGATATTGTTGAACAGGTCGGATTGAACATTAGAATCCTGCGTGAGGAGCAGGGATTGAGCCAAGAGGAACTTGGAAGGCTGGCTGGACTGCACAGGGCCTATATAGGGCAGATCGAACGCGCAGAGAAGAATGTTGGTTTGAGGAACCTGGAAAAAATTGCCGTGGCGTTAGGGATTGACATTCGGAAGTTGGTGGATGGTTGTTGATTTTTGACGATGTGTTTGTTAGTTTGGTGGCAGCTTTTCAGTCTTGTCTATTTGTGGAGGTATAGAAGTATGAAGCAGCATGAGGCGGTTATTCAAGTAATGGAGGAAAACGGCGGGTTTGCCACACTTGGCTACCTTTATCAGAATGTTTTGAAGATGACCGGATGCGAGTGGAAGACCAAGACGCCGTTTGCGAGTATGAGACGAATCGTTCAGGACGAGAGGTTCTTCTTCAAGATTCGGCCTGGATTGTGGGCGCTGAATAGCTGGCGAGAACGGCTGCCGGCGGAGATGAAGCCGAGCAGGAAGCGCACGGTAGAACAGGACGTGTTTACCCACTCGTATTATCAAGGTCTGGTTGTGCAAATTGGAAACTTGAAAAGGTTGGAAACGTTTGTGCCAGCGCAGGATAAGAACAGGATGTTCCTTGGGAATCAGAAATTAGGCGATTTAGCTTCACTCTCGGCGATTCATCCTTTCAGCTATCCTGATATAGTCAGGCGGGCGGGGACAATTGACGTGCTCTGGTTCAATGAGCGGAGGATGCCGTGTTCGGTCTTTGAAGTGGAGCACTCAACAAATATCCGCGATTCGCTCGTGAAGTTTGTCGAGTTGCAGGATTTTCGGACTGATCTGTTTATTGTAGCAGACGATGTTCGCAGGCGGCAATTCCGCGACACGGTGGAATTGAGTGCGTTTAGGGCCATTAGGGACCACGTCCGTTTTATGAGCTACGAGGATGTTTCGGATTATCACGCGAACATTTCGAAGGTGACGGCTTTGGAGGGAAAACTGCACGCAATGGGTTGAACGAAAAAATCTTCACTTTTTTGAAAAATGCTACCTATAGGTAGTTGATCATTTCCTGGGAATGGGTACGATCCCGACAAAAGGCGATCTAATAGATCGAGAATTGTCTGTGATTTAGAAGTCGGGATCAATGGTAGCGTGTCCCAAAGACAATGGCAGTGAGTTATTGCCGGGGCTGTGGCTTCCGGAGGCGACGACGGTCTGGTCATTTCCTGTCCGGGGGGATTGGGCTACTCATAGTCCCGGTTATCGTGGTAATTTTGCGCCTCAGATACCGAGGAACGTAATTGAGATGTATTCTGAGAAGGGGGAGGTGGTTTTAGACCCTATGGTCGGGGCGGGGACTACGCTTATCGAGGCCAAGCTGTTGGGGCGGGACGCTATCGGGTTAGATATAAATCCGCAGGCGATAGAATTGGCTAAGAAGGCGCTTCGGTTTTCTCATCATCCGCCGAGCGAGCAGGAAGCGAGGGTTGGCGATGCGCGGGATTTGTCGTTCCTCGGAGATAATTCAATTGACCTTGTCCTGACGCATCCGCCTTATATGAATATCATCAAGTATTCGGAGGGTAAGATAGCGGGCGATTTGTCGAATATTGGGAGCTTGCCGAGGTTCTGCGATGAGATAGAGGCGGTTGGCCGTGAGCTTTACCGGGTGCTGCGGCCGAACCGGTACTGCGCGATACTGATGGGGGATACGAGAAGGGGCAGGCATTATGTGCCGCTGGCGTTCAACGTTATGCTGCGGTTTCAGAACGTCGGCTTTATCCTTAAAGAAGATATTATCAAGGTGCAGCATAATTGCAGCGCGACGCAGCGCTGGCGGTGGAAGGCTATGCGGGATAAGTTCTACCTGATTATGCACGAGCATTTGTTCGTGTTTCGCAAGCCGGGAGAAGGAGAGGATGTCTCACGGCTGCGATACAGCCGGACGATTGATTATTGATAAAGCCACAGAGTGACACATCCCTAAGGGACAGGAAGCACACAGAGATAATTGGCGAGAAGGGTGGCGTGCAGGTTATTGGTGGGCACAGCCCACCCTACATGCTTCGCTCCTCGCAACGAGCGGCCAATGGTTAGAGGTTAGAGGGACCCCCAAAATGAATTTGGGGGCTTACCGATTCTGCGTGTGCAATTTCTTGGCGCCCCGCGAGTGGTAAGTCTGCGCTTAGGACTTGTAATAGTCTTGATGTTTAGGGGTTCTAACAAAACCTGACTTCAAAAATAGGAATCGCTTCGCGAAGCTGTTTGAATAGATTCCTCGACTTCGCTCGGAATGACAGGTCAGGTTTTGTTAGATTGCTTTAGTCTGGAAGAACAGCCGGCAAGTGATAGAATACGGGCAAATGTTGTCTCGCCTTCGGTGGGCCGCCGAAGGCGGGTTGATTAAAAACGCTTGAGAAGTTTGTCATAGGAGACTTTTATGTGTGCGGATTCCCGCCGTAGTCGGACTTTAACCGGCAGGCAGCGCGTCCTCAAAACCCTCAACTACCAGAAGGTTGACCGAGTGCCTGTGGATTTGGGCGGAACGCCGTGCTCAGGGGCGCACGTCAGCGTAATTGCGAATCTTCGCAAGGCGCTGGGCCTGGATAAAGCCGGAGAGCGGGTGAAGGTCGTCGAGCCTTATCAGATGCTCGGCGAAATAGCCGCCGACCTGCGCGATGCGCTGGGGATCGACGTTGTGAGCCTGCCCAGCGTGAAGAACATGTTCGGCTTTGCGAACGCCGGCTGGAAGCCGTGGCGAACCTTTGACGGAACGGAATGCCTCGTGCCGGGCGATTTCAATACGAAGCCGGGGCCTAACGGCGATATCCTGATGTACCCGCAGGGCGATAGGTCGGCTCCGCCTTCGGGGCGAATGCCGAAAGGCGGGTACTACTTCGACTCGATCATCCGGCAGAAGCCCATCGACGACGCCAGGCTCAATCCCGCCGACAATCTCGAAGAGTTCCGCCTGATTAGCGAGGAGGACCTGACGTACTACGAGCGGAAGGCCGGCGAGCTTTATGAAAGCACCGACCTTGCGATTGCTGGCAACTTCGGGGGGATGGCGATGGGCGATATTGCCTTGGTGCCGGCGCCGTGGCTCAAAGACCCCAAGGGCATCCGCGATATCGAGGAGTGGTATATAAGCACGATCTCTCGAAGGGAGTATATCAGGGATGTCTTTGCCGGGCAGGCCGAGATTGCATTAAAGAACCTGGAGCGGATTTACCAGGCGGTCGGCGACAAGGTGCAGGTTCTCCACATGGACGGGACGGACCTGGCGTCGCAGAACAGCCTGTTCTGTTCGCCGGATACGTACCGCGAGCTTTACCTGCCCTTTAGCCGGAAGCTGAATGACTGGATACACGGCCACACGAATTGGAAGACGATCAAGCATTGCTGCGGGGGCTGCGAGCCGCTGATCGAAGGATTCATAGATGCCGGCTTCGATATTCTTAATCCCGTTCAGACCTCGGCCAAGGGTATGGACCCGAAGGGACTCGTCGAGAAGTACGGCGGCAGAATCGTATTCTGGGGCGGGGGCGTCGATACCCAGCAGACACTGCCTTTCGGCACGCCGGATGAGGTCCGGCGGCAGGTCGCCGAGCGCGTCAAGATATTCGGGCAGACAAACGGCTTCGTCTTCAACCCGATTCACAACATCCAGTGCAATACGCCCGTCGAGAACGTCCTGGCGATGTTCGAGGCCCTCGGCAGAAAAGTCTGAAAGGGAGGAATAATGAGCAAATCAATAAGGTCACACAAGACAACCGGCGTCTCTTTATTGGCCGTTTTTGCGGTATTGCTTGGCTGCGCGTCGAGTTCCTTCGCAGGCAAGACCGGGGCGAGGAAGGTTATCGACTTGAACGGCGAGTGGGAGGTCGAGCAGGGGGGTATGGATTCCGCCCCGGGGCAATTCAGCCATAAGGTCCCGGTCCCAGGATTGGTGGATATGGCGGAGCCTGCATTCGGCGAGGTGGGCAAGAGAAGCCAAGAGCGGCAGGCGTTCTGGTATCGCCGCACCTTCAAGGTCAAAGGAGAGATTCCGGAATTCGCCATCCTCAAGATTCATAAGGCAAGGTACGGCACGAAGGTTTGGCTCAACGGCGAGGTCGTCGGCGAGCACCTGCCCTGCTTCACGCCGGCCCTGCTCGATGTGAAGAAACTGCTCAAAGGCGGCGGAGAGGAAAATGAGCTTATCATACGCCTCGGCGCAGACCGCGAATCTATCCCGGAAGGTCAGCCGGGCGGGTGGGACTTCGAGAAATACAAGTATATTCCCGGCATTTACGATTCGGTCGAGCTGATTCTCGCAGGCGAACCCTACATTGTGAATGTTCAAACCGTGCCGGACATCTCCGCCGGGAAAGTGAGGGTAGTTACTGAGCTGCAATGGCCCGACAAGGCAGGCCCCGGCTCAGTAACTTATCAGGTCGTCGAGGCAAAAACGGGCAAGGCCGCCGGGTCGCTGGAGGTCTCGGATGTGCCTGCCGGCCCCGGCCAAACGACTAAGCTCGACGTTGTCATCCCGATTGAGGATTGCCGGCTGTGGTCGCCCGAGGACCCTTTCCTGTATGAGATGAAGGTCAATACCGGTGGCGATGCGGTCAAGGTTCGCTTCGGGATGCGGTCGTTTCGATTCGACCGGGAGAGCCGGCGGGCAATTCTAAACGGCAGGCCCTACTACATGCGGGGAACGAACGTCTGCATCTATCGTTTCTTCGAGGACGACGACCGGGGCGATAAGCCGTGGGACAAGGAATGGGTGCGAAAGCTGCACCGCAAATTCAAGAGTATGCACTGGAACTCGATTCGCTACTGCATAGGCTTTCCGCCGGAGCTTTGGTACGAAATCGCCGATGAAGAGGGCTTTTTGATTCAGGATGAGTTTCCCATCTGGCTTCTGGACAAGGCGCCGGAGGATCCGAAGGCTGAAAAGATTATCCCCGAATACACCGAATGGATGCGGGAGCGATGGAACCACGCCTGCGTCGTAATCTGGGACGGGCAGAATGAGAGTGTCACCAGGGAGACGGGCAAGGCCATCGCAGCGGTGCGGCATCTCGATATTTCCAATCGCCCGTGGGAGAACGGCTGGGCGGAGCCGCAGAACCCGACCGACTTCGTCGAGTCGCATCCTTATCTATTCATTAAGGGCTGGCAGGGGAAAGAGTCATTCCGTCTGAGCGAAATGCCCACGGTCTCGGGCGTGCCTTATCTGCGCGACGCCCAGAAGAAGCTCGGCGTTCCCATTCTCATCAACGAATACGGCTGGCTGTGGCTCACCCGCGAGGGCGAACCCACCTGCCTGACGGAGAACGTCTATAAGAGCCTGCTTGGGCCGGATTCCACCACGCAGCAGCGGCGCGAGCTCTACGCGAAGTACCTCGCCGCCCTGACTGAGTTCTGGCGGGGCCACCGCGAGTGTGCGGGCGTATTGCATTTCTGCGGCCTGACCTATTCGCGGCCGGGCGATAAGCCCAGGCCCGAAGGCGGGGCAACCAGCGACCACTTCGTCGATCTTAAGAAGCTCAAGTTCGAGCCGAATTTTGAGAGGTGCGTCCGAAACGCGTTCTCGCCGGTCGGAATTATGGTCGATTTCTGGGATGAGCAGCTTGCTCCGAACGCAGAGAGGCAAATCAAGGTCTTCGTTATCAATGACTTGGATGAAGATTGGCAGGGGACGGTTGAGCTGCGGATTGTCCGCGGCAAGAAGGTTATCGCAACACAGTCGAAACCCTGCACAGTGGCCGGCCTGGGCCGAGAGATACTGACTTTCGATGAGATATTCCCTGCGGAGATCGGCGAATGCCGGCTCGAAGCGCAGTTGGTTTCGAAGGCGGGCAGGGGCGCGACGAGTTTCAGAGAATTCCGGATCGCTGCGGGCAAGGAATGACAGGAACTTCGGTCTGTAAAAGACTGCCAAACCATCGCTGCCATTGTGTATGAAGTACGGACAGAATATGGAAGGCCGAGAAGTGAGACTTGCTTCAGGGACACGTCGGGATTTTCTAAAGGCCGCCGGGCTTTGCGTATCAGCCTTTGTTGCATCAGGCTGTGCGCCGGCGATCAGAAGGTCCGCAGGCAGGCAGTCGCACAACAGGCCCAACATCCTTTGGATAACGTGCGAAGACACGAGTCCTCAGTATCTCGGGTGCTACGGTGATAACTACGCCACGACGCCGAACCTGGATGAGTTTGCGAGGCAGGCGGTGCGTTATACGAATGCGTTCGCCACGGCGCCGGTCTGTGCGCCCTCGCGGTCGTGTCTTGTTACGGGGGTCTATGCGACCTCATTGGGGACGCAGCACCTGCGTTCGGACGTCAAGCTGCCGCGCAAGATTAAATGCTTCCCTCGCTTGCTCCGCGAGGCCGGGTATTACTGCTCCAACAATTACAAGAAGGACTACAACTTCAAAGACGTCGGCGTCTGGGACGAATCGAGCCAAACGGCTCACTGGCGAAATCGCAAGCCGGGCCAGCCGTTCTTCAGCGTCTTCAACTTCACCTCCACGCATCAGGGGCAGATCAATGGTTCAGACGAGGAATTCTTCGCAAACTACCGTTCAAAGCTAAAAGACAACGACTTGCACGAAGGCGACAAGATAACCCTGCCTCCCTACTATCCCGACACGCCTCTCGTGCGGAAGATTTGGGCAAGATACTACGACGTGATTACGTTTATGGATAAGCAGGTTGGCCGGGCTCTGGCTGAGCTTGAGGCCGACGGCCTAGCGGATGAGACGATAGTATTTTTCTTCTCCGACCACGGGATGGGGCTGCCTCGTTTCAAGCGGACGCTTTATGATTCGGGGCTGCGAGTCCCGCTGATGGTGCGATTTCCCGCAAATTGCCGGAACTTAAGCCCGCAGGCGCCCGGCAGTGAGGCAGACAGACTGGTCAGCTTTGTCGATTTTGCCCCGACCATCCTAAACCTGCTCGATTTGCCCATCCCGGATTATATGCAGGGTACTCCCTTTCTGGGGTCGCAGTCGTCGGCGGCGCGGAATTATATCTTCGGGGCATCGAGTCGAGTCGATGAGGCATACGAGCTGCAGCGGTGCGTCCGCGACAGGCGATATAAGTACATCCGCAATTTCATGCCGCATCTGCCTTACATTCAGCCGAGCGAATACTGCGACCGCGCCGAGATTATGCAGGAGCTTCGTCGGGCCGCGGCGGAGGACAAGCTCACGGACCCGCAACGATTCTGGTGGCTGCCGAGAAAGCCTGTCGAGGAGTTTTACGATACGCAGGCCGACCCGCACGAGATAAACAACCTCGCCGACTCAGCCGAGCATAGGAACACCATCGACAAGATGCGCAAGATTCTCCGGGGATGGATTATCGAGACCCGCGATACAGGCTTTATGCCCGAGGCGGAGATGCACATTCGCGCCAAAGGCTCGACGCCGTATCAAACGGCGGCAAGACCGCACAGATATCCGATTCGGCATATCCTCTCCGCCGCCGAGCTCGTGGGCGCATCGGACGATAAGCTGCCGGAGATGATTGATTGCCTTTACAGCAACGATAGCGCCGTGCGGTACTGGGCGGTTACGGCCTTGACTGCGCTCGGCGGCAAGGCCGAGCCGGCAGTCGATGCACTGACCGCAATGCTTGCCGACCGCAGTCCGGACGTTCGCTTTGCCGCCGCAGGAGTTTTGTGCAACTTAGGCAGGTGCGAGAATGCCCTGGGCGTCTTGGTTGAGGGCCTCAAGGACCGCCGCGAGACGGTTGTCCTCCACGCGGCGCGCGAGATTCAGGGGCTCGGCTCGAAGGCTTGCTCGATTGTCCCGCAGATAGAGCAGGCCCGGGCAAACTGTAAGAATCCCGACGGCAGCTATAAAAACGAAAATCACGCAATGTTCATCGACTGGGCGCTCAAGTACGCCATAGCCAATTGCAAGGAGTGACACAACCCTCGACGTTTGTTCGGACGATTCACGCTAAAAGAGGTTCTTGGGATAATGACTATGAACAGAAAAAGTGTATCAGCAGTATCATTTTTATTGGCAACAGCATGGGCTTGCGGGGCGGCTGAGCCGAACAGGTCGGCATACGGACTTCTAAAGAGCATCTGCGAGTTCGGCGTGCTGCCGGCCAATAGCGCCGCCGTCAATGCGGAGAATCTGCAAAAGGCGATCGACTGGGCGCATCCGCGAGGGGCGGGGCTATTTGTCGAGCCGTCGGAGCAGACGTACCCGGTGGCGGGCGGCATAATACTGCGGGCCAATGTATCGCTGATCGGGGTGCACGGGCCGGTCGGGCGGGGCACCAGGCATCCCGAAAAGGTCCAGCCGGTCGGGAGTGTCTTTGCCATCGAAGATAAGGAAAAGGTCTTTATCACTGTCGAGAACGCTGCTCAGATTCGGGGGATTCAGTTTTGGTATCCTAAGCAAACGACCAGAGACCCGGCCATGATAATCGAGTACCCGGCGACGATTCAGGCATCGCAGCAGAAAGGCGCGCAGGGCGTGACCCTGTCGTGCCTTACCTTTTACGGCGAGTTCCTGGCGATGGATTTCAACGGCAGGCGCGGGGCCATCGTCGAGCAGATTCTATTCGAGCACTGCTACGGCTATCCCCTTGGGGGTGAGTTCATCCGCATCGACTACTGCTACGATATTCCGCGAATTCTGCATTGCCACGTGAACCCTTCCAATCGTCGGTTCATCGAGGGCGGGTACAGCAGGGCGGTGATTGACTCGGTCGTCGCCAGAAAGACCTTCACATACCGAATCGACCATACGGACAACGCCCAACTTATGGACCTGTTCACGTTCGGAGCGTACGGCGGAATCTTTCTTGGGCCCGCCACCTACGGGCAGTTGACGAATTTCAATTTCGATTGCGTAACCGTGGGGATCCATAAACTCGGCGACAACACATTTAACCGCAACTGGCAGATTGCACAAGGCTCGATAATCGCCAACACCGGGCAGAGCGTCGAGGAAATCCATCCCATCATCGTCGAGGGCAAGGGGCACACCTCCCTTAGCAACGTCGAAGCCTTCTCCGGAGGCAACGGCGCACTGACAACGCTCAATAAATCTCAGGACTATATGCTCGTCCGCGGCGGCGACAAGCTCACAATCACCATGATCGGCGCGCGAATGCGAAATTACGTCGCCGAGCAGCCGATCACCATCGAGAATCCAAACGCCGTCATCCAGGCCTTAGGATGCATCGACAAGAACGAGGAGCCTTTCGAATACAGAACGAAAAGGCCGTGACCGCTCTGCGGGTCGGCGGATGAAAGGACAGCGCTTGATGATACATTCGGCAAACAAACGTTTCCTGATTATTCTGGTTCTGCTTTGGGCTATTTCCGCGTTCAGCCGCGATTGGGCGCAGTGGCGTGGGCCTTTCTTCAACGGCTCGACGGATGAAAAGGACTTGCCGGCATCCTGGAGCGCCGCCGAGGGCACCAAGTGGGTCAGCGCGCTACCCGGACCAAGCGGGGCAACGGCAATCGTCTCAAACGGCAGGGTGTTCGTCACGTCGATGGTCAAAGGCACGGGCGGTTATGCCGCTCTATGCTTCGATGAAAAAACGGGCGGGCAACTGTGGCGCAAGGACGTCGGCTCGGATTCGCGGAGTTTTCCTCGCAATAATCTGTGCTCGCCTTCGCCGGTCGCGGACGGGAATAGCGTGTTCTTCCTGTACGGCAACGGCCCGCTCGTCGCCTTCGATTTCGCGGGTAATGAGCTGTGGTCGCGGGATATCGAGAAGGAGCACGGCAACCTGGCTCTGCAGTTCGGCTATAGCAGCAGCCCGCTGCTCTGGGGCGACAAATTGTATATCCTCGTGATCCGTCGCGACACGCCGTACCGCCGGCCCGAAGCCGCCGGCCCGCTCGATTCATTTATGCTGGCCTTAAACCCTAAGAGCGGACGGACCATTTATAAGCACGTGCGGAAGACCAACGCGTTCGACGAAGGTATGGAGACGTACAGCACGACCCTTCCATTCGAGCGCAATGGGCGGATCGAGCTGCTCAATACCGGCGGCGACTTCGTAACCGCTCACGACCCGGCCACGGGAGAAGAGCTCTGGCGATTCGAATACTGGACGCAGAAGGTCAGGGACACGCGCATAATCCCGTCGTTGGTCGCTGGCGAGGGGATTGTCTTCGGCAGCAAACACAAGCACAACGGCGTCTTCGCCCTTCAGCCACCTGCAGGAGACGGCCCGGCTAAATTACTCTGGGAATTTGATGATGCCGCACCGGACGCCGGCACCCCGCTATTCTACAACGGCAGGCTCTATGTCTTCGACGGGATCATGCGGGGCAAGGTCGTTACCTGCTTTGAGCCTAAGACGGGTAGGCAACTCTGGCAGAGCACGCTCGGCGGACACGGCCGCGGCCCGTGGTGGGCATCCTTGACCGCAGGCGACGGAAAGATGTACTGCATCTGCGAGACGGGCGAGGTCGTCGTGCTCAAGGCCGGCGATGAGAAACTCGAGGTCCTCTTTGAGACCAAATATGACGAAGGACCCATCCAATCCTCGATCGCCATCGCCAACGGCTGCCTGTTCATCCGCACGGCAGAAAATCTTTACTGCATCGGCAAATAGCAGAGAAAGGAACGAAGCAAATGATACGATCTATTCCCAGTCTAATCATCGCGTCTCTTGTCGTCTGGCAGTCCGGCTGTTCCGCCAGCCAAACGTCCCGGACGAACACGCCGACAAAAGCGACCGTCGCCAAGGCTGTGGTCGGCAGAATGCCTGATGGCGCGGAGGTCCACGAATATACTCTGACCAACGCCAACGGCCTTGAAGCAAAAGTCCTGACCTACGGAGCGACGCTTACAACGGTCAAGACGCCGGACCGCGAAGGCAAATTCGAGAGCGTAACGCTCTACTTAGACTCATTCGACGACTACTTCAGGGGCCATCCGTTGTTCGGCTCGGTCGTCGGGCGATTCGCCAACCGCATCGCCGGCGCTCAGTTCGCCATTGACGGCGTTACGTATAAGGTAACGCCCAACGCAGGGGCAAACCACATCCACGGAGGCCGAGAAGGATTCCACAAGCTTCTCTGGCAGGCAGACTCTATCCAAAAGAAAGACGCAGCAGGCGTCATCCTGCGCCATACCAGCCCGGACGGCAACGAGGGCTACCCCGGCAAGCTCGATGTCGCCGTTACCTATACCTTAACCAACGATGATGAGTTGATCATAGACTACCGCGCCGAGACGGACAAACCGACGGTTGTGAATCTGACCAATCACGCCTATTGGAACCTGGCTGGCGCAAGCTCCGGCGACGTCCTGGGGCACGTCCTGATGCTTAATGCCGACAGCTACTTGCCCTCCGATGAGGCCAAGATACCGACCGGCGAGATAAGGTCTGTGAAGGGGACAGTTATGGACTTCACTAAACCCCAGACTATCGGCTCGCGGATTAAGCAGGTCGAAGGGGAGAACTACGACCATTGCTACGTTTTGAAACAGAATAAAAGTGGAAGCCCCAGGCTTTTCGCTCGCGTTGTCGAGCCAAAGAGCGGACGGGTGATGGAAGTTTTTACAACCCAGCCCGGCGTCCAACTCTATACCGCTAAAGGGTTGGGCAGCAATTTGAAGACCTCCCGCTTCGCTTATGGCTCCTATCACGGTCTGTGCCTCGAAACCCAGCACTATCCTGACTCTCCCAATAAGCCGAACTTCCCATCGACCGTCTTGCGACCCGGAGAAATCTTCAAGCAAACTACAATCTACAAGTTCAGCGTGCAGAAATGACAAGTTACGCCTGCCTTGGAGCGCCCAACGAGAAGAAGGCTCGATTGACACGATGAACGAAACCCTCTCCTTATTCAAAGATGCGCCGGTTGAAGCGCCTCTTACGGAGGGCGTCAAGTACGCCGGCTCAAAACTGAAGTTGATTCCGCACATTCTTCAACTGGTCGGAAAGGTTAACGCACGAACCGTTTTAGACGGATTTTCGGGCACAACTCGCGTATCGCAAGCGCTTGTGAAGAGCGGTTATCGGGTGCTGAGCAACGACGTCGCGGTATGGTCGGAGATATTCGCAACGTGTTATCTACTGAACGACAAACAGCCGGCATCATATTCCGAACTCATCGAACACCTGAACTCGCTGAAGCCGGTTGACGGCTGGTTCACGGAAAACTATGGGGGACTTCCCAACGGCGGTTGCGCCGCCCAAATCGACGGCCTGAAGAAGCCGTGGCAGATTCACAATACGAGGAAGCTGGATGCGATTCGAGAGGAGATCGAGCGATTGCGTTTGTCGCCGCCGGATAAGGCCGTTGCGCTTACAAGTCTGATCCTTGCTCTTGATCAAGTTGACAGCACACTCGGACACTTCGCATCGTATTTGCGCGACTGGTCCCCCAGATCTTACAACGATCTTGTGCTGAAAGTGCCGAAGGTGCTCGTCACGGAGGCCGAACACAAGGTATTTCGGCGCGACATATTCGACTTGGCGCCGATGGTCGAGGCCGACCTTGCGTACTTCGATCCTCCTTATGGGTCAAATAACGATAAGATGCCTCCTTCCCGCGTCAGATATGCGTCGTACTATCATTTGTGGACTACCATTTGTCTGTATGACAAGCCCCCGCTTTTCGGCAAGGCCAAACGCAGACAAGACACATCCGACAAGATAGCGAGCTCCGTCTTTGAGGAATTCCGAAGGAACGAAAGCGGCAGGTTCATCGCGGTCGATGCCATTGATCGGCTGCTGCGCCTTGCGAATACGCGCTGGATCATCCTATCGTACAGTTCAGGCGGTCGTGCCACGGCTGATGAGCTTAACAGAGTCCTGGTGGAGAACGGAAGGATTCTCGACGTCGTTGAATTGGACTACAAGAGGAACGTGATGGCCGATATGAAATGGACGAATGAGTGGCTCAAGGACTCAGAACAACCCAACCGTGAATTTCTGTTCCTGATAGAAAAGAGGTGATGCGACGTTTCTCGTTTATGCCTGCCAGGGTCGCAACCTGTTATGAGCCTGGGCGATGGCGCTCTTGGCGATGATGGCGTTTTCTATCACCTGGAAGTCGAGCATTCCGATGCAGGCGAAGTCGGCGCCGTTGTCGAAGGCGTACTTGAAGCCGTCCCTGGGGTGAATCGCGCCGGCAGCCAGAACCTTGTACGCAATCCAGGGTTTCGTAACCATCTTCATAAACTCGATAGTTTTCTCGGCCTGTGTGCACCACATATTGTCGTGGCCCGGCAGGCCACCGTCGGGCGGTATCTGGTCCTTCGGCGTGGCGGACCAATAGTTGTCGCTATGAAGGGTCTTCATATAGAAGTCAACCTGGACGCCGGCCTTCTCCATCGCGATGGGGGCGGCTATATCGTGGCAGGCGACGCCCGCTATCAAGCCATTCCGCTTGATGAACTCCACAACCTTGGCGATCAGATCGGTGCGCCCGTACCGGCTCCAGTTGTCACCGACCTCGCCCTGGATGAATGCGCCCTGGGCGCCGCCGTCGATGGCCATCCGGACTTTGGTGAACAGGTCGTCGGATTTTGGGAAGCACTGGGCGAGCCACTGGATTTTTCCGCCGCGCTGGCTCCAGTATTTATTGATGACGCGGGCGGTGGGATCGTTGCCGCCGGCGTAGGGGTCATCCATTGTGGAGATCATCGTATTTATGCCGCTGGCCTCGCAGAGCTCCCAGGTCTGCATAATCTTTTCGTCGGTGAAGTAGCTGCGGAGCAATTGTGAGACGTAGATCAGGTCCCTGGCGTGTGCAAAGCCGTTAATAAGGTTCCCGCCGCAGATAATCCTGCTAATTTCGAGCTTTCCGATTCGCCCTTTCGGGATGTCTTTGCCGGAGGCCTGGCGTTCGGCCTGATTCGCTTTAGCCGTCTCCCCGGCGAGCAGAATCCTCTCTTCCAGGCACAAGGCCGCCGTCCCGCCTGAAACGATAACGGATTTCTCTAAGAATTTGCGTCGGCTAATCTTTTCGGACATAAGAGGGTGCGGTGAAGTACTCTCTATTCCTTTTCCACGAATTCGAGGGTCTTATCGCCGATGAATTGAACATCCTCTTTCGCCCCCTCGGCGGTATGGCAGCCGAATAGACAGAGCACAATGCCGATCAGTGCAATTAGCAGAAGGCCTTTTCTAATCATATCCAAGACTCCTGATAAACCTTTTAAGACCTCTGGTATTTAACCACATCGGTTACTCTTTCACAAACAGATAATACAGCCGTCCCTCCTGATAGGTCTGGCCGGCAAGCTGGCCGGCCGTATCGCCCACGCCCATATAGACGTCGCATCGCCCTGGCGCGCGTATTGCGCCCCCGGTATCCTGGTCCAGCACGAACCCGTCATAGGGCTGAACAACCGGCTGGCCACCAACCATTTGGGGCAGGGCCGTCGAGATGAAGCCCAACGCGGCGCGAGGGAAGATGGACTTATCCGTGGCGATTGTGCGCATCGGCGTAACCTCTTCATTAAGACTGCCGCGCGCCTCGCCTTGCTCCTCTCTGAAGAATACAAATCGGGGATTGCGCCGAGTATAAGTATCGACCTGGTCCGGATTGGCCTTGAAGTACTCGATCATCGACGAGAGGCTGAGCTGGTCCGAGCGGATAACGCCGTCCTTGACCATCGCCTCGCCGACGCTGCGGTATTCCTGCCCGTTATTGGCGGCGTAGCCGACCGTTACAAGCTGCCCGTCGGGCAGGCGTACCTTGGCCGAGCCTTGAACGTGGGCTATATACGCCTCGAACGCATTGCCCAGCCAGATCAATTCGTTGCCCCGGAGCATCTTTGCCGCCTCTATCACGGCCCGCTGCGGATATGGTATTACCTGCCCGTCGGACGTGCGTCGCCCGAGTATCTCGCCGTTCGGGCCTTTGACCAAGTCGCCCGGCTGCTTGTACAGGGGATAGTTGAACTGCGCGGTGCGCTCCTTCGAGCCTTCGAATATCGGCGTGTAGTACCCCGTAAAGAGCACCGTGCCTTGATCGTCGCAGCCTACGGACACATAGACGTCGAACTTCTCCCGAATGGCCTGATTCAACTGCGCACCCATAAGGCCCGATTCCACCATCTCCAGGAACGTCTCCAGGCTCTCGACGGTGCGGTCGTGGCTAATCTCGCCCGAAGGGAAGAATCCCTGGCTCGAAGGCTTGCCCAGGTAGCTCAGGCTGTTGGCGATCGATTCCGGCAGGTCCCGTAAATCGGTGCACGCGACCGTGAAGTCGGGTATCTGGGCCGGGTCGGTTATCTTTCGCAAGGCGTGCATCCCCGGCGGCAGGGGCCTATCGTAAGCGGGCTTAACCGGCTCGGGATGAGTCTTGCAGCCGAATGAGAACATCCAGATAGCGAGTAACGTGAATAGAAGTGTCTTTCTTAGCATTTTCAGAACTCCGAATTTTTCCAACGCGGCATCATTCCTTATCATCAAGCGTATTTTCAACAGCCGCTTCTCTGATATATTACTCGGTGTTTCAACCTTTTTGTCAATAATATTTCACAGCAACTTTCGCAAACTTGCCGACAAGGCCGGTCGGGCACCAACCGAAGGCTCAAATTGGCGCGGTGAGTGCTGTCTACGCCAAGAAATGTCTCACCAAATAAGAATGGGACGGCCAAGCAACCTCAGCCGTCCCATATAGGCATGAAGTAATTGTATGCCGCAAAGGCTCAAACGCTACTGCCAGCGGGCAGACTGCTTCTCTGTCGGCAATCCACGATGCCTCCAGCCGGGGCCACTGTCGTCAGTATTAAGAGAGCCGCTAAGATTCGCCCAGTTGTTCTTTCCGCAAACATTTGCGCACTCCTTTGCTGACCCTGAGATTTCCTTATTCCTATCCGCTATACGCTAAACGCTAATGTTCCTCCAGCCAGTGCAGGGCCATAAGCGCGAAGTCCTCGAGATTCACTACGCAGTCGCGGTTTATATCACCTGCGAGAATTATCTTGCAAGGCGGCTCTCCAAAGTATGATTTGGCGGCCTCAGCCGTGCAGCCAAGGGCCATAAGCGCGAAGTCCTCGAAATTCACTGTGCAGTTACCGTTTATATCGCCTGCGATAATCGTTTCGCAAATCGGCTCACCAAAATATGACTTACTCGCCTCCGCTATCCCGCCGAAGGCCCCCATATTGACGATCCCGCCGTTGGGAAATGGCTCAAAGCCGATAGGCGTCATCGGATCGCCGGCGTCAATGCAAGGACTTGTAACATCGTCTATCGTCCATCGTCCCTCGTTTGGATCCCATCTGCCAGCCTGCGATTTCAAATGATAATCACCATTACATGGGTCTGCAAAACAAGGGTCTGCATCGATGTTGCCGATTTCCCAATACAAAGTATGACCATAAACATCACTTTCTCCTCCCCGTACATCGCTAAAGCTAACATGAAGGAATGAAGAAGGCCATGAACTATATATTGCAATCTCGGGGCCATACAGAGCAGTATCACCCCAGAGGATGCAATTGACCACAGATGGTTGACTTCCGTCGCGGACATAAACGGCGCCACCGCACTCGGCGCTATTGCCGGAAAACGTGCAGTTGGTCACTATTATGTCAACGAAGTTAGTAAAATTGTCGCCGGAAGAACCAATTCCGCCTCCGAGTCTGGCAGAGTTTTCCGTGATAAGGCAGTTATCTAAAATTGCACCTGGGCAGGAGCGGAACCGGATTCCGCCGCCCTCCCAAGCCTCGGCTATGTTCTTGGTTATGATGCAATTACGGATTGTAGGGCTTGCTACATGGCACAAAATCCCGCCGCCGTCATCACCGGCCCGGTTATTGGTAATGATACAATTTTGGATTGTAGGACTTACTAAACCGCGCACTGAACTGCACAGAATTGCGCCGCCACTCGCTGGATCATAGCCATTTGTAATGGTAAAGCCATCCAGGATTGAGTTGGAATCTTCTCCATTATAAAAAAGGAATCCTCGATGCGGCTCCGCTTCTGACCCATTACAGTCGATAATGCAGTTTTTGGGCCCGTTTTCGCTGCGCAGGGTAATCGCCTTGCCGTGAAAGTCAATGTCGCGATTGCCGTTGCCCGTATATCTGCCGTCTAACACAAGTACGGTGTCGCCATCATCGGCATAGTCAATCGCCACTTGGATAGTGGAAAAATCCGCCAGGCCATCGTCATCAACAGTAATTATTCCGGCCTGAGAAGCCGCAGTCCCCGCCAGAACTGCCCAAATAGCAATTAAAGCCTTCATTTTCGGCACCTCCATAGCTTGTTCTCTGAACGCCCTTAATTATAGCATCATTTGCCCGCGCGCCAAGCACAAAATAGAGCATTTTTGGAATTTTCTTAAGTTCTTCCCATCTCGTTTTATTCTATCCGGTCCGAATGCCCAATCCGTCGCGAGTAGGTGTGGTTATCCCGGCGCCCCGTAAGGGGCAAGCCCCTAAGGGGCAGGCATACGCTTAGGGGATATTCGCTTATCGGGGTCTGATTTGGTCCAAGATTTCTTGGCCGCCGGCGGCTAAGAGGTCTTCGGCGAGGCGCTCGGCGCACCCTCTCGCGTGCTTGATGGGGGCGGCTGCCGAGCGTTTGACATATTTGATGCCTTCAACGTCGCAGACGAGCGCGTCGATAATGATATTGTCGCCGTCAATCCGCGAATATACGCCCAACGGGATGCTGCAGCCGCCGTGCATTGATGCGAGTATGCGGCGTTCGGTCTCGGCGGTGATTCGGGCGTCTCTATCGTCGAGCTTTGCGACAAGCTCGGCCAAGTCCGCGTCGTCGGCGCGAATCTGGACCGCCAGGGCGCCCTGTGCCGGGGCGGGGAGGAACTCTTGGGGCGGCAGGACGGCGGAAATTCGCTGGCTCAGGCCCAGCCGATACAGCCCCGCCGAGGCGACGATAGCGGCATCGACCTCGCCGCGGGCGACCTTGGCGAGCCTGGTCTCGACGTTTCCTCGCAGGGGGACACATTTCAAGTCGTCCCTGAGCAGGCGGACCTGCGCGATTCGCCGCAAGCTCGACGTCCCGACGGTTGTGTCCGCAGGCAGGTCGGCCAGAGACGCCGCGTCGAACGATGTAACGAGCGCATCGGCGACACATTCCCTCGTTGGTATCGCCGCGACCGCCAGGCCCTGGGTATATGCCGTCGGCAGGTCTTTGAGGCTGTGGACGGCCACGTCGGCCCTGCCGTCTAAGAGGGCATTTTCGACCTCGGATGTGAAATAGCCTATGGAATTCGGCTTGTTGAGGAAATCGGACTTGTCGCGGTCGCCCTTAGTCGAGATCCTGACTATGGATATTTCGACGTCGCCGCCTATCTCCTCAAGCCGGCTGCGAATGTAATTGGACTGGACTAAGGCAAGCTTGCTGCCCCTGCTGGCGATCCTGATGCGTTTCATTCTACCCTTTCGCGGCGATTACAGGATGATGACTCATTTACTCAAACTGACTGATTAGCCGGTGGATGTTATCAGCCTCCATCGCCGCCATGGCGTCGCGTTTTGTCTGAAAGTGGAGGTATTTTTTCAGCTCGTCCTCGTTCCAGCAGTTGGCCTCGATGTAATCGCCGCAGTAAGGGACAAGCAGGTCGATCCAGCAGGCGATCTTGTCCATCTCTTCGCGGGAAAGCTCGACGCCGTTGTGGCCGGCTTCAAGCATTTCGATCAGAGGGCTCTTGGCGGACCCGGCATAATAAGGCGGCAGGAGGGGCGGGATGGATTGGACGTTGAGCCATCGGACCGGCCCTTCATCCGGATTGCCGCCGGCGGTCAGGGCCAGATATGCATCGGACCAGGCCCGCCCGGCCTGGCTATCGCAGTTGGGCGCATCGAGCAGGCTGAAAGCCGCCTCTTCGCTCGGCACTGCCTTGCCGGAGTAAAGGTCCGTGAGGCCTTCTCTCAGCCCGCGTCTATTCGTCCGGTCGTTATGACAGCGAACGCAGTGGCGGTCGAGAATCGGCTGAATCTCCCGGTTGAAACTGAAGCCTCTCGACGGTCCGTAAAAGGGGGTAAGCTCCTGTGGGCCGAGCCGCATTGCTATCGTCGGCTTCGCGTTTGCAAGGGGAGCTTGACTCTTTGTCTCGTGGCAGCCTATGCAGGAGAGCGTCTCGCCGGGCTGGAGAGTGGACCACGTCCGCATCGACTGGACGGCGCGCCCCTTGGCGTCAAGGGCCTGGAAATAGACGGGAGTCCTCGCCGGGACGTTGAAGCAGGCAGAGTCGTCTTCATATACATCCGCGTCTCCGAGCACGACCTTGACGTCCCAGGCGCCGTTATCAATGGCCGGCGGCGTGCTGACGAGCGCGGCCCCGGCGGGCCCTTCGTTGCGGTTCGAGCGGATACCGGCTGCTCGAAACTGTATTTCCACGACGCGGAGTTTCTTAACAGTGCCTCGCGGAATGCCTTCGAGGCTCCGGCCCGCATAGACATCCTGCACATAGTATGTGCCGCCGGCCTTGCGGTAATCGACCATTTCAGGGCGGACGTGCGGTCTTGGGCGGGGCGAAAGCGGTATCGGCTGGCTGCACGAAATCTCCGGGTCGGACGCGAGCAGCTCACGCCTGCCGTCTATAGTCATATAGTAGATATTGAACAGGGCCGGCTCTTCAGCCCAGCCGAACGGCGAATAGGCAACTAGATACTCGGTTTCCGAGATTGGATAGGGGTATTGAAAGAGCTCACCATCCTGGCCATAAGCGTCGATCCTCTCGGCTATTGTCTCGCGGACGGGGGCTATCAGTTGGACGCCGCTATTCTCCTGACGCCCCATCGCAGGGTCGATGATTATCAGCTTGCCGGTCTGGAGGCTGTGATGGCCGGTGGCGATGGCGATGACCTTATTGCTGCCGGGTATCCCACGGGCGTGAAGTATCGTCGTCGGGAACCACGAGTTGTTTCCATAAAATTCCCGCTGGCTCGTGCCGTCAGGATTCATCTGGTAGAGGCCCTGCGGAAAGATTTGGCCCCGGTCGTTGTAGTCCCAGCGGGTGTAGATGACCGTGCCGTCGTCGAGGATGGTCGGGAAATTGGTATGGACCTGGTCGAAGGATAGACGGCGAAGGAATCGCCCCTGCCTGTCGCACGTATAAAGATTGCTGACCTCGGTCCACCAGCAATCGACAATCTGCACGCATCGCGTGGAGTTGAAGATAATATCGTCGTTGGGCAGGTAGTCGGCCTCGTAGTCGGCAAAGCCCAGGCCCGACGTTATCTGCGTAATCTTTCGCGTCTCGGCGTCCATTTCGTAGAGGTGATAATCGTCTTCGCGGTCGGACTTCTTCCAGGAAAAGAGTATGGTGTTGCCGTCGTAGGATACGGCGGGATCGCGGATCACGCCCTCGGTATCGTCGATGAGCGTCTCGACCTTGCCGTACAGCCCGTCCATCTCAAGGATGCAGAGGCTTGCCCCGGGCTGGTATTGCCGCTCGGCTTGGGCGTCGGACTGGGCCTCGGTATAGGCGTAGTGCGAGCCGCCCATATTGAAGTGCCTGGTGAATACGATTTTTTGGCATTTGGCCTTCAGCCCAACCAGGCGGGCGGCCCGCCGCACCTCACAGCACTTGACATACAACTCCAGCCACCGAGCGTCGTCGCCGGCGACTTTTCCACGCTTGAGCTGCTCGAAGGCTGATCGCAAACCATCGTCTTTGTCGCCGATCTCGTCCAGGACGCGCGAAATCATCCGTGTCTCTATATCCGTATTGTCGCCTGCGTTGAACCAACGGCGAAGATCGTTCCCGTTATCCTGCAGCAGCCAGTCGGACTCGACGGGGAAATCGTTCATTATTCGCTGCCGAACTGTCTGGCTTGATTGCGCACGCCGTTCGCCGGAGGCCCGCGTCGCCATCAAGGCCCTGCGAGAGGCGAGTATCATCTCTGCAAAACCGCCTTGCTTTGCGTCAACTTGCCCCATGGGGATTTGTCCTTCGGCCAAAACCGGCGCGGACGCGGAGAGCACGACTAACAGGACGATAGTTGAGAACGTTGAAAGCGCGTTCGTCAGTCGCCAAACCAAATAGATAATAGGACGGTGGTGATCATTCACGGAATCCGGCCTTTCAATGTGCCGTTCGATTGCGGGGCATTTTAGCACTTCCGACGGCCTGACTCAAGACAATGTAACGGAACAGCCGGCACCGACGAAAAGGGCGACGCGGCTACGCCCCGGCGCCGAGAAGGGAAATTCTTTCGCGACCGGGAAAAAATACTTGATTGCCGATACGTGACTTGTTAATATTGCAGGCGATGAGTTTATGGCCATATATGTCCATCAAAAGTGAAAGGACTTATCCAATGGCGAAGAAAAAGACTAAAAAGAAGCTCCGGAAAGGCGAATGGACAAAGAGTGACCTGGCTACGCTCAAGAAGCTCTTCGCAGACACGCCGACGGCGGAAATCTCCGCCAGGCTCGGACGGCCCAACGATGCCGTGAAGAAGAAGGCATCGCGAATGAGGCTTCGCAAGTCGAAGCGGTATATGAAGTCCCTCGGACGGGCTTGAGCTCAGCCGACAGGTCCAAACCAACCGCGTCTGATGATTGCCGTTTCGCGGAAATGGCACGAGGGGGATGTTTTTATCTTATCGGATGCTCTTGGCCCTTTGGTTTGTCGTTTGTTTGTGTTGGTAGGTGATCAGCTTGAGAGTTCTATCGGGTATTCAGCCATCGGGCAGGCTTCATATAGGCAACTTTTTCGGGGCGATGCGGCAGCAGCTTGCGCTTCAGGCTGACCA
>Ga0315277_10001961_pt1 | contig 29084 bp, 34 predicted proteins | sample YL17G05_15_MG_FD_203695 | JGI IMG/M metagenome (GOLD analysis project Ga0315277, IMG submission 203695) | Sediment microbial communities from Yellowstone Lake, YNP, Wyoming, USA - YL17G05_15 | ecosystem: Environmental > Aquatic > Freshwater > Lake > Sediment | place: USA: Wyoming | collected... | reverse complement strand
ATTGATCATGCTCAAGCCAATAGTTGTTGTAATGCAGTTCAGTGTATATGGCCTCATGCAAATCTGTTATCTTCCTCGTCTTTCCCACAGTTCTCTCTTGAGCAGATCTCTGACCGAAGAACGTATCGCCGAGCTGCGGCTTGGATACATGTTGGCCCTGACTAGCTCGTCCAATCCCTCTAAACAGGCTTCAGGAAGCAATACTGTCACAAGTTTCACTATATTTCCCCCACATGTCATGCATATAACATGCCCCAAATATAAGATTTAGTGATGATGCCTCACGAGCGTCCGCCACTTCTCACCGCTTCGCAGTTCTTCAGGTGTTTGACGAACATCTCGCATGCGTCGTCAATGTGAAGTGACATGGAAAATCGAGATTAATGTTTTCTTATTGTTGACAACGAGAATTGAGGAAAACAGGGTTCTTGCATAAATCATAAAAAAGGAAGTAGCGTAAGAGACTAGAGGAACGGTGTTCATTTTGGGTCCAGAGTCGTTTGTCGCCCACGAGTTTGTGGAATCCGCGATTGTGAATATGAAAAAGAGTATTGGTGACGAAAAAGCATTGGTAGCCGTTTCCGGCGGCGTTGATAGCGTTACTTGTGCTGTTCTGACACACGAGGCTATGGGTGAACGACTTGTTTGTGTCATCTTGGATGATGCCTTCATGCGGCAAGGTGAACCTGAATATGTTGCCAGTACATTATCCAAACCGCCTTTCAATGTTCCCATGAAAATCGTGAACGTTCGTGAGCGTTTCCTTAAAGCCATGAACGGTTTGAGAGACGCGGAAGAAAAACGGAAGATGTTCCGCGAGACCTTCTATCAAGTCCTAGGTGAGACAGCAAGGAATGAAGCATGCAGTGTTCTTGTTCAAGGAACGATCCGAGCAGACATTATGGAAACAGTCGGAGGCGTCAAGACTCAACATAACGTCTTGGAACAGATTGGCATCAACCCGATGGAACGGTTCGGCTTCAAGGTGGTCGAGCCTTTGTTGCCACTCTTTAAAGAACAAGTAAGGAGCGTTGCCAGACATTTCGGACTACCCGCCGAATTCTCAGAGCGTCAGCCTTTCCCGGGTCCTGGTTTGTCTGTGCGCAACGTTGGACAGATTCGGCCTGACAAGCTTGATGCCCTAAAAAGGGCTAACACTATCGTCGAGCACGAATTTTCAAAGCACAAACCAGGGCAATATTTCGCGGTGATAGTAGACAACGAAGAGACAGTACAACAAACAAAAGCTCTGCACATCCAAGAAACTGTAGCACGACATCTGAACATTCCCTCAAGAAATGTGCGCGCAAAAATCTTCACAGACAAAGCAACTGGAGTTGAAGGCGGAAAAAGACGATATGGTGACGTTGTCGGTGTCTTGGTCCAAACACTCGACGGCAAGCTGCATCAGACCTCCATTCAAAGCATCATTTCTTTGCAAGCAGCAATAATCACAGAGAACCCTGGAGTTGCCAGAGTATTCTACGCGGTCAGAGACCTTGCTAAGAAGAAACCCTACATTGTAGGTATGCGTGCTATCCAAACCAAAGACTTCCTCACAGCCACAGTCTCAGAGATACCGTGGACAACATTGGACAAAGCAGCTGAAGAGATCATAGAGCAATGTTCCAACGTTTCGACAGTCTATTATGATGTTACTCCGAAACCGCCGGCAACCATCGAAATGGAATAACCGAACAGTCCTACCTGAATATGCTTGGGCTCCAAGCTTTTCAGACGTATACTGCACGACTGAACCGCGAATCATCAAAACATATAATACCTCAATGAACTTCTACAATAAGGGAAACGTCATGTTCAGAGTAAGAGTGCACAAGATAGAATCCATTAGGGACTTAGATGGCAATCTTGGAAAACGTGTGGAACTGATAGAAGACAGGCAGATCCCTAGCTTTGTGCTCAGGCCCCAGACTGAAGAAGCAAAGGTCGTGCAGGACGTGATGCAAGCCCTGCAACAACAATTTTCCATGTTCCCTGCACGGGGAGAAGTTGCAGTTCCAAAAATAATACTGTTCCTAACCGAGCAGGAATACGAAACCCTGGGAATAGGGTTTGACGTTAACCAGATTTATGATATAAACCTTGAGAATCAAGGACTGCGGTTCACGAGAACTGCATAATCTCTTTTCTGGCGGTTCTCAGCACTGAGTATTTCGGATGGAAAGACAGAACAAACAGCATGTTCTTCAGAACTTTGCAGACTTCTTGAATATCAGACTCTCCTTCGTGTGCGCAATACAGAGGAACAGGTTCTTCGTCGCCATTCTTGTAATAAATGTAGATCTGGGCAAACTTTTTTCTGAAGGTAACGATCTTGAAATTCAAGTTCAGCATCCTAGCCATTTTCTCCGTAGCAGAGCTAATTGACTTCAAGCGTCTCTTGTAGTCCGCAAAGGTTGAAGCATAAACAAGCAATTTCCCCTCAGGATTACTGAACATTTTGGTTCACAAAGAAAATGAGGATGCCGACCGCTTTTAAGACAAGTGAGGAAACAACAAACCCGCGTTGCGGAGAGATGGGTTAAAATGAATGCGGCAAACCCTGAAAACATCATGAAAGTCAGGGCACGCGTAAACATTGCAGGACAGCGTGCGCGGTACAAAGAGTATTCTTCAGGTCTAAAACCAGACGCGTAGCAAACGCTTATGGAGTGACAGGCTGGGTCCGAAATCTGGAGGATGGACGGGTTGAGGCTGTGTTTGAACGTGGTGAAGCGTGAACGGACTTGAGGAATTCTGCAGAAAAGGGCCACTTGCTGAAAGAGTAGACTGTAGACGTCTCTTGGGAAAAATAATATTCAGGCAATTTTGGCGGTTTTCTAGTAAGATGCGGCTAGGAGTCTGCTCTTTGGAAATACTAACCTCTCTTCTTTGGAACCCTGAAATGAGAAGTTTTTCCAGCGCTGACGTATTCTCCTCCGACTCCGCGGATTATGGAGGCGATCTTGGAGAAGTTGTCCGAGCCCAGAAATTGGCGCGGTTTTATTATTACATATTCATCTTTCTCTTCGAAGCCGAGCATATTCTCAAGATCTTCTGGAAAGAGCATTCTTATGTCCTCTGTCTCCTTCGATCTGTCGAGAGCTCTCGGTGCCCCCGCCACTGACTGAGTTGCTTGTGGCAAGGGTATGGGAGGTGAAGCTGTCAAAGGCCGAGTTATCTGTCCCACTGCCAAAGATTTGAGGGAGGACGAAACTTGTCTCAGGTCTTCCATGATACCGTTCAATATGACTACGAGTTCATCTACTCTTCTTGTGAGCGCTTCAACTTTGTCTTTGTCTGCACTCATAGGTCCTTCTTCCTGTCAAGTGTTTAATACTTGACGTATTTATTATTGTTTCTCACTCTTTCAGAACTGACAAAGCGGAGGAGACGACACATTTTGATTGATGTTGATGGAAGCGAGAAGGGTGGAAGCGGCACGATTCTTCGGCTTTCAGTTGCATTGTCAGCGATTGTGCAAGAGCCAGTACACATCTTCAACATCCGAGAGAACCGACCTCAGCCGGGTTTGAAGCCTCAACATCTCGAAGCTGTGTTGACAGCAGCAAAGCTCTGCAACGCAGACGTAAAAGGAGCAAGAATAGACTCTCGCGAGATCTGGTTCAAGCCCAACGGCATAGTAGGCGGCAGATTTGAGGCTGAAATCGGCACCGCAGGAAGCATACCCATGCTTTTGATGGCTGTCTTACCGATCTGTACTCAAGCCCAAGAAAAGATAGAACTGCACGTTTCCAAAGGCGGTACAGACGTTTCGCACTCACCCACGATAAATTACATGCGCTTCGTGCTTCTGCCAACACTTCAACGAATGGGACTTAGAGCAACCATAGACGTGAAGAAATACGGATACTACCCCAAGGGAATGGGCGAAGTAACGGCTACCGTTGAATCCTCCAAGAATCTGAAGCCAATACTTCTCGAACATTTCGGCAATCTTCAGAAAATTCGCGGAGTCTCTGTCTGCACATTTCTCGCAGACAGAAAAGTGGCGGAACGACAAGCTGACGCGACTAAAGAGTGCCTTAAGCGAAAAGGCTTTGCGGCAGACATCCAAGTAGTCAATGACACGTCAAATCAATTGCAGAAAGGCAGCTCACTCACGCTATGGGTTGAAACAGACACGAACGTAATTCTCGGCAGTGACGCGATTGGTGAGTTGAAAAAGACCAGTGAGAACGTGGGCAAAGAGGCTGCTGAAAAGCTCCTGGCAGAAACCTCTGCACGGCCAACCGTGGATATTCATCTCGCAGACTTTCTCATTCCGTACGTGGCCCTGGCTCAAGGCAACTCCAGCTTCCTGACACGAATGTTCACTGAACATCTGCAAACAAACATTTGGGTCTCAGAGAGAATACTAGACGTACATTTCAGTGTCATCAATGCGAAAGGACTGTACAGAATCGAAAAACACAGTTAGTCTACCAAGCAGAAAAGAAAAAAGTCTGGACCGTCCTAGCTTTCAACTGTTTTCCACAAGATCTATTCCGACCCCAATTGAGGTCGACGACCCTCTTGAACACAGCGTGTCACGCCGGATCCACGACACCATACATCACAGTTGCTGCGCCCAACATACCCTCACAAGAGTTACCAGGTCGATAACGATCAACGCCATTCTCGCAAATTTCATTTCAGTTACCTCCCCCAGAACCCTTTCAGAAGCTATTGAATGTAGGAGTCCAAACGTTTTCCCAAAGGAAACCTATGAAAACCAGAGCCGCCAGACCAAAACTCGTCGACCATACATCCACAATTTTGACTATTTGCGGAATGAAGAGAATACGTTGAAAAAGGGCGCAGACGTATAATAGAGTTGAAGCAAGATGAACAGCGTTGCTCGAAAAAGACTCATCCGAGAATACTATTCAAGAAGAGCCAAGGACTATGACAGCCAAAAGAGCCGAACGTGGAACAACAGTCAAGGTTTTGCAGCTGAAATAATGAACGAGTTGACGAGCGCGCTGGCAGGATTCAAAGACCAACTGGTTCTGGAAGTTGGTGTAGGAAGCGGCAGGAACGCCCTGCCCCTAACAGTGAAAATTGAACCCCAGTTTGTCGGACTCGACCTTTCACGGGCAATGCTGCAGCAAACAAAGACAAAGACCAACCTGGTTAAGAAAAACCTCGCACTTGTCCAAGCTGATGCTGAACACCTGCCCTTCAAGCGAAACATTTTCGACGCGATAGTCTGTATGAGCACACTGCACTATTTTTCATCCCCCGAAAAGGTCCTGCACACTTTTAGAGCCGCAATGCAGAGAAATGGCTTAATCATGTATGGGGACTTAACACTTCACGAGCTGGATCACAGAGAATTCCTAGAAAAGCTTGAGAAGACAGTTTCCAAAGCACATTCAAGATACTTCAAACCGTCCGAAATCAAGAAACTTATAGAAACCAGCGGATTTTGGGTTACTCGAATGAAAACGATCGCCTACAGGAAATCCTACCGTTCCTTGATGGAAGACAAGGGAGAATACTTTAACGTTTCGCCAGAACAGCTCACCGATTGTTTACAGACGGCAGATGACGATGCGAAGAGCCAATATGGTCTTACCGACACCGAATTAACCCTGTACTATACAATGATCGTTGCAGCCAAAAACTAGTGCACGGTGGTCCTATGCCGAAGTCCAAATGCCTCAAAATTCCGAAAAAACAAGGTCAAAAAGCCATAGCCTTAGCAAGAAAGTTAGGGCTTGTGGATACGAAAAGGGAAATTCAAAGAGACAAAACTCGCATATACATTCCGTTGCTCAACAGCCCCCCAGAAGACGGTCTGAAAAACTTCAGAGAGCATATGCCTGGCTTCGAAGTTGTCACTCATCTCTTTTCAGAAAGAAAGCGACAACAACCTTCACTCGCAGAACTGCTCAAAGACAATCTGCCTGAAAATCTGCTACCAAGACTGCCACATGCAGCGGACCTTGTGGGAGACATGGGCATAGTGGAGATCCCTTCAGAGCTTGAACCTTACAAGAGTATTATTGGCGAAGCAATACTAGGAGCAAACAAGAACCTTCAAACCGTGCTAGCCAAAGCAGGCGCAGTCAGCGGTTCCTACAGGCTCAGAGAATTCATGGTGATAGCCGGCGTTCCAAAGACTGAAACAGTCCACAGCGAGTACGGGTGCCGCTTCTACGTGGACGTTGCCAAGTCGTATTTTTCTCCGAGGCTTTCGTACGAGCACAACAGAGTCGCATCCCTCGTCCAAGAAGGCGAAACCGTCGCAGACCTGTTTGCCGGAGTCGGACCGTTTGCTATCATGACCGCCAGAAGACGCAAAAACGTGAGAATCTACGCGGTGGACATCAACCCTGACGCGGTCACGTCTTTGAAGAAGAACATCCGGCTGAACAGAGTTGACGGGAAAGTGTACCCGATTCTTGGGGACGCAATGCAAGTCGTCAGCAAGAAACTCGCTGGAGTAGCTGACCGCGTCATCATGAACCTACCCGAAACGGCGATCGAGTTTGTTGATTCGGCATGCCGCGCGGTCAAATCCCAAGGCGGTATCGTACATTACTACAGTTTCACGACTGCCTCTGTCTCGTTAGAAGACACTCAGAAAATGTTTACGGAAGCGGTGGAGAAGAACGGAAGAAGAGTTTCTGAGTTTCTCTTCTGCAGGTCTGTCCGTGAAACAGCTCCTCATGAACATCAAGTAGTTCTCGACGCTCAAATCCGATAACCTGTCACAATGAGTGTAAAACGGACTCTTTGTTGTGGGTCCTTCAACTTCTTCATAAGCGTTCTTGACAGGTCGGCCGCGGCTTTGTCTGCATGGATCGCTAAGGTTCTACTACAGACATAGTTGCCTTTTCTGATGACGAAGTCAGTAGGATGCGACAGGATCAAGCGTGGACTGCCTCGAGCGTTCACAGTCTCAACCGTTCCTCCGGCTTCGATTAGAATGGAGATTCTGCTTCCCTCCTGCTTAAGACTCTCTTTCCATACTGGATCGAGGTCACTCATTGTTCTGTCAGCCGAGACGGCGATGATGCAGTCACCCTTCTTTGATAAGTAGGCATCTTTGGTGAACTCCAATGTTGTAGGATGCGTCGCCAACACGTTCGTGTGCCCATGGGCAATTATGACAATTTCACGTTCGGCAGGCGGCAAGTTACTCAAGAACCTCAATCGAATCGACTTTTCCGTCACCGTCTAGGTCGAAGCCTTGAATGGCTTTTGTGAACGGCTCTTGACCACTGTAGGTCTTGAGTGTTCTTTCCCAGAAACTCGTCAGAGCCAGAACACAGGCTTTGGTGCCCACGGCCTTGTTCCCCGCCACAACAATGATTCGCTTGCTGCTGTCCCACGGGTTCGTTATCTTGGCTACTATGCCGACGTTGTCTGCCGTGTAGACGCGACCAGTTATCTTCGACACCAGTCCGCCGAACAAGTAACCTTCATGAGAAGCTTGCATGTTGAACTTGATTGGCAAATGCTCATTGACCTCTTGTGCAAGCAGGTTTGTTCCCGGTCCGCCTACGAGGATGAGATTGTTCTTTTCTTCTTTCTCAGCTTTCACGTCCACGTCGAGTTTTATGGCGAAGTCCTCTGGCATCTTCACGAACTGGCCTAGAAAGAACGTCAGGTGTGCCGCGTAGTGGCCATCTCTTGCACTCGTTTTGAACGGTCCGTGCGGAGTTGGAGAACCGACGATTATTTTTCCCTCGAACGTCCCGTCTTTTTGCGTGAATTCTCTGAAGAACCTCTGAACCTTTTCCTCCATGCTCAGCATCGAAACTTTCTTCACGGTTCGGTATTCTTGAGAAAGCTCGATGCCGAACGCGGGCGAAGATGCCCTGTAGTATTTCGCCGTTGCTCCCTTCTTCTCCTCTTCTTTCGTGACAGTTATGGCTCCAGCTTTGAGGAGTTTTCTTATGTGATAATACACTTTCTGTTCATGAATATTCAGTTCCCGAGCGACCTCCAACGGGTACATTTCTCTCTCAGAAAGCAGCAGGAGGATCTTCCAACTGAGGCTATTCAACATGAGCTTGAGTTTCTCGGGGTCGTCTGCCATGGCTATCTCTTTGACTTTCTGAGTTTTGTTCTCTTCGTGGAGCAGGAGACGTTTTTCCATGAGCCTTCCAGTTGATAGAGACGGATCTATTATTAAAAATTTCGTTATGGTCAGCCCCAAAAGAACCTTTACAAGGTTTTTCCTAACACTCGATTCGAAACGGCAACAGTTCCAAGCCGCAACCGCTTAGAAACATGAAGAACGGTTGAGAATCTTTTGATAGGACCAACAGTTTTCTCCTAAAAATGCTTATTAGCAGACCTTGCCCTGAATTGCGCTTACAAGGAATCATAGACGAGGCTTAGAGATGTGCGGAATATTCGGTTGTATTCTCAAAGAAGGAAACGCAGCGCCACTGATACACGCGGCCTTAAAAAGACTTGAATACAGAGGTTACGACTCGGTAGGCGAAGTCACGTTGTACGAGGGCAAGCTGTACCTGAAGAAGGACCAGGGAAAAATCGACGACGTGCACAAAGTGCTAAACATGGACAGCCTGCCCGGAAGCCTGGGCATAGGCCACACAAGATGGGCGACGCATGGCGCACCGTTGCAGGTGAACGCTCATCCCCACACTGACTGCAGCGGACAAATCGCCGTTGTGCACAACGGCATCATCGAAAACTTCGCAGAGTTGAAACAGGAACTCGAGAACAAAGGACACGCCTTCAAATCTAGAACCGACACAGAGGTTATTCCACACCTTATTGAGGAAACTTTGAAGAACACCCCTTCTCTGAGCCTCACGGATGCCGTGCTAGATGCCGCGAAAAAGCTTGACGGGTCGTACGCGATCGCTGTCGTTTCAGCGAAAGAGCCTGACAAGATAGTCTGCGCGAAGAAAGAAAGCCCGCTCGTGATAGGCGTCAACGAAGGAGCTGTCTACTTTGCCTCGGACATTCCAGCGTTTTTGCCGTTGACCAACAAGGCGATAGTCGTGGACGACGGCGAATTAGTCGTGCTCTCGTCTCAAGGTGTAGAGATCAGGAAGATTGCTGACGGCAAACCCGTAACCCGGGATCCTCAAGTGATATCGTGGACGCCAGAGATGGCCGTGAAGCAGGGGTACCCGCACTTCATGATCAAGGAGATCCATGAACAGGCGGAATGCCTCAGGAACACGCTCAGAGCGCAGGAACACTATGCTGACTTGATGGCAACGTTCCTCGACCGAGCCCGCGAAGTCTACCTCGTCGCCTGCGGAACTTCATACCACGCGTGTTGGGCTGCCTCGTACATGTTCTCCAAGCTCGCCTTTCTGCCTACGTACCCGGTGATTGCTTCGGAATTCATCGAACAGCACGGAAAATCAGTCAACATTGAAAGCACAATACTAGCCGTAAGCCAGTCAGGAGAAACAGCTGACACGCTGGCAGCAGTGAACGCCTCCAGGCAAAGGGCAGCCACAATACTCGGCCTGACCAACACCATTGGCTCTACTCTCACAAGGGTTTCACGAGTCTACATCGGCCAACAATCAGGACCAGAGATCGGCGTAGCAGCAACGAAGACGTTCACATCGCAACTTTCAGTCATGGCGCAACTAGCTCTGCGCTTGGCGAAGAAGAGGGGCAAGGTATCACAGGACGAGATGGACTATCTAGCAGAACGATTGTGCAAACTCCCGGACACCGTTCAGACCATCATTGACACGCAGGAAGAAAAAACAAAGCAGATCGCTAGGAAGTACAAGGACAAGAAAACGTTCTTCTTCCCCGGCCGCGGTATCAGCACAGCAACTGCGTACGAGGGCAGGCTGAAGCTCATGGAAATAGCCTACGCGCCCGCAATAGCCTTCCCCGCGGGAGAAAGCAAACACGGTCCCATAAGCCTAGTGGAACCCGGCTTCCCAGTCGTGTTCGTCTGCCCAAAGGACGAAACGCACAAGACGCTGATGGGTAACATCATGGAAATGAAGGCCAGAGGAGCCGCGATAATCGCCGTCGTAGAGGAAGACGATGAGGAAATCAAGAGTCTGGCAGATGACTATGTTGAAGTGCCCAAAGGCATACCCGAAGTGCTGTCGCCAATAGCTTTCATCGTACCGCTGCAGCTGATCGCTTATTACATGGCCGTGGACAGAGGATACAACCCCGACATGCCCAGAAACCTGGCAAAATCTGTTACCGTGAAATAGAACAGCCCAGACAACATCATAAACTACTGAGAACAACCCTTCCTTCGATGGAAGGCTTGGAGAAATAGCCGCGCGCGCTCTTTGGAAGGTGTACATGCCTAGGGGAAGAGACAAGAACTTGAACCTGTGGATATGTTTGACAATCCTTCGCGTACTCAGAAGGTTCTGCAAGAACACGGATTCCGAAAGACAAGCCTAGCTCTGTCGCTGTCTGAAGCTGCTAGTTACTCCTTGTTTCAGCATGCCCGTGACGCTGTTCTTTAGGTCTTCAAAGCAGGCGCTGAGTCGTTTTGCATCGGGTTTAGACATGCCCTCCATGATGAGCTGCTTTTCAAAGGCTTTTCTTGTCTTGCGTACGCGATGGCCCAGAGTCAGGTACATCCAGAAAAGGTCCAATGACATGCGGGCCAAGTATGGAGAAGACCTCAGCACCGTTGACATGACTGAACCCGCGCTCATACAGGTCATCCTACAATGAAACGTGGGAGAGGAGGCTTATTCCTCTTCCTCCTCATCTTCATCCTCTTCCTCATCGTGCATCTTCCCCTGAACTTTCAGCCGGATCTTCTTTTCGAGGTCTTTGCCCATCTCGTCGCCCTCTCCATGTTTGCCGACGCCTTTGAGCATGTCGCCTATGCTTGTGAAAGTCTTCATGTAATCTTCTGTCATCTTGACAGCCACTTGCTCGGGCAACCCGCCGTTCTTGAGTTCCTTATAGTACGCAGCGGCAGCTTTTCCCATGTTCTTTCCCGCTTCCTCGGAGAAGATCGAGGCCAGTATGCTCTTGATCATGCTCGGAACTTCAGCCGAGACGACGCTCAGTATCTCTTTCAGTTCTTCGGGTCCATTCTTTTCCTTCTTCTTTTCTTCGTCAACCATGTTTTTCACCTCCTCTATCTAGCTTAGGTTCAAGTGTAACCGTGCTGAAACGGCTGCGGCCTTGACTTCCTGCCTGCGGTTTTCAGCCATTGGCTCTGAGCGAACTGGGCAACATGTTTCTGCCGCGGCTAAAGTTGTTCTGTATACGTTGGAAAGCAGATTATGCTTTCGGTTTGTATGACGTAAGTGTCCAAGTTGCATCTTTTTCAACCCCTAAGCACTTAATGGTCTGGTCACTGTAGTTAGGTGTTCTGTGCAAAAGTGACCAGTCGGGTGGTCAGCTTTTTTCAGTCAGGTCGTACGTGGGAACCCTGCCATTTGTTTTCAGCAGAACCCCTTCTTCCAAGAGCATTTTCACTCTGGCACGGACGATCCGTCTGCTCGATTTCCCCCTCATCGCGGCAACTTGTCTCGTGATGGCTGAAACGTTCAACGGTCCCTTGACGGCCAGGGCTTGGACTATACATCTTGAAATGTCATCCTGAGCGATAGGCTTCTGACGCAGGTACTTCTCAGCATTTTTCAGGCGTGCAGCGATCTTCAAGGGTTCACCGTACATGCCTATGCCCATTCGTGTAAGTCGAAGAGACGCTGCAAGACCCTCGTATTCGGGCTTGTCAAGGATCAGTTGTTCCAGAAGGTCTAGTCGGCGGAGTATCTGGTCAAGCTTCTTGCTTAGGTCTTCTGTCTTGGAGCCACCGCTCTCTTCGCTCGTCAAAAAGTCACCCGTTTGGACTGTGGTTTAATAGGATTATTCTGCCCACGGTTTAAATGGTTGACTCTGTAGGATGACGCGTCGGAGAAGAGTAGTAGGGGTGATTCAACGTAGTTGGGTTTCTTATTCCACATACTATTTTCAAATGCAAATGTGTTAATAACTGATTTCACCATTGTTTTTGTTGGTGCTGTAAGTGGAAGATAACGGTTGGGAAAAGCTGATTCAAGGTCTGATCAGGGAAGGTGTGCTGCGGTCTCCCCGGGTTATTGAGACGATGCGCAAAGTGTCCCGGGAGAAGTTCCTGCCTGAGAACATGCGAGCGCACAGTGCAGTGGATTCTCCTCTTCCGATCGGCTTCGGGCAGACGGCTTCGGCGCCACATAGCGGGCACGTTGTTGCCGGCTAGGCGAAACATGGTTTCGATAATGAATGAAGCCCTGCAGTTGGAAGCCGGTCTCAAAGTCCTAGAAGTCGGAGCGGGTTCAGGCTGGCACGCCGCCACTATAGCCGAGCTCATCGCACCGAACACTGCGCCGCGGAGCGAGTGGGGACACGTGTACACTTTGGAGATCGTCCAAGGCTTAGCCGATTTTGCCCGAAAGAACAACATGAACAACGGTTATGGCGACCGCGTAACGATCATCAGCGCGGACGGCTCAATGGGCTGTCCTGAGAAGGCGCCCTTTGACAGGATACTGGTGACGGCTGCTGCACCTAGTGTGCCGCCGCCGCTCGTTGAACAGTTGAAACAGGGCGGGATAATGCTGATCCCCGTTGGAAACGCTTCACTTTTCCAGAGTCTGCTCAAAATAGTCAAGGGATCAAACGGAAAAACAAAACAGGAAAATTTGGGCGGAGTGGCATTCGTGCCGTTGACCGGCCGCCACGGCCAGCAGTACTAGCCTACTGGCTCGAACTTTGCGGTAAAGTGTGAGAGAAGCTTCGGCGCGTAGACTCTTCTTAGCCCCTTTATCTGCTGTCGCTTCTTGTGCAGACGTATGAGACTTTCTGCAACGTATCTGAGGTGGTTGTCTGTGTATGTTCTCCGTGGAATTGCCAAGCGCATCAGTTCCATTCTGGCAGGTATGAATTTTCCAGTTTTCTCGTCAGTTTTTCCAAAGCAGGAGCTACCGATTTCAACGGCGCGGACGCCTGATTCGACGTAAAGCTGCGCGGTTAACGCTTGAGCTGGAAAATGTTCAGCTTGGATGTGGGGCAGAAATTTCCCCGCGTCCACGAACACGGCGTGTCCGCCCGGCGGCTCCACGATCGGCACGCCGCTTTTTCGCAATAGACCCGCAAAATGTTCGATCTGTCTATGCCTGTAGGCCTGATACTCTTCGTCGATGGCTTCGTAGAGACCTCTTGCCATGGCTTCAAGTTCTCTGCATGCCAGACCGCCATACGTTGTGAACCCCTCTATGACGATGGTCAGGTTGTTGAGTTCCTTGAAAAGCTCATCGTCATTCGTGCAGAGCATACCGCCTATGTTTGTCAAGGCTTCTTTTTTGCCGCTGAACGTGCATCCATCAGCGTAGGAGAAAACCTCGTTTGCGATTTCCTTTAGTGAATGATTCTTATAGCCTTCCTCGCGTCGTTTTATGAAGTAGCTGTTTTCTGCGAAGCGGCAGGCGTCTATAAAGAAGGGGATGCCATACTTTTTGGCTACGATGCTGGTTTCCCGTATGTTCTTCACAGAGACGGGCTGACCCCCGGCGCTGTTGTTCGTGACCGTAACCATGATGAGCGGGATTTTTGCAGGGGTCTTTTCGCGTATGAACTTTTCAAGTTTGGGGACATCCATGTTGCCCTTGAACGGCGCCAGCTTCGCAGTGTCATAAGCTTCTTCAACAGCCAGGTTAACGGGGATCCCCTTGTTTCTGAGGATGTTGGCTTCGGTCGTGTCGAAGTGCATGTTGTTCGGCACGTAGCTGCCCTCTTTTATCACGGTGCTGAACAGTATGTTCTCTGCGGCTCTGCCTTGGTGGACTGGTACGTAGTGTTTGAAGCCGAAGATGTCTTTCATCGCTTTCTCGAGCGAGTAGTAGCCTGGGCTTCCGGCGTAGGCTTGCGAGGTCTCGAGCATTCCGGCCCACTGGCTGTCACTCATTGCCGAGGTGCCGCTGTCAGTAAGCAGGTCGATGAAAACGTCCTCAGACTTGAGTTTGAAGACGTTGTAGCCAGATTTCTCGATGAGTTCCTTGCGTTTTTCCCGCGGGTGCAGGTGGATTCTCTCAATCATTTTTATCTTGAACGGTTCAGGCTGACATGGTGGGTTCTCGTCCATAATAGCGTCTCCTTTAAGGCATAGTTTTGGGGAGGTTAATAAAAGGTTGATGTTAACCGAACCATTTCTCTAGAGTCGTTCCTTTCTTCTGTTCAGTCATGCCTTTCTGCATTCTCTCGAGTGCTTTGCGGACGCGGTCTTCTGAAAAGTCGCGACCTTGGACCATGAAGTCAACGATGCCTTCCACGTTTGGGCTTCTCCATTCAAGCTTGTAGGTGTCTGTGATTTTCGGATGCAGAAAAATCTCCCTGATTCTTTGAGGTTCAACTGGAAACTCTGCATTCTTCAAATGAGGCAGCACTTGTTCCAGACTCCCGTGTTCCTTTATCAATTTTAAGGCAGTTTTCGGTCCTAAACCTTTGATCCCGTCAGGATTGAAGTCTGTTCCGATCAGTATGCCAACGTCAATGAGCTGCTCGTAGGTTATGCCGCATTCCTTCAGAACCTGGTCCAGTTCAACAATTTCGGGTATGACCTCGATGTACATGTTCTTGCTCGGCAGCTTCCGTCTGCCGGAGATGGTGATGTTTCTCACGAATTTACACGCGCCGAAAAGCAGGCTGTCATAATCTTGACTTGCACAGTAGTCAGCGTCTCCCCGCCTTGTCAGGTGAGCAGCTTGAGCCTCGCCCTCGCTTGGAGCCTGAATCCATGGAACACCCATTAGGTCCAGCAACTTCTTGCTGTCCTCAGTCATGTAGTCCTTCAAGTGCGAAGTTGCCTGAGCATAGACGCGAGCCTCTTGCGTGCGACCTTCCCTCAAAGCGCGCTCGTACTGGACAAGAGCCTCTTCCTTCACCTTCATCCGTCGTTTGATCTCGACCGCCTTGAGCACTGGCGGTGCCCCGTCGAAAACGTAGATGGGCTTTATGCCCAGCTCCAGAAGGTTGCTGGTCCGATAAAGCAAACCACTCAGGTGACTCGTGACTCTTCCGCTGCTGTCCTTCAACGGCGTACCGTCAGGCTGCCTGATAATTGCCAAGAACTGGTATAGGGCGTTGTAAGCATCAACAGCTATGGATCTTCCGCTTAACTCCTCGAGCTTGATAGCCCTTTTCGGGACAAGGTCGCGCAGGTCAACGCCCAGAAACAAACCCCCTCATTAGTAGCATGAAAACACGATAATAATCTTGCGCAAACTGGCGTCAGGTCTCCTCGAAGAGTTCAAGTCTTACTCTGTGGCTCACGATAGATGAGAAGGCTAGGAGTACTGATGAAAGTATAAGTCTGATTCTCTTGGTTTTGTTGACTTTGGTTGTCATTGCCTACAACTTTCAGTTCTTCAGCATCCCGCGGTCTATGTATCTGAACGCTTAAAGCCTGAATGACAAACAGGCAGTAGAATTCCGACTAACTCTACCGACGACCGGTTTCCCTCTTGAATACAAAGACGTTACTGAAGACAGTGATTTCAGAGTGGGTGTTCTTGGCTACGTACATGCATCAGACACTGTTCGCGAACCAGTTGAGATACGCGATGCAGGAGGTAAAGCTGCGTGGTGGCTGACACATGCCCAGTGTGCCTCGCAAGGCTACAATGTGACTTTGAGATTCTTCAACGAATCGTACTTCATGCAAGTCAGACACTTGCCAGAGTTCCATCGAACATCTCTGGAGAAGATGATTTTGTGAACGATAGACAGAACTGCATTGTTTACTTGGGGCGTATTTATCTTGAAGCGGCTTCAGAGGGTTTGAGGCCGCACATTCCTCTTTTTTTTGGCGCATTTCAAACGATTTATAAGGAAGGGCTACAATTAAAAGTCCCACACCGAGGAAGTTCATCATGACCGAAAGACCGGCAACGTTGATGTTGACTATGTGCACATGCTGCGGCAAACCGATTGCTCCCGGAGGAGAGGCTACCAAATTCCTGTGTCCCAGCTGCGGAGAAATTCAGATCAAACGTGACGCAAAGTGCAGAAAGTTCGGCAGACCGTACAAGTGCCCGAAATGTGGTTTCATCGGTCCTTGACCTGATGGAGGGCCAAAAATGGGTTTTGTTGTTGTAACATACAAGATCTTTCCAACAGATATCGTCGAAGATTTTGCTGAACTGAAGAAGAGACTGGAAAGCAACATTCCAGCTCACACTATCGTGTACGGCTACGGGGAGGAGCTTGTGGCTTACGGCTTGAAGGCACTTTTGGTTCAGGTCAAGTTTCCAGAGGATGAAACAGGCTTGCTTGATGAGTTTGAGACGAAGCTGGAAGCGATGGAAGGCGTAAGCCAAGTTGAAACGCTGATGGTGAGGAGAACAAGCAAGTAGGCTATTGCTACTGCTTAAGACATTTATATAGGAACGTGCTTCTGTTTCCGACCGTACTAGAGCATAGTTGCGGAAGGATTCTGTTTGAGTGAAACTCAGTTACGTGTGGGAGATGCACGACAGAGAGATGTTGGGAGAGGCATAGCCCGTATAGACCAGCGGACGATGCAGAAACTGGAAATCTCCGCGGGCGACGTTATCGAGATCTGTGGGAAACGCACGACTTCAGCTATAGCGTGGCCAGCTTACAGTGAAGACCAGAACCGTGACCTGCTGCGGATCGACGGTTTCACGCGGAAGAACGCGGGCGTGGCTATTAACGAGTACGTTGTTGTAAAACCGGTAAAAGTGAAGACGGTAGTTAGTCTGACCCTTGCACCTGTCGACATGAGGTTGAACGTTGATGAGGATTTTACGAATTTTGTGAGGAACAGGCTGATGGAACGAACGCTTGTTGAGGGCGACACTACACTGGTGATGATGCTGGGGCACGCTATACCGTTCACAGTCATGAAAACCCGGCCGCACGGCATCGTGAAAGTCACGAACGAAACCAAGCTCACGATATTGAATGAGCCCGCGCCTGAAGGAAAAGGACTTCCCAGAACAACGTATGAGGATGTTGGCGGATTGCAGGAGGAGATTCAAAGAGTGAGAGAAATGGTTGAGCTTCCGCTTAGGCATCCGGAGCTTTTCCAGAGACTCGGCATTGAACCGCCCAAAGGTGTGTTGCTTCACGGACCGCCAGGGTGCGGAAAGACTCTGCTTGCAAGAGCAGTGGCAAATGAGTCTGAAGCCAACTTCTTCTCGATCAACGGGCCGGAAATCATGAGCAAGTTCTACGGGGAATCTGAAGCTAGGCTTCGGGAGATTTTCCAGCAGGCTCAGCAAAACGCGCCCGGCATCATATTCATTGATGAACTGGATGCCATAGCGCCCAAGAGAGAAGAGGTCACGGGTGAAGTGGAAAGAAGAGTAGTCGCCCAGCTGCTTGCATTGATGGATGGCCTTTCTGGAAGAGGAAACGTCATAGTAATAGGTGCCACGAACAGACCTGGAGCACTTGACCCTGCACTGCGTAGACCAGGCAGGTTTGACAGAGAAATCGAGATAGGCGTACCAGACAAGCATGGTAGATATGATATAGTGCAGATTCACACGCGAGGAATGCCGCTTGCACACGACGTGGACCTCAAGAAACTGTCAGACATGACGCATGGTTACACGGGTGCTGACGTTTCTTCGCTCGGAAGAGAAACCGCCATGAAATCTCTGCGCAGGTACTTGCCGCAGATAAACTTGGAAGAGGAACGCATTCCGCCGAACGTCCTGGAAAAGATGGAGGTAACAATGGAAGACTTCATCAATGCTTACAAGGAAATAACTCCGACTGCCATGCGCGAAGTGTACATCGAAGTGCCAACTACACGCTGGGAAGACATAGGCGGACTGGAAGAAGTAAAAGAGGATCTTAAAGAAGCAGTTGAATGGCCGCTGAAAACGCCTGAAATCTTTACACGGTTAGGCATAAAACCGCCGAAAGGCATTCTCTTGTTCGGCCCACCAGGGTGCGGAAAGACTCTGTTAGCAAAGGCCGTAGCGACTGAGAGTGCAGCCAACTTCATTACGGTCAAAGGTCCAGAGGTCTTCTCGAAGTGGGTTGGAGAATCAGAAAAAGCTATCAGAGAAGTATTCAGAAAAGCCCGAATGGCAGCGCCAGCCATCATATTCTTCGACGAGATCGATTCGCTTGTGCCAAGGAGAGGCGCAGGCTTCTCGGACAGCGGCGCCAGCGAACGCGTCATCAGTCAACTGCTGACAGAAATGGACGGTATGGTATCGTTGGAGGATATAGTGATCATAGCGGCAACGAACAGGCCGGACATAGTTGACCCCGCCATCCTGAGGCCCGGAAGGTTTGATAGGCTCATATACGTGCCCGAACCGGATGAGAAGAGCAGAGTCCAGATTTTCAAGTTGTACACGAAAGACATGCCGTTGGCTAAAAACGTGGACACAGCAAGCTTGGCAGCGTTGGCTAAGAACCATTCGGGTGCGGACATCTCGGCGTTTTGCCGCGAAGCGGCAATGTTTGCGTTGAAGAAAGACATCAACGCTAAAGAAGTCACGTTGTCAGATTTTGAGGAAGCGAAGAAACGCGTCGGCCCCTCGGTCACGCCGGACATGGAGAAATGGTACAAGAGTTTCATGCAGCAAGCTCGGCAAGTGCAGAAGCCGGCGACGCCTGTTGCGTAGGAGTAGATTGACATGCCTATGCCCACTAAGATTTGGAAGACCCACCCAGCCTACTTGGTACTGTTGGATCTGTTGAAGAAGAAGAGCGCACTGCCTGACACCGAACTGTTTGAAGCTTTGAAAGACGAGTTTGAGGATTTGGGGTTCAAGGACTTCAACGAACTGCTAATGAGACTGGAAATAGCGGGAAAAGTACGCATCACTTCCATGGTCCGTAGCAAGAGGCGGGTTGAACTTGCCAGCTGAACAGGCAACGTATGTCTAGACTGTCAGCGTGTGATGCATGAGGTACTTTTCAGACGCAATAGTCATCGGGGGCGGACCATGCGGTTCATACGCGGCACTTAGGCTCGCTCAACGCGGGGTCAAAGTGACAGTTTTCGAGGAGCACAGTCGAATCGGGTTGCCATCACATTGCGCAGGCCACGTAAGCATTAAGGGCCTGGCAAACTTGGGCTTGATGCCGTTGCCAAGGGAAATTATTGAGAACACATTCTACGCTGCACACTTCCACTCGCCAAGCGGAAACACGTTCTCAGTACGGTTTCAGGTTCCTGTAACGTACGCCGTAAACAGGGCGTGGTTCGACAATTGCTTGGCAGACAAGGCCGCATTTGCTGGAGCAGACTACTGCCCAGATGCGCGAGTTGGGTCTTTGACAATTGAGAATGGCCGCGTCAGAGGAGTCACCTTGAAATTCAAAGGACAGACGATGAAGAAAACGGCTGGAATCGTGCTTGACGCTGAGGGAGTCTCTTCGAGGCTTCTGAGACAGACTGGGTTGACGGGTCTTAACAGACAAATGCTCGTTAACGGAGTTGAAGCAGAAGTCGATAATGTCAAAGACGTTGAGCCTGACGCCGTTGAGGTTTTCTTGGGGAGAGAGTACGCTCCTGGATTCTATGCGTGGTTGATCCCCAAAAAGAACGGAAAGGCCAAGGTTGGCTTGGGCGCAAGAAACGGGAACCCCCGAACGTTGCTGCAGAAACTTATGACCAAGCATCCTGCAGCCTCTAGGAAACTGCGCAACGCAAGAATACTGCAGGTCTCGTTTCATCCCATAACGCTCGGTGGTCCGGTCAAACAGGCGTTTTCACAGGGTTTCTTGGCAGTAGGCGACGCAGCCTCTCAGGTCAAACCGACCACGGGAGGCGGCGTTGTGCTCGGGCTAACGTGCGCGAACATTGCAGCAGAGGTTGCCAGTGAAGCTTTGGCTACAGATGATGTTTCGGCGGGGTTTCTGAGGACTTACAAGACTCGCTGCGATGAGGCTGTGGGGTTTGACGCGGGGACTATGCTTAGAATGAGGAAGAGTCTCGACCTTATTCCTGACAGGAAGCTGGATGATATCGTGGCTATGTGTTCGAGGCTTGGTTTGGACAAGACTCTGAAGAGAGTTGAAGACATAGATTTTCAGGGACGAACACTCCTGCATGTTCTTAGAAGCCCTCGCATGTTGACGGCTCTCGGATACTTCTTTCTCGTCTACTTGTCTGCGAACCTTTAAAATCTGCAAAAGCTGAAGTGATAATGAAAGGTTGTGGATGAGCTTGTCTGAGTTTCGCTACAAGCAGGTTATCGTCTTTCGCTCTGACCTACACCTCAGCAAAGGCAAGACGGCAGCTCAAGCGGGACACGCTGCAGTTTCAGCGACTGAGGAAGCGCGCAAGCACCGCAGGGAATGGCTTGAACAATGGTTGAACGAGGGTCAATGCAAGATCGCTGTGAAGGTGAAGAGCGAGAAGGAAATGTTAGACCTTGAAGTTGCAGCCAAAGAGTTAGGACTGCCTAACGCGCTGATCGTTGATCGAGGGTTGACAGAGATCCCTGCTGGAACGGTAACCTGTCTGGGCATCGGTCCGGCGCCTGCTGAGAAAGTTGACAAGCTCACAGGCAGGCTTCCGCTTCTCTAGACGGGCGAAGTCGCATGCAAGTTCCTGAACTGGAAAAGATGATAGGTATTGAGGTCTACGCCACACGTTCCCGGGGGATCGGCGGGACTATTCGGGAAGTGCTCAATGACTTCGTCGTTGAGGAAGTGCTTGTAGACGGTTCAAAAGCTTCCTCGCTTGAAGGAGAAAAGGCTGTTTCCAGCCGAGCTCTGGGTGCATCTTCCACCAAAAGCCGTTACCTGTTATGTGCACTAGTCAAGAGAAACTGGGACACACTCATAGCCGTCAGAACCGTGGCAAGAGAGCTCTGCATAAACACGGGTAAGGTTCAGTTTGCGGGTATAAAGGACGCCAAAGCGATTACGGCCCAGCACATAACAGTAGAAGATGTTGTAGCAGAGGACATACAGAACGTTCATATCAAAGACATCGAACTCAGTCCCATCGGCTATGTTCCCAACAGACTTTCAGCCTTCTACCTGTTGGGTAACAGCTTCCACATCACGATCAGAAACCTAGACCACCCAGAATCTGATGCTCGAAAATCAATAGATGAGACAGTTGAAGAACTGAACGCTGCGGGGGGTATCCCGAACTTTTTTGGGCATCAACGCTTCGGCACAAGCCGCGCCATCACACATCGCGTGGGAAAAGCCATAATCAAAGCAAATCTCAAGGAAGCGGCCATGATTTTTCTGGCTGAACCAAGCCCGTATGAGCATCCTTCTTCTAGGCAGGCTCGCAAACAGCTGCAAGACACGCAGGATTTCAAACAAGCATTGCAGGACTTCCCAAGGCAACTGCGCTATGAACGAGCTATGCTCGAGCATCTTGCTATGAAGACTGAAGACTACGCAGGTGCTTTCAGGAGATTGCCGAAGAAGCTGAGGGAACTTTTCGTTCAAGCCTATCAATCCTTCCTGTTCAACAGGTTCCTGAGTGGAAGAATTGGAAATGAGACCCCTCTAGACAAGGCTAATGTAGGAGACTGCGTAGTGAACGTCGAGCGTTCGGGTTTGCCGCTGATCACGATGCACCGGATAGTCAGTGAAGCAGTCAACGCGGAAGTGAACGACAAGATCAAAGCGGGCAGGATGCGACTGGCGCTTCCGCTTGTTGGCTTCAAGCAGCGCTCGATGCTGGGAACGCAGGGTGAAATCGAAAAACAGATTCTTGAGGCAGAAGGCGTCTCCAAAGAGGATTTCAAGGTGATTGCCATGCCTGAAGCTGCAGAAAAGGGGAAACTGCGAACGGCAGCCACGCTGATAAACGAGTTTTCCCTTGAAAAAACGTCGCCTTCACAGACAGAAAACATCGCCAGAGTAGCTTTCATGCTACACCGTGGCTCTTACGCAACCGTGCTTCTGAGGGAAATCATGAAACCAGCGGACGTCGTCAATCAGGGATTCTGAGAACAACAGTCCATGTTTTATGGAATTCGCAGAGACCGTTGGACAGGCTTTTTTGCTTTGAGACCAAGGATAGCTGCGTGGGCATCTTGAGCGGTGTTGAAGAGTTTAGGCGTTACCGCGAGCGTATGAATAAGCGCATTCTGTCGAGCAATAATCTCGGCATCAAAATGTTTTTCGCTTTGGACACCCGGGCCTATGAGAAAGGAGCGTTGGACACGAAGACCAAGGGGATGCTTGATTTAGTTGCTTCAATGGTGCTGCGGTGCAGTGATTGTATCGCATACCATGCCATCCGTTGTGTTCAAGAAGGCGTTACTGACGAAGAGTTTTTCGAAGCTTTGAACGTCGCATTGGTCGTGGGCGGATCCATCACTATCCCACACATTCGCCGCGCAGTGGAAATACTCGACCAATGCAGAGACCTGCAGAAGAAGAACAAGCATCCAGGACTGTATGCGGGTAACCACCTATCATAGCCGGCCAGCTTACGAGACGAGGGCCAGTCATAGAAAAGTTGAAATCCTGGTTGTCATCATAGCTTGGAGCTGGTGACTCATATGCCCCACTATATTCTATTGTCCAACCTCACGGATGAGGGATGGAAGACTGTAAAAGAAAAACCGGAAAGGATCAAGGAAGTGAACAAGGAGCTTGAAGCACTAGGCGTCAAAGTCATTAGCCAATACGCAGTGCTTGGACCGTATGACTTTGCGAACATTGTGGAAGCACCCGACAACAAGACCATAAGCAAGGTTTCAATCGAACTCGGATCAAGAGGGACTGTAAAGATAATGAGCATGGCAGCCGTCCCAATAGACGAGTTCGTAGCCTCAATGAAAAAACGCTAGATCCACGTTACTTCCAACCTTTTTTCTGTTTAGCGCACACTGTGTGTTGCAAGACCAAATCCTGAGCGGGTCAGTCCGGAACAGGTAGTTCTTTTGCTTCACTGAGACTGTAGTTTAGCAGGATCTTCTGTCTTTTTTGTACACACAAGAAGCTATATGAAACAGGAACGTAACCTCATATCGCTTCAGGAATGTGAGAAATGATGCTTAAGAAGAACTACCGTGACGTTGGAGAAGAGCAGGTTACGGTTGAGGGTTCTTTCGGCGCAACGATGCGTATTCTGATAACTGCCGAAGACGGGGCTCCCAGATATGCAATGCGACGCTTCGAAATCAAGCCTGGTGGAAAGATCGGTGTGCATGATCACCCTGAAGAGCATGAGATATATGTTTTGACGGGGAAGGCACGGATTTTTGATGATGAAGGCAACGAAGCCACGGCAGAGGCCGGGGACGTGCTGTTTGTTCCTTCATACGAAAAGCACGGATACGAAAACCTCAGTAAAGAGACCCTGACTTTTGTTTGTGTAGTCCCAATGCTCGATAAGGAATAGATAAGGAATAGCAATCTCACTTTACTCTGCGGAAAGGTTTCTACTCGATTGTTCTGAGCAGATCTGGCCGCGTTATTATTCCGACGGTTGTCTTTCTTCTCTTGACAAGTAGGCCCGCGTTCTTTTCAAGCAGCCCGCGCGCTTGGTCTAGAGCTGTTTCTTCAGACACTGCAGGCAGAGGTGGGTCCGTTACGTTCGCAACTTGTTCATTTGCCAAGTTGCTTTTCAAATCTCGGATTATGTTTTCTTCGGTTATGGTGCCGATGATCTGGTTCTTGTGCACAATTGGTGGCTGGCGCGCGCTTTTGCCCCGTACTTGTTTTCTTGCGGTCCTTTCTATTCCATTAGTCCCTTGATGTAGTTCCATTCTTTTCTGTGCACTTCATCGTAGATCGCGCCGTACTGAAGCCACTTCTCTTCGCCCAGATGCTTCAAGAACCATGCCCTTTCAACCTCGCTAGCTATCCCATGTCCTTCTTTGTGTTCGTGCAATCCATATTTCTCGCAGACATGTCTTTCACATGATTCGTGAAGACTTAACGGTTTGACTAGGAACTCTGGAAAATCATTGTCAATTTCAATGTAGCCTTTGGTCCAACTCGCGCCCCAGAACTCATGCGGAACGATGTATACGGGATACACTATTTTTTCCCCGTCGTAATCCAAAGATATGACATATTTCCTCAGGAAACGCGTGCCGTGAAGCTTCGCCAATTCCTTATCGCTGTCAGTCACCTTGACTTTCTTTAACACTACATTCTGGGCTTCTTCCCTCATCAATCTTATCAAGGCGTCTTTAGCAAAAGAGATCTTTCTTTGAACTTCGCTGGGATTCAGACTACCTCACCTTACTCCATGCATACAGTGCTCGTATCGTATATGTATAATTTTCGAGTCCGTCATCCTTAGTGTGTACGCGCTCAGAGGGCGAGAACAGTTTCGCTGGAATGACGCGTAAGATAATTATTGTTGATTTTCAATCCTGCATTGGTTGTCGTTTGAAAACCGCACGTTTGAGGTAGTGATGTGTGAGTTCCTCCTCTCTGAAAGCATTGGTTGCCATGGTTGTTCTGTTCTTTTTCACCAACAACCTGTCCGGAAGCTTCTTGCCGATATACTTCAGAGACCAGGGACTAAGCATCATCGAAATAGTGACAATACTGCTCTTCACATTCATTGTTCTCGGCTTCGTGCCTGTTGTTTTTCTGAAACTTGTCAAGAATTTTGAGAAGGTCATAAGTGTTGGAATCTTCACGACGATGCTCTTCTACATAGCACTCATCTGGATCAAGAGCCCGCTGATCCTTGGCCTAGCCCAGGGCGCTAGCCTTGCCACGTTCTGGCCGAGCTTCAACCTACTCCAGTTCAGACTTGGCAGCGCAAAAACTCGTGCGCGAACCATAAGCCTCTACTCCTCGATAATCCCGTCAATCGCAGGAATAGTTGGTCCAGCAACAGGCGGCATCATAATACAAAGCTTCAGTTTCACTTCAGTCTTCATAGTCGCAGTAGCACTCTACCTGATTGCCTTCCTGCTTTCGTTTAAGGTCCCCTACAAGCCGGAAGCAAACGATTTTTCTATCCCACGAAACAGGATGTTCGCCGTCTTCTTCGCATCCTTCATAATCGTCGGACTCAGTGAGACCTACTGGCTTGCTTATCCTTTCCTCCTGTACAACATCTCTGGCACAGTTCTCAACATGGGACTCGTGCTCGCCGTAACGGGGATACTCATCTCAGCGATCACGTTCTCCATTAACTGGGCGTCGGACGTCAAGAAAACCCGCATAGAATTCGCAGTCATTGGTACCGTCCTGAGCGCGATGTGGTATTTCGGAGTGGGCTTCGCTACTTCAACAAGTCAGATAGTAGTCTTGTCATTGCTTTCAGGATTCGCGAACGCCTTCAGGATCTCGTGGTTCGCCCATTATGGAGACTCGTTCACCAACTCGCAGTACGCCAGCATACTAGTCATGATGGAAACCGGATTAATGATAGGTAGAATTGTCAACCTTGCACCCACGTACATCTTCGTGTCCCAAGCCAACTATACAGGCTACTTCATCCTGCTAGGAATAGTAGTATTGTCTCTGATCCCGTTGTATCTCATATCAAAGAACAACGACCGCGCAGACAGACACTAAGAATCTTCAGTGTTCGGACTTGTGGGCATGCACGATAACATGCCTATACTCGCGCGCGCGTCCGCGCAGGGGCTTCTCATCTATGTCGGTTCCGATTATCGAAGCATCAGCTGAACATTTCTCAAGCAGTTGAGCCAGAAAAGTCCCCATTCCCGTTGCCACATCAAGAACCATGTTGTCAGACGCTGCGCTTGAACGGCTGACAATGTCGAAAAGCTTGTGCTTCGTCTTTTGTGTAGCAGCTTTCTGCGCGCGCTGGTAGACCAACCTGCTCCTTGACCTGGTACATGTGACCTGCGGAACACTTGAAATACCCGCTCGTGAAACGGCCGTCGCCGGTTTTTCCCTCGAAAGTGAGAGGCCTCAAGCAGACTGGGCCTGCAAGAAGCTTCAACATTCCCTCGTGCATACTATTTCCCGAGACACAAGGAGGGGACACATTCTCTAAAACTTTATCATCTACCCCCTGCAGAATAGTGGCGAGATGAAACGTTTGGAAGCTTCAGAAGCTGCCAAGAACGCTCTGAAATGTGTTTTAGAGGCAAAGAAAGGCGAGCACATCACTATTTTCTGTGACAGAGAGAAACTTGAGGTAAGCGAAATGTTTGTGGTAGGCGCCATAAAGCTCGGCCTCAAAGCGCGCTTGGTTAGGCTGAAATCTGAAGCGAATGTTTTCAGGGAAAAGGTGCCGCCGGAAATCGTGGCGATATTTGAGAAGCAACCAGCAGACATCTACATAAACTTGCTCCGTGGCGTTCGTGAAGAGACTTCTTTCCGAATAGAACTCACGAAAATGGAGACAGAGACTCACAGGACGCGCCTTGCACACTGCCCAGGCATCATGATGGACATGTTGACTTGCGGAGCACTGGCCCTAACGATAAAAGGTCATGAACAAATGCAAAGCTTTGCTCAAAAGATGATCAGAGAGCTCGGAGAAGCTGTAGAAGTAGAAGTATCAAACCCGTCTGGCACGCACATCACGATGAGTGTGAAGGAAAGACCTTTCTTTACAGACACAGTTCTTGACCGAAAGACGCTGAAATGGATGAACCTTCCAACAGGCGAGGTCATAGTCGCACCCGTCGAGGATTCGTTGGAGGGCAAGCTTGTATGCGACATGGCCATCGGCGGTATAGGCCCGATAAACAAACCATTAGAAGTTATCGCCCGAAAAGGCAAGGCAATCGAAACCAGTTCACAAGAACCACAAGTGCTAAAGAAAGTGAGAGACTCGCTGAAGACCGACAGTCGAGCAGACATCGTCGGCGAATTCGCCTTCGGAATAAACCGCAAAGCAAGGTTTGTGCAGGAATTCCTAGAGTCAGAGAAAGTTTTCGGCACGATTCATGTTGCTTTCGGAAACAATTCAGACATGCCATGCGGCAAGAACCCGTCTAAGAACCACATGGACCTCCTCGTTTCGAAACCCACTGTAAAAGTCACAAAGAAAGACGGAACAACCGTCGAAGTGCTCAAGGCCGGAACATTCAAGAAAACCATAGACGTGCCCTAGTTGTAACGTTTAAATCTTGAAGACAGATTCTATGAGAAAAAGGGTGAACAATAGTGACAGAACAGACTGAGGAAAAGTTGCCGATATCGGACTTCTACAAAGTCGTCGACTACGTCACCATCTTCAAGAACAAGAAATGGTGGGAAGCCATAGTAGTCTTCGAATCAGCCGGAAAACGGGCAATCGGCATGTACATGTGGCAAAAAAGAGAAGATAAATGGAAAAGAAAACACAAATTCAACGTACGAAACCTAGAAGAATGGAACAAACTTAAAGCCGCCATAGAACAACTCGCACCAAAACTCGCTGAAAAATAAACTCACGCCCAAGCGTCACATTTCTAGAAGCATCCCTTTCCGAGTTTTCTAACCGGTGAACCTATCCGTCCGTATGAGAGCAGAGATAGTGTAAATAGTTTAAAAGCCCAAAAATCGAAGTAGGAAACGGGAAACCTATGCCTGCAACGCTGAGAAAACTGGTCGAGAACCTCGTCGGCGAAAGGGCTCCCGGACCAACAGCAGCATTCTCAGTGCCCCATCTGCTCCTCGCACTCGAACTCGTAGCAGAAAAATCGTTCGGCCGCAACAGGTTGGCAGAAGAACTGGACGTGGGAGAAGGCACAGTTCGAACAATGATAGGGCGTCTCAGAGACGCTGACCTGATATCAATTTCGAAGACAGGATGCTCTCTGACGAAGAAAGGGTCCAAACTGTGGAATGAGATCAAGTCAAATTTGAAGAAGACTACCATCGAAAAGAGTGAGCTGGCGTTTACAGACTTTGACGTTGCAGTTCTGGTAAGAAAACGGGCATGCGCTGTGAGCTCAGGAATGGAACAACGCGACGCAGCCGTGATGACCGGTGCAAAGGGAGCCACTACAGTGCTGTTCAAGAAGGGCCGGTTGGTCTTCCCATCTTCTGACATGGACGTGACAAAGGGTTCACCGAAAGCCTCAAGCCAAATAATGAAGTTGCTGAAGCCTGAAGAAAATGATGTGATAATAATCGTAAGCTCTGACAATAGGAAAAAGGCTGAGTATGGAGCGTTAGCAGCAGCCTGGACGCTCTTGGACTGAACCATTCTAGTCTGTGCGGCTTCTAGAAGGTGTACTTGTCGCCCTGCGAAAGCACGCGTTCCAGTGCCATGTTGAAGTTTATCATTCCCTCGTTTGTCTTTGCCGAAAGAGGTGTAAGTGGAAAACTGAGGCCGAGCTTGTAGATTGCTTGCATCATTCCTCTGTTCAGCAAGCGTTTTTCGCCTTCAAGATTCTGGTCGATGGCTTCTGCCAGAGCGTTTCTGTTAGACGACCAGTCTACGACCTTGTCAACCTGCTCTTTCGGAAGCAGGTCACATTTTGACAGTACGTGAATCTGCGGTGTCAGGAAGCGGTTGTAGACTGCTGAGGAAAGGAAAAGGTTTGAAACGTAATTCTGTGGGTTGACAGAGAACACTGCGTCAAACAGGTACACTATGACCTTCTGTTCTTTTGTAAGCTCGCTGACGATGTAGGGTCCGCTTGCTCTGAACGCAAAAAGCTCCATCTGTCCTGAAGTGTCTACGAGCACGATGTCTGACCGCAGTTCTTCGACTTCTTTGGAAATCTTTTCGATCTCGTCAGCAATCAGGTCTGAAGCCATTATTAGCGCGCCGTTGGGACCGAGACGATATTCATCCATCAAGTTGTCCACGTTCACGTAGTCGCGCACATCAACATCTGGCTGGTAGGGAAGGGATGAAACACCAGGGTCCAAGTTTACTATTGCAACGTCTTGCTTGGACATCTTCAGCCAGTCGTTGAAGGCTGCTGTAAGCCGAGATTTACCTGACCCTGCTGTTCCGATTATGAAAACCATCACCGTCAACTAGTTAGACCTCACGACATTCGGCGAAGACACGCCGTTTCAGGAATCAAGCTTGTGCTTACGTAAAGCCTTTTCTGTCAGAGAGGAACTTCAGGAGGTTCCGGCTCCGAGAAAGCTCGGTTAGCTCGTCTAGACATCATGAACACGATGATTCCGACGCAGACGAGGACAATTGTGATGGACAACCAAGAGACGAAAAACAGGGAGAGAACTGTCACGGTGTGTACTGGACTGTCAGCCGTGGTGTACGTCTCATC